>Ga0196963_10000333_pt1 | contig 44511 bp, 35 predicted proteins | sample S1_5metaG_FD_148600 | JGI IMG/M metagenome (GOLD analysis project Ga0196963, IMG submission 148600) | Soil microbial communities from Anza Borrego desert, Southern California, United States - S1_5 | ecosystem: Environmental > Terrestrial > Soil > Desert | place: USA: California | collected... | reverse complement strand
GCCCTCTCCGACCGTGGCCAGCATGGCGGGGTCGACGTCCGGATCGGCGCGCAGCATAGAGAGCATCTCGGCCGACTCGGCCGTCCGAGCCGCCTTGAGGTCCTCGGGGTAGCGAACGGTCGCGGTGGCCGCGAGGATGTCGGCGGGCGAGCGGCCGACATCGGACAAGGCCTCTACCACCCGGACTGCGGAGAAGTCGTCGCCGATGACGACCGGCCACCCCCTCCCTCTCCGCGCAGCCGCTCCACCGTCTCCATCACGACGGCGCCGTAGACGGTCACCACCGGATAGGGAAAGGCGGCCGCATCGAAGACCTCCTCGCTCCCCGTCGGCTCGGCAGCGGCCTGACGAAGGCCAACCATGGCCATCAGGCCACTGATCCAGACCCCGACTGTCCGTCGCGTCACCACGCCTAGAACGGAATCTCGTCGTCCAGGTCGGCGCTGAAGTCTTCGCGCGGGCCCGACGGCTGGTTGCGCTGGCCGCCGCCGAAGCCGCTGCCGCCTCCGCCGCTGGAATAGCCGCTGTCACCGTAGTCGCGGTCTCCGCCGCCGCCGTCGCGGCCGCCCAGCATGGTCAGTTCACCGCGGAACTTCTGCAGCACGATCTCGGTGGAGTACTTCTCCACCCCCTGGGCGTCGGTCCATTTGCGGGTCTGCAGCGAGCCCTCGACGTACACGCTGGAGCCCTTCTTCAGGTACTGCTCGGCCACCTTGACGATGTTGTCGTTGAAGATGACCACCCGGTGCCACTCGGTCTTCTCCTTCTTCTCGCCGCTCTGGCGGTCGCGCCAGGACTCGGAGGTGGCGATGGTCAGGTTGCAGACCCGGTCGCCGGAATTGAGGGTGCGGATTTCGGGGTCCTTGCCGAGGTTCCCGATCAGGATGACCTTGTTGACGCTGCCCGCCATGGGACTTCTCCATCTCGCCCGGCGACCAGACGCGCCGGAATCTGCCGCCGACTGTTAGGCCTCGCGCCACGGCGGCGCAAGCGTGTGTTCCCCATATGTTCTCAAATGCCGGGGCTTGTCCACAGCAAATCGTTAACGTGTGAGGACGGCGATCAGTAGCTCGGCATGGCCCCTGGCTGGGCCAGCCGGCCATCGCCGGTGCGCACCAGCAGCAGGAACTGGCCGCCGTTCCACTTGGCGCGGCGGAAGATGCCGCGGGAGTTCACGATCAGGAAGCTGCCCTGATAGGCGCCGATGATCTCGCGGTTCTGCCCGCCCAGCTGCAGGAACCGCACCCGCATGCCCTCCAGTTCGGCGGCGCACTTCTCGATCTGCGGGACGTTTTCCTTGACCTTGTTGAACTTGAAGGTCTTGCCGCCGTCCTTGGTCACCGCGTGCCAGCAGACGCCCTTGTCGAACGGCGGCTCCGGCGCGGTCTCGCAGGCGGCGAGGGGCAGGGCCAGGGCGAGAACCGCGGCGGCGAGGGCGGGAGCGTGCTTTGACATGCGTACACCCTACTCCCGCTTCCGGCCCAGGCTCAACCCACCGGATCGATGCTGCAGTCGCGGCTCTGGCGGACCAGGGTGCGGAAACGGCGGTTGTCGTCGGAGATTTCGACCTTGCCCGGCACCAGGCGCAGGGTCTGCTGGCCCCAGCGGCCGTAGCTGGCGCGGCCGCCGCGTTCGCACTTGCCGGCATAGAGCCGCTGGACACAGGCATTGAGGCTCATGGTCTCCAGCTTGGTCCAGCTCGCGCCCGCATAGCTCCAGCAGGCGCCGCCGTCGGCCACGGAGGCCGGCGCGGGCGTGGCCGGCGTCGCCGGGCTCTGCGGCTGGCTCGGCGCCTGGGCGACGACCGGCGGAACCGGTTCGCCCTGCGGCGGCAACGGCGCGACGATGGCGCCGGTCTGGCCCGAGGCGGCAAGGGCGCCGGTCTCGTCGACCCCGACATCGAGGGCGCCGGTGGCGACCCCATTGCGCTTGGCGCATTCGGCCAGGGTCACCTCACCGACGAACTGGCCCTCGACGAAGCAGCGGATCGGCCGGGCGGCGTCCAGCTTCGTGTCGTCGTCTCGGCCCTGCTCGACCACCAAGCCGCCTTGCGAGGCGGGGGGCGGCCCGTCCGGCCCCTTGGAGCCGCGCGCGATGAAGAGGGCGATCAGCGCACCCAGGACAATGGCGGCCAGGGCGCCGAGGCCCAGGACGACGCGGCGATCCTTGAGGAATTCCATGCCTGAAGCGCTACCGCGACAATGCGACGCTTTCAAGCATGGCGGTTGCGCGGATCCGGATCAGCCGCCGAGCCGCTGCAGCGCCGCCTGGTAGTTGGCGAGCTGGTTGCTGAGGTAGGCGGGGACCGGGCCGCTGGCCGCCGGGTTGGTCAAGGACGGCGGCTTGGCGGCGGTCTCCAGGTTCTTGTAGGCGGTGCGGATGGCGCCCATCGCCTTGGACAGCACCAGCTGGGCGTTGCGGACCGCGTCCTCGTTGGCCAGGTTGATGTCGTTCGCCAGGGCGAGGCCATAGACGTTGCCGCCGCCGTTGGCTGACACCGTCCGGCCGGCGTCGTTGACCGTGGTCAGCCGCACCACCCCCTCGGCCAGGCCCAGGGACTCCAGCATGTTCTTGCCGTTCTTGCCGGGCAGGATCTCGACCTGGGCGTTCTCGTTGGCGGGCGTGATCTTCAGCCGGCGAAAGCCGGTTTCGCTCACCACCTCGACCTTGGCGCGGAAGCCGGCGGCGCGCTTGACCTTGGCGGCCAGGGTCTCGAGGGTGTCGTTGGCGGCCAGGGTCACCGTGGCCAGGGACCCGCCCTCGCGGGTTCGGATCTGGAAGCTGTCGCCGGCCCGGGCCGAGGTCGCCGAGGTGATCAGCTGGGAGTCGGTGTAGACGAGCGTGCCCTTCGGCAGTCCGAACTTGTCCAGCGCGGAGGCGCCGGTCGCGTCGACCGCGATGGAGGTCGGGGTGACGTAGCCGTCCTTGCCCGTGATCCTCTGGGCCGAGCCGTAGGTTCCGGCCGCCGGGTCGACTTCGACGACGTAGCCGTCCTGGCTGGCGATCGCCGCGCCGACGCCCGGCATGTCGGCGCCGGCGAGTCCGGTCAGCCAGACCTTGCCGCCCGCCACCGCCATGCCGGTGACGGTGTCGTCCTTCGTGCCGCCAAAGTAGGCCAGCCTGTCCGAGGCGGTGCTGGAAAGGTCGGTCGACAGCCGGCCGGCGAAGCCGTCCATGCCGGCGCTGTAGGCCCGGGTTGGCGTTCCCAGGCCCAGCGCCCCGTTGCGGGTCGAGCCGCCGATATAGAGCTGGCCGCCGTCGAGCTTCAGTCCGGCCAGCGCGCCGCCCATCAGGTCGCCCAGGTCCCGCGTCGCCCCGGCGGTGACCACCCCGGCGGTGACGTCGAAGCTGCGCAGCACGGCGTGCTTGTTCTCCATCGACCCGACGATCACCTGGTTGCCGTCGACCACCAGGTCGCTGACCGCCTCGTCCCCAGCCCCGCCGATGACCTGGGTGAACAGGGTCTGCGGCGCGCCGGTCGTCCCCGTTTTCAGGGCGGTGAGATAGCCGTCCCAGCCGCCCAGGCCGCCACTGGTTCCCGGCATGGACGACTTGGCGCGGCCGCCGACATAGACCGTGCCGTCGGCTCCGAAGGCCACGGCGGTCGCCTCGTCGGCCTGCAGCGCGCCACGCCGGCTGGTCCAGGTCTCGTCGCCCTTGGCGTCGAACAGGGTGACGAAGCTGTCGCTCAGGGTCGACCTGGCGCCGGAGTTGATCGGCCCGTTGGTCGCCCCCTCGAGCTGGCCGGTGATCGAGCCGGCGATGGCCACCTTGCCGTCCGCCGACACCGCCAGGGCGTTGGCCGTGGTTTCCCCGACGGCCCCCAGGGTGCGGGCGTAGAGCAGCTTGCCCTGGGAGTCGTATTTCAGCAGGGCGACGTCCTCTGTCCCCTTGATCGCCTGGCCATCGGTGTCGCCCGACACCTCCGCAAGCATATAGACCGAGCCGTCCGGCCCGATCTCGCTGGCCTTCACCGCCGTGACCGTCTTCTCCAGGCCATTGGAGAACACCTTCGACCCCACTCCGCCGCCGGACCCGGCCTCGGTCTTGGTCAGGCTGGAGGCATAGACCGCGTCCTTGGTCTCTTTCTTCTTGTCGGGATCGGGGTTCCCCGCCGTGGTCGCCACATAGACGGCGGCCTTGGTGGCGGGGGCCGAGAAGGTGATCCCCTCGGCCGAGTCGCCGACCACCTTGAAGGCGAATTTGTCGCCGGTGGCCGGCAGGGTCACGGTGGTGCCGCCGGTCTGGATCGTCTTGGGTTCGCCCGGGGTGCGGCTGACCTGGAACTTCGTCGCCAGCCCCGCGGCCTGCAGCTTGCCGTTGATGAAGCTGGCGACATTGCTCATCGACCGCGTGGTCCCGCCCATCTCCGAGAGGTCGATGCGGATGGTCTGGTTGGCGTTGAGCTTCTTGACCTCGATGTCGAACACCGCCGCCCCGGCGAAGCCCGCCACCGCCTCGGTGGAGGTCCCGGTGTGCAGGGTGTTGGTCGTGTAGCTGTAGTCGGCGCGCGGAACCCCGACCTTGGTCTTGTCGGAAGTCATCGCCTCGCCGCGGGTCAGGCGCAGCTGCTCGAGCTTCAGGCTGTCGGCATAGGCGGTGGTCTCGGCCAGCCCCTTGGCGAACACCTTCTGCACCTTGGCCTTCTCGGCGTCGGTGACTCCCTTCTGACCCATCCGCTCGGCTAGGCCTGACAGGGCGTTCAGCCCCTGGAACAGGGCGAACAGCTTCTTGTAGTCCTCGCTGGCCCCGGCGAGGTCGAGGGTGGCGGCGTTCTCGTCGATGAACCGCCGCCCGTTCATCACCGTCTCGACCAGGGCGCTGGCCCGCGGGGCCACTGAGTTGGTCGCCCAGGGGGCGGTGGGGGCGTACTTGGTCTTGGCCGCGCCCGTGGACCCCGTCGCCAGGCTCGAGGCCTGGCCGGTTCGCGCCTGGTAGAAGCCCAGGAGAACGGAGCTGTCGATGCCGACCACGAGCGGTTCCCCGGCGCGCGGGCGCACGCCTTCGCGCCCAGTCTCGGGCCTCGCCCTTACGGCGGCGTTAAGACGCGCCCCGGGAGCAGACCGGCGGCATCGACGGACCGGCAATGCCGCGCGATACAGCCGGCTGGCGGCTCCAGCCGCCGGATTTCAGCAAATTTGTCCACTGCGCGCGCCGACGGCGCGTTGCTAGGCCTGCCGCGGGGGGCAGCCTGATCCTGTGAGCGCGCCCGAACCAGGGATTGCGATCATGGCCTACTTCACCGCGGTGCTGGACCTTGCCACGCTGAGCGCGACCGACGGATTTCGCCTCGTCGGCGAGGGCGCGTCCCAAAATAGCGGCGAGTCGGTCTCCGCCGCCGGCGACCTCAACGGCGACGGGATCGACGACTTCGTCATTGGCGTGGCCCGGGCCAATCCCAACGGCAGCTGGTCCGGCGCCGCCTACGTGGTGTTCGGGACGACCGGAGGCTTCCCGCTCAACTTCAATCTCGCCGACCTGAACGGGACCAACGGGTTCCGGATCAACGGGGAGTCACCCGACGACTTCGCCGGCGTCTCCGTCTCCTCCGCCGGCGACATCAACAACGACGGCTTCGACGACCTGATCGTCGGGGCCAACGGGGCCGACAGCGCCTATGTGGTGTTCGGGACCGACGCCGGCTTCCCGGCCAGTTTCGAACTCTCCTCCCTGAACGGGGCCAACGGCTTCCGCATCATGGGCGCGCCCGACGACCGCGCGGGCTTCTCCGTGTCCTCGGCCGGAGACGTCAACGGCGACGGCATCGACGATGTCATTGTCGGCGCCTTCCTCGCCATGCCGGGCGGCGCCCTCCTGGCGGGCTCGAGCTATGTGGTGTTCGGCACGGACTCCGGCTTCGCGGCCACCCTCGACGTCTCGAGCCTGAACGGCGCCAACGGCTTTCGGATCAACGGTGTCGCCCATTCCCAGAGCGGCTATTCGGTGTCCCGCGCCGGCGACGTGAACGGCGACGGCCTGGACGACCTGATCGTCGGGGCGCTGAGCGCCTCGCCGAACGGCTCCAGCTCAGGCGCGGCCTATGTGGTGTTCGGCACGGACGCCGGTTTCGCCAGCGACATTTCCCTCGCCGCCCTGAACGGAACCGACGGCTTCCGGATCAGCGGCCAGGCGGCCAGCGATGGCGCCGGCTGCTCGGTGGCCTCGGCCGGGGATGTCAACGGCGACGGGATCGACGACCTGATCATCGGCGCGGCGATGAACGATCCGGCGGGCCGCACCAACGCCGGGGCCGCCTATGTGGTGTTCGGAACGACCGGGGGCTTCGCCGCCAACCTGAACCTCTCGACCCTCAACGGCGCCAACGGTTTCAAGCTCCAGGGAAGCCTGTTCGCCACGGGCGAACGCGCCGGCCTCTCGGTGGACACCGCCGGCGACATCAACGGCGACGGCTTCGATGACCTCCTGATCGGCGCCTTCCTGTCGGCGGCCGGCGGCCGCAACAACGCCGGGGCCGCCTATGTGGTCTTCGGCGGGGCCAGCTTCTCCGCGACCCTGGATCTCGCCAGCCTCGACGGCCGGACGGGCTTCAGGATCGACGGGGCCGCCGTCGGCGACGCCCTCGGCGGGCGGGTGTCGGCGGCGGGCGATGTCAACGGCGACGGGTACGACGACCTGATCGTCGCCGCCAAGAACGCCGACGCCAACGGATCCGACAGCGGCGCCAGCTATGTGATCTACGGCCGCCCCCTGGTGGTCATCGAGACCGGCACAGCCGGGGACGACAGCTACAACGGCGCCACCGAGGGGGACGACCTCAGCGGCCAGGACGGCGCCGACACCCTCAGCGGCCTCGGCGGCGACGACCTGCTGAACGGCGGGGCGGACAACGACATCCTCGACGGCGGCGAGGGGGCCGACACGCTCAACGGCGGCGCGGGCGCCGACAGCATGGCGGGCGGCACGGGCGACGACACCTACTATGTCGATGATCCGGGCGACGTGGCCACCGAGGCCGGCGGCGAGGGCTCGGACGTGATCCGCGCCACCGTCACCGTCGCCCCCCTCCCCGCCAACATCGAGACCCTGATCCTCGAGGGGACCGCCGACATCGACGGGGCCGGCAACGGGGCCAACAACAGCCTCAACGGCAACACCGGGAACAACACCCTCAACGGCGGCGACGGTAACGACCTGATCAAGGGCGGCGGCGGAGACGACGTGCTGAACGGCGACGCGGGCGCCGACCAGCTGCTCGGCGGCACGGGCTCCGACACCCTCAACGGCGTCGACCACAACGACCGCCTTGAGGGGGGCGACGGAAACGACACCCTGGCTGGCGGGACGGGCAATGACATCCTCGACGGCGGGGTCGACAACGACACCCTCAACGGCGGGACCGGGACGGACCAGCTGTTCGGCGGGGCCGGGACCGACATCCTGAACGGCGGGGCCGACAACGACATCCTCGACGGCGGCCTCGGCGCCGACGAGCTCACCGGCGGCGCGGGCGACGACGTCTTCTACGTCAACGACCCGGGCGACACGACCATCGAGGCCAGCGGCGAAGGCACCGACACCGTCCGCGCCAGCATCACCATCGCCGCTCTGGGCGCCAACATCGAGCGGCTGATCCTCGAGGGAACCGCCGACATCGGCGGGACCGGCAACAGCCTGGCCAACATCATCACCGGCAACAGCGGAGCCAACATCATCAATGGCGGCGACGGTAACGACCTGATCAACGGCGGGCTCGGAAACGACACCCTGAACGGCGACGCGGGCCTCGACAACCTCTCGGGCGGCGATGGGGACGACACCCTCGACGGCGGGGCCGACAATGACATCCTCAGCGGCGGCGCGGGGATGGACAGCCTGACCGGCGGCGGCGGCATCGACAGTCTCGACGGCGGCGCGGACAGCGACACGCTGGCCGGATCGGCGGGGGCCGACCAGCTCAACGGCGGCGACGGCGCGGACACCCTCAGCGGCGGCGCGGACAACGATGTCCTCAACGGCGGCGCGGGCGCCGACGTGATGTCCGGCGGGGCCGGCGACGACACCTACTTCGTCGACGCGGGCGACGTGATCACCGAGGACCCGGCCGAGGGGACCGACGTGGTCCGGGCCTCCGTCAGCTGGACCCTCGGCGACAACTTCGAGCGGCTGACCCTTGACGGCGGGGCGAGCCTGAGCGGGACCGGCAACGGGGCGGCCAACCTGCTGACCGGCAACGCCGGCGCCAACACCCTGGACGGCGCCGGCGGCAACGACATCATCAACGGCGGCCTGGGGGCCGACACCCTGATCGGCGGGACGGGAAGCGACACCCTGACCGGCGGTGACGGGATCGACATCTTCGTGGTCCGCCAGGAGTCGGCGTACTCAAGCGCCGACCCCCAGGGCCGCGTCCTCGAGACGGATACGGTCAGCGACTATGCGATCGGCCAGGACATCATCGACCTGTCGGCGATCGACGCCGTGGCCGGGGGAACAGACGATGTCTTCTCCATCGTAGCCGCCTTCACCCGGGAGGCGGGCCAACTGGTTCTCTCCTTCGCCTCCGGAACCACCACCCTGTCGCTCGACATCGACGGCGACGGCGCCGCCGACTACCGGATGAAGATCAACGGGGACGTACGCGCCGACACGGCCGGCTGGCTGCTTTAAGGACGCGGGTTCCCTCCGCGGAAGCCTGCGGTCGGGCTGGGGCAACCTCAGCCGGGCCTTCCTGGTCCCTCTCGGTCAGGCGGCGATGAGCCTGGCCTCCACGAGGGCCGCCCTCGCCTTCTCCCGCCTCGATTGCCAGTCGGCGGCGAGGATGCCGAGCAGCACGACGTCGCGCCGCCGGCCGGCCTTCAGAACATGATCGCGCAGATAGCCCTCGCGCACGAATCCGGCCGCGGTCTGCAGCTTCAGGGCCCCGTCGTTGTCGGCCATCACCTCGGCCCAGACCTTGTCCAGGCCCAGTTCACAGAAGGCCTTGTCGAGCCCCAGCACCTGGGCCGCCCGGCCAACGCCCCGGCCGCGGGACTCGGCGTCGCCGACGAACCAGTTCCAGCTGGCGCGACGGTGGTGGCTGGTCAGGCCGGTGAGGGTCATCAGGCCCGCCGGGGCGCCGTCGCGGGTGATCATCCAGCCCCTGCCGTCCGGGTCGGACAGCAGGCTCTCGTACCAGCGGCGATGGGCCGCCTCGTCCGGGACGGCGGCGTCGGACATCCAGCGGTCGACCTCCGGCTCCTGGCGCCAGCGGTAGAGCTGTTCCTCGTCCGAGGGCTGCAGGTCGCGAAGATCGATCATGCCGCCCGTCTAGCGAAGGATTAGCCGCCCTGGAACAGGCTGAGCACGATTTGCGGCGCCTGGTTGGCGATCGACAGGGCCTGAGCGCCGAGCTGCTGCTGCACCTGCAGGGCCTGCAGCCGCGCGCTTTCCTTGGCGAGGTCGGCGTCGACCAGGTTGCCGATGCCGCTGTTCAGCACGTCGGTCAGCTTGGAGATGAAGGTGTTGTGGGCGTCGATCTGCTTGGCCTGGGCGCCCAGGTCCCCGAGCGCCTGGTTGACGTTGTTGATCGAGGTGTTGATCGCCGACATGACGCTGGTCGCCAGGGTCGCAGTGGTGATCGAGGCGGTGGCGGGCACCGTCAGGATCGAGCCGCCCAGCGAAAGGTTCTTCACCGACAGGGTGATGTAGGCGTTGGCGTCGGCGTTGGCCAGGAAACGGATGTTGCTGGTCAGCGAACCATTCAGCAGGTTGGCGCCGTCGAAGTTGGCGTTGGTCAGGGCCTGGGTGATCTGCTTCAGCGTGGCCTTGAAGTCTGCGTCGAGCGTGGCGCGGGCCTGGGCGTCGATGGACGGGTCCATCGCCGCGGTGACCTTCTCCTTCAGGGTGTTGAGCAGGTCCGAGACCGATTCCCCGGCGGTCAGCGCCACGTCGGAGATCGAGGTCGCCCGGTCGAGGCTCATCTTGACCGCCGCCAAGGCCCCGATGTCCGCCCGTTGGGCCTGGGCGATGCCCCAGACCGAGGCGTTGTCCTTGGCTCCCTGCACCTTCAGGCCGGTCGAGATCCGGCCCTGGACGCTGTCGAGGTTGTCGTTGGTCTTGTTGAGGTTCTGCAGGGCAATCAGGGCCGACTGATTGGTGTGCACGCCGATGGTCATGGACCGTCTCCAGGTGCGCCGTCCGGCGCGCGGCGTCCGCCGATTCGGACGCCTGTTCCCTCTCAGGCTAAGGGGCGATGGTGTGCGTATGGTTAATGGCGCGGAAACCACGATGGCCGCCGTCGCTGAAGCGACGTCGGTTGAAAGGTCCAGGCCGGCCCGGGCGGCCGGAGAGCGCTAGTCCCGCGTGTCGACCACCAGGCCCGGGCTGTAGTCGTCAGAGGCCATGGCCTTGAGGACGCTTTCGCGGGGCAGCTGCTGGACCACTTCGCCGGTGCGGCGGTCGAGGGTCTTGTAGACGAAGGCGCCGGTGGCCTCGTCCTCCTCGATCACCAGCCTGAGGTCGGCGGTCTGACCCTGACGGGCCTGGCCGGCGATTTCGGCGGTGGGTTCGACCGGCCGGGCGATCATCGCCGCGACGGGTTCCGGGACGTTTCGGATAGATCCTATGCTGTTGCTCATCTCTCCCAAATCGCCGGTCCCTTTCGGGACGGCGTCTCCTGCCGAGGCGCCTGGGGATTACGTCCCAGGCGAACGCGCATGATCGGGGGCGGCCGGCGAAGCGCCCGCCCCCTCTCATTGAGCTGTTAGCGGAACAGTCCCAGCAGCGACGAAGCCGAGGAGTTGGCGATCGACAGGGCCTGCACACCGAGCTGTTGCTTGGTTTGCAGCGCCTGCAGACGCGCGCTTTCCTTGGCCAGGTCGGCGTCGACGAGGTTGCCCACGCCGGCGTCCAGGCTGTCCTGCAGCTTGCCGATGAAGGTCGCGTGGGCCTCCAGCGCCTTCGAACCGGTGCCCAGCTTGGCCAGGGCGGCGGAGACGTTGGTGATCGACGCGTTGACCAGGGCCAGGGCCGAGGCCGCCGTGGTGGCGGTGGAGAACGAGGTGGTCGCGGTGACCGTCACGTTCGCGCCGCCGAGGGCCAGGGACTGAGCCGCGACCGTCAGCTTCGAGGAGCCGTCGGCATTGGCGAGCGCGGCGATGGTGCTGCCGCTGGCCTTGATCATGTTGGCGCCGTTGAAGTCGGCGTTGGTGACGGCCTTGGCGATCTGGTCCCGAAGCGACTTGAAGTCTTCGTTCAGGGCGGTGCGGGCAGCCGTGTCCAGGGACGTATCGGCGGCCGCCAGGGCCTTTTCCTTCATCTGCGACAGCAGGTCGGAAACCGACTCGCCGCCGGCGATGGCCACGTCGACCACCGAGATCCCGCGTTGCAGCGAGTCCTTGACGGCGTTCAGGGCGTTGGAGGTGGCGCGCTGGCCCTGGGCGATGGCGAAAACCGCGCCATTGTCCTTGGCCGAGGAAACCTTCTTGCCGGTGTTGATCCGGCTCTGGACGGTATCCAGCTCGCGGTTCGTGGCGTTCAGGTTTTGCAGGGCGACCATAGCGCCCGTGTTCGTGTTAACGCTGTTCAGCGCCATGACGATAGTTCCTATTCAAGGTGTCCGGCGTCGTTTTGACGGCCGGGAGCGTTTTGCTCGGAACCTCAGGCTGCAAACGGCGGGCCAGACGGCGCCTGCGGACTTGTCGCCTAAGCTACTGATTTCATGATATTATGGGTCTGTTAGGCATGCCCCCGCCCGGCAAAAGCTGCCGAGCGGCGCCGGCCCCCGGCAAATTCTGCCGGGCGCGGGTGGGCAGAAACCGCCCGGCGCCGGCCCGCGTTGACAGGGACGTTGGGCGGGGGCAGAGGCTCGCGCCCCAGGTCGCCCCAGGACGAGTACCAGTCGATGTCGACGCCCCCGCCGCCCTCCACCGCCCTGTCGGTTTCCCGCGGCCTGGCCGGCTGGATGCAGCAGCACCGCTGCAGCCTCGCCTTCACCTCCTACCAGACGGGCCAGCTGTTCCTGGTCGGGACCACCCCGGCCGGGGTGGTGTCGTTCCACCAGCAGAACTTCCAGCGGGCCATGGGGCTGCACGTGCGGCCGAACCGGCTCTACCTGGGGGCGCTGCACCAGATCTGGCGGCTGGAGAACATGCTGGCCCCGGACCAGCTGGCCAACGAGCACCATGACCGGCTGTTCGTTCCGCGCAACGCCCAGACGGTTGGCGACGTCGACATCCATGAGGTGGCGGTCGACCGTGGCGGCCGGCTGGTGTTCGTCAACACCAAGTACAGCTGCCTGGCGACGGTCAGCCCGACCCACAGCTTCCAGCCGATCTGGAAGCCGCCCTTCATTTCCAGGCTCGCGCCAGAGGACCGCTGCCACCTCAACGGCCTGGCCATGGAGGACGAGGCGCCGGCCTATGTCACCGCCGTGAGCCGCAGCGACGTGCTGACCGGCTGGCGCAATCGCCGCCACGAGGGCGGGGTGATCGTCGACGTCCGCACCGACAGGATCCTCACCGACCAGCTGTCGATGCCGCATAGCCCCCGGATCCACGACGGCCAGCTGTGGGCGCTGGACTCCGGCCGGGGCCACCTGATCCGCGTCGACCGTGACACCGGGGCGTCCGAGATCGTCGCCTTCTGCCCGGGTTTCCTGCGCGGCCTGGCCTTCCACGGGCCCTACGCGCTGGTGACGGTCTCCTTGCCGCGCCATGAGGCCACCTTCACCGGGCTGGAATTGGCGGACACCCTGGCCGCGAAGGACGCCGACCCCTGGTGCGGCGTCTTCATCGTCGACACTCGCACCGGCGACACCGTCGAGTGGATCCGGCTGGAAGGGGCGATCACCGAGCTGTTCGATATCGGCGCCATGCCGGGGGCCGCCTGCCCAATGGCGATCGGGGTGGACTCCCCGGAGATGCAGACCATGATCAGCTTCGATCCGGACTTCGGGCCGCTGGTTTCCTGCTGAGCCGCCAACCGCGTTTTTCGCAGATTTCCTGAAACTGCCAGGAACAGAACCGCACTCTGGCGGTTATGACCCCCGGAACGCGTGATAGTGTTTTACTATGTCGTATACACGACTTAGCCGATTACCTCCGGCAATCGGCAAATATTGTCATGAAAAATACTCATTCTCGGCATAATAAAATCTCGACGTCGCAAGAAATTAGTTGACGTTGTTATTTGAACTGTGCCTCAACGACGGCAGCTTTGTGCTGTTTGAGGGCTCTTCCAAATGTTTGATTCCACCCGGTTGCGGCGCCGTATCGGCCTGTTTGCCTCCTCTTCTCTCGTCGCCGCTGGCGCGGCGATCCTCAGCGCCGGGGCGGTCAGCCTCGCGCCGGGCGCGGCCCTGGCGGCCGATGAATGCGGTAATCCGGCGGCAAACGGCGCGGCGCCCGACACCTTCACCTGCGCCCCGGGGACCTACCCGACCGGGATCGTCTACCCGATCACCCTGGGCGACCTGACCCTGGTGTTCGACGAATCGGCCGCGGGCGCCGTGGTGACCACCACCGGCGGCGTACAGGTCGACGCCCTTCCGGGCGACACCATCACCCTGGGCCGCAGCCTGAACGCCGGGGCGGGTTCCGCCGGCACGGGCGACCTGACCATCGTCAACGGCGCCGGCAACGGCGTCACCCTGACCAGCCCCGACAGCGACATCACCGTCAACCTGACGGACGTCGACACCGGCGACACGCCGATGTCCATCACCGGATCGGCCAGCGGCCTGGTCGCCACCACCGGCGGCGCCGGCAACGTGGCCATCACCCTGTCGAACGGCTCGATCACCGGCCAGGCCGGCAACGGTCTGGTCGCGCACGCCGGCCCCACCGGCACCGCGACCGTCAACCTCGGCGCCGCCACGGTCACCAGCACCAACACCGGCGCCGGCAACAACAGCTACGGCGTCTCGGTGACCGGCGGGGCGGTGACCGTCACCGGGACCGGCGCGGTGTCGGCCACCGCCGGCAACTTCGCCGTCGGCATCTACGCCAGCAGCCCTGGCGCGATCGTCATCAACCAGACCGGCCCGATCACCTCCACGGCGGCCGGCGGCTACGCCTGGGGCGTCTACGCCATCAACACCGGCGGCTCGTCGATCAACATCACCACCGGCTCGGTCACCGTGACCCAGGCCGGCGGCGTGCTCGGCGGCGGCAAGGGCATCTCGGCCTACACCACCGGCGCGGTGACCATCAATTCGGGGGCCATCACCACCAGCGGCCTCTACGCCGACGGCATCTTCGTGGGCGGGGTGTTCGGCATCGCCGGCAACACCACCATCACCACGACCGGCGCCATCACCACCACGGGCGCCGAGAGCGACGGCATCGACGTCGGCGCGCATGGCGCGGTGACCATTACCAGCGCGGCGATCACCACCAGCGGCGCGGGCAGCAACGCCATCGAGGCCGTCAGCGACCTCTCCAGCGTCAGCATTGTCACCAACGGCGCCATCAACGCCACTGGAACGGGCAGCAACGGCATCCTGGCCAGCGGCCAAACCGGGGTGACCATCACCACCGTCGGCGCCGTCACCGCCAACGCGAACGCCATCAACAGCACGGTGACCGGCCCGGGCAACGCCACGATCAACATCGGCGCGGCCTCGGTCGTCCGGGCTCCTGGAACCAGCGCCACCACCGCGGCGGTGCAGGTCCAGACCCTCGCCGGCAGCACCACCTCGATCAACAATGCCGGCACGATCCGCTCCACCAACGCTACGGTGGCCGGGGCGGCGGCGGACTTGGCCATCCAGGGCGTGGTCGGCAGCGTCAACCTCAACAACACCGGCCGGATCGACGGGCGGCTCAACTTCGCGGGCCTGACCGGGACCAGCCGGGCCCAGATCAACGTCAGCGGCGCCGGCAACTGGCACTTCACCGGAACCTCCACCCTGAGCGGCGGCAACGACTCGGTGACCAACAGCGGCCTGATCGCCTCCTCCGGGACGGCGACGCTGGACTTCGGCGCCGATACCGGGGCGGCCCCCCGCGACGTCTTCACCAACAGCGGCCGCCTGGTCGCCGGCGAGACGACCGGGGCCTCGACCCTGACCCTGAGCGGCCTGGAGACCTTCAACAACTCCGGATCGATCTTCTTCGGCAGCCTGAACGGGGCCAGCTCGGACGGCCAGACCAACGACCGCATCGTGATGACCGCCACCGGCGGCGGCACGAGCTTCGTCGGCTCCGGCGCCAGCACCCTATTCATGGACGTCAACCTCGGCGTCGCCACCCAGACCTCCTGCGCCGCGGCCGTCGTCGCCGACTGCCTGAGCCTGCCGGGCGGGTCCTTCACGGGCGCCAACCGGGTCCGGGTCAACAACACCAACTCCGGTCCGGGCGGCCTGAACACCACCGGCATCGTGCTGGTGGACGTCGGCGCAGCCGGCACGATCGGGGCCGGCTCGCTGGTCATCGATCCGGCCAGCGTCGGCTACGTCACCCGCGGCGGCGCCGGGGCGGTGGACACGGGCTTCTTCTTCTACCGGGTGGCGCCGCTGGGCGCCGGCCGCGTGGGCTTGGTGAGCGCGCCGGACGCCGAGGCGTTCGAGTTCGTGCAGTTCGGCTCGGCCGCCAGCGAAGTCTGGCATCTGACCACCGGCACCTGGTTCGACCGTCAGGCGGACCTGCGGGTGGCGCTGGAGTCGGGCGACCGGGGCGGCGGCTGGGTGCGGCTGTTCGGCGACCGGCTGGAGCGCGATGAAAGCGCCTCCTTCACCTCGGCCGGCACGGTGTTCACCTTCGACACCGGCTACGAGCAGACCACCGCCGGCGTCATCGGCGGCCTGGACCTGATCGGCAACGCGGGCGACGGCTCTGGCTGGCTGGCCGGGGTCTCCATCGGCTACGTCGACTCCGACCTGTCGTTCAACGAGAGCGGCTCGCTGCTCAACCTGAGCGGCCTGACCGGCGGGATCTACGGCTCCTACGTCAGCACGACGGGCTTCTATGTCGACGCCAACCTCTCGGGGAACTGGCTGGACGCCGACTACTCGACCCCGAACTTCACCCCCGGCGCGACCTTCGTCGAAGCCGGCGGCGTCGACACCTGGGGCGTGCAGTTCGAGACCGGCTGGCGCTTCGGCTTCGGCGAGACGGCCTTCGTCGAGCCGATGGCGACCGTCTCCTGGGCCAGCACCAGCTTCGACGAGATGACCATCCCCGGCGGTTCGGTCGAGTTCGACGACGTGGACAGCCTGCGCGCCAGCCTCGGCCTGCGGACCGGCGCCACCTTCACGGTCGCCGGCTTCCAGGTCCAGCCGACGGTCTACGGCCGCTACTGGAACGAGTTCGAGGGCGATGAGGGCACGACGATGACCAACACCGGCACGCCCCTGCTCGTCCAGGACGACTTCAGCGGCAGCTGGGGCGACGTCGGCGGCCAGCTGAACATCTTCAGCGACGGCGGCCTGACGGCCTTCGTCAACGCCGGCTACCGCTGGAACGAAGACTTCAACGGGACCACCGCGAAGATCGGTTTCCGCGTCAAGTTCTGATCAGCCCACAGGCTGCGTCAGCAACGACCCCGCGCCGGGCGACCGGCGCGGGGTTTTTGTTTGCGCGGAACGGACAGCCGGCGGAGGTCGCAGCTCCTGGGGAGGTTCCGCCGGCCTGGGACCCTCACGCCGCCGCGTCAGCTCGCAGCGGGCCGGCCACGGTCTTGGCGCCCCCCGACCAGCGCACGAGGCAGTCGATCAGCCGGGCGGCGCTGAGCGGCTTGCCGACGTGGTCGTCCATGCCGGCGTCGCGGCAGCGCTGGACCTGTTCGGGCAGGACATTGGCCGTCATGGCGATGATCGGCGGCTGGGCGATCGGCAGGGCCCGGATGCGGCGGGTGGCGGTCAGGCCGTCCATCTCCGGCATCTGGACGTCCATCAGCACCAGGTCGAAATCGCCCGTGGCGACCGCCTCCACCCCCTCGGCCCCGTCGCAAGCCATGGTGATGTCGATATCGAACGGGTCCAGCAGGGCGCTGACCAGCTCGCGGTTGATGGGGTTGTCCTCGACCAGCAACAGCCGCATCGGGCGTCCCGGACCCGCCGCCTCGGCGGCCTCGGCGGCGCTGGCCAGACAGGTGGTCGGCAGCTCCAGTTCGAACCAGAAGGTCGAGCCCACGCCGTCGAGGCTCTCGACGCCGATGCGCCCGCCCATGCCCTCGATGATCCGCCGGGCGATGGCCAGCCCCAGGCCCGTGCCGCCATAGCGGCGCGAGACGGTGGCGTCGGCCTGGGTGAACCGCTCGAACAGGGTCTCCAGCTTGTCGGAGGCGATGCCCATGCCGCTGTCCTCGACCTCCATGCGCAGCCGCTCGCCGCCAGCCGAGGGGCGCCGGTCGACCGTCACCCGCACCGTGCCGGCGGCCGTGAACTTGATGGCGTTGGAGAGGAAGTTGAGAAGCACCTGACTGATGCGCGTGCCATCCCCAAGCAGTCCGGTCCCCGGCGCCCCGGCGCCGCCCGGCTCCAGGGTCAGGCACAGGCCCTTGGCGGCGGCCTGGTCGTGGACCAGCGAGATGACCGACAGGGCCAAGGCGGCCGGATCGAAGGGCTGAGGATCGAACTCCAGGCCGCCAGCCTCCAGCTTGGAATAGTCGAGGACGCTGTTGACCACCCCAAGCAGGGTGGTGCTGGCGTCGCGGATCAGGCTGACGTGACGGGCGTCGACCGGATCCATCCCCCGCGATCGGCCCAGCACTTCGGAGAAGCCGATGATGGCTGTCAGCGGAGTGCGCAGCTCGTGGGTCATGTTGGCCAGGAAGTCGGCCTTGGCGGCAGCGGCGGCCTCCGCCCGCTCGGCCGTGGCCTCCAACTCGGCCTGCAGCCGCTTGCGGTTGGTGATGTCCCGCGAGACCACCACCTGCTCTCCGGAACCGGGCGCCAGCGGCGCGATGCTGGACTCGATCCAGACCACCAGGCGTTCGGGATGGCGGATGCGGTATTCGACCGTCTGGGCCACCCCCGTCTCACGGGCCTTCGCGATGGCGGCGGTCATCAGGCCGGCGTCGTCCGGATGGATGTAGTCGCGGCCGTAGCTGATCAGTTCGGCGGGGGTGTAGCCGACCACCCGCTCCGAGGAGGGCGAGACGTAGGTCAGGCCGCCGTCCGGCCCGTGGCGCGAGATCACGTCGGTGACGTTGTCGGCCAGCATCCGGTAGCCGGCCTCGCTGCGACGCAGGTTCTCCTGGGCGCCCAGGAAACGGCGGCGGGAGTCCAGCATCTGCTTGAACCCCGCCCCGGCGAAGGCGGCGGCGATCAGCAGGATCAGCCAGACGGCCAGCGACTGGCCTTCGCGAAAGGCCAGGGTCAGCCCCAGCATGCCGAAGGCCGGCAGGCCGCCGCTGATCACATAGCCGATCGGGGACTGGAAGGCGAAGGCCTGGCCGTAGGCGATCAGGCTGAGCCAGATGGTCACCGCGCAGATCGCCCCGTCGGACTTGCCGGTCAGCCAGAACATCGCCCCGATGGCGAACCAGGTCAGCGCCAGCGCGACAAGGTTGGCGAAGTGGTTGAGCCTCAGACTGGGCCCGGCCGTCGCGCCGAGGAACTGCGGCCGGGTGGCGAACCAGCTCCAGACCTCCAGGCCCAGGGTGACCAGGGTCCAGGTCGCGGCGAGCGGCCAGGAGACCAGGCTGAGCGAGACGACGCCGACGCCGACGGTGACGCAGACCCGGGCCGGCAGCGCCCGATGCGAATGCGCCGCCAGCTCGTCCAGCCCCTCGTCCAGCAGAGGATGCATCGTCCCCGGCCCTCCCGTTTTCCGGACTATCGGGGAACAGGGCCTGAGATTGTCTTAAGGGAAGGCGTTCAGCGGTCGTGGGGCAGGACCTTGAGGCCGAGGACGTCGGGATCGACCGACAGGGCGGCGGCGAGGGCGGCGGCCTGCGGCTGGCCGAAATCCTTGACCGAGGCGCTGAAGGTCGCCCCCTGCTCGTCGAGTTCGACGCTGACCGGCCCGGGAGCCAGGCCCTGCGCGGACAGAACCTCGCGGTAGCGGTCGAGGGTGGCTGTCGGTCCGCGGCGATAGCGGATGACCACCTCGAAGAAGGACCGCTGCGGCAGCCGCGCTTCCGTCAGGCGGACCGCGGCCAGCACCACCACCGTCGCCGCCGCGCCGATCACCGCCAGGACGTAGAAGCCGACCCCGAACAGGATGCCGAGCGAGCAGGTGATCCACAGGGAGGCGGCCGTCGTCAGGCCGCGGATGTTGAACCCCTGGCGGAAGATCACCCCGGCCCCGAGAAAGCCGATGCCGGTGAGGATGCCGTGGGCCATGCGGACCGGGTCGATACGGATGATCTCGAAGGGCGTGTCGCTCAGCCAGCGGACCTGGTGGACGGCCGCCAGCATCAGCAGCGCGGAAGAGAGCGAGACCAGGATGTGGGTGCGGAACCCGGCCGGGCTCGAGCGGTACTCGCGCTCGAAGCCGATCACCGCCCCGGCCACGATCGAGCCGACGACGGGCCAGAGGATGTGCGGATCGAGCCAGTTCATGCCCAGGAAACAAGGCCCGTGACGGCGCGGTTCCCCAGGACCGCGCGAGGCCTGGCCCGGGCAAAAGGTCTGCCGGGCGGCTCCCTTGCGAGGGCCGCCCGGCGTCGCGACGCTAACTCCGGAACAGCGACATGATCGTCTGCGGGGTCTGGTTGGCGATGGAGAGAGCCTGGACCCCCAGCTGCTGCTTGGTCTGCAGAGCCTGGAGCCTGGCGCTTTCCTTGGCCAGATCCGCATCGACCAGGTTCCCCACGCCGGCATCGAGGCTGTCCTGCAGCTTGCCGATGAACGACGTGTGCATCTCGTAGGCCTTGGCCTTGGTGCCGAGGCGCGCGAGAGCCGCGCTGGTGTTGGCGATGGAGGTGTTGACCGCCGTGACCATCGCCGCCGCCGTGGTGACCGTACCAATGGTATTGGTCGAGGAGACGGTGACGATCGATCCGCCAAGGGCCATGATTTCTGCGTTCACGGTCAGCTTGGAGGATCCATCCGCATTGGCGAGGGCCGCAATGGCCGTCGCGCCGGTCTTGATGAGGTTGACCCCATTGAAGTCGGCGTTGGACACGGCCTTGGCGATCTGGTCGCGCAAGGCCTTGAAGTCCTCGTTCAGCGCGGAGCGGGCCGCCGTGTCCAGACTGGTGTCCGAAGCGGCGAGGGCTTTCTCCTTCATCTGCAACAGGAGGTCGGAGACCGATTCACCGCCGGCGATGGCCACGTCGATCGCGGAGGTGCCGCGATTGAGCGAGTCCTTCACGGCATTGAGGGCTTGCGACGTCGCACGCTGGCCCTGGGCGATAGCCCAGATGGCGCCATTGTCCTTCGCGTTCGCCACCCGCTTGCCGGTGTTGATGCGGTTCTGGGTCTGACCGAGTTCCGTGTTGGTCGCGTTGAGGTTCTGGAGCGCGACCATCGCGCCCACATTGGTATTCACCGACAAAGCCATCGGTTAGTCCTTCCATTCTGGCAGGGAAATCCGGCGCTTCGGCCGGTGGGCCTTCTGGCCCGCCTCGCCCATCGCAAACGCCGGGCCAATGTCGTGGCATTGATTTTGTTGGCTTAATCGGAGGAGTGCCCACGCCGACGGCAACAACTACCCGGCGCCCGGCAGAACTGGGGCGTGCCCGTTTCGGGGATAGCCCTAGTCGGGATCGAAGGCGGCGATCAGCCCCGCCAGCTCCGGTTCGGCGACCGCGGCGGCTGCGGCCGCGGCGTCCATCCAGCGGCGTTCGCGCTCGTCCGCCTCGGGCCAGTCCTCACGCTCGGCAGTGACCTCCAGCGGATAGACCTTGACCCGGCAGGCGCGGTGGCTGTCGTCCTTCAGCCGCTTCTCGTAGGTGAACCCGCCGATCGGGACCGGGCCGATCATCCCCTTCACCCCGGCCTCCTCCCAGGCCTCGGTGGCCGCCGCCTCCGGATCGCTCCGGCCGATCATCGGCCAGCCCTTGGGGATCACCCAGCGCCGGGTCTCCCGGCTGGTAACCAGCAGCACTTCGAGCGCGCCCTCCCGCCGCCGCCAGGGCAGCGCGCCGATCTGGTGGGCCGGGGCGGCCATCAATCGAGGAACAGCCGGCCCAGGAAGAAGGCCAGCGCCGCGATGGCCGCCGAGGCGGGGATGGTGATGAACCAGGCGGTGACGATCCCCCGCGCGACGCCCCAGCGCACCGCCGAGGCTCGCCGCGAGGCGCCGACGCCGATGATCGCGCCGGTGATCGTGTGGGTGGTGGAGACCGGGATGCCGAGGCCGGTGGCCAGGAACAGGGTGATGGCGCCCCCGGTCTCGGCGCAGAATCCCTGCTGAGGGCTGAGCCGGGTGATCTTCGAGCCCATGGTGTGGACGATGCGCCAGCCGCCGCAGAGGGTTCCGAGCGCGATCGCCGCCTGGCAGGTGATCACCACCCAGAAGGGGACGTGGAACTCGGCGCCCTCCGGGGCCCGAGAGAACAGCAGCACCGCGATGATCCCCATGGTCTTCTGGGCGTCGTTGCCGCCGTGGCCGAGGCTGTAGAAGCTGGCCGAGACGAATTGCAGCCGGCGGAACACCTTGTCGGCGAAGGCCGGGTTGGCCTTCACGAAAATCCAGCTGACGGCCAGCACCAGCAGCAGCGCCAGGCCGAACCCGACGGCCGGCGACAGGAAGATGGCCGCCACCGTCTTGGCCACCCCGCCGACCACGATCGACCCGAAGCCGGCCTTGGCGATCCCCGCGCCAAGCAGGCCGCCGACCAGGGCGTGCGAGCTCGACGAGGGTATGCCCCACAGCCAGGTGGCGACGTTCCAGGTGATGGCCCCCATCAGCGCTCCAAAGATCACCGCGTCGCTGATGATGCCGGGGTCGATGATCCCCTTGCCGATGGTGCTGGCCACGTGCAGGCCGAAGAACAGGAAGGCGATGAAGTTGAAGAAGGCCGCCCAGCCGACCGCGTACATCGGGGGCAGCACCCGGGTGGCGACGATGGTGGCCACCGAGTTGGCTGCGTCATGCATGCCGTTCAGGAAATCGAACAGCAGGGCGACGCCGATCAGGAAGACCAGGATGATGAAGGCGTGGTCCACCGGCGCCGTCCTAGAGGTGCTCGACCAACACGCCGTTGATGCGGTTGGCCACATCTTCGAACCGGTCGATGACCTTCTCCAGGTGGTCGTAGATCTCGGCCCCGATCAGGAAATCGAGCGTCTGGCCGCCGGCCGCCTTGCTGGCCTGGTAGAGGGTCTTCATGCCAGCGTCGTAGAGGTCGTCGCTGTGGCTCTCCAGCCGGGCGATCTGCTCGGTCAGGGCGTTCAGCCGGGTGCGTTCCTTGTGCATCGCCGGCAGCAGCCCGACGGCCTCGACCGTCAGGGCCGCCGCCTGGACCGCGACGTCGCCCAGTTCGCGCATGTGGGAGGCGAACACCCGCTGCTCGTAGAGGGTGACGACCTTGGCGGTCTTCTGCATCTGGTCGATGGCGTCGTCGAGGCTGTTGGTCAGCTCACGGATGTCCGACCGGTCGAAGGGGGTGATGAAGCTGCGCCGCACCGCCAGCAGCACCTCGCGGGCCACCGCATCGGCCTCATGCTCGTATTCGACGATGGCGGCGCACCATTTGGGGGTGTCATCCCCGCCGTCCAGCAGGTGGCGCAGGGCGTCGGCCCCCTTCACCAGGGTGTCGGCATGGGCGGCGAACAGCCGGAAGAAGTTCTCTTCCTTAGGCAGCAGGGCCTGGAACCAGCGCAGCATGGCGTGCCTCGACGGACGATGTCGGGGAGGTTTAGCGCATGAACCGCAGATTCGTCCGGCGACGGAGCAAAAATCCTGCCGGAGGGGAAGTCAGCCCCGTCCCGGCGGGCTTGCCAGCCAGTTCAGAAGGTCATGACGACGGTCGCGCCCGGCCCCCCGGCCTCGACCGCGATCTCGCCGCCATGGGCCAGCGCCACCTGCCGCGCCAGGGAGAGGCCGACGCCCGTGCCCGTCGGCTTGGTGGTGAAGAAGGGGCGGAAGATGATCGATGGATCAGGCAGGTTCACCCCCGGGCCGCTGTCGGCCACCCGCAGGACCAGCCGTCCCTGGCGGGTGCGTTCGGCCGACAGGGCGACGCGGGGCTCGCCCGCGCCCTCGAGGGCGGCCTCGGCGGCATTGGCCAGGATGTTGAGCAGGGCCTGGGAAATCAGGTCGCGGTCGAGGCTGGCGGTGATATCGGCCGGCGGCCGGCAGTCGAGGACCACCCCCTGTGGCGACCAGCGGCTGCGGAACAGCAGGGCGACCTCGTCGAGCAGGCTTCGCAGGCTGACGGTCTCGAACCGCGGCTCGGGCAGCCGGGCCAGCTCGCGGTAGGCGGCGATAAAGCGCAGCAGGCCCTCGGAACGGCGGGCGACGCTTTCGACCGCTTCGCGGGCCTTTTCGCCGTCCCCCTCGGTCCGCAGCAGCTCGGCCGCGGTCTGGGCCAGGGAGGTGACGGGCGTCAGGGAATTCATGATCTCGTGGCTGAGCACCTGTAGAAGCTCGCGCAGGGTGGCGGCCTCGGCCGCCTGGAGCTGCGACTGGATGTCGACCAGGGCGACGATGCGGGCAAAGGTCTCATCGCTCTCCAGGTCGGCGACGGTGAGGGCGTAGGCGCGGCGGGCGCCTTCGAGCTCCAGGCTCACCGCCTGGGGCTGGCCGGGGCGGGCGGCTTCGATGGCCTGTGTCAGGGCGGCCGGCGGATCGGCGACCAGGTCGTCGGTGACGAAGGCGCGGCGGGCGGCCAGGTTGAGGGCGTAGAGCCCCCGCTCCTGACCCATGGCCAGCAACGGAACCGGCGCGTGGTCGAGGTAGGCGGCCAGCGCCCGGGCCTGGCGCTCGCGGGCCAGGACGGCGGCCAGCCAGCGGTCGTCGGCCGTCCCGTCGAGGCTGTCGGCGCTGCGTAGGTTGACCAGCAGGTGGACCGCCGACCAGAGGGCGATCAGCCCGCAGACGCTCATGCTGCCCCAATAGCCCGCCGTCCATGCCGCCTGCGCGCCGGCCCCGCCAAGGAAGATCAACAGGGCCCAGAACCCCAGACGGGGAAGCGACCTAGAGTCCATGCTTCTCCATCCGCCGATAGAGGGCCGCGCGGGTGAGGCCGAGGTCCCTGGCCGCGTGGCTGACGTTGTAGTGGTGCTTCTGCAGCGCCCGCTCGATCATCGCCTTCTCGTTGCGGGCGAGGTTGAGGTCGTCCGGCGCGGCGCCGGTCGGGGTCTTTCGGCGCGGGGCCGGACCGCCGCTGAGGGGAAAGTCCCTGGCCTCATAGGCGGGCCCCTCGCTGAGGATCACCGCCCGCTCCATGGCGTGGCGCAGGGCGCGGACGTTGCCGGCCCAGGGGTCGGCCAGCAGGGCCTGGGCGGCCGCCTCCGAGATCGGCTTGTCCTTGCGGCCATAGCGGCGGGCGTAGGCCTTCAGGTAGTGGCGGGCCAGTTCGAGAATGTCCTCGCCGCGGTCGCGCAACGGCGGAACCGTGATCTCCACCGTATTGAGCCGGTACAGCAGGTCGGCGCGCACCGCCTGGTCGGCGTAGAGGTCCTCCCGCGGCAGGTTGGTCGCGGCGACGATACGCACGTCGATGGGGACCGGCCGGTCGCTGCCCAGCGGGGTGATCTGGCGCCGCTCCAAGGCCGACAGCAGCTTGACCTGCAGGGGGCCCGGCAGGTTGCCGAGTTCGTCGAGGAACAGGGTGCCGCCCTGGGCCGACACGAAGCGGCCAAGTCGGTCCGAGGTCGAGTCGTAGAGGCCCTGCCGGTGGCCGAACAGCTCCGCCTCGAAGAGGCTCTCCGGGATCGTCCCGAGGTCGACCGGCACGAACGGTCCCCGCGCCCGGGCCGAGGCCTGGTGCACCGCCCGGGCCGCCAGTTCCTTGCCGACCCCGTTCTCCCCCAGGATCAGGACGTTGGCCTCCGTGGGGGCGGCGCGTTCGATCAGGGCTCGCAGGCGGCGGATCGGCGGCGAGGCGCCGAGGATCGCCCCTTCCGCGCCTGCCGCCCCGCGCAGGGCGGAGGCCTCGGCCCGCAGGCCGCTGGTCTGGCGGCGGCGCTGGCGCAGTTCCACCGCCGTGCGGACGGTGGCCACCAGCCGCTCGTTGTTCCAGGGCTTGGTGACGAAGTCGCTGGCGCCGGCCCGCATGGCGGTCACCGCGATGTTGATCCCGCTGTGCCCGGTGACCACCACCACGGCCGTGTCGGGGTCCTGCTCAAGGATATCGGCCAGGCATTTCAGCCCCTCCTCCCCCGTGGTCATGCCACGGCTGAAGTTGAGGTCCAGCAGCACCGCGTCGACCGGCGCCGCCGCCAGCAGCCGCAGACCCTCGGCCGGGGTCGTGGCGGTCAGGGTCTCGATCTCGTAGCGGCCGAGGAGCAGGCGCACGGATGTCAGCACATCGGGGTCGTCGTCGATGAACAACACCCTGGCGGTGCGAGTCGCGCTGTCCTGACCTGTCCGCAAGCGATCACCCAACTGTTCGTTTCCGGACACCTGCTAACAGCTGCCTCGCGGAAAAGCGAGGGAATTCAAGGGATTTGGCGAGACGGACATTGCGGGTTCCAATCGATGCATGGACCAACCCGTTTCAGTCCCCGGCCCCGAGATGGACCGGCGCGTACCCAGGAAGAAGTGGCGCAGAGCCCTGCCCTTGGTGCTGGGCGGCGGCCTGCTGGCCGGGGTCGCCGGCGCCTGGATCCTGCTGGCTCCCGGCGGCGGAGCCAAGGCGGTGGACCGCAAAGAGATCGAGATCAGCGAGGCGCGTCGCGCGCCCTTCCACGACTATGTGCCGGTCCGCGGCGAGGTCACGCCGGCCCAGAGCGTCTTCGTCGACAGTTTCGAGGGGGGCCAGGTCGCAGCCCTGCCGGTCGCCGACGGGGCGCTGGTCGAGGCCGGAACCGTGATCGCCGTGCTGTCCAACCCCCAGCTCGAGCGTGAGGTCCGGGCCCGCGAGGCCGAGGTGATGGGCCGGATGAGCGACGTCCAGGGCCAGCTCCTCAACCTCCAGCGCAGCCGGGCCGACCGCCAGCGCGAGTTGGAGACGGCGCGCTACGAGCGCCTGCGGGCCGAGCGCAATCTGCAGGTCCGCAAGGGCCTGCACGACAAGGGCTACGTCTCCGACCTCGAGCTCAGCACCGTCCAGGCCGAGGCCCGCTTCCGCAAGGAGCAGACCGAGGCCCTGGAGAGCGCCATCGGCCGCGAGAGCGGCCTGGCCCAGCGCCAGTCCGAGGAGATGCTGCGCACCCTCGAACAGCTGCGCGGCAACTTGGCCGCGGTGCGCGGCAGCCTCGACGCCCTGAACATCCGCGCCCCGGCCTCCGGCCGGCTGACCGCCTTCACCCTTCAGCCCGGCCAGACCGTGAAGGCTGGCGACCGCATCGGCCAGGTCGATACCGAGGGAGCCTACAAGCTGACCGCCCTGATCGACGAGTTCCACCTCAGCCGCATCAGCCTTGGCCAGACCGCCTCGGCCCGCCTCGACGGCAAGGCCTACCAGGCCACCGTCAGCCGCATCCTGCCGCAGGTGAACGAAGGCCGCTTCCGCATCGAGCTGGAGTTCAAGGGCGCCGCGCCCCCCGCCCTGCGCCGCGGCCAGACCCTCGACCTGGAGATCACCATGGGAGACACCAGGCCCGCCCTGGTCCTGCCCAACGCCCCCTTCGTGGAGGCCACCGGCGGGTCCTGGGTCTTCGTGCTCGACAAGGGCGGCGGCCGCGCCGAGCGCCGCGCCATCCGCATCGGCCGGCGCAATCCCAACGACATCGAGGTGCTTTCGGGGCTCAGGCCCGGGGAGCGGGTCGTGACCTCCTCCTACGACAGCTTCGCCAAATCCAACCGTCTCATCCTGCGCTGAAGGATCCCGCATGATCACCCTGGCCGACATCAACCGCCTGTACCGTTCCGACGAGGTCGAGACGACCGCCCTGCGCGAGGTCGAGCTGCAGGTCGACGAGGGCGAGTTCGTCGCCATCATGGGGCCCTCCGGCTCCGGCAAATCGACCCTGCTCAACATCCTCGGCCTGATCGACAAGCCGACCAGCGGCCGCCACTTCCTCAAGGACGAGGAGGTCAGCCAGATGAGCGAGGCCGACCGGGCGAAGATGCGCCGCCGGCACCTGGGCTTCATCTTCCAGAGCTTCAACCTGATCGACGAGCTGACCGTCGCCGAGAACATCGAGCTGGGCCTCGCCTACCGCGAAAAGAGCGCCGGCAACCGCCGCGAGCGGGTCGCCGAGGCCATGGACAGGGTCGGCATCGGCCACCGGGCCCGCCACTACCCCCACCAGCTGTCCGGCGGCCAGCAGCAGCGGGCGGCCATCGCCCGGGCCATCGTCGGCAAGCCGGGCCTGCTCCTCGCGGACGAGCCGACCGGCAACCTCGACACCGCCAACGGCGCCCAGGTGATGGACATCCTCCAGAGCCTCAACGACGAGGGCGCGACGATCGTCATGGTCACCCACAGCCCCAGCCAGGCCGACCAGGCCAAGCGGGTCGTCAACATGCTGGACGGCCGCATCGTCGCCTCCAGCCGCCGCGCCGTCTGAAGGACCCTCCGCCATGCTGCGCAGCTACCTGCTCACCCTCTACCGCTCCCTGACCCGCCACACCCTGTTCTCGGCGATCAACATCCTTGGCCTGGCCGTCGGCCTCGCCGTGTTCCTGGTGCTGTGGATCGCGGTGCGGTTCGAGACCAGCTACGACCGCTGGATCCCCGACGCCGAGACCACCTACCGCGTGCAGGGCCTGATGCACATTCCCGGACGGGCCAGGGAGACGCTCGGCGTCGTGCCCGGTCCGGTTCTGCCCGCCCTGCAGGCCGAGGCGCCGGACCTCGAAGCGGGGGTGCGCATCCTGACCGGCAGCGTGCCGGTGCGGCGCGGCGGCTTCTCCGACTACGAGGAGGTGCTGTTCGCCGACGGGACCTTCTTCGAGATCTTCGACCTGCCGCTGGTCGCCGGCGAGCGGAGCCAGGCCATCGCCGACACCTCCGGCCTGGTGATCAGCCAGGCGATGGCCAGGAAGTACTTCGGCGGAGACAACGTGCTGGGCCAGCGGATCACCCTGGTCACCGATGGCACGCCACGCGACTACCGCATCTCGGGGGTCCTCAAGGACCTGCCCGAGAACACCCACCTGAAGATCGGCTTCCTGGCCCGGCTCGACCGGTCGGTGACCCCCGACATGGCCGAATTCATCGACCAGTGGAACGCCACCAACTACGCGACCTACATCCGCATGAAGAGCCGGGACGCCGCCAAGGCCCTGGACGCCCGACTCGGCGACATCATGCAGCGGCGGGCGGGCGAGACCCACGAGTGGCTGAGCCTGAAGCTCGAGCCGCTGACCGACATCCACTTCAACACCGCACCGCTCGGCGCCTGGAAGCCGGGGATCGACCGCGGCTTCGTCTCCATGCTGGAGATCATCGGGGTGCTGACCCTGGCCCTGGCGGTGATCAACTACGTCAATCTATCGACCGCGCGGTCCGGCCTGAGGGCCCGCGAGGTCGCCTTGCGCAAGGTGTTCGGCGGCACCCGCGGCGCCCTGACCGGCCAGTTCCTGCTGGAGGCGGTGGCGGTGACCCTGGTCTCGGCCCTGATCGCCCTGGCCCTGGTCGAGCTGACCCTGCCGCTGGTCAATACCGCCCTGGGGAGCCCGCTGGAGCTCGACTATGTCGGCGAGGGCGGCGTTCTGCCGGTGTTCGCCATGGTCACCGTGCTGGTTGGGCTGGCGGCCGGGGTCTGGCCGGCGCTGGTGCTGTCCGGCTTCGAGCCGGCCGGAGTGCTGGCCGCTAGCCGCTCGCCGGGCGGGGGCCGCAACGCGGCTAGGGTCCGCGAGGCGCTGGTGGTGGTCCAGTTCAGCGTCGCCATCGCCCTCCTGATCGGCGCCGCCGTGGTCTTCGCCCAGTCCGACTTCGTACGCCGCGCCGACCTCGGCTTCCAGCGGGAGAAGCTGATCAACATCCGCCAGCTGGGCGCGCCGGAACTGGTCTCCCAGACCGGTCGCATCCTGGAGGCGGTGCGCCGCACCCCTGGCGTTGAGAGCGCCACGGTGTCCGGCCGCTACCCGGGCCGCGGGGGCGTCGGGCGCAGCTCCTCGTTCGCCTGGCCGGGCTTCCCCGACCCGCGCGGCGCCAGCCTGTCGATGGAGTTCATCAGCGACCAGTATTTCGAGACCTACCGGATGCGGCTGCTGGCCGGCCGGCGGTTCGACGCCGCCAACCGGATGGACGACATGTACCGGCCGAGCCTCGAGGGGCAGCCGGCCGGCGAGGGCGCCGCCAGCGGGCTCAACGTCATCATCAACGAGACGGGCTCGCGCGCCCTGCTGTTCAAGCGGCCGGCCGACGCCATCGGCAAGACCATCCGCTCGGGCGCCAGCGGCACGCCCCTGACCATCGTCGGGGTGGTGGCCGACAGCCGCTTCGGCAGCCCGCGCGAAAAGGCCCCGCCGATCCTCTACCTGCGCAACACGGCGCCCGGCGCCGACCTGACCGGCGACCAGACCATCACCCTGCGCTACCGCGGCGAGCCCCAGGCGATGCTTGCCCGGCTGCGTGACACCTGGCGCGCGACCGTGGCCGACTACCCGTTCAAGGCCGAGACCGTGGAGACCTCCCTGGACGCCTTCTACGAGCCGGACGAGCGGCGCAGCCTGCTGGTCACCCTCGGCGCCGTCGTCGCGGCCCTCATCGGGATCCTCGGCCTCTACGGCCTGGCCGCCTTCACCGCCGAACGCCGCACCCGCGAGATCGGCATCCGCAAGGTGCTGGGCGCCTCGACGGCCGATGTCTTCCGCCTGCTGGTCGGCCAGTTCCTGCGCCCGGTGGTGGTCGCCAACCTGATCGCCTGGCCGGTCGCCTTCTGGCTGATGCGCGAATGGCTCGCCGAGTTCGACCAGCGGATCGCCCTGACCCCCCTCTACTGGATCGGCGCCACCCTGCTGGCCGTGGCGGTGGCCCTGGCGACGGTGACCGGCCAGGCCCTGAAGGTGGCCGGGGCCGACCCCGGGTCGGCGTTGCGGGACGAGTAGGCAGCCCCCTGCTCCCCCCGAGCGCCCGGCGCGCGGACCGTGGGCCGGTCCGCGCGCCGAACCCGCTCCAGGACTTCGCCACTGGCATTGTTGCGGATAGCATCCCAATTGAGGACGCACGCCGCAACGAGGACCCGCCATGACCGACGAAGCCCCCCAGCAGAGCAATGAGGCCCCGCCGAACCAGCCCGAGGGCTACGTCCCGGCCAAGGTCTGGACCTGGAACAAGGACAACGGCGGTCGCTTCGCCGCCATCAACAGGCCCGTGGCCGGCCCGACCCACGACAAGGACCTCCCGGTCGGCAAGCACCCGCTGCAGCTCTACAGCCTGGCCACCCCCAACGGGGTCAAGGTCACGGTCATGCTGGAGGAGCTGCTGGCCCTGGGCCACGCCGGCGCCGAGTACGACGCCTGGCTGATCAACATCAACAAGGGCGAGCAGTTCTCCAGCGGCTTCGTCGCCGCCAATCCCAACTCCAAGATACCGGCCCTGGTCGACCGCAGCGATCCGGTCAGGCCCGTCCGCGTCTTCGAGTCCGGCGCCATTCTCCTCCACCTGGCCGAGAAGTTCGGCGCCTTCCTTCCCGTCGACCCGGCCGCCCGCGCCGAGACCTTCTCCTGGCTGATGTGGCAGATGGGCGCCGCCCCCTACCTCGGCGGCGGCTTCGGCCACTTCTACGCCTACGCCCCGTTCAAGATCGAATACGCCATCGACCGCTTCGCCATGGAGGTGAAGCGCCAGCTCGACGTCCTCGACCGCCGCCTCGCCGAGAGCGAGTACCTGGCGGGGCCCGAGTACACCATCGCCGACATGGCCGTCTGGCCCTGGTACGGCAGCCTGGCGAAGGGCCTGGTCTACGAGGCCGGCGAGTTCCTCCAGGTCGGCGACTACCGGCACGTCCAGCGCTGGACCGACCAGATCGGCCAGCGCCCGGCCGTCAGACGCGGCCGCATGGTCAACCGCACCTTCGGCGACCCCGCGAGCCAGCTCTGGGAACGCCACGACGCCTCGGACTTCGAGATGAAGACGGCGGACAAGCTCAACGGCTAGGAGCCGGCGCCGTCATCCCGGAAAGCGCGCAGCGCTTGTCCGGGACCCAGGGGTTGCAGCGCACCGGCCGCAAAGGTGCGTTCGATCGCCGGATCACGCGCGCCCCCGGTCCCGGGCAGCCCGCTTGGCGACCTTCCGGGATGACGGAAAGGGGGGGCAGGCTGCTCCGGTTGGGGGTTGGCGCCAGGCTTACCGCCGATAGCCTTCCCCGTCCCGCCGCTCGTACCGGATCCGCGCATTCAGCGCGTCGAACCGCCGGTCGAGGTCGGCCCGCTCGGAGGCCTGCAGCCCTCCGCTGGCGCGGTACTGGTCCTCCAGCCGCCCCAGCGCCTGGAACTCGGCCCGCAGCCGCGCCGCCTCGGTCTGGGTCAGGGTCCCGTTCCGCACGCCCACGTCGATCTTGTGGTCGAGGGTCCGCTGCCGCTGGTTGATGTTCTGCCAGCCGCGGTCCTGGCCGTCGTTGCGGTCCCACCGCACCCGCGCGCTCAGCACCGTGAACCGCTGGTCGAGGTCGATCCGTTCCCAGGGCTGCAGCCCGTCGCCCCGCCGGTACTTGGCCTCCAGCCGCGCCAGCTCCCGGAACTCGGCCCGCAGCCGCCGGGCCTCGACCCGGGTCAGCTCCCCGCTGTTCACCCCGGCCTCGATCCGCCGGTCGAGCTCGGCCTGCCGGGCGTTGATGTTCTGCCAGGGGGCGGCGAAGGAAGGCGCAGCCGCGGCCGCCAAAGCCGACGCCGCGACGAGGGGAAGAAGCATCCTCATGGGGGTGTCCTTTCTGTTGGCGCGCCGCCAGGCTGGCGACGCTTGCCGTGGGAAAAGGCGCGAGCGGGGGAGTAGTTGCCGACCTGCCTCGGCTTGAGGGGCCACTCTGCCCCTTTCGGCGCCCGCCGGGCCGTGGTCAATTCCCCCAGGTGGCGATTCCGGGGGGGCGCGCCCAAAATCCGTATTGGAGGCTAGTGTGCTCGTCGGAGACATCCGCAACCAGATCGACAGCATCTGGAACGATTTCTGGGCCGGCGGGGTGTCGAACCCGCTGAGCGTGATCGAGCAGATCACCTACCTGCTGTTCATCAAGCGCCTGGACGAGCTGCAGTCGGTCGAGGAGCACAAGTCCAATACCCTCAACATCCCCCTCGAACGCCGCATCTTCCCCGAGGGCGAAGACCCCCGGGGCATGAGCTACGATCGGCTGCGCTGGTCACGGTTCAAGTCCGAAGAGCCCCGCGAGATGTTCCGCATCGTCGACGAGCACGTCTTCCCTTTCATCCGCGAACGCCTGGCCGCCGAGGGCTCGTTGGCCAACAGCATGCGCGAGGCCCGCTTCGGCATCCCCTCCCCGGGCTTGCTGGCCAAGGTGGTCGACAAGCTCGACCGCATCCCGATGGGCGGCCGCGACACCAAGGGCGACGTCTATGAGTACATGCTGGGCAAGATCGCCAGCGCCGGCCAGAACGGCCAGTTCCGCACCCCCCGCCACATCATCGAGCTGATGGTGGCCCTGATGAAGCCGACGCCGAAGGACACCATCTGTGACCCGGCCTGCGGCACCTGCGGCTTCCTGGTCGGGGCCAGCGAGTACCTGCGCGAGCACCATGAGGGCCTGTTCCGCGACGAGGCCCTGCGCCGCCATTTCCACGAAAGCGCCTTCCACGGCTTCGACTTCGACCAGGTCATGCTGCGGATCGGCTCGATGAACATGATCCTGCACGGGATCGAGAACCCGGTCATCGAGTATCGCGACAGCCTGTCGGAGGACATCGCCGGGGAGAAGGACCGCTACAGCCTGATCCTCGCCAACCCGCCGTTCGCCGGCTCGCTGGACTACGAACAGACCGCCCGCGACCTGCAACAGGTGGTGAAGACCAAGAAGACCGAGCTGCTGTTCCTCGCCCTGTTCCTGCGGCTGCTGCGCACCGGCGGCCGGGCGGCGGTGATCGTGCCGGACGGGGTGCTGTTCGGCTCTTCCAAGGCGCACAAGGAGCTGCGCCGCATGCTGGTCGAGGACCATAAGCTGGACGCAGTGATCTCCCTGCCGCCGGGGGTCTTCCGACCCTATGCCGGCGTATCGACGGCCATCCTCTGCTTCACCAAGACCGGCGTCGGGGGGACGGATCACGTCTGGTTCTACGACATGAAGGCGGACGGCTGGTCGCTGGACGACAAGCGCCAGCCGATGTTGCCGGAGGCGAAGCTCGGGGCGGCGCCGGATGAGGCGTTAGGTGAGGCCGAGCACGCCAGAAACAACCTTCCAGACATATTGGCACGCTGGGGTGCGCGCGACGAGGCCGAGCGCGAGCGGACGCGTACCGACCAGAGCTTCTGTGTCCAGAAGGCAGATATCGCCCAGGACGGCAGCTACGACCTGTCGATCAACCGCCACAAGGAGACCATTCAGGAGGCCGTCAACTACGCGAGTCCGGCGGAGATCATTGTCGAACTCAAGCGCCTGGAGGCGGAGATTTCCAAAGGTCTGGAACAGCTTGAGGAGATGGTTGGGTGAGTTGGCCAACTGTCCGCCTCGACGAGGTAGCCCGTATCGTAGGTGGAGCCACGCCGCCCACAGGTGTAAGCAAATATTGGGCTGGGGACATCAACTGGGCGACCCCAAAGGACCTCAGCAATCTGTCGGGCCCCTATCTGAGCGAAACGTCGCGCAGGATCACAGCGGCAGGGTTGGCGTCGTGTGCGACAGAACTCCTACCTGTCGGGTCAGTGTTGTTCAGCTCGCGTGCACCCATCGGCCATGTCGCGATCAACACCGTGCCGATGGCGACCAATCAAGGCTTTAAGAGCCTCGTGGTAGACAGCCAGCGCGCCGATGCTGGATATCTCTACTGGTGGCTCAAATCCCATCGCTCCTTCATGGAAGGCTTGGGAAACGGTGCCACCTTCAAGGAAGTCTCCAAGGCGGTGGTGTCGCGCGTGGAGATCCCCCTCCCTCCGCTTGATGAACAGCGACGGATCGCGGCGATCTTGGATCAATCCGACGAGGTTAGGCTGAAACAGAAGGCTTCCCTTGATCTCATCGACTGTATGCGACCGGCGGTATTTACTGAGCACTTCGGCGACCCGGTCACCAATCCCCGCCGCTGGGAGCGAGTCCCCTTCGGCGACATTCTGGACGAAATTCAGGGCGGCTGGAGTCCAATATGCCTGGATCGCGTGGCGGCTGAAGACGAATGGGGTGTGCTCAAGCTCGGCGCCGTCACTTATGGCCGGTATGATGGCTGCGCGAACAAAGCCTTGCCGCCTGAACAGCAACCTCGGCCGGAACTAGAAATTCAGGCGGGAGACATTCTGTTCTCGCGAAAAAATACTCACGATCTCGTTGCCGCGAGTGTTCTTGTTCATGAATCGCGGCCAAGGCTCATGTTCCCGGACCTAATGTTTCGAATCCGCATCAAGCCTGGATCCGACTTGAATCCAGTCTATCTACAAGGATTAATCTCCTTTCCGACCAAGCGCCGCGAAATTCAAAAGTTGGCTTCTGGTGCTGCGGGATCGATGCCAAACATTTCGAAGGGCCGCCTGCAAACCGTATTGATTGAACGCCCGCCGTTAGCCCAACAAGAGGCCTTCGCAAGGGCGATAGGGCGTGTCGAGGAATTGCGGGCGAAAGTAATGAGGAGCCTTGATCAGCTCAACGATCTATTCTCATCCGTCCAACATCGCGCCTTCTGCGGAGAGCTTTGAATGCTCGGGGAATGGGGACCAGTGTGGAGGGACACGTGGCGCGAAATTTGGGTGCCCATAGCTCGAGCCGCGCCAGACGATGTTTTCGTGGAGTTGTTTCGAGCTTCCAACGAGCACAGGGCAAACCCGCTGAACGCCCAGTTGTTGGCCGAAGCGACCGATACTCCTGCACTCGCCCGGGTATCACAGCGTCGACTCAGGGGCAGTGCGTTTTCTACGGAGGCAGATCGCGTCAACTTCCTAGAAGCCGCCTTTGAAGTTCTAGAAGATCTCGGCGGGGATGAACTCTCAAACACCTTTTTCAATCGCATCCAGCGGTTCATCGACAAGTACAGCCTTCGCTACGATCTCCGTCGCCCGTTTAGCCTGCATCCCACTTTGGCCGGTGTCTTCAGCGGAATGGTTAGAGAGCTAAAATCGATCGCCGCCGCCGACGCTGCCCTCTTGCCGATCCTAAGAGATTTCGAGGAATCGGTTCGTGACCTACGCGTCGATAGCAGTGAAAGAAACATCAAGACGTGCATCCAGAAGCAGGTGAACCTATTGGAGGCGCTAGGGCAAGGCCACCCGAATGCAGCCGGCGCAAATACTCTCGGGCGGATATCTGACAATATCGGCACTTGGCCACATGAGCAGGTAAAGGAAGCCATCAAGAATCTGTACCGCTTTACCTGCGATTATCCAGGCATCCGGCATGCTGGGACCGCAGCAAACCAGCTACGTCCCCTTGGAATGACGGATCTGGTCGCTATCTCGGCGGTGCTTGCCGGCTTTGCGCCGTATCTAGCGGATGCGCTAGATGCGAGTGCAGTATACCGTCGATGACCTCCCAATTCGACTTTCTGTCCGCCGAGTTTCCCGAGGTCCATGCCCTGGCCGCCCGCGCGGAAGGCATGGCACGGTCCGATGCGCGGGGGGCCTGCTTCTACGCGCGGCTGTCGCTGGAGACCATCGTCGGATGGCTCTACCGGCATGAGCGGGGGCTGCGCAGTCCCTATGAGAGCACCCTGGCGGCGCGCATCCACGAGCCGACCTTTCGAGCCCTGGTCGGGCCGGCGATCGTCGCCAAGGCGCGGCTGGTAAAGGACCTGGGCAACCGGGCCGCGCACCAGGGCGGCCGGGTGGTGCCGCCGGGCGACGGGATCACCGCCGTCCGTGAGCTGTTCCACCTAGCCTACTGGCTGGCGCGCACCTACGCCAAGGGCCACAAGCCGCCGGACTCGACCGCCTTCTCCGCCGAGGCCCTGCCGACCAACCGTTCGGTCCCGGCCGAGCGGCTGGAACAGCTAAACGCCGCTGCCCAGCGCTTCGTCGAGGCGGTCAAGGCGCGGGAGGCGGCGGAGGCGGCGCAACGCGCCGGCGAGGAGGACCGCCTGCGGCTGGAAGGCGAGATCGCCCGGCTGCAGGCCGAGGTGGCCGCCGCCAAGGCGGCCAACGCGGCCGTTCCCGACACCCACGACTATGGCGAGGCCGAGACCCGCGACAAGTTCATCGACCTGCTGCTGCGCGAGGCTGGCTGGACCTTCACCCGGCCGGGCCATGACACCGAGTATCCGGTCACCGGCATGCCCAACCAGCCGGGCCAGGGGTTCGTCGACTATGTGCTGTGGGGCGAGGACGGCAAGCCGCTGGGCCTGGTCGAAGCCAAGCGCACTCGCAAGGACGCCCGGGCCGGCCAGCAACAGGCCAAGCTCTATGCCGACTGCCTGGAGGCGATGACCGGCCAGCGGCCGGTAATCTTCTGCTCGAACGGTTACGAGCACTGGATCTGGGACGACAGCCGCTACCCGCCGCGGCCCATCCAAGGGTTCCTGACCCGGGACGAACTGGAACTGGCCATCCGGCGGCGCACGACGCTCCAGTCGCTCGCCACGACCGAGATCGATGGGTCCATCGTCGAGCGCTACTACCAGACCCGCGCCATCCGCCGGGTCGGCGAGGCCTTCGAGAAGGACCGCCTGCGCCGCGCGCTGCTGGTGATGGCCACTGGCTCGGGCAAGACCCGCACGGTGATCGCGCTGAGCGACGTGCTGATGCGGGCCAACTGGGCGCGGCGCATCCTGTTCCTGGCCGACCGCCAAGCCCTGGTGAACCAGGCGGTCGGGGCCTTCCGCAAGTTCCTGCCGCAGGCCTCCCCGGTGAACCTGCTGATGGACAAGCAGGCCACGGGACGGGTCTACGTCTCGACCTATCCGACGATGATGAACCTCATCGACAAGGCCCAGGACGGTGAGAAACGGTTCGGCCCCGGCCATTTCGACCTGATCGTCATCGACGAGGCCCACCGCTCGGTCTACCGCAAGTACGGGGCGATCTTCGAGTACTTCGACAGCCTGCTGGTCGGGCTGACCGCGACACCTAAGGACGAGGTCGACCGCGACACCTACCGCTTGTTCGACCTTCAGCGCGGGGTGCCGACTGACGCATACGGTCTGGACGAGGCGGTAGACGACAAGTTCCTCGTGCCGCCGCTGGCTGTGTCCGTGCCGCTCAAGTTCCAGCGCGAGGGCATCCGCTACGACGACCTGTCGGAAGAGGAAAAGGAACAGTGGGACGCGGTCGAATGGGACGAGGACGGCTCGGTGCCCGCCGTCATCGAGCCCGCGGCGCTCAACAACTGGCTGTTCAACGCCGATACGGTCGACAAGGTGCTGGAGCACCTGATGACCCACGGCCAGAAGGTGGCCGACGGGGACCGGCTGGGGAAGACCATCATTTTCGCCAAGAACCAGGCTCACGCCCGGTTCATCGTCGAACGATTCGACAGGGCCTATCCGCACCATGCCGGCGCCTTCGCGCGGGTGATCGTCTCCGGGGAGTCCTACGCACAGTCGCTGATCGACGACTTCTCCCAGCCCGACAAGGCGCCCCACATCGCCGTCTCGGTCGACATGCTGGACACCGGCATCGACGTGCCGGAGGTGGTGAACCTGGTGTTCTTCAAGGTGGTCCGGTCCAAGGCCAAGTTCTGGCAGATGCTGGGCCGGGGCACGCGGCTCTGCCCTGACCTGTTCGGGCCCGGGCGGCACAAGAGCCACTTCCTGGTCTTCGACTTCTGTCAGAACTTCGAGTTCTTCAACCAGAACCCTGACGTGGCGGACGCCGCAATCGGGGACTCGCTATCGAAGCGGCTTTTCGCCGCCCGGGTCGATCTGATCCGCGCGCTGGACGCCCTCCACCCGGCCGGCGAGGGTTTGGGCGAGGACGCAGCCGCCTTCGACCACGAAGACGACGAATGGACGCCCGCGCGGCTGCGCGAGAGCCTCGCCCAGCTGCTGCGCGAGGAGATCGCCGGCATGAGCCTGGACAACTTCCTGGTCCGGGCCCACCGGCGGGCGGTCGAGAAGTTCGGCGAGGAAAAGGCCTGGGACCGATTGACCTTGGACGATCAGGCCGAGTTGGTGAACGAGGTCGCCGGTCTGCCTAGCAGCGCCACGGATGACGATGTGGCAGCCAAGCAGTTCGACGCCCTCATTCTTCGCACCCAGTTGGCCGTGCTGCGCGCGGAAAGCGTATTCGGCGGGTTGCGGAAGAAGATCGTCGAGATCGCCGGCCTGCTGGAGGAACTCTCCAACGTGCCTATGGTGGCCAGGGAACTGGAGCTGATCCATGAGATCCAGGGCGACGACTTCTGGCAGGATGTCACCGCGCCTATGCTGGAGACCGTCCGCCGCCGGCTGCGCGCCCTGCTCAAGCTGATCGAGCTGAAGCGTCGGGCGATCGTCTACACCGATTTCGAGGATCGCCTGGGCGAGGCCGTTGAAGTCGAGATCCAGGGGGTCGGCGTGGGGGCCGACATGGAGCGGTTCCGCCGCAAGGCGCGCCACTTCCTGGACGAGCAGCAGAACCACATCACCATTCAGAAGCTAAGGCTGAATCAACCGCTGACCGTGACCGACCTCTTCGAGCTCGAGCGCATCTTCCTTGAGGCCGGGGTTGCCGAACCGGAGGATCTGGAGCGGCTAAGGGCTGATGGCGGACTGGGGCTGTTCGTCCGGTCGCTGGTTGGCCTGGACCGGGAGGCGGCAAAGGCGGTCTTCGCGGACTTCATCGCGGCGCGGCCGTTGACCAGCCATCAGATCGAGTTCGTCGACATGATCATCGACCATCTGACCGAGCGCGGACAGATGGCGCCGCGCCTGCTCTACGAAAGTCCGTTCACCGACTTCGATCCGATGGGGGTAGCAGGCGTGTTCGGCCGGGACGCCACCGTCGTGGTCTCGATCCTTGACGAGGTGAGGCGACGCGCTGCAGCGTGAGCGCCTCCGGGGACACGTTGGAATCCAACGTGTCCCCGCACAGGGAGACAAGGGGCCGCCCGTCTAGAACAAAACCAGAACATTCCGTCGGAAAATGCGATAATACTCCCCCGCTCCCCAGCGGCCCCTCCCCCATCGCAAGAGGCTGACATGCCCCAGCACCCCGCCCCCGCCGCCCCGGCGGACAAGCCCCTCAACCTGCGCCAGCAGCGGTTCGTGGTCGAATACCTGGTCGACGGGGTCGCCGCCGCGGCGGCGCGGCGGGCCGGGTTCAGCCGGTCGCAGTCGCGGTGGCAGGGAACGCGGATGCTGAAGCTGGCGCGGGTCCAGGCGGCGATCGCGGCGGCGCGGGAAGCGCGGGCGCGGCCGCCGTGCCGCCAGAGCGTGCTGGCCGAGCTGCGGGCCATCGCCTTCGCTAACGTGCTCGACTACGCCCGGCCGGAGGCCGGCGGCGAGCTGGTCATCGACCTGTGGAAGCTGGACCGCGACCGGGCCAGCGCGGTGCGCGAGCTGAGCATCGTCGAGCGGACCGACCCGCGCACCGGCGAGATGGTCCGCACGGTGCGGTTCAAGCTGGCCGACAAGGCCGCCGCCCTGACCCGGCTGGCGGCCATGCTGGCCGACGACCGGCGGCTGATCGAGGATGCGCTGGAGCGCGGCCACCTCGACGGGGCGCGGGACGTGCTCGACATGGAGCCGGAGCAGTTCCTCGCGGCGAGGGACCGCTACGCCCTGCGGCTCGCCGGCCACGGCGCCAGGCGGGTGGAGGCGGCGTCGTCCAGGTCCGGGGCGGACGAGGCGGCCAGGCTCCGGCGCATGCGCGCCGACCAGCTGATGGAGGGGCGCCCGCCCGCGCCGAGCGCCCTGACCTGCGATGATCTCTACGGCCCGTCCGGGGATGCCGACCGGGACGACGAGGAGCCAACGGGGGAGCCAACGGGGACACGTTGATTCAACCTGTCCCCGCACCGTCGTGGCGCCGCCCCTTTCCAGCGTTCCGCGCCTGTGCTTGGCTCCCGTCCGAGGACAGCAACAGGAGGGGTCGATGCGATCCTGGATGATGGCGGCGGTGGTTGCGGTCGCGGTGGCGGCGCCCGCCTGGGCGGCGGAATGGACGACGGTGCGCGACGTCGAGGCGGGGTTCACCGTCCGGCTGCCGGGGGACGCCAAGGTGACCCGGGGAACCAGCGGGGCCGAGGCCGGCAACTACCACCAGGTGCAGTACGAGCTGAACTCGTCGGACGGCGGGTTCCTGGTCACGGCGGTGAAGTTCGGCGTCACCCTGAGCGAGGAGCAGCTGACCACGGCGCTGGACCGCAGCGTCTCGGCCGGGACCAGCGCCAACGGCAATGTCGAGACCGCCCGGCGGACCATCCGGCTTGGCGGGGTGCAGGGCCGCGACGCGGAGTTCAGGAACGGCGAGGCGCGCGGCTGGGTGCGGGTCTTCTACCGCAACGGCTGGCTGTGCACGGCGGTGATCACCCAGAACCCAGGCATGCCGCCCGCCTCGGCGACCCAGGCGATCGCCTCGTTCCAGCCCATCTAGCCAGCCGGTCCAGGCCTGCCGATCGAGGATATGGACGGGAGGCTGGACGAACATCGGTCCCGCGCCGATGATCGCCCGAACGCCAAGCCCCCGGAGGTCCCCGTGAAGCCATCCCTGATCGCGGCCCTTGCCGCGCTGCTCCTCGGCGCGGCCGCGTCGGCGTCCGCCGCCCCCCCGGCGGTGAAGCTCTACACTCTCGACTGCGGCACGATCTCCGTGCCCGACGCCGACTGGTTCGCCGACGACGGCTCCTACAAGGGGGTGTCGCGGGACCTGATCGTGCCCTGCTACCTGATCCGCCATCCCAAGGGCGACCTGCTGTGGGACGCCGGCCTGCCGCAGGTCATCGCCGACCTGCCCGGCGGCAAGGGGCCGGAGGGGACCACCATGCGGCGCAAGCTGACCGACCAGCTGGCGGACCTGGGCCTCAAGCCGTCAGACATCGAGTTCCTGTCGGTGTCCCACAGCCATTTCGACCACATCGGCAACGGCGGCCTGTTCGCTACCGCCACCTGGATCGTCGACGCCGACGAGAAGGCCCACGCCTTCCGCCCCGCCGCCCGGGCGGACACCCAGACCTTCGGCTTCTATTCGGCCCTGGAGACGGCGCCGACCCGCCTGCTGGAGGACGACGCGACCCACGACGTGTTCGGCGACGGATCGGTTCTGCTGGTCGCCACGCCCGGGCACACGCCGGGTCACCGGGTGCTGATGGTGACCCTGGCCAAGGCCGGGCCGGTGCTGCTGACCGGCGACATGTGGCACCTGGCCGAGAGCCGCGAGGGCCGCAAGGTGCCCAGGTTCAACGTCGACCGCGCCAAGACCCTGGTCTCGATGGATACCGTCGAAGCCCTGGCGAAGAAGACCGGCGCGAAGGTGGTCCGCCAGCATGTGCAGGAGGACTTCGACGCCATGCCGAAGTTCCCCGCGGCCCTGGAGTAGCCGATGGCGGTGACGCTCCGGCCCCTGGCGGCCGCCGACGGCGAGACCGTGCTGGCCTGGCGCAACAGCGAGGCCGTGGCCCCCTACATGTACGCCGACCATGCCATCGGGCCGGAGGAGCACGCCGGCTGGCTGGCCCGGGCGCTGGCGGGCGGCGACCGCCGGTTCTGGATCATCGAGCTGGACGGCGCCGGCGTCGGCCTGGCCAACCTCGCGCGGATCGACACGGCCAATTCCAAGGCCGAATGGGCCTTCTACCTGGCCGATCCGGCCACCCGCGGCCGGGGGGTCGGCGCCTGTGTCGAATACCTGGTGCTCGGCTTCGTGTTCGAGCGGCTGGGCCTGAACCGGCTATGGTGCGAGGTCTTCGTCGACAACGAGGCGGTGTGGAAGACCCACGAGGGCTTCGGCTTCACCCGCGAGGCCTATCTGCGCGCCCACGTCCGTAAGGGCGGGGTGTTCCGGGACGTGATCGGACTGGGGATGTTGGCCGCGGACTGGCCGGCGGCCAGGGCCGCGGCGCGGGACAGGCTGGCCGGCCGGGGGGTGGACCTGGCCGGGCTGGAGGCGGCGCTGAGGGCCATGTAGCCTTGGCGCCTGGCCCGCCGATTGCTTTAAGACTCCGTTAACCGGCGAGACGACCGGAGCGGAGGACCGGAATGGGACGATATTGGGCGGCGCTGGTCGCGGCGCTGGGGCTGGCGTTGCCGGCGATGGCGTCGGACTGGACGGTGCTGAGGGCCGAGGGCTTCTCCGCCGAGCTGCCAGGCGCGGCGACCCACATCCGGTCCGGCGACTACCAGCCCGAGCAGTGGCTGCTGGTCGGCGGCGACGGCGCCTACGCCATCTTCCTGGTCCCCACCGCGGGCGAGGCCGACGAGGCGGTCCTGGACACCGTACTCGACAGCGGGGTCGAGGCGATGGCCGGCCAGGTGCAGCGGCGCTGGACCGTCCAGGCGGAGGGCCGACGGGTGCGCTGGGCTGATTTCGAGGGTCAGGCGTCGGACCTGCCGGTCGCGGGTCAGGCGATCGCCATCGCCCGTCCCGGCGCGGTGCTGGTGGCCATGGCCCTGACCCCGGAGGGCGGCGACCCGGCCGGCGTGGCCCGGTTCCTCAACAGTGTGACGATCACCAACTAGGCCGCCTCGCTGCCGCCGTGCAGGCCCTGCATGATGATGCGGTTGATGTCGATCAGCGGGCCGATGTCCTCCTCGCGGCGGATCACGGCGCTGGTGTGCCGGCTGACCCACAGCGAGATGGAGATGATCTGGGCCCGCAGCGGCATGGGCAGGGCGTTCTCCGGCTGCGAGCAGTCGGTGGCCAGGGCCGACCATAGGCGGCGGTTCCAATCGAGGGCGTCGACCCGGCCTTCGAACTGGGTGTCGGGCAGCTGCTGGGCCTCCATGAGAGCTCTCGTCACCTGGCCGAACAGCCGGTACTCGGCCTCGCGGGGGTTCTCAGCCCTCGCCGCCGCCTGCTGATACGCCTGAAGCGACATTCCCCAGCCTTTCGTCCTCGTAGTCCACCAGTTTGCGGCAGAGCATGAGCGCCTTGTAGTATTCGCGCTCCATGATGTGCTTTGAAATGTTAACACAATCCGACAGCACCGCCGGGTTGCGGATGACGTTCATGAACTCTGTCAGCCGCCGCACGAACTCGTCGTAGTAGCGGCCGGCCCCGGGCTCATCGAGGTACATCATCATCACCGGGAAGTAGATGTGCCGCGCCGGGGTGACCGCCTCGGACTCCTGCATGATGTCCTTCTCGCGCAGGACCGAGGCCTTGTTCTGCAGGATCAGCACCCCCCGCCGGTCTCCATTCTGGACGACCGCCCCGTTGAGGACGAATCTCTCCCCCGGCTTCAATGACAGCTTGAGCGGCACCTGACCTCTCCCGATCCAGCCTCCAGACCTAAGGGTCTATGGTTAACAGGCTCTTGTCTTAAGGCGCGGGTAACCATGAAAAGGGCAGGTTCCCCTGGCCAACGCCTGCTCAGAGCCCCCCGATGTCCCGTTCCATGAAGTCCCAGGTTTCCGCCGCCGCCCTGTCGGCGCAGGCGGGCCTGACCCCCGTGGTGGGCGAGGCGGCGACGACCGGGCCGGTGGCGGGGATCACGGGTCAGGCCGGCTCGCCGGCGGCCCTGGCGCGGATGCTCGACGCCCTGGCGGAGATGAAGGCCGCCTCGGTGAATGGCCTTTTGCAACAAGCGGTCAGCGCCCTTCAGGCCGACGACTTCACCACCGGCGGGACCATCGCCATCCAGGCCCTGGAACTTGACGAGCGGTCGGGGTTCGGCTGGTACCTGCTGGCCATCGCCCGGGAGCGGGCGGGGGATTTCGCCAGTTCGGTCCGGGCCTACGAGAAGGCGCTGCTGCTGCTGCCCGACCACGCGGAGGTCGCCAACGACATGGGCCGGCTGGCCTATCGGATGGGCATGAAGGAGACGGCCGAGAAACTGTTCGGACATTTCATCGCAGCCCACCCGGACAATGCCGAGGCGGTCAACAACCTGGCCTGCGCCGTGCGCGACCAGGGCCGCTATGGCGAAGCCGTGGAGATCCTGCGTCCGGCGCTCCTGGAAAGCCCCGAGCAGGCGATGCTCTGGAACACCCTGGGGACCGTCCTGGCCGAGCAGGGCGATCCGGCGGCCAGCGCCACCTTCTTCGACGAGGCCCTGCGCCTGCAGCCGGCCTTCCCCAAGGCCCAGTACAACCGCGCCACCGCGCGTCATGCCCTGGGCGACGCGGCCGGCGCGCTGGAGGACTGCAATATCGCCATGAGCGCGGCGATGCCGGCCGACGAACAGCTGATGATGCGGCTGGCGCGGTCGACCATGCACCTGTCCCTGGGCAATGTGGCTCAGGGCTGGAACGACTACGAGGCCCGGCGCGACCCCAACTTCGCCGACGTCACCCATTTCCTGGTCGACCGGCCGCAGTGGGCGCCGGACAGCGACCTGGCCGGCAAATCGCTGCTGCTGATCGGGGAGCAGGGGTTGGGCGACGAGGTGCTGTTCGCCAACTACCTGCCCGACATGCTTGAAGCCCTGGGGCCAGAGGGGCGGCTGACCCTGTCCCTGGA
>Ga0196963_10000332_pt1 | contig 44608 bp, 37 predicted proteins | sample S1_5metaG_FD_148600 | JGI IMG/M metagenome (GOLD analysis project Ga0196963, IMG submission 148600) | Soil microbial communities from Anza Borrego desert, Southern California, United States - S1_5 | ecosystem: Environmental > Terrestrial > Soil > Desert | place: USA: California | collected... | reverse complement strand
GGTGGGTCTCGAGCAGCTGCCGCAGGTTGACGGCGGCCGACAGGTAGAGCCCCGCCCCGATCTGGGCGTTCATACGTGCCGACATGACGGTGACGTCGCCCGGGCGCATGGCCAGGGCGCGGGCGAAGCGCTCCTCGGCGTCGAAGTACCGCCCCTTGGCCAGGGCGTCCTCACCCTCGCGGACGTGCACGTCAAACAGCGAGCCGGGGGTGCCGGTGGTGTAGCTCTTGGCCTCGCCGCCGCCCTTCTTGATGACATCGATGGTCTCGTCGTCGAGGCCGCCCAGAGTGCGGCGACGCTTCTCGCGCTCTTCCTGGGCGCGCTTCACGCGGGCCTCTTCGCGCTCGCGGCGCAGGCGCTCGAGGTCCGCGGCGGAGCCGGGCTTGGGGGCCTGATCCGTTGGAACGGGCGCCGCGTCGCGTTCAGGGGTCGTCGAGGTGGGCTCGGGCTCACCCTCGCGGAGGCGCTCGCGCAGGTCATTGATGCGGCGCTCCCAGTCGGGGATGTTGCTCTTGGGGCCCTGCTCGGGGGCGGGGCGCTCCTCGCGGCGCTCTTCCTCGCGCGGACGCTCGGTCTCTTCGGCGCGGGGAGTGGGCGTGAGGTTGTTCAGCCGCAGGCGCAGGTCGTCGTAGGAGGTGCGGAACGCAGGCGCGGCCGCCGAGAGGTTGGGGCCGGCGGGGCCAAGGTCCGGGTTGAGCGTGTTGGCGGGCGCCGCGTTGTTGCGCTCGGCCAGCTCGCGGGCGGTGAGGCGGTTGTCGGGGAGGCGGTCGCGGGCGTCGGCACGCTCATCGCGCAGGCCCCGCAGGCTGGAGGCGGTGAAGCGGTTGAGGCCATTGTCGTCCAGCTGCATGCCGACCACCGCGGGCGCGAGGCCGATCGTTGAGGTGAACGCGCTGGTGGAGCGCAACGTGCCCACGGCGGGCGCGGCGTAGGCGCTGGGCGGGGCCTCGAAGTCGTTGTAATCCACCTGCGTCGGCGCGTAAGGGTTGTCGCTGCGGACGCGGGCGGGGGCGAACTGGTTGCGGGCCGTGTAGCCCGCGCGCGGCAGTTCGTTGCCCGAGCTGAACTGGTCCAGGCGAGTCACGATCGGCGTCTGGCGGGCGGAGTTGCCGATGCTGTAGGCGGACTGGTACTGGAGGCCCTGCGTGCCGCGGAACCCGGGGGAGGACTGGATGGAGTCGCGCCGGAAGCGGAAGAGGTCGTCGGAGCCAAGCTGGCCGCGGAACTCGTCGGGGGCGGTGTAGCCGGGGTTGATGCGGAGGGAGGCGCCCGCGCCGGCGTTGCCGGTGACGAGGGCGTTGCGGGCGCGGACCTCGTTCATGAAGTCGGGGCGGGCGTAGTTGCCGCTGCCGCCGACGCGGAGGTCGCGCTCCAGCCCGCGCCCGTCCCCGAGGGCGTTCTGGGCGAGTGCGGGGGCGGCGCCGGCGAGCAGGGCGAGGGCGGCGAGAGTAGCGGTGCGGGTCATGCGTGGGCTCCTTGGGCGCTGGTGCCTCGGAGTCAATTATACGAGCGGCGGGGGCGGGCTCTGTTCATCGGGGGCTCATGGGGGGTTAGGACTGAGCGCAGGAGGCGAGCGCGTGCGTGGTGGCTGGTGGCGTGATGGGGAGTATCGCCGCGAAGCGCGGCGATGCCCTCCCTGACGGTTGGGGTTCTTATTCGCCATAGACTCCCCCAGCATGCCCCAGACCCCCACGCCCCCGCCCACGTACATCACGACGCCCATCTATTACGTCAACGACCGCCCGCACATCGGCCACTGCTACACCACGCTGCTGGCCGACTACCTCGCCCGGTTCCACCGGATGGTCCGCGGGCTGCCGACGGCGGGCGGGCCGGGGTCGAGCGGGCAGGTCTTCATGCTCACCGGCACCGACGAGCACGCGGAGAAGGTCGTCACCACCGCCGCCTCGCACGGCCTCAGCCCGATCCAGTGGGCCGACCAGAACGCCGCCGCGTTCCAGCAGGTGTTCACCGAGCTGGGCTACACCTTCGACGACTTCATCCGCACCACGCAGGAGCGGCACAAAACCCGCGTGAGCGGCTACCTGCGCAAGCTGCTGGAGAAGGGCGATATCGCCCGCGGCGAGTTCGAGGGCTGGTACGACGTCAACGAGGAGGCGTACGTCACCGAGACCAAGGCCAAGGAGCAGAACTACGTCTCCGCCGTGACGGGCCGGCCCCTCGTGCGCCGCAAGGAGCCCAACTACTACTTCAAGCTGAGCAAGTACCAGGCGTGGCTGGAGCAGTCGATCAGCAACGGCACCATCCGCGTCGAGCCCGAGGCCCGCCGCAACGAGGTGCTGGGCCGCCTGCGCGAGGGCCTGCAGGACGTGCCGATCACGCGCCCTGTCACCGACGACCCCGCGACGCAGTTCGGCATCCGCATGCCCGGGGACGAGGGCCACCGCATCTACGTGTGGATCGATGCGCTCTTCAACTATCTCACGGCGGTGGACACGCCCGAGCGCCGGCACCTGTGGCCGCCCACGGTGCACCTGATGGGCAAGGAGATCCTGTGGTTCCACGCGGTCATCTGGCCGGCGATGCTGCACGCCCTGGGCGAGCCGCTGCCCAGGATGATCTACGCCCACAGCCACTACACCCGCGACGGCAAGAAGATGTCCAAGACCCTGGGCAACTTCATCGACCTCGAGACCATCCGGGCGTACGCCGCGTGGGCGCCCAACAAGGACAAGCTGCCTGTGACGGTCGACGCCCTGCGCTGGTACCTGCTGACGCAGGGGCCGCTGTCAGCGACCGACGCCGACTTCTCGCACGCCAAGTTCGTCGAGGTCTACAACGCGGACCTCGCCAACGGCATCGGCAACTGCGCCAGCCGCGTGGGCAACATGATCGACAAGTACTTCGGCGGCGTGATGCCCGACCACATGGGCAGGCTCACGCACGAGGTGACGGAGAAGGCGACCGAGACCGGCGAGGTGCACCACGTGTTCGACTGGCCGAAGTTCATCGAGGCCAGCGTGCGCGACACCATCGCCGCCGTCGAGCAGTGCGACATCGCGCGGGCCCTGGGGCACGCCGTGGACCTCGTGCGGCAGGTTGACATCTACATCAACGCCACCCGCCCCTTCTCGCTGGCCAAGCTGGTGGACAAGGGCGAAGCGAGCCGCGAGGGGCTGGGCCAGATCCTCTACCACTGCGCCGAGGCCGTGCGGGTCGCCAGCCTGCTGATGGCCCCGGCGATCCCCGCCAAGATGGAGGCCCTGTGGCGCACGTGGAGCTGCGCCCCGCCCGCGGGCGTGCCCCTCACCGAGCTGGCGCGCTTCGCCGGCCCGCACGCCCTCAAGCCCGGGCAGGCGATCACCAAGGGCGAGATCCTGTTCATGCGGGCGGACGGGGCGGTGCCGCCGCCGGCGTGAGGGCCAATGAACAAGGGCCGGCGCTGCCACGCCGGCCCTTGCGGAGAGAGATTACAAACTCAGAACGACGGTCACGCCGCCAGCTTGACGTTCAGGTTGCCACCGCCGCCGGTGCCGAACTGGAAGCCGAACTGGATGCTGACCGGGCCCTCCACCTCGCCGCGCCAGGGCTGGACCTGGTACGCGACGCTGTCGGTGCCGAAGGGGATCGTCTTGTCCTGGAAGGACTTCTTGCTCCCCGACGTACCGATGAGGCTGAAGTTGTCCTCGCCCCCGAGCCTGCGGAGCACGCGGTACTGCACGCCGGTGCACCCGGCGGGCTGCGTGACCTTCCACTTGAGGGTGACCGAGCCGTCGCCGTTGACGGTCATGGTCATCTTGTCCGGAGCCACGGGGCTCGGGACAACGCCCGGGCCGCTGTTGGGCTTGAGGCCACTGAGGACGTACACGTTGGGGTCATTGTTGGCTTCGGCGTAGGCCTTGATCATGTTGACAAGCTGCCCGCCCATGGCGCGGACAGTGGTGTAGGAGTTGTCGTCGGCCAAGGTTGCATCCTTGCTGGCCTGACGGGCGGCATCCGCCGCCCCCGATGTTGACGAAAACGTGCCCGCCAGGGTCTTGAACGCGAGGGCGGTCGCGGGGGGGACCCCGATCTGCGCAGCGTTCAAAACCCATTGGTCGGCGTGCGCGAGCGCCCAGGGAAGCAGATCCCGCTTCGACTGGGGCATGTTGGAGCCCGGCATGCGGGTCCCACCTTTCGCGTCCACGCGGGGGTCTATTCCCGCGGGACACCGAGCACTGGCGCCCCTCATCGATCGCCCCGCCCCGGCAGCGGCAGAGCCGAAGAACGCACCCCGCGTGGACCCCCCCGCAACAAGCGGCGGGCGCGAGGTAAGCAGTGCATCGGGCGACAGACGAGGACGATTCACTCAAACTTCCACGATTCGCGAGTGATCGATCACGCTCAGACCTGACGCAAGCACCATGTGTCATTTTGTAAACTGGTGAGGAGTGGTGTGTCGCGCAAGTGCTTGATCAGTCATTGCATGTGCTTCGCAAAGTGTCTTTTTTCGAATTTCCATTGTGGTGCGAGCTCGCGGCTGGTAGACCATTGGTATGAAATGCATGGTGGTATATGCCGCTGCCATTTTTCTCAGTGCCGGCGCACACGCACAATCGCCGGCTGCGGTCACGGGCTGGATCGACCAGCAGGCCAGCAGCGGGGCTGATTATGGCGAATCGCGCTTCGAAATTGTCTATCAACGCCGCTTGTACCCGGCGACCTCCGCGGCGCAGGTCGCCGCCCTGGAGCGCGAAGTGGCAGGGAAGCCGGATCACCCCCTCCATGGGCAGCTTGAGACGGCGAAGCGTCGCCTCGAAAAGCCTGACGAGATCGTCGTGCACGTGCACTGGGAGTCGCCCGTTTCCTGGCGACTCTCCACGACGTACAAGTACGAAGATAAGGAGCTCCCCTACGCTGACTTTGCCGTGACGGCGGATGGGGCGTGGGCACTGACGGCGCAGCAGCTTACAATCGTTGATCCAAAGTCATTCCCGCCGAACCAGGATTACCTGAGCTTGGTGACGGAGTTCGAAACCGTCGCCCAAGATATCCTCTTCGGCGGCTTATCTCTACCGAAACGACTGGGTCTCACTCGGGGGCCTGTGGTCATGAACGGAGATAAGTGGGAGTGTACTTTCTCCAACCCGGATCGAACCTACACGTTTCGTGGAACGTGGGACGAGACAGCCGCTCGAGGGTTTGTGACCAGCTACAGGCTTGTGCGCGGCCCGGACCCAGCGTTCGTCGGAACCGAGCGGGTCATGAGCGGCTGGGCGCGGCACGGCGATCTATGGATCGCGGCGGACGCGATCGAGCATCGGCCCGACGGTCGGCCGACGGCATCCACGAAGTTCGTGAGCATTCGTCCTCTCACGAAGAGCGATTTTCAAACCGCGACGGCTACACCGAAAGTGGACGGCGCGGACGTCCTGCGCGGGCCCGTGACGGTGGCAAGGGTCTATGACCTGCGACCGGGCCGGATGGAAGCGAGTTTCCCAACCGACCCTGAGAGGGCCCCGGTCTCACTGGAGGAGCCTGGGGAGACAACCTCACTTCGGCGCGCCGGGTGGGTGACCGCTGGGGTCCTCGTTCTCGTTTTCGCGGGCCTCATCGGAAGAAGACTGCGTAGGTCCTCGTCCGTTGGAGTTTGAACAGGAGTCCTCTATGAAGTCCCGTTTGAGCGTCGCGGCATTCATCGTGAGCCTCAGCCTGGCTAGTGCGTACGCGGGAGAAGATCCCAAGTGCATCGAGGAGAACAAGTCGCCCAAGGCCTGCGACTTCGCGGGCTGGCCCTCCAGCCCGCCCTGCCCCCCGACGGTGGTCGAGAACGCGGACTGCCCGCAGACCAGCATCGTCGCCAAGGGCCTCACGTCGTCCACTCCGAGCTCGGCCGTATGCAAGTGGCAGGGGCGAGTGAAGAACGCGGAGGGTAACTGCGTCAACGATACTCTCGGCATCATCACCTACACGGCCGCGTGCAGCCGCGCTGCCGGCGCACCCTGCCCCCCTCCGAACTGACGTGATGTCACTCACCCGGAACAGCTTCATGCGTGGCGTGCTCTGGTTTCTCCAGGCGTGTGCGATCGTGACGCTCGGCGTCGCCGGGGGCCTGAAGTTGATGGACCTGCCCAGCTTCAAGGCCGCGCTTTCCGGCTGGACCCTGCTCCCGGATGGCTCCCGCGGGACCATCGCGCTAGCGGTTCCAGCCATGGAAGTTGCGGTGGCCGGAATGTACCCACTATGGCCGCGCCGGGCGGCCATAGTGGGTTTCTGCTTGTTGACCGCGTTCACGGGGGTTTACGCGTGCCACCTTGCTTGGGCCGAGCCTCCTGACTGCGGCTGTTTCAGCATGGTGCTTCGGTTCCGCGAAGTGGTTGCGGAATGGCCCCTCGTCATCGGACGCAATGTGGCGCTGATGCTCGCGTTGCTGGCGCCCTTGGTGATCACCTCCAAACCTCCAACGGTACCGACCGAAGCGAGAGCCCCGGAGAATCGCCGTGGATTCACGCTGATCGAAACGCTGGTCCTCATCGCGATAGTGGCCCTCCTGGTCGCGCTCTTCCTGCCCTCGATCGGGAGCTTCCGCAAGCGGGCAGCGCGGGTCGCGACGACGGCCTCTCTCCGGTCGCACGCCGTGACGTTTGCAGGTTACAGCGCCGATTGGCGCGACCACATGCCGGCGATAACGGACCCGCTGGCGACACGCTCGATCGTCCGCGTTGACGGGGATGTCTTCTCGCTCAGCTACTTCGCACCGATGTGGTCGTGGCATCTGGCCTTGGCGCGTCCGGTGTACCACTCGCCATTTACTTCGCCGATGTTCCAGGAGCGAGGCGCCATGGCAAGCGCGGTCACGTCCTTCTGGTACTCGCCGGCCTTCCTCGCGGACCCGGCGTTCTGGAGGAGAGAGTCGCGGCTCGCCACGCGCGACCAGTTCCGCGCGACGAAGATTTCTGAGGTGGCTTTCGCTGACCGCAAAGCGGTTCTTCTTGCATCGAAGTTATGGGGTGAAGGGCCCGAACTGCGCATCTGGGATCGAATGGCTCCCTTGTGTTTCACCGACGGATCGGCCTTCGAGGTACCCGGACCGAACGTGCGGCGCGGGTACCCCCAGGGCCTCGGACAATGGGCGGGAGGCTCCTTCGGCTACGATTCGCCGGGAATGATGACCATTGACGGGGTGCTTGGCCGCGACAGAGATTGAACGGGAGAACGCGGCCCTGCGTTTGCCCGATCTTCGAGGGGCTCCAATGGGTGGTCAGGCCAAGGACCATTCCGGGCCACCATCCTTCCCATCCCGCGATGGCACCTCTCATTCCCGGGCTAGCACCTCCCCACACCGGGATAGCGCGTTCCAATCCCGGGAGAGCGCGCCTGTACGCCGAGGTAGGACCAATCAATCCCGGGGTGGTGCCATCCGGCCCCGGGGGAGCGCTTCCCAATCCCGAGATAGCACCTTCCGATCCCGGGATAGGAACAACCCCGCGGCCTCCCGAATAGGTTCCCGCGGGCCCAGGGCGGCTTTTCTGGGACGTGGCGGGCGGCGGGGCGAGCAGAAGGGCGGGCGGGGTTGGGGAAGAGGGCGGCGGCGAGCGTCGTTCCAGCAACTTGGACGGTGGATGTTCTGTGGAGTAGGCCAAAACCCGAACCGGAGCGGCGGATTCTGGTAGAATCACGGGCATGGCTCAAACACTTCACGAACGGCTGAAGGTCGCGGCGGGGGAGCGGACGTACCGCGAGCTCGCGGCGATGACCTCCACCAGCGCGGAGACGGTGCGGCGGTACATGCTGGGGCAGTCGCCCAGCGCCGAGTTCCTGTCGTCGCTGTGCGCCCAGACGGGGGTGAACGGCGAGTGGCTGCTGACCGGGCGCGGGCCGGTGCACCGCCGGGAGATCCGCACGCACGCCCTGCGCGAGGCCAACGTGACGGAGCTGCTCAGCGCGATGTCGGCGACGCTGGAGACGCTCATCGTGCGGGTCGAGCGTCTGGAGCTGTTCCTGCAGACCATGGAAGCGCGGCTGCGGGCCGACGGCCACCCGCACGTCCATCCTCAGCCGCCAGCCGCGAGCCACCACACGCATGCCGCGCCGGCGCCGCACGGCGCCAAGGGACCAACCCATGCCCCACCACCTGCCACCGATCCTGCCCCTCGGGCCCAGTCGATCACCGAGTCCATCACCCGGCGACCACCTCCGGATGCTGGTTGAGCTGTTGCAGCCGGCGACGCCGGACCTGGCGCGGCGGTGGCTGGGCGCGCTGCTGCTGGTGCCACGGGAGGAGCGGGCGGCGGTGGTGGCGAGCGTGGAGGCGCGGATTGGGGCGCTGTACCCATTGAGCGGAACGGGCGCGGAGCCCGCGGCAGGCCCAGCGCGGGAGGTTGAGGTGGTGCAGGCGCCCGTGCAGCGGGAGGGGTACATCGAGGAGGTGCGGACCGCCTACGCGGCGTGCCCAGCTCCACAGCCTGCGGGCGGGGTTCTCGCAGGGGCCCTCGCGGGGCGGGCACGCAAGGGGGCCTAGCGGAACCGGTGGAGGGGGGCCGGATTTGACGCGATCGCTGATGGAAGCCCATGGACGGCGGGTGGGGAGGTTGATGGTTTTGATTGCTTCTGCCGGGGGCTGGTGGTAGCTTCCCCGTGAGCGGGGTCCCGGGTGGGAACCGCTGTTTCCTTTTTGGGAGAGATCGAATGAAGCCGCTCTACCGTCAACTGCTGCCGCTGGTGGCCCTGTGCGCCGGGTCCACCATGGCGCTCGCCCAGAACACCGAGACCGAGGACAACAACAACAAGTCGCTCGCCAACGCGATCCCCAACCTCGCGTCGGGGGCCTCGATCATCGGCAACTCGACCGGCAGTTCGACCACCGCGGTGGGCGCCGCCACGGCGGACTACTTCCTCATCTCCACGGCTTCGGCCCCCGCCGGCATCTACCGGCACCGCATCCTCGTCGAGACGGAGATCGCCGGCCACACCGCGACGATCCGCGGCCTCACCCGCACGGGCGGCTCGCCCAACCCGGGCACCGACGCCGCCGTGCAGACCTCCTCGACGACGACCACCCCCGCCCGGTTCGTGCAGTGGTATGGGTTCGGACGCCAGGAGCAGCTGTACTTTCGCGTCACCGGTACGACGAGCACGACCTCGGACTACACGGCGACGCTGACGACCGAGAGCGTCACCCCGATCGACGCGGGCACGTTCTACCAGGGCGCCATCACGCTCGCCCGTCCGACAGGGGTGACGACCGATTACGACATGTGGGTCTACGACAGCACCCTCACCGCGATGGCGGATTACGGCATCGACGACCCTGAGACCTTCACCCGCAACTTCACCCCCGGCACGTACTACGTCGCGTACTCGCCCACGAACCTTGCGAACGATCAGTCCGCGGGCACGGGCGACACGGCCCTGACCACGGCCGCGATGGACTTCCCCAACGTGGTGGTGGCGAGCACGTCCACGAACGTGGCCAACATGCCGCTGCGGATCACCGACCAGTTCGGGCCGGTGGACGTGGCCGCCGGACGCGGGGCGTACGAGGTGATCTGGGTCAAGTTCGTTGTGAGCGATGTGGCGCCGGCGAACGGGTCGTGCTGCCTCCCGGACGGCACGTGCATGGCCGCGACCTCGGTGAGCTGCGCGACGCTCGGCGGCACTTACGGGGGCAACGGCACGGACTGCCAGACGGCCAACTGCCCCCAGCCCGGCGCCTGCTGCTTCTCGACCGATTACACCTGCCAGATCCTGAGCGAGGCCCAGTGCGCCACCGCGGGCGGCACGTACTCGGGCAACGGCACGGCGTGCACGAGCTGTGCGCCCCCGCCGGACGGGTCGGTGCTGGTGATCGCGGCGGACAGCACTGCCAACGTGACCGACGTGAAGGTCAAGCTTGAGGGCACCGGCCTCTTCCCGGCGGTGGTGGCCAAGGTGATCACCTCCCCGGCCCCGACCCCGACGCTCGAGTACATCAGCCAGTTCGACGCCGTGCTGCTGTGGACCAACAGCAGCCTGAGCGATAGCGCCGTGATGGGCAACGTCCTGGCCGACTATGTCGACGCTGGCGGCGGCTTTGTGAACGCGATGTTCTCGGTTGGCACCACCACGACCAACCGCTTCCTCGCGGGACGTTGGGACGCGACGTACCAGATCATCCCGCAGCAGGGCGGCAACACGACCGGCGCGGCGGGCGTGGGCATTGGCACGCGTGACCTGCCGGAACACCCGATCCTGGCGAACGTGAACTCCTTCCTGGGCGGCACCTCGAACCACCGCCCGACCTCGACGGCCTTCACCAGCCACGGCCAGCGCGTGGCCGCGTGGCAGGACGGCAAGACGCTTGTCGGTGTCAGCACGACCCGTGCAAACCGCGCCGACCTTGGCTTCGTGCCGTACTCCACCAGTGCCAGCTCGGCGGGGTGGAACGCGAGCACGGACGGGGCCATCCTGATGGCCAACGCCCTGCGGTACACCATGCCCGTCTCCTGCCCCGGCAACCAGTGCGGGCCGCAGGACTACAACGGTGACGGCGACAGCGGCACCGACCAGGACATCGAGGCGTTCTTCGCGTGCCTGGGCGGCAACTGCTGCGATACCTGCTTCTGCCAGGGCAGCGACTTCAACGGCGACGGCGACATCGGCACGGACCAGGACATCGAGGCGTTCTTTCGCGTGCTGGGCGGCAGCCCCTGCTGAGCTGACGCGCTGCTGACAGAGCACACCAAGCCGGGGCGGCCGACCGCCCCGGCTTTTCTTGTTGACAACAGATAAGCTTTAGCGTATATATTCCGCGTGCACCGTGCCGCCGCGGACCAGTCCGTCTTCCACGCCATCGCCGACCCCACGCGTCGGGCGATCCTGGATGCGCTGCGGGGCGGGGAGGCGACGGCGTCGGACCTGATGGACGCGGCGGCGGGGGAGCGGATGACGCAGCCGGCGTTCAGCCAGCACCTGCGGGTGCTGCGGGAAGCGGGGCTGATCGCGGCGCGGAAGGAGGGGCGGGCGCGGGTGTACCGCTTCAACCCCGAGCCGCTGAGCGAGGTGGCGGTGTGGATGAGCGCGTACGACAAGTTCTGGGAGCAGAAGCTGGACGCGCTGGGGGCGCACCTGGCGCGGGTGCATGGGGCGAAGAAGCAGGGTTGAAAGGGAAGAGAGGCAGTTGGCCTTAAGGGTTCTGGGCATGAGGCACCAAGGCATCGAGGCGAAGACCGCGAGGGGGCAGCGATGAGGGGCATCCGCAAGGAGCGGTTCTATCCGTACCCGCCGCAGGACGTGTGGGTGGCGATCACCGACCCGCGTGCGATCGCGGAGTGGCTGATGCCGAACACGTTCAAGGCGGAGGTGGGGCACAAGTTCCGCTTCATGACGGATCCGATGCCGTTCTGTGAGGGGCACACGGAGTGCGAGGTGACCGAGTGCGACCCGCCGCGTCGGCTGGCGTACACGTGGCTGATCGCGTGGCCTGAGAAGCCGGGGAAGCGGGCGATGAAGCAGCCGCTGCCGATGGTGGTGTCGTGGACGCTGACGGCGGAGAACGGCGGCACGCGCCTGGTGTTCGAGCAGACGCCGTACATCGGGCCGCGGGCCATCTTCACGTTCATCAGCATGAACATGGGCTGGGGCTGGATGCACAAGAAGCTGCTGCCACGGGTGCTGGCCCGGGTCAAGAACGGCGTGTTCGAGCCGGGGGCGATCCCGCCGGAGAAGCGAACCTACAAGGCGAAGACGATCCCGCCGGAGTTCGTGAAGTAGTGGTCGATGAAGTTCACCCACGGCCGTGTTGGCCGGTTCAACCAAGGAGAGTTCTCATGAAGTGCACGCTCTGCCCCGCTGCCCTCATCGGTCTGTCGCTGCTCGCCGGCGGCTCGCTCATCGCCCTCGCGCAGCCGGAGAAGTCCGGCGCTCCCGCGAAGGGCCAGCCGGAGAAGGCGCAGCCCGACCACCAGATGCAGCCGGACATGGCGAAGATGATGGCGGCGATGGAGGCCGCGTCGACTCCGGGGGCCAACCACAAGCTTCTGGAGCAGTGGATCGGCACGTGGGACACGACGATGAAGATCATGATGCCCGGCGCCCCCGCGATGGAGAGCAAGGGGCGTGCGGAGGTGTCGTGGCTGTTCGAGGGCCGCTGGCTGCAGGAGCGCGTCGACGGCGACATGATGGGCCAGCCCATGAAGGGGCTGAGCATCATCGGCTACGACAACTTCAACAAGTGCTTCGTCAGCTCCTGGGTGGACAACCACTCAACCGCCATGATCACCTCGACCGGCTCGCTGGACCAGACCGGCAAGGTGCTCACGATGTTCGGCCGCATGGACGAGCCCATGACCGGCGAGCACAACAAGACCGTGCGCTTCCAGACGACCTTTGTGGACAAGGACACCCGCAAGTTCACCATCGACGAGGTGCAGTACGGGCAGCCGTTCACGGTGGTGGAGATCACCTACAAGCGGGCGAAGTAAGCGCCCTACGCGGCCAGCACCCGCGAGGGCGGCGACAACACCCACTGCAGCAGCTGCTCCAGGTTCATCGGCTTGCCGAACAGGTAGCCCTGCGCCTTGTGGCACTCCAGCGCGAGCACGCTGGCCAGCTGCTCATTGGTCTCCACGCCCTCGGCCACCACACCCAGGCCGAGGTGGCCCGAGAGCGTGACGATCGCGTGGATGATCGCCGGGATCGCCGCGGTGCTCCCCAGGTTGGCTACAAACGATCTGTCGAGCTTCAGCCCCGAGAGCGGGAGCGACTTGAGGCAGCTGAGGGAGGAGTATCCCGTCCCGAAGTCGTCCATGTACACGTCGATGCCGGTCTCGCGCAGGCGTCGGATAGTGGCCGCGGCGGCGTCGAAGTCGTCCATGACCACGGTCTCGGTGACTTCCAGCGCGAGCGCCTGAGCGGGTACGCCGCATTCGTTCAGGATGCCGCTGATGGTCCCGACCAGGGAAGGCTGCGCGAACTGCCGGCTGGACAGGTTGACGTTCACCCGAGCGGCGGCAGCGTCGGGGCATGCTGCCCGCAGCCGGCGGAGATCGCTGCATGCGACGCGGAGGACGTGCTCGCCGAGCGGCACGATCAGGCCGGTCTCCTCGGCGATGGGGATGAAGCGCTCCGGGCTGATCGGGCCGTGCTCCGGGTGGCTCCAGCGGGCCAACGCTTCCACGCCGACAAGCCCGCCGGTCTTCAGGCAAATGATCGGCTGGTACAGGACGGAGATGTCGCCGCGCATGATGGCGCGGCGGAGGTCGGACTCGAGCCGCAGACGCGCGATCGCCGCCTCGTGCATGGCCGCGTCGAAGAAGGACTGGCGGGCCCGCCCGCTGGACTTGGCGTGGTACATCGCGGTGTCGGCGTCGCGAAGCACCTCGTCAGGGGTGGTGTACCCCGCCCTGTCGAGCGTGATCCCGATGCTGACGGTCGAGTGCAGCTCGTTGCCCGCGAGCACGAAGGGATCGAGGAGCGCCCGGTGGACCGCGTTAGCAGCGGCGAGCGCCTCCGTCTCGGTGCAGACGTCTCTGAGCAGGATCACGAATTCATCGCCGCCCAGGCGTGCCACTGTGTGCCCGCGCCCGGGCAGGCCGGCGATGCAATGTGAGAGTCGCTCGGCAATGGCGACGAGGAGCTGGTCGCCCACAAGGTGTCCGAGGCTGTCATTGACTACCTTGAACCGGTCGAAGTCCAGAAAGAGGACCGCGAACCCGGCGCACGTTCCCTCGCGCCGGTCCTTGATCGTGCGCTCCAGGCAGTCGCGGAGGAGCGCGCGGTTCGGCAGCCCGGTCAGGCGGTCGAAGTAGGCGCCGCGCCGGAGCTGGTCCTCGCTCTCCTTGCGGCGGCTGATGTCAGTGATTGAGCCCGCCATCCGGGCGGGACACCCCTCCTCATCGCGCACGGCCACACCCCGCGAGAGCACCCACATGTACTGGCCCGTGCTGGTGCGCACGCGGTACTCAACCTCGAGGTGTGAGGTGGCGCCGTTGAGGTGATCCTGCACCGCCCTGCGGACGGCCGGCGCGTCGTTGGGGTGCATGCGCGCGAACCAGTCCTCCGGATTGTCGGCCGGCTGGTCATCCGCGAACCCGGCGACCTCGCGCGCCCGCTTGGAGCAGTACACCTTGTCGGTGCGGAGGTCCCAGTCCCACAGGCCGTCGTTCGCACCACGGGCCGCGAGCGCGTACCGCTCCTCGCTTTCTTCGAGCGCCTGCCGTACGAGCTCCAGCTCGTGCACCTGCTGCTGGAGACGCTTGTTGGTGCTGGCGATCTCAGCGGTGCGGAGGCGGACGACTTCCTCCAGCTCGCACAGCTTCATGCCCGCGTGCCTGGAAGCGCGCCACTTCTCCGTCATCGCGCACGCGAACTGCGCGATCTCTGAGGTATCAAACGGCTTCTTGAGCAGCATCAGGCGGTGGGTGCGACCGAGGCGGTTGAGGATGTCCTCCCGGGAGTGGTCGGAGTACGCGGTGCAGATCACGACTTGGAGCTCTGGGTCCTCCTTCCAGAGGTGCTCGATGGTCTCCAGCCCGTCCCAACCGGGGGGCATGCGCATGTCCACGAACGCGAGCGCGAAGGGGCGCCCCTCGCGTTTGGCCTGGCGGAGGAGTTCAAGCGCCTGCTGTCCCTGGTGCGCCGAGCTCAGGTCGTACCGCTCAACCTCCACCGGCGCCGCGGGCTGTCCGAAGATCGCTGCCTCCAGGTCCGCAATTCCCCCGCCGGTCTGCGGCGGCGCGAGGATCTTGCGGAAGTCCTCGTGAATATCAGGATTGTCATCGACCACCAGCACACGCCGGTGCTCGGGAATGGAGTGGCTCATGCCGCTGTCCTTTCCACGCCCGTGTCGGCAGGGATTTCAATAGTGAACTCCGCCCCCTGCCCGGGCCCCGCGCTGGCTGCGCCGATGGTCCCGCCCATCGCCTTGATCGCGAGCGCAGCGGTGTGAAGCCCGAAGCCGTGCCCGTCCCTGCGGGTGGTGAAGCCATGGCAGAAGACGCGCCTCAGGTTCTCAGGCGCGATGCCGCACCCGTTGTCGGAGACGCGGACGCACACGTTGACTCCGCGCGGCTCGACGCGGATCGTGAGCCGCCGCTCGCCCCCCGGGGTCTCTGAGAGGGCCTGCTTGCTGTTGGTCAGAAGGTTCACGAGCACCTGCAGCATCTGGTGGCGCTCGACACGGATCGGCGGCGCTGGGCGGTACTCGCGCACGACCTTCACGCCGTGCCGGATGAGCGCCGCCTCGGTGATACGGATGGCGTCGTCGGCCAGGGCGGCGAGGTCCTCACGCTCGCGCACCGGGCTCACCTTCGCGTACGTCTGCTGCATGGCGACGATCTCGCGGATGTGCTCGATGCTCTTACGGAGATTCGAGAGTTCCTGCAGGACCACGTCGCGTTCCTGCTGAAGAGAGCGGCCCAGCTCGGGGAGGTACTCGATGATTCTTGATCCGGCGGGGTCCGCGCCGAGGAACTCGGGCAGGCGGCCGGCGTTGCTCCGGAGCAGGTCGGCGATCTGGGTCACGCGCCCGCAGCGTGAGCCGCGCACCGCTTCCTCAGTCAGAGTCGCTGACACATTGACACTATTAAGCACATTGCCCACGTTGTGCAGCACGCCCGACGCGACCTCTGCCATGCCGGCCTGGTGGCTCACCTCAAGCAGCTGCCGATTCAGCTCCGCCCGCTCGGTCTCCAGGCGGTGACGTTCGGTGAAGTCCCGGAGCGTGAGGACGGCCCCGCGCTGCTTCTCGCCCAGTGGAGTGACGGTGAAGGTGACGACGCGGTCCTCCGCGCCAAGCACCAGCAGGCGGGCTCCTTCCGAGGTGCGCTCAGGAGAGGCGCCGGCCCCGAGCACCTGAGCGAGAGGCTGACCGTCGGCGGTGCGGGCGTGGACGAGCTCGGCGAGCATCCGCCCCGGGCGCGCCTCCGCCGCGGGCACCTGAAGGAGGCGGCAGGCCTCGGGGTTGATGAACAGGATGGACCCGTTCTCGTCGACGGCGCAGACGCCCTCAATGAGGGAGCAGATCACAGCCGAAATTGTGTCGCGCTCGCCCGCAAGCTGCTGGTAGAGCTGACCCATCTCATCCGAGGACAGGGCCAGCGACCGCTCAAGCAGGTACCGGTCGTGGTCGGCCTGCTCATAGGCCCGGGCTACCGCCTCTAGGAACGAGGACCACGCCTCCGCGGAGGCCGGCGGGGAATCGGAAGCGAGCCCGGCTCGCTTCAGCTGTCGAACGACCAGCGCGTGCACGTGTTCACTCCTCGGTGATGGTCGTGAGTGTCATCGTCTGGTTGTGCAGGTCGCAACCGCCCGTTGCGAATGGCGAGATTTCTCCGTACGAGTAGAACCCCACTTGGGCCGAGCCCTGGGGCAGAACCTCCATCGCCCGCTCCAGCTCTTCCTCGGTACGCTCGCCCAGGACCAGGCGGCGTCCCACGCAGCTCACGGCGATGCTGAGGCAGGGCCGCTCGCTCGAGTTGGTGCTGCGGGTCATCAGCGCCGACTGGGCCGCGCCCTCCACCAGACGATCGAAGTTCGCACGCATGAGCTGAGCGAGGTACCCCTGGGGGATGTCGCCGGCGAAGGTCAGGCTCTGGTCCTTCTCGTCCACACCGAGAATCGTGCGCACGAACGAGTTCTGATCGGACCGGTCGCGCCGGAGAGAAAGCGGGAACAGCAGCGCCGAGGCTGGCAGTTCCTTGGCGCGGTCACCAAGGTAGTTTTTGTACAAAGGCAGCGCCGGCTTTCCGTCCAGTTCCAACAGGACGTTGCCGCGGGACCTGGTGACGACCCGTTCGGGGCCGAAGACGTCCCATCCGCCCTTGGAACCGTGCCCAATACGGACCCGATCGCCGTAGAGGCCGACCGCCGTGACCAGCCCGTCGCTGGGCTCGCCCCCGCGCAGGACCCACGTTGAGGCGAAGCGCGCCCCATCACCGGCGAGCCCGCCCGTGATGACCACCGAGGCCGGCAACGCCGCGGCGAGGCCGCGCACGAGTTCCGAGCCGTTGACCTTGAGGCCGTCGGAGAACACGAGCACGCCCCGGAGCCCTGGGCGAATGAGCTGCTCGGCGATGAGGTTCCCTGCCCGCGCCGAGTCCTCTGGCGAGCGGACCGGGGCGCTCACGGTAGAAAGGGTCGTGTGCTCAAATCGGATTGCGGCGCAGGAGATGGTCTCGTCAAAGAGCCCTGTGCCCTGGATCTCGCCCGCGGTCGAGCAGCCGACGATGTGCGAGGTCGGGAACGCCTCACGGAGTTGGCGAAGAGGTGCGGGGTCCTCTCGCAGGCCGCTCCAACCGAATGCGACGACGAGCGTCCGTCCGGAGTCAATGCGCGGGAAGTTGCTCCAGCCCCGCTTCTTGTCGTAGGTGAAGGTCTCGATGGCCGCGGTAGACGTTCTCATGGATTGCTCCTTGCGCGAACCCGCCGACAGGCAGGTATCGACGTGCAAGGGGCACGCCTTGAGCGTGTGTTAAGATCGCAAGAGGATGGGGATAGCCACGCGCGTGAGAAGGGCTGTTCTTTCGGTCGGCATGCACCGGCCGATAAGGCCACTCGACCAATGCCCTAAGAGCTTACCGCAGAACCTCGTCCATTTTCCGTTTCTCGCCGGGCGTCATTCCCTCGACCGGGATGGCATTCACGAGGTCCTCGATGACGTCATCGCTGGTGACCTGATCCGCCTCGGCGTTGAAGTTGAGGAGGAGGCGGTGGCGCAGCACGGGCTTGGCCACGGCCTTCACGTGCGCGGGGGTGACGTGGGTGGAGCCCGCTAGCAGGGCTCCGGCCTTGGCCGCGAGGATCAGGTACTCGCTCGCCCGGGGCCCGGCGCCCCACTGGAGGTAGTCGCCGACCTTGGACGGCCGGGTGAGGCCCAGGTCCATCGGCTCCTTGATGCGGGTGGCGCGCACAAGACGCAGGGCGTAAGCGATCACGTGGTCGGCGACGGGCATCTGGCGGACGACGTCCTGCACGCGCCGGATCGCCACTTCATCCATGACGGCCTGCACCGGCTCGTTGCTGCGCACGCTGCTGCGGCGCACGATCTCCATTTCTTCGGTGATCGTCGGGTACTTGATGTTGATCATGAACATGAATCGGTCCAGCTGCGCCTCGGGCAGCGGGTACGTGCCTTCCTGCTCGATCGGGTTCTGCGTCGCCAGCACGAAGAAGGGGACGGGCAGGTCGTGGCGCACGCCGCCGACGGTCACCTGCCGCTCCTGCATCGCCTCCAGCAGCGCGGCCTGGGTCTTCGGGGGCGTGCGGTTGATCTCGTCGGCCAGGATGACGTTGGCGAAGATCGGGCCGCGGACGAAACGCAGCTCGCGGTGCCCGGTCGTGCGGTCCTCCTGAATGACCTCCGTCCCGGTAATGTCGGCGGGCATGAGGTCGGGGGTGAACTGGATGCGCGAGAAGCCCAGCGACAGCGTGCGGGCGATCGTGGAGATCAGCAGGGTCTTGGCGAGGCCAGGAACGCCGACAACGACAGCGTGCCCGCGGCAGAAGATCGCCATCAGCATCTGGTCGACCACCTCGTCCTGCCCGACGATGACCTTGCGGATCTCGTCGCGCAGGCGGCGGTAGGCGGACTGCACTTCCTGGACGGCCTCGGGCATGTGCTGGGGGTGCTGGGGGGAGTGGGGGGCTGTCGTCATGGGCTGATCCTAGGAAACCGGCGGCCAGCGGCTGAGCCGGGTTGGTTCTTCTATGAGTCCGACGCGCTCGCCGCGTCAGATGAGGGGCTCAGGTCCGAGGTGAGGGGCCCCGTGTCCAGGCCCCAAGTTCACGCCCACGCGGCGACCATCACCACCCAGTCCTCCCCCAGCTCACCTGGCGACTCCACCGGGCGGGGCTGCTGGCCCGGGGCGACGTTGAGCTCCTTGTACACGGCCACGCGCTGGTAGCCGGCTTCCGCGAACGCGTCACGCAGCTCGGGCAGGGACCACAGCCGCCAGTCGTACACGAACGCCCGCGGCCACTCGGCCATTAGCTCGCCGTCGCGGATCACCCGGAAGGAGATGGCGTTGCGGACCATCCCCGTCACCGGGTCCGCGGCCTCGTGCTCCCAGTGGTACTTGATGACCTCGGGGCCGCGGGACATGTGGGTGCGGTCGAGGGAGCCCAGGCGGAAGGCGCCCGCGCCGCCGTAGAGGTCGCAGACGAAGACGCCGCCACCAAAGCCGCCCTGGCCGCGGAGGAGGCGCTCGCGGGTGTGGCAGAGGTACTGAATGAGGGCGGGGCGGTCGTAGATGTAGCCGAGGGAGAAGTTGCCCACCCAGACGATGTCCGCGGCGTCGTTGGGCGCGGGCGGAGTGGCGATGCAGTCGGCGCGGGTCAGGGTGAGGCGGTCGGTGATGTTGAGATTGCGGGCGAGGCGGGCGGCGCGATCCAGGGCATCGCCATCAAGGTCAATGCCGACTGCCCTGCCGCCCTCCTCGCACCAGCGGCGTGCCACTGCCGCGGTGCCGCAGAAGTCCTCACGGAGGATGGTGGGCTCATTGGCGTGGATGCCGCGAAGCATGGCGGTGACATGCCGGGCCGACTGCACGCACAGCTCGTAGCACTCGTAGCGGTCCATGCGGGTGGTTGCCTCGCTGCGAGTGCCCAGACTACCGCCCCATGCGGCGGGCGAGCAGGAACGCGACCTCGAGGGCCTGCTGGTAGTTGAGGCGGGGGTCGCAGGCGCTGGCGTAGTTCTGCGAGAGCTGGCTCTCGGTGATGCCCACTGCCCCGCCGGTGCACTCGGTCACATCGTCACCGGTCAACTCCAGGTGCACGCCGCCGAGTGGCACGCCCGCGAGCTGGTGCGCGGCGTAGGTGGCTTCGAGCTCGGCGACAATCGCCTCGAACGAGCGAGTCTTGACGCCGGTGAGCGTGGTGGTGGTGTTGCCGTGCATCGGGTCGCACACCCACAGCGGGTTAATGCCGGCGATTTTCGCGGCTTCCAGCAGCGGCGGCAGGACGCGCTGCACGTGGTGCGCGCCCATGCGGGTGATGAACACCAGCTTCCCGGGCTCGTTGGCTGGATTGAGCGTGGTCGCGAGGTGGACGAGGTCGTTTGCGGTGGCGGTGGGTCCGAGCTTCACGCCCACGGGGTTGCGGATGCCGCGGGCGTACTCGACGTGGGCGCCGCCGAGGGCGCGCGTGCGGTCGCCGATCCACGGCAGGTGCGTCGAGAGGTTGTAGAACCCCGCGCGACGCGGGACGGGTCGCGTCTGGGCGGACTCGTACCAGAGGTTCAGGGCTTCATGGCTGGTGAAGAACTCGGCGCGGGTGAGGTCGTTGATGCTGGTCTCGCCCATGGCCTCCATGAACTTGAGGCCGTCGATGAGGTTGGCAGTCATCCGCTGGTACTCGGCCCGGAGAGCGGGGTCGAGCGAGGCCTGCTTGCTGAAAGAGACGTCCCAGTACTCGGGGTGGTGGACGTCGGCGAAGCCGCCGGCGACAAGGGAGCGGACGAAGTTGAGCGTGAGGGCCGCGTGCTGGTAGCCCTTGAGGAGCAGTCGCGGGTCGGCGCGCCGTGCCTGGGGCGTGAACTCGGCACGGTTGACGAGGTCACCGAAGTAGCTGGGCAGCGTAACGGGCTCGCCGCCGATCTCGCGGGTCTCGACCGGGCTGCTGCGGGGCTTGCTGTACTGGCCCGCGAAGCGGCCGACCCGCACCACGGGCTTCTTCAGGGCGTGCACGAGCACGAGGGACATCTGCAGGAGGATCTTGAGCTTGTTGGTGATCCGCTGGGGCTGGCAATCGTCGAGGGTTTCGGCGCAGTCGCCGCCCTGGAGGAGGAAGCGCTTGCCCTGCTGTGCCTCGGCCAGCACGGCCCGGAGGCGCTCGATTTCCCAGCTCGTCACCAGCGGCGGGAGCTTGGAGAGCTCGCGCGTGGCCGCGGCGAGCTGCGGGGCGTCGGGGTATTCGGGAAGGTGGAGGGCCGGGCGGGACTGCCATGAATCGGGCGTCCACGGCTGGTCGTGGCCCGCGGGCGCGTCGTGGAGGGAGGCGGGCATGAGTGCGGGATTGTAGGTGGATGGCGCGCCACCTGTGCACGCAGCAGCCGTTCGTTACGAGCCCCGAACGAAGTGAGCGGGCCGACTCGCCGTCGCTGGGCGCGGGCACCCTCACTGCGTTCGGGGCTCGTTACGAACGGCGAGGGGCTCCAAGGGAGGCCACAAGAAAATTCCAGATTCGGCTTATGCGACCTGCGCAGCCCGTCGATGCATGGGGTGTCGTGCGGTTGTGACCGCCGATGCCGGCGGCGTCGCCGGGCGCACGGAGGCGGACACACAAGGCACGGAGGCCTGCTTTTACAGATACGGAGCCGAACATGGCCACGAAGACTCGCACGCGTACGAACAACCGCACCACCACCCGCACGGGCACCCGCCGCACCAACGCCCGCACCAGCCGCAAGGCTGGTCGTACCCCCGGCCGCAAGGCTTCCACGTGGAAAGCCGCGAAGAAGTGGGGCGCCCGCACGTGGAAGAAGTCGGGCACGGCCACCACCACGAAGAAGAACTGGAAGAAGACCGGCAAGACCACCGCCCGCAAGACCACCGCTCGCAACACGACGGCCCGCAAGACCACCGGCCGCATCACCGCCCGCAAGACGGGGACCGTGACCTTCACCAACAACTGGTGGAACAACAACAGCCCCGCCTTCAACAAGGCCTGGAACAAGGGCACGAGCAACCGCTTCAACAACGTCAAGGCCGCGAGCCGCACCACCAAGGCGCGCAAGGCCACCACGAAGAACAAGAACTGGACCGGCAAGAAGGCCACGACGACCAGCACCAACTGGCGGACCTTCCGTCGCGCCGCCTGAGGCCACCGGGTCCTGCATCGAACGTTGCTCTTTCATTGAGCCTCGGCACGCCCCGGCCTGTTCGGCGGGGCGTGCCGCATTTTTGCGCCTGGAATGAAAGCACGGCCCCTGGGGGGCCGTGCGAATAAGGGGACAAGAGGCTCTCTCTTCTGCCGCGAGCCTTGCTCAACCGCCTAGCGGGAGGCGCCCGCCATGCGGCTGCGCGGCTCGCTGGGCGTGTGCCCGTTGGTGACGTGGGCGTTCTGGCGGCCCGTCTGGGTCGGCTCACTGGCCTCGGCCTTGCCGCTGTTGATGCTGATGCGGCGGGCAGGGGCCTTCTGCACCTTGGGCAGGCGGAGGGTGAGCACGCCGTTCACCAGCTCGGCCTGGGCCTGGTCCTCGACGACCGGCGCGGGCAGCTGCACCTGACGCATGACGCTGCCCCAGCGGCGCTCGCGCCGATGCCAGGTCTTGTCGGTGTCCTCCTGTTCCTCGGCCTTCTCGGCCTTGATGGTGAGGACCCCCTCGTTGACCTCGCACGTGATGTCGCTCTCGGCGAAGCCGGGCAGTGAAGCGCGGACGATGTAGCTGTTCTGGTCCTCGCCGAAGTCCAGGGCCATGCCGGTGGACTGCTCGCGGTTGAGTGCGGTGAAGCTCACCGGCGTGAGGGCGAAGAAGGGATCGGTGCCGAAGAACTCGTCCATCATGCGGGACAGCGGCGTGAACGGGGCCGGCTGGCGGGCGGCGGGCGAGTTCGTCGGACGGTTGGTGATGCTGCGGATCATGGCTTGTGCCTCCTTTCTTCCGTCGCAGCGGATACTCAGAAGAGGGGCAAAGGCCGTGCCAGTGGGAGCCGTTTTCGTCGTGTTTCGGGGCGGGCCAGGCCCCCCGGGGTGGGTGCAAGAGTGACACCCTGGTGTCGGTTTGACAGGCAGGCATGGGGGCCGCGTGGGGGCCGATGCCGGACCCCTTCCTTACGGTCGGGGTTCTTATGCTTCCGACTATGAAGATGATCGACCTGCGCAGCGACACGGTGACCCGGCCGACCAAGGAAATGCTCAGCGCCATGACGCGGGCGGAGCTGGGGGATGACGTGCTGGGGGATGACCCCACGGTGATCCGGCTGCAGGAGGTGTTCGCGCAGCGGGTGGGCAAGGCGGCCGCGTGCTTTGTGCCCACCGGCACGATGGCGAACCAGACGGCGATCCGGGCCCACTGCGAGCCGGGGGATGAGATCATCGCCCACGCCGACAGCCACATCATCCATTACGAGACCGGCGGCCCCGCGGCGTTGTCGGGCTGCATGATCCGCCCGCTGAGCGGCGAGCGCGGGCAGTTTGATGTCGAGGACCTCGAGGCCGCCGTGAGGCCGGTGGGGATCCACGCGCCCAACTCACGGCTGCTGGAGATCGAGAACACGCAGAACCGCGGCGGCGGCTCGGTGTGGGCGCTTGACCGCCTGCGGCGGGTCACGAAGCGCGGGCGCGAGCTGGGGCTGAAGCTGCACCTGGACGGGGCCCGCCTGTGGAACGCGCATGTGGCCAGCGGCGTGTCCATGGCCGAGTACGCCTCGCACTTCGACACCGTGTCGTGCTGCTTCAGCAAGGGGCTTGGCACGCCGGCGGGGTCGATCGTGGGCGGGGACGTGGAGACCATCCGGCGGGTGGCGCGGTTCCGCAAGATGTTCGGGGGGGCGATGCGGCAGGCGGGCATTCTGGCGGGGGCGGCGCTGTACGCGATGGAGCACCACGTGCAGCGGCTGGCGGAGGACCACGCGAATGCCAGGCGCCTGGCCGAAGGCATCGCGAACATCAAGGGGCTCAGCCTGCACCCCGAGCAGGCGAAGCACGGGGTTGAGAGCAACCTGGTGTTCTTCGACCTTTCGCCCAGCCTGCCGATGACGGCAGCGGACCTGTCGGCAAAGCTGCGTTCCAACGGCGTGCTGATCATGGCGACGGCGGCCCGGCGGATGCGGGCGGTCACGCACCTGGACGCAAGCCGCGAACAGGTGGAGCAGGTGCTGAAGGTGCTGGCAGACGCGGTGAGGTAAGAACACGGGAGGCGCGCTTACGACCCGATCACGGCCAGACTGCCGATTCGGGTAAGGGCGTCCGCCGCAGCAGGCGGGTGGGGCCGGGCCGGGAGCAGCAGGTTGTAGCGTGCGAGCGCGATCCAGCGGCTGCGCTGGAGGTCGTGGAAGGAGAGGTCGAAAAGCCAGCGCCCTCCGCCTGTTCCGCTGTCGGTCGGGACAGACCCGACTTCGGCCTCAACCCACGTGGCGAGGTCGTTGAGCACTTCGGGAGTCAGCGGCGGGTTGCGTCGCACGGCAAGGATGAGCACCGCGAGCGCGTAATGCGGAGTCTCCTCGTCGCGCTGGCGATTGAGGGCGCGCCAGAGGACGAACTTCCACACAGCGTCCTCGGCTTCACATCCGACCGCTATGCAACTGTCAATGAGCTGGATCAGCGTCTCGTTCTCGGCATTGCAGTACGGGTTGTTGGAGCGGTCCGCAAGGCACTCGATGAGGTGGGCGCAGGCAAAGGCACGCATGATGTGCCCGCGCTCACCAGTCGAGCCCGGCTTGCACCGGGGATCATCGGGCTCCGACCAGCGGATGAGTTCGAGAACCTCGCGGGGGTACCAGCTGCTCAGATCGAGACGCTGGGCCTGATCGCGAAGGCGACGGAGCGCGGCCAGGTGCTCGTCTGAGTCGTTGCCGTAGTCAGCGTTCGCGATCTCCAGGAGCATGGAGTCATCGATGGCGCGGCGGACGTAGGCCATGAGAGGCTTGGGGCCGCGGTCCAGGGTGCGGAGAAACGCCAGCGCCCGCCCGATGGCTGGCGGCAGGGATTCGGGGTCAGGAGGCATGGCGAGAGCGTAGAAAGGGCCGAGTCAAGCGCGGCACTTCATAGCGACGAAGACGTCGCCATGGCACGCAAAGGCGCCCGGAGCGATCACCGGCCGGTGCGGACGCGGTTCACCTTCACGTCCATCGTCTCGGTCGTGGTCGTCATCTGCCCCGTCTTGGTGTCTCGCTTCTCCAGCATCACCTTCTGCTTCATGTTCATCGACTCGATCATGTGGTCGGCGGTGTTCCACTTGGTCTCTCCCTCGAGCTTGCCCTCGCGGAGGCGGACGCCCTGGGAGCTGGAGGTGGGGTCGAGCGAGAACGTGCCCTTGGTGGCGATGGTCGCCATCGACTGGCCCGCCGACTTAAGCGTGTTGTCGGTGCGGATCTTGACCGTGCCCAGCCCCGCCTGCATGGTGTCGTCGTTGGTCCACTTGTCGCCGACGCGGGCCTCGCCGGTGTTGCTGGTGCGGGTGGTGAGGGGACCGAAGAGGCCTTTGAACATGTCGCCGCCGCTGAGCTTGCCGCCCATGGCGCCGGTCACGCCCCCGCCCACATCGCTGATGTTTCCGTTCTTGTCCATCGTCACCGGGATGTCAACGTCGAGGATGCTGCTGAACATCGCGTCGAGCACCTCGTCCTTGCCCTGCTTCTTGCTGTCCCACGTGATCTGCTCGCCCTGCATCTCACCACTGAAGCGCATCGACTCGATCGACAGCTGCAGCGAGTAGCCCTCCTCGGGGTCGGCGCTGGTGCACTTGAGCACCACGGTCATGCTGACGTCGACGTCGCCCTGCTCCTTGGTGTCGGGCGCGGCCGGGCCGGTGGCCGTGCTCTTGCGGTTCATGTCCATGTTGAGCTTCACCTGCTGGCCGACAGTGAAGCGCGGCCGCAGGTCCACCACACGCCCGCCCGGATGGCCCCCGGGCTGACGAGGCGGCGGGGTGGGCGCGGGCGTGCGCGGCGTCTCGGTGGGCGCCCGGTCGGGCTGGGTCTGCGCGAGCGCGGGTGCGGCGAGAAGGGTAGACAGGGTGAGAACGGTGAGGGCGCGCGAAATCATGGGTGTGCTCCCGCTGGTGGGGGGTGTACCGGGAGGGGTATCGGCGGGTTGCAGGGAAGCGGGAGAGTTTCGGCAGCCGTGTGGTGCTGGAGCCTGAAGGCCGGGCACCGCCGCGGCTCATCCTTGAGTACATGGTGCACAGCCAGTCTGACTCCGTGGGTTGCCCATGGAAGCCGCCGCGGAGCGGCGGGGTACCCAGATCAGCAGCCCCCGCCTCCCAGCACACGGAAGAACGCTTCGATGTCCTGGTCGGTGGCCGTATCGCCATCCCCGTTGAAGTCCGCGGTCGCGCAGGTGGGGCAGCACTGGCCCCCAATGCACGCGAAGAAGGCCTCTATGTCCTGGTCGGTGCCGGTGTCGCCGTCGCGGTTGAAGTCGGCGCTGATGCCGTAGTAGCGGGCGAAGTAGGCGCTGGGCTGACCGCCGGCGGTGAAGAAGTGGCCACCGATGGCGAAGTCGTTGCCGCCCAAGTGCTCGATGTCACGCACCAGGCCGCCGGCCTCGAGACCCGGCGTTATTGGTGACCAGACCCCCCCGCGGTAGCGGGCCAGGCTGCTGGCCGCTACGCCGCCCATCTGCTGGAAGATGCCACCGGCGATCACGTCGCTGTTGGCAAGCACGACGAGGTCATAGACCACCCCGGACGTCTGGCCGAGCGTGGTGAGGGTGGCTCCATCCCAATGCAGAACGCCTCCCTGGTAGCTGGGGAACTCGCCTGACACGCCCAGCAGCACGCCGCCGTGCGGGCCGGCCGCAAGCGCCTCGACCCCTCCGCTGGCGATCGTGACGAGCACGAACGACGAGCCGTCCCATCGATAGAGGCCACGGCCCGACCCGATATAGAGGTCGCCCGCGGGGAGCACCACCGCGCACTGCCCTGCCCACGGCAACCCATCGCCCATCGACGACCATTGTCCATTCCATCGCGCCACGTGGGCAACGGTTGCACTGCCCGCGCGCGTAAAGTGACCCGTGACCACGAGGTCACCGTTGGGCATCTTCACGGCCCCCATCACCCGCGGGGGCGAAGCCTCAGGGGAGGGCAGGATGCCCCCGTCCATCGGCGCCCATTCACCGGCCCACCGCGCGATGCAACTGGCAGCCACACTCCCGACGAAGCCGAACTCGCCCGCATAGATGAGCGAGCCGTCGTCCAACTGCACAATCGAGGTCACGGTGGTGGTGCAGCAGGTTCCGGGCGGACTGCCGGATGGGCCGAGTGGGAGCGGGGACCAGGTGCCGTTCCAGATCGCGGCGCTGCTGTGTGCGCCCTCAGGAGCAAACGAGAAATCTCCGCCAACAGCGATGTTGCCGTCTGCCAAGAGCTTGACTGCTTCCACGTTGTTGTTGAAACCGTCTCCGTACGTGTTCAGCTGGCCATCCCGCAGGGAAGCGATCGCGGAACCGTTCGCGTCTGCAATGGGCCCGAACCGACCCCCGAGATGAATCTCGAGCGGCTCCTCTCCGACCCCGCCGCTGAAGGACAGTGCCCGGATATCGATCACCGGCGGCGTGGAAACCAGCGTGGTCCACCCCGTGCCATTCCACCGCTCGACAGTTCTGCCCGCGGCGATAATGTCGCCACCTGGAACAATCTCGATTCTGCCGCTGTGGTTTCCGGTCCCGATGGCGGACCATGTCGAACCGTTCCAGCGAGCGATGCCGTCGACCTGCGCTGTTCCTGCGGTAGACATCGTGCCGGAGACAATGATGTCGCCGTCAGCAGTGACCTCAATGTCCTCTATGGACGCTCCGTATTGGTGGTAGATGTTGTCCCCCACCTGAGTCCAGCCGCTCCCGTTCCAGAGCGCAAGCTTGTTGATCGCCCACGGCTCGCCGAAGTCGCCCCCCGCGAGAATGTGCCCATTGGACAACCTCTTTAGTACGTGCACGGCCCCACGGGAGATCTGCGGGTTGTGCATGTGTTCCCAGAAGCCCCCGGTTGAACGCCGCACCAAGCCCTCGATGCCCCCGCCTACAACCACCGACCCATCAGGCAGGGGCAGGATGGCGTTCACGGTCGCCGGCGAGTTTGGACCGCGGGGCTCGAACGTCCAGCCGAACTGCGTCCACTGCGTCCCGGTCCGTGCCCACACCCGCGCCGTCCGGTCCAGCTCCGACACGCTGATCATCAGCGTGCCATCGCCCTTCACGGCAGCCGCGTCGAGGTAGCCGGCAGGCGTGGCCACCGGCCTGAACCGCGAGCCATCCCAATACGCAATCCCAACCGCCTCGCCGTCAACCCACAACAGGCCGCCGATCGTTACGCACTGTGGCAAAGGCCCCGTTCCATCGGGGTCCCATCGCAGAATGTGCTCTACCGTCCCTCGAACACCTGGCGCCTGCACCCCCGGCATGAACTGTCCCTCGCAGGGCTGCGCCTGGAGCGCTGGCGTGAGGGCGAGCAGGCACAGCGCGAGGAGGGTCCGCATGCCCCCATTATGCCGGCGGGGTGAACACCCACAATGAAAAACGCTCAATCGGTGAGCGGCGAGTGGTGCTTGGGTGCTAACGGTCGAGCTGTGTGCCCGCGAAACGCGGCCATCAGCACTCCCGGAACGAGTGCTCCACCCGTTGCTTAGAACCGCAGCGTCGCCGTCACCGGGAAGTGGTCCGACACGTTGTGGCCGTGGTGAGTAGTGCGGACGATGTCGGCCTTGAGGACCTGCAGGCCGGGGGTGGCGAGGATGTAGTCGATCTTCTCGCCGTCGGTCTTGTTCTTGAAGCCGTTGAAGGTGCCGACGCCGTGGTAGTGGGGGTGGGTGCTGGCGTGGTGGGGGTCGGCGGAGGACGGGTGCAGGGTGCGGAAGGTGTCGATGAGCTCGCGGGCGGCGAGCCTGACGGTGTCGCTGCGCTCGCCGTCGTTGAAGTCCCCGGTGAGCAGGGCGGGGGCGGCGCGGTCTGGGCGGGCGGCGATGCGGTCGAGCACGAGGCGGATGCCCTTCTCGCGGGCGTCCTCGTTCATGTGGTCGAGGTGGGTGTTGTAGAAGTAGAACGCCCGGCCAGTCGCGGTGTCGCGAAGGTGGGCCCACGTGCAGATCCGCAGGCACGCGGCGTTCCAGGTGTTGCTGACGACGTCGGGGGTGTCGCTGAGCCAGAAGGTGGCGTGGGAGTCCAGGGTGAAGCGGCGGCGGTCGTAGAGGATGGCGCACGCCTCGCCGCGGGCCTCGCCGTCGTCGCGCCCGGCGAAGACCGCGCCGTAGTGGGGCATGGCCGCGAGCATCTCATCAACCTGGAACTTGAGGGCCTCCTGCAGGCCGATGAGGTCGGGGGCCTCGTGGGCGAGGAGGGCGAACAGGCCCTCGCGCCGGCGGGTCCAGTGGTTGTCGCCGTCCTGGGCGGTGCCGTAGCGGATGTTGAATGACATCACGTGGAGGTCGGTGGTCCTGGTGGTGGGCGGAGTCGGCGTGGGGGTGGGGCCAGCGCCAGTGGAGGTCGAGGGAACGACGCACGCGGCCAGCAGCAGGCAACCCAGGCACGCAAAGAGCAGAGCAAGACTTATCACCAACCGCACGCCTCCGGCCTCCCTCTCACCCTTGCCTCCCCATTGTTGCAAGTCCGGCCTCGGGGCGGACCTGCGGACTCGACGCGGCAAACCGGCTGAATGGGGGAACCGGTGTGGAGGATCAAGGGTAACCTCTGTTACGCGGCCGTGGAACCTCCATCAGCTGGAGCAGTACGGGCCCTACCCGGGAGAAGTGAAGATGAAGAGCGTCTTGCTTGGCGTGCTGGGTGCGGTGATCGGCGCGGCGCTGGTGATGGGCGGTTCGCCGGTGGTGGCGCAGGCCGCGGGCGAGCCGGTGGTCGAGGCGGGCGTCAGGCTCGGGAGCCGGACGGTCTCCATCGCGGGCAAGCGGGTGATGGTGGAGGTCTCGGCACGCCGCAACTTCGGGTTCCTGGCCAACCCGCAGGGGCGGCTGCAGACCAGCGTGTTCCTGGCGACGGCGGACAACACGCCGCTGCCGGGGATCACCAGCGTGAAGGTGAGCCTGCGGCGGGGCACGGCGCGGTGGTCGCCGGTGCTCGCCAAGGTGATGACCAGCATCGACTCGAACGCGTACTACGTGGCCAACAACGGGCCCCTCTGGCCGGCAAACTCGATCGTGACGGCGACGGTGGAGATCAGGACCAACGGGAGCGTGGCGCGGTTCGATGTGCCGGTGAAGATCTCGGTGAACCGGCAGCTGGTGCCGCAGCCTGGGGTGTAAGGCAGAGTCTCTCGCGGAGACGCGGAGACGCGGAGGAGAGCCGGAACAGAGTCAAAAAAGAAAAACTCTCGCGGGAACGCGAGTGCGGGAGAGGCCCGGTCGTGGGTCTTTATCTCCGCGCCCCCGCGTCTCCGCGAGAGATTGTGTTTCTTCAGCGTGAGTGCGACTCAGTGCTTAGAACAGCACCTGCAACTGCAGGCGCAGGCCGATCTGCCCGCCCTCGGGATCCGTGAGCAGGTTGGCGCCGGTGTTCTGGCCCGTGAGCGGGTTGTCGGTGGTGGGGTCGATGTAGTAGCACACGTCGCCGGTGAGCTTCACGGCGTGGCTCTTGGGGCTGATGTAGTAGTTCACGCCGCCGGTGACGGTGTTGAAGTTGTCGCCGGTATCGGGGATGACGACGTCGTAGCGGGCGAAGAGCTCGACCTGGCTGGTGACGAACACGCCGCCCTGCACCACCACGCCGAAGTCGTCGGTCTCGCCGCCGGGGGCGTCGATGTTGCGCCACACGCCCTGGGCGAAGGCGTTCCAGCCGTCGCCCTCGACGCTCACGTCGAGCGTGGCCTGGGTCACGTCGCGGTCGGTGGTGCCGCCGGTCTCGCCGCCGGTCTCAAAGTGCACGGCCCCGCCGACCATGCCCGCGTAGCCGCTCTCCTGCCAGCTGGTGTTGTCGTCGAACCGCTTGAAGTCGTCGCCCGCGAACATGAACTCGGCGCGCCCCGTGAGGCCGATGTCGGCCCGCTCCGCAGTGAAGTCGGTGTTGAGGGAGTTGATGCCGTCGGAGAGGGCGCCCTGCACGCGGAACTGCTTGCCGGTGTACTGGACCTCGATCAGCTGGCTGCGGTTCTGGGTGAACACGGTGTTCACCGTCGACCGCTCGACGGTGAGCTGCAGGGTGTCGCTGACGAGCTCCTCACGGAGCAGCGGCACCTTGGCCTGGCCCCACCGGACGGCGAAGCCGTTGTCCCACTGGTAGCGGCCCCAGGCGTCCAGCAGCGTGAACACGCCGGAGCTGCGGGAGAAGTCGCCGGTGATGTTGAAGGTCAGGTTCTTGTCCCACACGTTGCCGCTGGCGATGATGCGGGAGCGCCGCATCTGGAACCCGTGCGTGATCTCCTCGGAATCGGGCTGCTCGTCGCGGCTGTTGAGCAGGTAGCGGGTCTGGAAGAAGCCGCCGATGTTGAGCACGTTGTCGCCGGTGCCCCCCCCACTCAGGAAGAACTTGCCCTTGTTCCAGCCCGAGCCGGGGCTGGGGTTGTTGGCCGGGGCCTGCATGTCCTGCAGGAAGCTCGCGCGGGCCTCGGCGTCCGCCAGCAGCTCGGCCTTGTGGGCGCTCTCGAGGTTGGTCTGGCCGCCCGTCTGGGCAACGGCGACGCCGGCGAGGGCGGTGCCAGCGATGAGAGAGAGAAGACGGTGCATCGGATCAATCTCCTGGGAGTGGGGGTGGGGGTGGGGGTCGGGGTGGGGGTGTGCCGCTACGCGCGGCGTGTGGAAGCGGCGATTGCTCAGAGGCGGGAGTATCTACGAACACCAGCGCGCTTTCATCATGCCGCGCGCTAAGGGTTGGCCAAGATCGCGGTGTGGATCGCGTGTGCAAAAACAACACCGCCGGTCGGCGTGACCGGCGTTGCGTGTGCGCTGCAGGGACGAAACCCTTGCTGGTGCGTCGGGCTCGCGCGATGTCCTTAGTTGCTGGTCAGGCCCAGCTTCTTGAGGTCCTCCGCGATCGTCTTGGCGGGCACCGGGAAGTAACCGTCCTTGATCACCGTCTCCTGGCCCTGCCTGCTGAGCATGAGCTTGATGAACTCGGCCCGCAGCGGGTCAAGGCTCTCGCCCGGGGCCTTGTTGACGTACACCGACAGGTAGCGGGCGATCGGGTACTGCCCGTTCAGCGCGGTCTCCACCGTCGGCGCCACCGCCTTGCTCTTGGGCGTCGCCCTCACCTTCAGCACCTTCACGTCCGCCGTGAGGTAGCCCACGCCCGAGTAGCCGATGCCCGCGGCGTCGGTGCCCACCGCCTGCACCACCGCGGAGCTGCCCGGCTGCTCCTTCACGCTGTTCTTGAAGTCCGACTTGCTCAGGGCCCGCTCCTTGAAGTACCCGTAGGTGCCGCTGGCGGAGTTGCGCCCGTACAGCGCGATCGGCTGGCCCGCGAGGTCACCGGTCACGCCCAGGTCGCCCCACGTCATGTCCGGCCCCTTCACCGAGTACACCTTGGCGATCTGCTCCAGGCTGATCTCCTCGAGCGGGTTGTCCTTGTGCACGAACACCGCGAGCGTGTCCACCGCGGTCCTGATCTCGGTTGGCTTGTAGCCGAACTTGTCCTCGAACTTCTTGATCTCGTCGGCCTTCATCGGGCGGCTCATGGGGCCGAACTGCGCCTGGTTCTCGATCAGCGCGGGCGGGGCCGTGCCCGAGCCCTTGCCCTCGATCTCGGTCTGCACGCTGGGGTAGAACTTCTTGAAGTCCTCGCTCCACGCGGTCATCAGGTTGATCATGGAGTCGCTGCCGATGCTCTTGACCGTGCCGGTGATGCCCTCGACCGGCTTGTAGTCGGCGATAGCGGCGTCGACCTTCACGCCCTGCTTGCCGCCGGGCTTGCCGTTCGAGGTGGCCGGCTGCTTGCTGTCTTTCGCGGGGTTGGTGGGGGTGGCAGGGGACGTGGTGGTGGCCGGCTGGGCGAAGGCCGCGGCGGCGAGGCCGGCGAGGGCGGCGAGCTGGAGGACGGTCCGGTGCATGCGGTCTCCTTGGTTGGTGCAAAAGGCTACGGGCCGCGGGCCCTGGCGGGGGCGGGGCCGGCGCTAAGGGTCGGCTAAACCCGTGCTGGTGCGCCGCCGTGTGTGGCCTGGTGATGATGCGGGGCTGGCGCAGGGTGTGGGGTCCGCGTGGCGGCCGCATCAAGGGCGCCCCTCGACCCCACACCCACGAGGGCCCCCGCATCAACGCGCAGGCGTGCATCGTGTCTGCCCGTTGATGCCGGGAGCTTGTGGGTGTGGGGTCGGCGCACTCAGTTTATGCGGCGCCCGCACCCACCCCACACCCTGCGCCAGCCCCAAGAAGAAATCCCACGACGTTCTCAACGCCCCCCACCCGCCCCGCACTCCGGGCACGCCGCCGCGTCACCACCCGCCAGCCCGCGCCGGTCGTACCCGCACGCGGGGCACCGCCCCCTCCGCCGCCGCCCCCGCCGCCGCGCCCACGCGAAGGTCTCAACCACTCCCATCAAGACGCCCGCCGCGAGGAGGGTGTTGAGGGCGAAGCCGAGGGGGAGGACTTCTGTCGGGAGACCCGGACAATCCGGCCCGGGCCCCATCCAGGAGGGTGCCGCGAGGTACGTATCCAGCACGATCTGATCGCCATAGTCCAGCTTCGTACGGCCCAACATTCCGCGCGCCGGCCAGCCGAACTCCTGTAGGTCATACGCCTCCGTCGCCGGCAGCACGTCATCATCGAGCGCTGTGATGATGAGCGTCTTGGTCCGGACCCGTGTGCGACCCCCGATCCACCCCTGATCCTCGGGGTATGCTGGCACAAACGCACTCACGCGCGGCTCGACCGGACGCAAGTTGAACTCCAACCGCGGCCCCTCGCCCCACAGCGCACACCCCCACGCCACCGCCCACGTGACCACCGCGCCCGCGAGCAGGCACACCCCCACGCGGACAATCCTCACGCTCCAGGCTCTCCGGCGCGGCGGCCTCTGCATCAACGCAGCGTACTGCGCTTTCGGAGTCGCTTGTGGCAGGGCTCGCCGCCCTGCCCGACCCGCCCGGACGCAAGCGTTCAATGGAGCCGCAGCGGCCTCCGCCGCTCGCCGCGTGGCTGCGCCCCCAACAACCGAGCACCTGAGAACGGCCCGGGAGAGCCCGAGAGGCCCGGCCTGAGGGCCTCTCGGATGAGCGGCGCCGAACCCGCGGCGGGCATCGGTGCCTCGCCGAACCATTACTTTCGCAACAGGCCCGAGGTGATGGCACGCTCCTGAAGGCGATGGCGTGCGATTACACTGCGCCCATGGACTCGCCGAAAGAGCCCCGGCGGAAGTGGCTGCTGTGGGCCTTCGCGCTCCCGCTGGCGCCGCTCTACCTTGTGTACGCCCTCGTCATGGGCGGGCTGATGCTGTGCCTCGTTGCGTATGCGAGGCCCGAACGGCGCGTGGGATCGGCGCGCCTGCGTCGGCGGCTCACGCGAGAGGGACGGGTCGTTTCATGGGCCGAGGTTGACGCCGCGCTCGCGGCCGCACCCGCGACCATCGTCATCGAAGAGCCGTCCACGGGCTGGAACGACGGGCTGTTCTGGCTTGTCCCCGGTCGCGTCCGCGGCGACGCGCCGCCGGTCGTCGAGTGCCCGCCCCAGCCCGACGAGGGTGCGTGGCTGGATCATCTCGAAAGTCAGCTCGCCCTCTCCGCCTGGTTCGCTCCCCATGTGAAGGACCGCCCCGACACCCGGCTCATCGCGGTCGTGCACTCGCACCGCGGGCTCAAGCGCTGCCGCGCTGAGGTCGAGCGGCTCACGCGGCTCCACCCGACGAACGCCGATTTAATCGAGGTGAACACCTCGGAGCTCTTCGATCATCTCGCGGCGCGCGAGCAGCGCGGGTGATACCTCGGCTTGGGTCGAGCCGCCAACTGCGATCGTTCAGCCTTCCACAACAATTGTGCAGGCTTCTACAACCGTTGTTCAGCCTTCCACTGCCGTTGTGCGGCCTTCCACAGCGGTTGTTCAGGCTTCCACGGCCGTTGTGGAACCTTCCACAGCCGTAGTTCAGGCTTCCACAACGGTTGTTCAGCCTTCCACAACCGTTGTGGAAGGCCCCCCGCGCCGCGGGAAGTCGCGCGGAAGTGGTGAAGGGGCGTGGGGTTGGGGTGATAACGGCGGGCGGACGCTGCGGGTGCGGGTCGTGGCGCGTGGACGGCCTGCGACGATTTTTCGGGATTTGCCTCCTGTGACGAAAGCGGCCCTCCAAACACGCCGAGGTAAAGGGTGCTGACGGCGGCCTGCCCCGCGGCCCGCATGTGCGGGACCCGCAGAAGGGTGTGTTGGGTCTACGCGGGTCAGCGTGCGGCGTCGGGGTCACCCATGACCTTCGCCGCACCGATGACCACTCGCGGCCAACGCGCCAAGGAGGGAACCATGGGCAGCAACGGAGTCGTGCCGAACGATCGGCGCCAGAAGGTCGTGTTCTACAACGCGCACACCAACGCGTGGTCAGCCAACGCGACCGCCATCGGCATCACGTCCACGAGGGCCACGGCCTTCGCGGCCCTGGTGCAGGACGCGATCCAGGCGATGAACGAGGCCGACGAGCTGCGCGAGGCGAGCAAGGTGGCCACCGCCAACTTCTACAAGGCGGTGTCCACCATGGGCAGCGAGGGGGCGGCCATCATCGCCACCATCCGCGCCTTCGCCGAGAGCACCAACAACGAGGCGGTGTACGGGATGGCCATGCTGCCTGTTCCCGGCCCCGGCACGCCCGTGCCGCCCCCCGGCACGCCCAGCGATTACCGCGTGGAGCTGCTGCAGGACGGGTCCATCGTGCTCAAGTGGAAGTGCCAGAACCCCGCGGGGGCGAGCGGCACGATCTACGAGGTGCGGCGGCGGCCCATCGCTGGCGGACCGTGGACCTTCATCGGGGCCACCGGCACCAAGAGCTTCAGCGACGACACCCTGCCCAGCGGCAGCGGCGGCGTGACCTACCAGATCACCGCGGTGCGGAGCACCCGGCGCGGCAACCCCGGGCAGTTCAACGTGAACTTCGGGGTGGGCGGCGGCGGGGGCATCGTGGCCACGGTGACGGAGACCACCGCGAAGCTGGCGGCCTGAGAGCCGGGCCTCTCGCGGAGGTCGCGGGGGCGCGGAGGAAGATGGGAGGCAGAGAGAGTGGTACAGAGAGAGTGCAGGCCCGGCGCTGGAGAGCGCCGGGCCTTTTCTGTTTTTGAGCTTTGAGGTTTGAGCTTTGAGCTTCCTTCCCCACCTCCCAAACTCCCCATCCCACATCCAACATCCCAAGTGCCTCCCTCCGCGCCCCCGCGTCCTCCGCGAGAGACCTGTTTTCAAAACAACACAGGCCCGGCGCTCGCGCGCCGGGCCTGCATCACCGCGTCCAAGCTCAGGGGGCAGAGCCCATGTGGGAGCTCAGCACTCACCCCCGCCCAGCACGCGGAAGAAGCTCTCGATGTCGGCGTCGGTGCCGATGTCGCCGTCGCAGTTGAAGTCGGCGTCGGGCGGGCAGTCGGGGCAGCAGTTGCCGCCCAGGCAGGCGAAGAAGGACTCGATGTCGGCGTCGGTGCCGATGTCGCCGTCCTTGTTGAAGTCCACGTCGCAGCAGATGAGGGGCAGGCAGGCGTTGACGGTGCGGAGGTCCTCGGGGATGAGGGGGAGCTCGACGCCGCGGAGGTGCTGCACGAAGGTGCTGGTGAACTGCGCCCCCAGCCGCACGGCCCCGTTCGTCGGCGGCACCGCGGGCTCCTCGCAGCCGCCGCTGAGGCCGGTGAGGATGGAGGCCCGCACGTGGTAGCCGCCCAGGGTGGGGGCGGTGGCGGTGGTGCGGTTGCCGACGATCACCGCGGCCTGCGGGCTGCCGGTCGTGCCCGGGGCGGCGATGGTCACGCCGTTGCCGCGCTCATTGCCGCGCCCGTAGTTCCAGGCCCAGATGGGCGTGCCCGCGGTGTCGAGCAGCTCGCCCCACACGTCGGTGGCGATCCCCTGCCGCACCCGCGTGCCGGCGACAAGGGTGTTGGTGCCGCTGGTGCGGACGCAGGCGTGGCAGGGCTCGAACTCGCGGATGGTGCGGCCCCAGACCACGTTGAGGGCGAGGTCGACCTTGACGATCTGGTTGGAGACCATCCCGCCGCTGCCCGCGGCCACCGGCGTGCTGCGGCCGTCGAAGACAAAGCCGCTCAGGCCCCCGGCGGCGCTCATGGCGGCGGCGAGGCCGTCGCCGTGCACCTTGAGCGAGGGGTCGCCGTTGTTGTAGAAGAAGGCCTGAACGACGGCGCCGTTGAGCTTGTTGACGCGGAGCAGGAAGGGGACGCCGCCGCCGTTGCTCAGCGCGGCCGTGCCCACCGCGAGCAGGAACTCGGGCTCCTCGACGACGTCGGTGATCTCGCAGGAGCCGGTCAGGCCCTCGACGCCGGCGGTGGGGGTGTACACCCGCGACCACATCACCGCGCCGCAGCCGGCGCTGAACCGCGTGAGGCGCCCGAAGGTGGGCGCGGTGGACGCCGCCTGCGAGCGGCCGGTGACGACGTAGGACTGGTCGGCCAGGGGCTTGACCGCGACGGGCGAGCGGCTGGCCGGGCTGTTGGGGCCGACGCCGTTGATCTCCCGCATGGGGCAGGTGACGTTGCCGTTGAGGTCGATGGTCATGACCCACGTCCCCCACGGGAAGGCGTCGGCCATCTCGCCGGCGATGATGTAGCGGGCGTTGGCCCCGGCGCCGACCTGGTTGATGCTGGTGCAGCTCGCGTCCCAGTTGGTGGGGCTGAACTTGGACCAGATCACGTTGCCCGCCGCGTCGTAGCGGGCCATGTGCAGCATGTTGAACCCCTCGCGGCCCACCGCGATGTGCCCGCCGTCGGGCGTGCCCGCGACCGCCTGCAGGTTGGTGGCCGGGTTCGCCCCGCCGCCGGGCGACAGCGGCGTGGTGTCGGCCCGCTGGTAGACCTGGGCCTGGACCGTCACGGCCGGGAGGCTGGTGAGCAGGGCGGCGGCGAAGAGGGCGGCGGCGGTGATGCGAGTCGTCATGGCTGATCTCCTTGGTGAGCGTGGTCTTTGAGGCTCGTGTGTGTGTGGTGGCCTCACCCTCGGAATCGCCGCCCGCCCGCGCCGCTTACGCCCTGGGGACGGTTTTTTTCGTCTCTGGCTGCAAGGTCGGCCCCCGCGGGGGCAACCGGGGCCCGCAGATTGCCATTGACAAGCCAGCCAAGTGGCCACGACAATGGGGCTTACACGCCCGACAGGGCGGAGAGAGAGGAAGACCATGGGTTGCCGGTCCGTTGTCGGGCTTTCGTGCGCCATTGCCGGCGCGGCGTTGTGCGGTGAGTCCCGCGCCTTCGAGGGGTCGGTCAACGGCCTGGGCCAGGGCAGCGTCCACGCCTCTATCTGGGCGTACCCCAACCAGCCGCCCGCGACGCCCACCTTCCACGAGCACACCGAGGTGCCCAACCTCGTCATGGGCCCCAACCTTCCCGGCGCCGACCCGCGGACCGGCTTCCGCTTCATCACCGGCCAGGCGTGGCGGACCACCGTGAACATCCGCGCGGCGCAGGGCGACACGGTGGACTGGCACAGCATGCTCCCGCACGTCACCGCCAGCTCCGCCGACGCCGCGGGCTTCGTCGAGGTCCTCTCCGCCGAGCCTTTCGGCGGCGGGGCGAGGCTGTTCACGGTGCAGTGGGGCGCGAGCGACCCGGGCGTGGCGTTCCACATCGGGTGGTTCATGGGCCAAGAGCCCATCGTGCAGACGCCGATCATGGTCGGCCCGTTCAACCGCACCGACACCTTCCTGGTGCAGGTCCCCAGTGGCGACCTCAACCAGCTCCGCATGGAGGTCAGCGGCGCGGCGGTGAGCATCGTGCCGGCGCCCGGCGTGCTGGGGCTGATGGGCGCGGCGGGTCTGGTCGCCCTGCGCCGCCGCCGCTAGCGGAACTCCGCGGCCCTGGGGCTCGAGCGTGACTCGTAGAACGCGCGGACGCGGGACTTCGCGATGTCGCGCGGCTCGGGCGGGGTGCGCGGGTTCTCCTTGAGCGCCGTGTACGACGCCAGCAGGTGGCTCTCCGCCGCGGCGTCGCTGTCGCGCGAGCACGCGCCCAGCGACTCGCCGAGCAGGCTCTGCGTCCACCCGCGGTGCCAGTCGTCCTCCTGGAGCACGAACTCGCGGATCTTCAGCGACTGCTCCAGGTGCGTCACCGCCTCGCACGGCCGCCCCTGCCGCACCAGGTTCCACCCGTAGGACGTGAGCACGAACGCCAGCCGCGGGTCGTGCCCGCCCTTGGCCAGGGCCGCGTAGATGTCCCGCGACTCGCGGTAGTACGCCTCCGCCTCCCTGAGCTTGCCCTGATCATCCAGCAGCACGGCGGTGTTGCACAGCACGCTGGCCAGCATCGGCTGGTCCTGTCCGCCCCGCAGGATCGCGATCACCCGCTCGAACAGCGCCTGGGCGTCCTCGAACCGCCCCACGTGCTGCCGCAGAATCCCGACGTCGTTGAGCGTCTGCGCCAGCGCCTTGTCCGAGGCCTCCAGCTTCTTCTCCTGCACCTCCAGCGCAGCTGTCAGGTGCGTCTCTGCCTCGGTGAACCGCCCCTGCTCGATCAGGGCCCGCCCCAACCACGAGCGCACCTGCGCCGTCCGCAGGTCGCGCGGGCCAAAGTGCTCCTCCTCCAGCGCCAACGCCTGCCGCAGGTGGCTCTCGCCCGCCTGCGCATCGCCGTTGTTCAGGAACGTCGTGCCCATCCACGCGTGGGCCGCGGCCTTCACCCGAGGCTGCTGCTCCAGCTCCTTCGCCAGCGGCCCAGAGCTCAGCTCCGCTGCCACGTCCCGCAGCATCTCGCGCACCGTCAGGTCGCGGTTGCGGGCGAGGTTGGGGTCGGCCCCGCGCAAGGCCCGCTCCAGCACCCGGTTGAGCGCATCGGCGTCCGCACGCTCCGCCTCCGCCTGCCGCCACATCACCGCCGACGTCACCCCGCCCACCGCCGCCGCCACGATAAAGGGCAGAATCATCGCCGCCGCCAGCTTGTGCCGCCGCAGGTGCATCCGCGCCACGTACGTAAACGAGTCCCGACGCGCCTCGATCGGCTCGCCGGCGAGGAAGTGCTGCAGGTCCCGCACCAGCTCCGCCGCGGACTGGTACCGCCGCTCCCGCTCCTTCGCGAGGCACTTGAGCACGATCACTTCCACATCCTGCGGGATGTCGCGCCGCAGCTTCCGGGGCGCCGCGGGCGGCTCGCTGATGATCGTGTCCATCACCTCGCGCATGTTCCCCACCACCGTGTACGGGAAGTGCCCCGTCAGCACCTGGTACAGGATCACGCCCAGCGCGTACACGTCCGTGCGCACATCGATCTTCTCGCTCCGCCCCTCCGCCTGCTCCGGGCTCGCCCACGGCATCGAACCCAGGAACTGCCCCGTGATCGTCATGAGCTGCAGCTTGTCGTCCACGCCGCCGGTGGTGTCGCCGCCCGCCACCTTCGCGAGGCCGAAGTCCAGGATGTGGGGCCGCCCCTCGCCGTCCACCATGATGTTGCCGGGCTTGAGGTCGCGGTGGATGATGCCCTTGAGGTGCGCCGCGCTCACCGCCTCGCACACCGGCACCAGCAGCGCCACCGCGTCACGGGCCGACGCCTTCACGCTCGCGGCGTACGTGTCCAGCGGCGTGCCGCTGATGTAGTCCATCACGAAGTACGACAGCCCCTGCTGCGTCACCCCCGAGTCGTGGATCGCCACAATCCCCGGGTGGTTGAGCTGAGCGAGGATCTGCGCCTCGCGCTCGAACCGCGCGTGCTCGCGCTGGCTGGCGAACGGCCCGTCCCGCATGACCTTGATCGCGACCTTGCGGCGCGTGGTCTTCTGGATCGCCTGGTACACCACGCCCTGCCCACCCCGGTGCAGCTCGCGGAGCAGGTCGTACCCCGGGAAGGTCCCCGCCGGCGGCAGCACGAACGGCCCGCCCCCCAGGCGCGCCCGCACGCTGGGATTTGAGCCCGCCGCCACCGGCGCCATCTCCGCCGCGGCCTCGCGCAGCGCCGCCTCGACGAGGTTGCGCTCGCTGCTCTCAGCAGGCGTGGAGGGGCCGTCGTTCACGCGCCCAGTCTACCGCGTTGCGGTGAGACGTCCTCATCCCGTACGCCGCTTCTCGCGGGCTGAAAACGCTACAGTCCCCGCCAGTGCCCGAACCCACCCGCCAGTCCGCCGACCGCCCGAGCGCCAATACGCCCTCGCTTGTCACCGTGCGCCTGCTCCGCGAGAGCGACCCGATCCCCGAGATCACCAGCCTCCTGCACCGCGCGTACGCCAAGCAGGTGAGCATGGGCCTGAAACCCCTCGCCGGCCGGCAGGACGACGCCACCACCCACAAACGCGTGCACAGCGGCGAGTGCTACCTCGCCGTCATGCCCGACCCCGCGTCCCCGCGCGGCGAGAAAATCGTCGGCACCATCCTCTTCCACGAAGTGGAGGACGCCAAAGGCCCGCCGTGGTTCGGCAATGCTTTCGTCGACAGCTTCTCGCAGTTCGCCGTCGACCCCGACATCCAGGGGCAGGGCCTCGGCGGGCTTATGCTCGACAAGGTCGAGGCCCGCGCCAAGGAGTGCGGCGCGACCGAGATGGCCTGCTCCATGGCCGAGCCCGACACCGACCTCATGAAGTGGTACCTCAAGCGCGGGTATCGCTTTGTCGAGCACTGGCAGTGGCCCTACACCAACTACCGCAGCGCCATTCTGAGCAAGACGCTGTAACGAGGGTCTGACGGCGCCAACGGACTTAGCGCCGGTATACTGCGCGCAAGGAGCACCAATATGCAGCAACGCCGCGGTTTCACGCTGGTCGAGGGTGGGTTCGCAGCCGCGGCGGTGTCGCTGCTGGTGTGCCTGGGGCTGGTGCCCATGCAGCCCGAGCCGAGCAAGCAGGACAAACCCGCCGCCCGGCCCGAGCAGGACGGCAAACAGGAGCGGCCCCGCCGCTACAAGCCGGGGCAGCCAGAGAAGACCGATGAGCCCCGGGAGACGGGTGAGAACGGGGCCCTCCTGGTGGCCCCCACGGTTTCGGCGCTCAGCAAGGCGCGGGCGAGCGCCCGCCAGATCAAGTGCGCAACGATGGTCCGCGGCATCAGCCAGGGCCTGATCATGTTCGCCCAAGGGAACGAGGATTCCTACCCGCGCCCCTCGCGGCTCGACAAGGAAAATACCACCATCAACGCCGCCGCGCACGAGAAGGACACGACCGACAACATCATCTCGGTCATGATCTACAACGGCTTCTTCGGCCCCGAGCTGTGTGTCACACCCGCCGAAGTGAACAAGAACATCAAGATGATGAAGGACTACGCGTACGCCAGCCCTGCTTCCGCGGCCACGCCGCAGCAGGCGCTGTGGGACCCTGCCTTCAATGCCGACTTCACCAGCCCCGACGGCGGGCACCTCTCCTACGCGCACCTCATGCCCAGCAGGTCACGCCGGCATATCTGGACCAACTCCTTCAGCTCCACGGAGGCCGCGGTCGGTAACCGGGGCCCGCGCATCGAAGCCCTCGAACGCCGCGCGGAGCGCGATGTGCCAGTCCTGCCCGAAAAGAGCCACACCTACCGCATCCACGGTGCCAACTCCACCTGGGAGGGCAATGTCGCGTTCAACGACAACCACGTCGAGTTCATGACGACGATGTATGCGCCCGGTGCCGAGTACCTCGACCCCGAGAGGGTCAAGAAACCCGACAACTTCTTCTACGACGAGAACGACGACCCCGCCGACTCGAACCTGGTGCTCGGCATCTACACCCGCGCGGGCATCACGACCGACCACTTCAAGGGCATTTGGGACTAAACGTGTAGGAACCCAGACCGGCAGAATCCCGACCGTCAGGGAGGGACTCGGCCCGCCGGCGGGCCGACCGGCTACGCCACGCGCGCCACACGAACCGCCCACAGCGGTGTCGTACTGGTACCACAGGAGCGCCCCGCATGCCCACCCCTCGCGCGTTCACCCTCACCGAACTGACCGCCACCTTGGCCGTGCTCGCCGCGGGCGCTTGCCTCACGGCCGTGTGCGTGGGCCAACAGCCCGAGGACGAACCCAAGAAGCCCTCACCCAAGGTCTCCGGCGACCCCGAGGTCATCAAGGCAGAGAAGCAGAAGAAGGCCAAGGAGGATCAGATCAAGGACTCCACGCACGTGCGCGGCATTCACCAGGGCCTCGTCATGTTCGCCCAGAACAACAAGGACAAGTTCCCGCTGCCCAGCGTGATCGACAAGGGCGACCACACCGTGAAGGCCGGGCAGGCGACCGAGAAGGACACGACCGCCAACATCATGTCGATGCTGGTCTTCAACGGCTTCTTCGGGCCTGAGTTGTGCGTCTCGCCCGCCGAGAGCAACGACAAGATCAAGGCAGATGAGGATTACGAGTACGCCAGCCCCAGGAGGGCCGTGAAGCCCGAGGCGGCCCTGTGGGACCCCGCGTTCAGCGCCGACTTCTCCGACGGGAACACCGGCAACTTCAGCTACGCCCACCTCATGCCCAGCAAGTCGCGACTGGAGCAGTGGGGCAATACGTTCAAGGCAACCGAGCCCGCCATCGGCAACCGCGGCCCAAAGGTCGTCGCCGTCACCTACCAGGGCGAGGCCGACAAGCTCAGGGCGGTGCCCGAGGTGAACGGGAAGAGCAAGACCTACGCGATCCACGGGCCCGCCGACAGCTGGGAGGGCAACATCGCGTTCAACGACAACCACGTCGAGTACATGAGCGAAATGACGCACCCAAAGCGCACCTTCAAGGACGCGAAGGAGATCGCCCGCCCCGACGTGCTGTTCTTCAACGAGGACAACGACCCCAGCGACAGCAACACCATATTGGGCATCTTCACCCACGCCGGCCCGAGCACGAAGAACTTCAAGGCGATCTGGGACTGAGCGTCCGTCGGGCATCGCTCCCAGCCTCACACATGACCCCAAACGCGAAGACCGGCCGCGGCCCTCCAGCACGGCCGGTTTTCGTATGCTCTGCCCCATGCGGGCCGTGGTGCAGCGAGTGTCGAGTGCGTCGGTGACAGTAAACGGGGGCGTCGTCGGCGGGATCGGCCGCGGCCTGCTGGTGCTGGTCGGCATCGAGCAGGCTGATTCCGACTCGCAGGTCGTGTGGCTCGCCGACAAGTGCGCCAACCTGCGGATCTTCGAGGACGTACAGGGCAAAATGAACCTTTCGGTGAAGGACGTCGCCGGCGCAATCCTGCTTGTTCCCAACTTCACGATCGCGGGCGAGGCGCGCAAAGGACGACGGCCCAGCTTCGACAACGCGATGCGTCCGGAGCAGTCCGAGCCGATGTTTCAGCGAGTCGTCGCCGCGGTGCAGGCACAGGGCGTGCCGGTGCAGACCGGGGTGTTCCGGGCGGAGATGCAGGTGGCGCTTGTGAACGACGGCCCAATCACGATCTGGCTCGACTCGAACGGCTAAGTGCCGCCGAGATGTCTTCATCTCGGTGGTTTCCGATGGGATCGCTGCTGGATCAATACCATCCGAGCGTGCCCGACCTCGACGCACTCCTCCAGCAACTCAACCTCACCTGCACCCGCCGCACCTTCATCGGTTCGGGCGCCAGCGGCTCCGTGCTCCGCCTGACCCTCATCGATGGCTCCACGCTAATCGCCAAGCTCTCCACCTCCACCGACCTCACCCTCGAAGCCCGCGGCCTTGAACTCCTGGCCAACCACTCGCGCCTGCCCGTGCCCAAGCCGATCCATGCCACTCGGGCCGTCCTCCTCATGCAGGACATGCCCGGCGCCAGCGGCGCCTCGGGCGAAGCCGAGGAGCACGCGGCCGCGCTGCTCGCAGACCTGCACGCGGTCACCGAGCCCCAGGCACGCTACGGCCTGGACTTCGACAATCTCATCGGCCCGCTGCCGCAGCGGAACACGTGGGCACCCTCCTGGCCCGCGTTTTTCCGCGACCACCGCCTCCTGCCGATGACGCACGCCGCCGCGCGCGAGGGCGCGATCTCTGCCGCGCTCGCCACGCGACTCGAGCGCCTGGCATCCATCCTTGACGAGCGCCTGCCCGCGCTTCGCCGCCGCGCAG
>Ga0196963_10000331_pt1 | contig 44717 bp, 32 predicted proteins | sample S1_5metaG_FD_148600 | JGI IMG/M metagenome (GOLD analysis project Ga0196963, IMG submission 148600) | Soil microbial communities from Anza Borrego desert, Southern California, United States - S1_5 | ecosystem: Environmental > Terrestrial > Soil > Desert | place: USA: California | collected... | reverse complement strand
GGGTGGTTTCGAACTTTCCCTGCGTGCGTTCTTGCACGGTGCAGTTGCCGATCACTCGCTCGAGACTTCCAGGGCAGTTGCAGATGTCGGGCGCGCCAAAGGGATCGAGGCTGGTGTGGCCGAAGTGCCCCGCGCGACCGATGCGGCCGCAGAGCATGCGGCCATTGACGATGGCCGCCCCTCCGACGCCGGTGCCGAGGGTGAGCATAATGACGCTGTCGTAGCCTTTGGCGGCGCCAGCCCAGGATTCGCCTAACAGAGCTGCGTGTGCGTCGTTGCAGACCGGAACAGGCTTGGGAGGTTTTAAAAAATCGGTGAAGTCGAAGCCTTCAATGCCGTCCAACCGCCCAGGCATGTGAGCAATGGATCTGCCGTTTCGGCCCGCCAAACCGGGCGCAGAAAGCCCCACGCCAGCGGGCAAACCGAACTCTTTCACCCAGCGTTGATAAACCTCGCGAATTTTGACGGACCAGTCGAGGCGGGTGTCTGGATCGTGATCAGCCTGCCGCTGGGAAAGGACGTTGCCTCCCTCGGTGACCACCACGCTTTTGACGCTGGACCCGCCAAGATCAATGCCGAAGTAAACCCCGTTCGCATTCACGGAACGGGATGCTCGGGCAAAGGGGGCGGTTTGGGAAGTGGCGCCTGCACTGATTTTCGGCGCAGGCAGGGGTGGGTCAGAGAGGCTGGAAATTGTGCGGCTCTGGAACTTGCTTCCACCGGCTCTCAAGCCGCTCGATGCGCTCCGCCGTCGGGGGATGTGTGCTCAATAGACTCATGGCGCCGGCGGCGCCGATGGCCTGCCTTTTCTTCTCCTCCTCAAGCAAACGCTTGAAGAAAGAGGTCAGACCGCGTGGGTCGATGCGGGCGGCCAGTAAAAATTCCCAACCTTTGTCATCCGCCTCACGCTCGAAGTCGCGCGAGAACTTCTGCTGAAGCAGGGTCGAAGAGGAATCACTGATGAGCTTCACGATGCCTTCGGTGTCGCCGAGCAGGGCTTGGATGAGCAGGAACATCCCGGCAGACTCAACAATTTTGCGCATGCTGTGCCGCTCGGTGACATGGGCGATTTCATGCGCGAGCACGCCGGCGATTTCCTCCTTCGTCGAGGCGGCGTCCAGCAGGCCAGTGTGGATCACCACATGCCCGCCGGGGATGGCAAAAGCGTTGATGTTCGTGTCTTGCACGACGTAAAAGCGGAAGCTGTAGCCCTCAGCGCCGGCAGCTGGGATAAGACGGTTCGTGATGGTGGTGAGTTTGCTTAGGCGGTCAGCGTCGGTCACGAAAGGCTGGCGTGATTCCACGGAACGTATGACCTGATCCCCGAGCTTTTGCTCCCACTCGAGTGGAATCTTGTCCGTGGCCCAGCGCACGATGGCATCCTTCGAAAGGAAGAGCGCCACGATCAGCGCGAGGAAAAACAGAACGATTGCGCCGAAGAAGTAGGCGACCGCTGGGATGCGCTTCTGCCGCTTTAGGAAACGCTCTATATGTGGTTTGTGCTGAGGGCTGGCAAAAAATGGGTGGTCGAGAGCGCGCGGATCGGAAGTGTGGATGCTCACGCCCGGATGCGCCGGGTTCTCGAAATAAATTTGCGCGTCGTTGTGGCCGCCGAAGCGCAAGGCAACGCCTTCCAACGGCAGCTCGAGCGCTTGCCCGGTGTCCGCCTGGAAGCGGAGTGTTCTCTCGCTGAACAGGAGAGTTCCGGGTCGAAGTTGTCCTTCGATGAAGCAATTACCGCGCAAGGTGTCGCTCATGGCCGCTGGGTCTTTTCCTCCGGGCGAAGGTCTAAGCAAACCAACTTCTGCTTGTCACGCGCAAAAAGGAGACCACTCGCCAAGGCTGCGTGGGCCCGGGTGTCGAAGCCCAAAACTTGGCCCATGGCCATTGGGCTAAATCTATCCCCCGAACCCGCAGCGATGACTAACTCGCCTTTTTCGCTCAAGATGACGAGGTTCTCCGCGGCGCGAATGATCGTTCCTGAACCAAAACCGGCGGCTCGCCAGCGCTCCTTTCCCGTGGGCCATTCAACGCAGACAAGATCAGCGCCTTGCTCCTGGCGGCCATCAAACCCGAACAACAAATTGCCAATCACCACCGGCGTGGAATAATGACTCGAAAGCTGCTCATCCGCCGCCCAGACCTTCTCAAAATTTCCCCCGGTGTAGTTGAGCAACACCGCTCCAGCGCCGTAACTCGCGGTCAGGAAAATCTGGTTGCCCTTCACCAGCGGCGTGGCCGCGGAGACGGAGGCATTCATGCTGGGCCGAAACCTAAATTGGGCTTCCACCTTGCCGATGTCGGGCAGAAGAACCAAAAGGCGTTCCCGGGTCAGCGCGAGCAAACGATGTGCCCCGTTGAGTTTGGCAATCACCGGTGACGCGTAGCTGGCTTCGTCGTCGCCGGCCTTCCAGAGCGTCGCGCCATCCGCGACGTTTAGCGCAACAATGCTTGCGCCACTCTCACCGCCGACGGCGACGACCAATTTCTCGCCAATGACCAAGGGGGACGGGGCCCGTCCGAAAAAGCCTTTGCGAGAGCCGAATTTCTGCTTTACGTCCACCTGCCAGAGCTTTTTGCCGTCGGAGCTTTGCCATGCGGTGATCACACCGTCCGCGCCGTAGGTGAAGAGTTTCCCACCGGCAAGCACTGGGGTCGCCCTGGGGCCCTCGTCAAAGCCAAAGTCGTCGGTGTAAGTGGCGGGATAGCCGTTCTCCCAAATCTGTTTGCCGTTCTCGCGGGCAAATGCGGTGACGATTTCCTTCTCACTCTTGCGGTGGAAGAGAAAGACAGCATTGGAACTCACGACCGGACCCGCGAACCCCGCGCCCGCGGATGCAGACCAGAGTTGGACAGGGCCTTCCTTGGGGAAGTTCGTGGCGACTGAGCCAGCGGCAGCGCCGTCCCGGGCCGGGCCGAGGAACTGGGGCCAATCACCCAGAGCCACTCGTTCGCAGGCGAACAGGCAGAGGGCCGCGAACCAAAACCACCTTAGCTGTTTCATCTCTCCTATCCTCATCCGTGAGCCTCCCACTTGCGCTGACCTTTTTTTATGCTTTTATAGCAGACCTTTTGCAAACACGGATGAAATTGATGGCCCCGGAAATGTTCCCGTTGCGCCTGGCGATCTACGCGGGCAGCGTGGGCCTGGTTTTTGAAACTATTCTCGGAATGGTCAAAGCTCGGGGTTGGGAGTTTGTGGCCCTGGAGCATGGTTACATCGAGAGCTGCCAAACCACGCTGATTGCGCTGACCTCCGCGCTGCTGATCCACCTGGCGCGGGTGTCGAAAGCCCTGCGCCCGATCTTTGCTGTGCTAGCCTTTTTGTCGGCCGCAGCGGTCTTCCGCGAGTTCAACAACACTGAATGGTATCAGGCGATGCTGCCGCCGACGGTGAAATGCATCATTGGGGCAGCGCTTGTGGCGGGGCTGATCTACAGGGTGCGAGAGGGTTTTTTTGCCTCGCTGAATCGGTTCCTTCGGCAACCCGCGGCGTTTCTGTTCGTGTTTGGCTTTATGGTGGTCACGGTCTGGGCGCAAACCTTGGCGCGCAAAGAGCTGTTTCCGTTCCGCCAGGATCGATTGCTCGAGGAAGCCCTTGAGCTGGCCGGTTACACGCTGATTTTGTGCGGCATCGTGGAAGCGCAGATAGCGCATTGGCTTGAGAGCAAGCGCTCGGCTCTCGCTGGTTATGGACGCAACACCCCTGAGCTGGCGTCAGCCCGGCAGGGGCCGGAACATTCCAGCGAGCGTGGCGAGACCTTAGCCGACAGCTCACGGTAAGCTCCAAGCGGGAAACATTCCGATTGTGTTTTGCCCGGACGCATCTGAAATTCAGTTCGCATGGCGACTGACCTGTTAGAGAGCCCCTCCTCGATTTACGAAATCCGCACCAAAGGGGCGGGCCCGGCGGGCTCTCTTCCGTTGACAGAAGAGATGCTCCTGGAACGCCCGAGCGGGGATCTGTTTGGTTGGACGCAGAACGCAGGGATGGGGTGGAACCCCGCTGAGCTTGGGCGGAAACAGTTCCTGATTCTCAGCACTCAAGGCGGATTGCGCGCACCGAATGGCGAGCCGATTGCCTTGGGGTATCACACAGGGCATTGGGAAATTGGTTTGCTGGTGCAAGCGGCCGCGCAGGAATTGCGCGCGCGCAAAACGATTCCTTTTGCGGCGTATGTGTCTGACCCGTGCGATGGCCGAACACAGGGCACAACCGGCATGTTCGACAGCCTTCCGTATCGCAATGACGCCGCCATAGTTTTTCGCCGTCTCATTCGCTCGCTCCCGACACGCTTCGGGGTGATGGGCGTTGCCACCTGCGACAAGGGAATGCCCGCAATGATGCTGGCGCTGGCAGGCATGAAGGATCTGCCAGGAATCATCGTGCCCGGAGGCGTGACCCTTCCGCCGACCAACGGTGAAGATGCCGGAAAGGTTCAAACGCTCGGCGCGCGTTTTTCGCATGGGATGGTGTCGCTGCAGGAAGCGGCGGACCTTGGTTGCCGGGCTTGCGGTTCGCCGGGCGGGGGCTGCCAATTCCTCGGCACAGCTGCCACATCCCAAGTCGTGGCAGAAGCCCTCGGCATGTGCCTGCCGCACTCAGCGTTGGCGCCGTCCGGTGAGCCGGTCTGGCTGGATCTCGCCGTGCGTTCCGCGCGGGCTCTCCTCAACCTCGAAGCCAAGAAACTGCCGCTTCGTGAGATCCTGACGCAAGACAGCATCCACAACGCCATGGCTGTTCACGCGGCCTTCGGCGGGTCGACCAACTTGCTGCTGCACATTCCGGCGATTGCGTTCGAAGCCGGTTTGCGCCGTCCGACAGTGGACGATTGGATTGCGGTGAATTGCCAGGTGCCTCGGCTGGTTGACGTTCTGCCGAACGGGCCGACGCATCACCCCACAGTGAGGGCTTATCTTGCGGGAGGTGTGCCAGAAGTGATGCTGCACCTGCGTGACCTGGGGATTCTGCGCGGGCACGCTCTGACCGCAGCGGGGATCACCTGGAACGAAGCGCTGGATTGGTGGGCGAAGTCCGAACGCAGGGCGAAGTTCCGCGCGTTGTTGAAGGAGCGCGATGGCGTGGATGCGGATAATGTGATCATGTCCCCAGAGCGTGCGCGGGCGAAAGGGCTGACCAGCACAGTGACTTTCCCTAAGGGCAACATTGCTCCGGAAGGCGCTGTTATCAAAAGCACGGCCATTGACCCAAGCGTGGTTGATGCGGATGGCGTTTACCGCAAAGAAGGCCCGGCGCGGGTTTTCACGAGCGAGCGTGAAGCCATGAAGGCGATCAAGCACGGGCGCATTCAAGCTGGCGACATCCTCGTCTTAATCGGCTGCGGCCCGATCGGGACGGGCATGGAGGAGACGTATCAACTTACCTCAGCGCTGAAGCATCTCCCCTTCGGCAAACATGTGGCGCTTGTTACAGACGCGCGCTTCTCAGGCGTCTCGACGGGGGCATGCATTGGCCATGTCGGGCCGGAAGCGCTCGCTGGAGGGCCGATTGGCAAACTGCGCGATGGGGACATCCTGCGGATTGCGATTGATCGGAATCAACTCGAAGGGTCGGTCAATTTTATTGGAGAAGGAGCCATTCGGTTTTCACCTGCGGAAGGCGCAGCGATCCTGGCAGCCCGGCCCATTCGCCCTGACTTGGCCGCAAATCCCGCCCTCCCCGAAGACACACGGTTGTGGGCTGCCCTTCAACGAGTCGGAGGGGGCGCCTGGGGCGGGTGCGTCTATGACGTGAACGCGATTATAAACGCCCTGGAGCACGGCACACGCGAAGTGGTTTCCGCTTAGGGGACCATTTAAATGCACAGGCCCTGCATCGAACAGCGATGCAGGGCCTGCGGTTTCCCTCAACCAACTAACCAAACAACCAAACTATGATCAGTTTGGTTTTTAGCAGGGCGCATGCCAGTGGCTTTGGAGACTCCTTCGAAGCCATAAGGGCCACGGCACCACCGCTTTGGTAAAACATTCGTCCCATCCGGAGCGTCCAATCCTCAACTGTGCATTTGTATAACCGCGAGAATTTCTCACCTTTGGAAGGAGCTTGCGCCCGCCGGGGAGCGATTGCGCTTCCACCCGCTCTCACGGCAGCGTTAATTTCACGCACCATGCGTGAGTTTTTAGCCAGCGCGCTCGCCCGGACGCTTCTCTTCCTAGGGCTTTTTGGAGCCGCCACTGCGGTTGCCGATCCAGGGAGTGACCTCGTATCGACGAACGCTGTGGCGGACGCCGAAAGCGCCTTGCGCAAGTTCGTCACCGCCCCCGGTTTGAAAGTGGAGCTGCACTCCAGCGAGCCGCTGCTGCAGAATCCGGTAAGTTTTCATTTTGACGAGCAGGGCCGCTGTTACGTCGTTGAAACCCACCGCCGCCGCACCTCCATTTTTGACATTCGTTCCTTCCCGGAATGGGTGGATGCCGACTTTGCCTTCCGCAGCGTTGCTGACCGTTATCGGTTTGTCACAAACACGCTTCACATCGGGCAGACCAATTACGACGGGAAACTCCGCGGGGATCACAACAAGGACGGGGTGAAAGACTGGCGTGATTTCGAAGTGGAATCCGAGCGTGTGCGAACATTGTTCGACACGAACAATGACGGCCGCGCGGATAGAGCCGTGACCCTTGCGGACGGATTTAACTCCGTTGTCTCTGGCGGAGCCGCAGGGGTTCTAGGCCATGGAAGCAACATCTGGTTCACCTGCATCCCCGATTTGTGGGTAATGACAGACCAAAACGGGGATGGCGTGGCGGATGAGCGGAAGCCCCTCTTAAGCGGGTTTGGGGTTCACATCGCTTTTCCCGGGCATGATTTGCATGGGTTGCGAATCGGGCCTGATGGCCGCCTCTACTTCAGCATTGGAGATCGCGGATTGAACATCCGCACACCTGAAGGCGAGCAGATCGTTTACCCGGATGCAGGGTGCATTATGCGCTGCAACCCAGACGGGACGGAGTTCGAGATCGTGGCCTTCGGCCTGCGCAATCCGCAGGAACTCGTCTTCGACAATTATGGCGACCTTTGGACGGGCGATAACAACGGTGATGGTGGTGACAAAGCCCGGTGGGTCTACGCTTTAGAGGGGAGCGATAGCGGCTGGATAATGGGATGGCAGCACTTGCCCCGGATGGGCGCATGGAATTCGGAGGCGCTCTGGGAACTCGCGCCCACGAATACCGCGTCGTACATCCTTCCTCCTGTTGCGCATATTGGCCGGGGGCCTGCGGGGATTTCTTACTACCCTGGCACCGGGCTGCCAGCGCGCTATGCCAATCACTTTTTCATGGCTGATTTTCCCGGCGGCATTCGGTCCTTCGAGGTGGTCCGAAAAAACGGGTTCTTTGAAATCACTGACCTGCATGATTTCCTTTGGGGGCTCTCCCCGGTGGATTGCGATTTTGGGCCGCACCGAGGCCTTTATGTCGCTGATTGGGTGCAAGGTTGGGAGAAGACCGGCAAGGGCCGCATTTTCCGGGTGTATGATCCAAACGCTGGCATTGACGCGGAGGAAGTGCGCCGCCTCCTCGCTCAAGGATTCAACAGCAAACCTACTCGCGAGCTGCCGATCTACCTGGCGCATCCAGATCAGCGGGTTCGGCTTGCCGCGCAATTCGCCCTCGTGGATCGCGGCAGCGCCGTCACCAACATTTTAGCTCAAGTGCTGAAGCGAGAACCCAGCGAGCTGCCACGCTTCCACTCGATCTGGGCTCTTGGGCAAATTGGGCGCAAAGATGCTGCGGCATTGGACTTGATCAACGTCTTCGCTAGCGATCTGAATTCCGAAATACGCGCGCAAGCTGTTCGGGCATTAGGGGAATTAGGACGCCGCACCACGTCGGGTTCCAGCGATATTCGCCAGCAGCTTGTGCTTGCCCTGCAAGACCCGGAGCCACGCGTGCGAATGTTCGCCATGCAAAGCCTGGGCCGGGTGGGAGCGAATGGCGCCAGTGAGGCAATCATCAGTTCGGTCGCTCGAAATGGCCACGAAAGCGTTTTGCTCAGGCATGCTGCCGCGCATGCGCTCGCGCGATTGAAAAATGTGGAAGCTCTTTCCCAAGCCGCCCAGGCGGAAAGCAAAGAAGTTCGGCTGGTCGCGCTGCTCGCGTTGCGAAGGTTGGAATGGCCTGAGATCGCGGTGTTTCTCCATGATGAAGACCCGCAGATTGTCCTTGAAGCTGCGCGTGCCATCCATGACCTCAACATCACCAACGCCCTCCCACAACTCGCATCACTGCTCGGCAGCAGCGACCTCCATGAATTCGCTGTGCGGCGAGCTGTGAATGCCAACTATCGTTTGGGCCGACTGGAACATGCGCTCGCGATTTCAGAATTCGCCTCGAACACAAACCGATCCCCTGCCCTGCGGGCGGAGGCCATTGAATTGCTGGCCCAATGGGAGAAGCCCGCGCCGCGCGATCAAATCGTTGGCTTGTGGCGGCCGCTTCCTTCCCGGGAGGGACGTCCCGCCACCATCGCCCTTCGGGATAAAGCAGCCCTTCTCTTGAACGAACCCGCGCCCGCCGTGCAGCTCGCCACGGTCAAGGCGACATCGTCGTTAAAGCTGGATTCTGCGACTCCCGCTCTTCGGGCTCTCGTCACGAATCGCGCTGCTTCGGATGCGCTTCGCGTGGAGTCCTTAAAGGCGCTCGCTGCATTGAAAGACAAAAATCTCAGTGAAACCGCGCGGGCGGTCGCGACCGATCCAAGCAATGTGGTCCGCGCGGAAGCCGCGAAATGGCAAGGCGACACTGCCGCCGCCGATCCGTTAATGCGGGCTGCAGCGGCTTTGCAGAAGGGAGGCCTGAGCGAGCAACAAGAGGCGCTTAAGACCCTTGCCGCGCTCGGGAAAGCGAGCGCCGACTCCCTCCTGCTTCCGTGGGTGGAAAAGCTTCTCGCCGGGGATGTCCGAGCGGAACTCCAGCTCGACGTGCTGGAGGCCGCACGCGCCCGCACGAATGCATCAAAACGCCTCGAACAAAAAGTCGCACAATACGATGCTAAGGCCGACAAGCGCGATGTTCTGGCCGGTTATCGCGAGACATTAGTGGGTGGAAACGCGGAGCAGGGGCGGAAGCTCTTTTTCGAGCGCGCTGATGCAGGTTGCTTGCGTTGCCACAAAGTTCAGGGCGAAGGGGGCGAAGTGGGTCCTGAACTCGCTGGCATCAGCGCGCGCATGAGCCGCGATGTGATTCTGGAGTCCATTCTCTTCCCGAACAATGCAATCGCGCCGGGGTTTGAGAGCGCCTTGATCAAGATGAAGAGCGGCCAGAGTTACGCCGGGATTGTGCAAGCCGAGAACGATTCAGAGATAACGCTCAATTCTCCTGAAGACGGTGTCATGAAGCTCAAGAAGGCCGAAGTGGAGTCGCGTGATAAAGGCCTCTCCGCCATGCCGGCGGAGCTAGCCACATTGTTTACGAAACGAGAGCTGCGCGATCTCCTGGAATACCTCGCTACGCTGAAGCCGTAACGCACGGAATGACTGAGCAGTTGACGCATCAGACACCCGGGCCAAATCAGCGCCGTTAGGCGCGGCATATGTGTAATACGACACCCAAAAAGGAACTAAAAACCCGTGGGAGCGCCAGCAAGAATTCAAAGCAATGAGTCGGAGCCACACCGAGATGCCGCTCCTACCGGAGCTTTCTCGTTATGGGGCCCAGGTACTACAAATATGCCGCCCCTCTGGGGCTTCGGCGGCGTCCTGGCGGTCTGTCGCGCAACGCTAGACGAGTGTCGCATGTCCACACCTGAGCCAAGCGCTCGGGAATGGCTGTGCGGGCGCTACCGTCATCCAGGGGCGGACGGCTTGCGGTTCTTAATCTGCGTTAATCTTGGAATGTCCTCTTCTTCCCCCTTACGCTGCTTTATCCAAAGCCTGCTTGCGGGCCAGCAATTCATTCGCGAGCACTTGATACGCCGACGCTCCCACGCTGTACTTATCGTAGTAAATAATCGGCTTGCCGAAGCTTGGCGCTTCCGCCAGGCGGGTGGTCCGAGGAATAACCGTGTCAAAAACGGCCTCACCGAAATGCTGCCGCACTTCACCGACCACTTGTTGTGACAAGCGCGTGCGGCCATCGAACATGGTCATCACCACCCCGAGCAAGGTGAGGTTCGGATTCAAGCCCGAGTCGCGAATCTGGCCGATAACGCGGTTGATGGAGCTGATCCCTTCCAGCGCGTAGTACTCGCATTGCAACGGCACAATTAAGTAATCCGCTGCCGTGAAAACATTCAATGTCAGGACGCCCAGGGCGGGAGGACAATCGATAACGATCACATCGAATTGGCCGCTCTCCTGCACCGGGTCCAACGCCAGCTTCAGGCGCTGCAAGTGATTCTCCACTCGTGACAGCTCCACTTCCGCGCCGCACATGTCCAATTCGCTGGGGACAATTGAGAGGCGCTCGTAAGCAGTTGGCTTGATTTTATCCCCCAACGTCGCTTCACCTAAAAGGGCGGCATATGCGCTCGCGCCCTCCGTCTTTTCCAGGCCGAGACCGCTGGTGGCGTTGGCTTGCGGATCCAAGTCGATGAGAAGCACGCGCTGCTCCAATTCTGCCAGGCAGGCAGCCAGGTTCACAGAGGTGGTTGTTTTCCCGACGCCACCCTTCTGATTGGCAACAGCTATCACTTTCGTCCGCACGAAGGAGGATGTACGACGCAGGATACCGAAGTTCAACTGAAATGAGCTGCCGGATGAACCCTCCTGTTTCTTCTTTCCTTCTTCGCGCTCTTCGTGTTCTTCGTGATTCATTAAATCTTCCAGCCCAGAGCGCGAGAAGCGGATCATCATCGCAGGCCCCACCGCCGTTGGAAAAAGCGCCCTCGCGCTGAAGTTGGCCGAACGCTTGGGAGGGGAAATCATCTCTGTCGATTCGATGCAGGTTTACCGCGGGCTGGACATAGGAACGGCAAAACCTTCAGCCGAGGAGCAAGCGCATGTGCCGCATCACTTGATTGACGTTGCCGAACCCCACGAGACCTTCGACGCCTCACGCTTCCTCAACCTCGCTTTGGCTGCAGAAGCTGACATTCTCAGGCGAGGCCGAGTTCCAATCTTCTGCGGAGGGACAGGGTTGTACTTTAAAGCTTTGCTGGAGGGTCTTGAGCCAGGCGTGGGGGCTGACCCGGTGTTTAGGGAGAGCCTTGAGGCCCTCGACAACCATCAACTCAGTGCGCGACTTCGCGAGTTGGATCCCGTGGCCTATGAAAGGATCGATCGCTCTAATCGCCGTCGGCTAGTGCGGGCGCTGGAGGTAATTCACCTGACGGGGCGGCCCTTCTCAGAGCAGCGCAGAGACTGGTCTGCAGAGCCGGAAGAGCAGCCGCTGGCGCTGAACCCATCTCACGTCGGCTTGGATCGGGAGCGCGACGACCTCTACACCCGCATCAACGAGCGAGTGGATGCGATGTTTGCACGAGGCTTGGTGGAGGAAACTCAACTCCTGATGGGTCGTGGGCTCTCACAAAATGCAACCGCGATGCAAGCCATTGGTTATCGGCAAGTGGTGGAGCACTTGGAAGGAAAGCGATCGCTCCATGAAACGGTTGAGGCGGTGAAGACCGCCACCAGACGCTTTGCGAAACGCCAGCTCACCTGGTTCCGCAATCAGATGAACCTCCGCTGGTTCCAGCTAACGGACGCAACGACCGGTCGCGAGGAGCGTGAGTCGCGGCCAGCTCGTCCATCGAAGGTTTCCTTGCAACAGCTCGTTAACGAGCTGACCGCCGATTGGTCACCGTTTTTGCCCGAGCAGAAGCGCAACCACGGGAATTAGAATTCCCATTCCAAGCGCAAGCCAGACAGGCCAGCTCCGGCGCAGCGACTTAAAAGCGAGAACCAGCCCGAGGACAATTGTGACCACCAAAGCGATCGACATGATGGCCACCAGCCATTGGAAAAGCTGCGGTGAATACGCCTCGACTTCCTTGCTGGGATAAACCGCATCCACGTGCACCGATGTGAGCTTTGAAAGGAGATCCTCCTGCTCGCCCAATGACTTGTTTCGATTCGCGGTAAAAGTTTGGTACCAGCCAGTCAGGACAAAGAAGAGCAAGAGCGGCGTGAAAAAGCAGCTCAGGTAAAGATGCCAAATGCGGATCTTGCGCATCTTATTGCGGGCCCGGAACGGGAATCAGGATCTTTTTACCGGCAAAAATGCGTTCCGGCTTCAGCCCTGGGTTAGCCTGCAGAACCTGTTGCACAGTTATGCGTTTCTTCCCGTTTTTCTTAAAGTCTTCATTGTAGGCGTTCACTATGTCCGAGAGCGTGTTCCCCGGCTCCACCACGTAGGTGTAGTACTCCTGATTTGGATCGACCGGCGGCGGGACTGGCTTCTTCTCCTCTTCCTGTTGCCGCCTTTGTGGCCGCGATTCCAAAGCGGCAAAGCTGTTCGCGGTTGTGTTCGCGAGCTTTTCCAGTTGCTCCAACACTAACTTCCGGTCCGACTCCCGCTTCGAATCAATCTCCTGCATTTTTTCCACGAGCTTGCGCAAGTCTTCGCGTGTGGCGTACTTAGTCTGCGCCTGGGTGTGCTGAAGATTCTCGTCACGCAGCCGGGCCACCTCGGAAGCCAGGTCGCTGGTGCGTTTTTGGAGCGCGCGATACGCGTCCTTCATATCCTCCAGCTCCGCGACCATACGCTTGTAGCGCTCTTCAAAATCGCGCCGTTCGGCCAGGGCGGCGGTGTCATCCGCCGCCATTGCGGCAAAGGAAAAGAGAAATAGGAAAACTGAGAGAACCAGACGTCTCATGCCTTCGACGATATATCGCGTCAACCCCAGTGCAAGAATGAACCTACCGCATCTTCGGAGGTTGGGTTGGCACGCGGTAAAAGAACCAAAACAACCCCGCGGCTTCCAAAATCGTTGCTCCAAAATACAAAAATCCTTTGCTCAACGGAAACAACGTCCCCACTCCGACTCCAACTCCGGTCAACAAAACCAGCCGACGGCGGACCTGCTGGGTCACACGCCAGGCGTCGGGATCAAAACCGTCTTCTTTGACATACTCAATAAGGCAGAAGATCCCCAGAAACGCCCCGACCAGGAGGGCGGAACCGGCTCCGACGGCTGAGAATATGGAATCGACGACGTCCATGCCAAATCACTGCCAAACACCAGAGGCGTTCCGAGCGAAATGAATGCCGGCAAAAACCTTCGGGTCAATCAGCGTCCCCGCTCGTATGCGTTCAAACAACCACTCATCCACTCTGGCGAAATCCACTTCGTGCACAGTGATGTTCTCGTGCGCATGCCCTCCTCCGGCGCCAGTTCGCGTCAAACCGGTGGCCACGAAAATGGTGATTAATTCAGAGGTGAGTCCCGCAGAAGAGGGGCCCGTCATGATCTCCCGAACGAGCGCTGGCTCGTAACCGGTCTCCTCTTCCAACTCGCGCGCGGCCGCTGTGGCCAACGACTCCTGTTCCGAGCCGGGCTCATCGCCCGCAATCCCGGCGGGGAGTTCGATGACATTCTTTCCGCAGGGGACGCGGAATTGTTCCGTGAGCAAGAGTTTGTTCCCAGCCGTTATACCCACCACTACCACTGCTCCGGTAGCGTCAACACGATCCGCGAACTCCCAACGGCCTCTCTTCCGGAGGGCCAGGTGCTTCCCACAATAAAGCGTAAAGATCTCTTCAGAGTTCATGCTTTATGAATAGGCTGACTTCGAAGGTCTGCGAATCAGCTGGCCAGCTTGAATTTCGGGCTCTGGGACATGAATTGGGCGGGATTTCGGAACACCATCTTTTCGATCAAGTCAGCTGTATGCCCCCGCCGCTTCATTTCCAACGCGGTCCGTGGCACCGCCAGCGGCACACTCACGCCCCAGTCGCAGGCGCTATTCATCCAAAGCCGCTCGTTGCCGTACACCTCAATCATATCAATCGCCCGCGCCGGGGTGCATTTCGATTCGGGATAGAGCGTCATCCCGGCCCAGAAGCCCTGGTCCAGCACCATCCCAATGGTGTGCTCCTCCACGTGATCGATAATGACTCGTTCCGGCTTCATCCGTTTGTCACCTTTTAGGGCGTCGATGATAAGGCGGGTTCCCTTCAGCTTGTCTTCAAGGTGAGGGGTGTGGATGAGGATCAACTGGTCTCGGCTGAGCGCCAGTTCGAGGTGTTCCTCGAAAATTTTCAGCTCGTTGCGGCTATTCTTGTTCAGCCCGATCTCGCCGATCCCAAGCACGCCCGTTTTATCCAGGAATTGCGGAATGATCTGAATCACCTCGCGGGCCAGCCCCATGTCTTCGGACTCCTTGGGGTTAATACAAAGCCATGAGAAATGCTGAAGCCCGAAGCGCGCCGCGCGTTTCGGCTCATGCTCTGTTAGCTGGCAGAAATAATCATAGAAGCCATCCACTGAACTGCGATCGAAGCCCGCCCAAAAGGCGGGTTCGCACACAGCCACGCATCCCGCGGTGGCCATGTCCTGGTAATCGTCCGTGGTCCGGCTGACCATGTGGCCGTGGGGTTCGATGTAGCGCATACTCAAGCAGCCTTTGATGGATACGCGCCCACAGCGCCCTTTGTCGTGGCAGTGGGGATCGGTTCGGTAGAAGGATCACTCAGGGCCAGAAGCACCCGCTTCGTTCGGTCAGCGCCAGGCTTGTCCAGCTCTCGCAATGCTTGTTGAAGGGCGGCGTGCCGGAAGTCCGCTTCGCCTGTGCTTCGCTCCACGCGATCCAGAAACGCCGCGAGATCGATCAACTTCGACCGCGCCTCCATAAAGTATAAATCCAGAGCCTGTTGCCGAGTCATAGCCGCGCTCCTCTCTCGAATTCGGGCGCAACCCACTTTACGCCCGCGCGGCGTGGACCGACAAGCAAAACGCTGCCTCTTGCGAAGCATCCATGGAGGAGGAAACATATCACGCATGCAGGGAGTTTTGAGGGTTGCCGTTTACGACACCAAGCCGTACGACCGCGAGTATCTGTCGCAAGCCGCAGGCACAAAGATACAGTGGGACTTCCACGAATTCCGCCTTGCTGCGGCCACGGCTTCTACGGCTGCCGGCGCAACGGCAGTCTGCGTCTTCGTGAATGACAAGGTGGACCGCGCCTGCCTTGAACGCCTCAAGGAGGCAGGGGTGAAACTCATCGCGCTTCGATGCGCTGGCTTTAACAACGTGGATCTGGCCGCAGCTAAAGAACTCGGTTTAAATGTCATTCGAGTACCGTCCTATTCCCCTCATGGCGTCGCGGAGCACGCGGTGGCCTTGCTCCTCTCCCTAAACCGAAAAATCCATCGCGCCTACAACCGAGTCCGCGAGCATAACTTCTCCCTCACCGGCCTTGTAGGTTTCGATGTTTACAAAAAAACGGTTGGCATAGTAGGCACCGGCAAGATCGGCAAGGTCGCCGCCCAGATTTTTAAAGGGTTTGAGGCAGACGTGCTCGCCTACGATCCACACCCGGACCAAGTCTGGGGCGCCGAACGCCAGATTCGCTACGTTGGCCTGAAGGAGCTTCTCGCCCAGAGCGACATCATCTCGCTTCATGTCCCGCTGACTTCTGACACGCACCACTTGATCCGCCATGAGACGGTGCCCCAACTCAAAAAGGGGGTCGTCATCATCAACACCGGCCGTGGCAAGCTCATCCAGACCAGCAGCCTGATCGAAGGCTTAAGCTCCGGCCACATTGGCGGCGTGGCCCTGGACGTTTACGAGGAGGAGGAAGGCATCTTCTTCGAAGACCATTCCGACGACATCCGCCGCGACGACCAACTCAGCCACCTGCTGAGCTTCCCTAACGTCCTCGTCACCTCGCACCAGGCCTTCCTCACCCGCGAGGCTTTAGGCGAGATCGCCCGGGTGACCGTTGAAAATCTCCTTAATGCCTCCGACTCCGTAGCCTACGCCGAAGGCACTCAACTGGCTTAAGTCCACAATGGCTTCGTTCATGGAATCCCCCATATGACCCTAGGGTTCCAGCGATGGTGCTTCGCCCGTAATGTGTGACGCGTGATCCCCAACAGCCCAGCCCAGCTGCCAACCATCCCTGCGACTTCGGTCGCTGCCGAGGGGGAATTGGAGCTGCACCTGCTGATCGACGGGATTCCTGACGGGGTCTCGGTGATCGACTCAGAATGGAAGCTGCGCTACATCAATGATGCATCACGCCAGCACCTCGCCACCCTCGGCATGAGCCCTCCCGACGTGTTGGGCCATGAGATTTGGTCCGCCATTCCGGGTATTGCAGGTTCCGTCGTTGAAAGGGAGTACCGCTGCGCGATGGAAACCCGCTCAACCAGGTGTTTCGAGCTGTATTACGCCCCTCTCGATAAATGGTTCGAGGTGCGTTGCTTCCCGAATAAGCGGAATCTTGTCACTTACTCACGCGACATCACTGCGCAGCGGTACCGGGAGCGCCTTGCGGAGTTGCGCCAAAAGCTCTCCAGCGTCCTTTCCCGACCCGCGCCGCTCAATGCTGCTCTGCAGGAGTTCTCACAAGTGCTGGTGGACGGATTAGAAGCAGCCTTCGCCCGCGTGTGGCTGCTCAACCCGGGCACGAACACTTTGGAGCTGGTAGCCAGCGCCGGGATCTACACACACCTGAATGGCCCCCACGGCCGCGTTCCCGTCGGCAAATTCAAAATCGGTCGAATCGCGGAGAGCGGTTTGCCGCATCTCAGCAATGATGTTCCACATGATCCGCATGTGAGCGACCAGGATTGGGCCCGGCGCGAAGGCATGGTGGCTTTTGCTGGTTACCCTTTGATAGTGGAGGGCCGGCTGCTTGGGGTCGTTGCAATGTTCTCCCGGCACAAACTTACTTCCGAAATCCTGAACGACCTCGCACCGCTCGCCTCCTCACTCGCGCAGTTTATCGAACGCCGCCAATACGAAACGACCTTGCTCGCACAGACGGAGGCCTTGAAACGGCTCAACCAAATCGCCACCACAATTGGCGCCCAATTGGATCTCGATCCTCTCCTCCAAACCGTCACGGACGAGGCGACCAAACTGGTAAAAGCACAATTTGGCGCTTTCTTTTACAACACCGTTAATCCCACGAGCGGCGAGGCTTATATGCTCTACACGCTTTCAGGCGCGCCTCGAGAGGCGTTCGCCCGTTTTGGGATGCCTCGGGCGACCCCAGTGTTCGCACCGACGTTTAAGGGCGAAGGGGTCATCCGACTGGACGATGTAACTAAGGATCCACGTTACGGCAAAATGGGCCCTCATCACGGCATGCCCAAAGGCCATTTGCCAGTGGTGAGCTATCTGGCGGCTCCAGTAATATCCCGCTCTGGCGAGGTGCTCGGCGGGCTTTTCTTCGGCCACTCTGAACCTGGCCGCTTCGCTCCAGAAACTGAAGGTTACATACAAACCATTGCCGCGCAGGCAGCCGTTGCTATTGACAATGCAGTTCTTTACGGCTCAGCGCAACGCGAGATCAGCAACCGCCGCAAGGCCGAAGAAGCTCTCCGCAGCAGTGAAGAGCGCTTTCGTCGGCTCTATGACTCTAATCTTGTGGGCGTTGCCTTCTTCAGCACGGATGGGTTTATCATCGACGCGAATGACGAATACCTGCGCATCGCCGGCTACACTCGCGCGGAATTTGAGCAACTTGGAAATATTGATTGGCGCGGCTTAACCCCGCCTGAATACACTCACCTTGATGACATTGCTCTTCAGCAGGTCATGGCGCACAAAGCGTCCCAGGTTTACGAGAAAGAGTACCTTCGCCGGGACGGTTCACGCATTCCAATCGTACTTGGTGTCGCCTTGTTGGAAGGCTCTCACGATCGTGGGGTGGCGTTCGTCCTCGACATCACGGAGCGAAAGCGCACCGAGCGCGAGCTAGCCGCCGCACAGGAGCGGCTGCGCCAGCATGCCGCCGTCCTGGAAGCGCGTGTTGCCGAGCGAACTGCCAAACTGCAAGCCTCTGTTCAGTCACTTGAGCGCTTCACCTATTCCATCGCTCACGACCTGCGCGCTCCGCTCCGCGGCATGGCAGGCTTGAGCTTTGCTTTAATGAAGGATTACAAAGCCGTTCTCGATCCTACCGCAGTGGACTACACCAACCGGATTATTCAATCCGCCAAGCGCATGGACTCGCTTATTCAGGATTTGCTTGGCTACGCTCGTCTGACCCAGGTCGAAGTGCCAGCTTCCGAACTCTCGCTCGATGAAGAAGTCGCAGCCGCCCTCGATCAACTCGAAAATGCGATCGCCTCCTCCCGCGCGACTGTTCATGTGAAAAGCCCCCTGGGCACCGTGTGGGCCAATGCAACTGTTCTCGAACAGGTGATTGCCAACCTCATTTCCAACGCTCTTAAATTCGTCGCTCCTGGAGTTGCCCCCATAGTGGAAATTTCGACTGAAGTTCAGCCGGACCAAGTTGTGCTTCACGTCAAAGACAATGGCATTGGGATCGCGGAGGAGCACTTCGAGCGCATTTTCAAAGTGTTCGAACGCCTGCATGACAATAAATCATACGCCGGAACCGGCATCGGCCTTGCAATCGTGCAGAAGGGAGTCGAACGTCTTGGCGGAGGTTTGGCCGTCAGCTCGAAAGTTGGCGTCGGCTCCACATTTTCAGTTAAATTACCCCGCACCGCGCCGGTCGAAATCTCCTAACTCTTTTTGCTCATGAAAACAGCTGGCTACCAGATTCTGCTCGCAGAAGACGACGAAATTGACGTGATGCTGCTCAAGAGGGCTTTCACTCAAGCCAATCGTTCAACTGGAGTCCACGCGCTCAGCAATGGCGCTGAAGTCATTTCCTATCTCGAAGGCGCTGGGCAATTCAGCGATCGGACTCAGTTTCCTTTGCCCCACCTGCTTCTTCTCGACCTCAAAATGCCGATCAAAAGCGGGTTTGAAGTTCTTCAGTGGATGAGAACTCAGGCTCACCTCAAACGCTTGCCAGTCATCGTCATGAGTTCCTCCCGCTTAACACGCGACATTGATCGAGCCTACGAGCTTGGCGCCAACACCTACTTCGTAAAATCCACTGAACCTGAACAGTTTGCAGAGGTCATTCGCCTCATCGAGCAATACTGGCGCGAGCATGCGGAGAAGCCCTCCCTCCCCAGCGAAGCGCCGCCCGGCCGCGGCCAGAGCCATTGAGCCATGGCAATCAAAACCCTTTGGACAGTGCTCGCGGCGGAGGATGAAGAAGTAGACCTCTTCCTGCTGAAACGAGCGTTTAAAGAGGCCGATCCCGCTCTGCGCCTCTACTCCGTCACCGATGGGGGCGAGGTGATCAATTACCTCTCTGGCGTGGGGGTCTATGCGGACCGAGCGCTGTTTCCGCTTCCGGAAATTCTCTTGCTCGATTTGAAAATGCCGCGCAAAAACGGCTTCGAAATACTTGAGTGGATCAAGGCACATGAGGGCTTCCGAAAGCTGCCCGTCGTCATCCTCACTTCATCCCATCTGCGCTCGGACGTGGACCGCGCCTATGCCGCTGGCGCTTGTGGGTATTTTGTGAAAGCCACTGACCCTCGCCAATTCGAACAACAAATCCGGGCCATTTACGATTATTGGTTCGCCGGCGCGGAACGACCGAAAGCCACGGCATAGCATAGCGCGGCCTCGTTACGCTCCTCATGTGGAAGGGCAGCGGAACGCCTAATCTCAGGGTTTCGACGGCTGGGTTGTACAGCCTGAGGCCTGATTGAGGGTGGGCCCTCTCAGGTTAGAGTTGCAACCTGCAAACATGAAGGTTCGTGCATTGTTGTCGGTGTTGGTCGCGGTTGCTCTCCTCCCAGCCTCGTTGTTTGCTCAACGGCAGGGTAACGCGACTTTGCGCATGCCCCTGGATCCCCCCTCACGTGAATTTATAGCGGAGAACGCGTTCCCGGGACTCTCTTTTCAGAACCCCGTGGCCATCACCTCCCCTGCCGGGGATCAACGCCTTTTTATTATTGAGCGGCCTGGGCGCATTTACGTCATTACTAATCTCTCTGCGCCCACCAAGACCCTGTTTCTCGACATAAGTCATCGAGTGGATTCGGATTACCAGGGGAACGGTTCCGAAGGGCTGACGAGCATCGCGTTCCATCCGAACTTCCGGTCGAATCGCCAGATTTTTCTCACCTACAGCGGACTCAATCGTTTGAGCGGGGAGGTTCATCGCTTTAATCGGCTCTCCAGGTTTGAGATTTCAACGAGCAACCCCAATGCAGCCTTGGCCGACTCTGAGGCTATCCTCTTTACCCAGGCGGACGAAGGTTACGGCCATAACGTGAACGAAGCGATCTTCGGCCCGGACGGGTACCTCTACGTCTCCGTTGGCGATGAAGGCGATGGTTTGGGCAAGGGCGATGAGTTCAATAATAGCCAGCGGATCGATAACGACTTTTACTCAGGCATTCTGCGGCTGGATGTTGACCAGAAACCGGACAGCCTTCTGCCAAACCCGCATCCGGGCAATCCACAGAATTATCGCATCCCGCGAGATAACCCATGGGTAGGCGTCACGTCCTTCCTGGGCCGCGCGATCGATCCTGCGAAGCTGCGGGCGGAGTTCTGGGCAATCGGCCTTCGCAACCCGTGGAAGATGTCTTTTGACCCCGCGACCGGAAATCTGCTTCTGGGCGAAGTGGGGCTTCATTCGGTGGAAGAAATTAATCTCATTGTCAAAGGGGGGAATTACGGCTGGGCCTACCGGCAAGGTGACCTGACGGGCCCGCTCGGCACCCCCCCTGCCGGAACCCAACTGAACCCGCCAGTGCACCAATACCCGTACGATTGGGTGAACGGCCAGTGCGTCATCGGCGGCATCACTTACCGGGGCACACGCATTCCTGAACTTCACGGAGCCTACATCTTTGCCGATTACGCGCTGGGAAATATCTGGGGGCTTTGGCTAGACGGCCAGCAAGCTCAACGAGTGGCAAAGCTCAACACCATCCCCTACCCTGGGATTTCCGGCTTTGGCGCAGATCCACGCAACGGCGATGTTCTCATCGCAGACCATGAGCGCGGACAGATCCTTAGAGTGAATCCGGGCAACGCACAGGGATCCGCTCTCCCGGCGACGCTCGCAGACACCGGCATCTTTCAAGACCTGAACAGCCTTACCCCACACGCGGGCATTTTGCCTTACGAGATCAACTCTCCGTTATGGTCGGACAACGCTCATAAGAAACGTTGGTTCAGCGTGCCGTCCGTGACCGACAAGATCACTTTCAGCAAGGATGGGAACTGGTCGTTTCCCCTCGGGACCGTTTGGGTGAAGCACTTCGATCTCGAAATGACGAAGGGAAATCCCGCGACCACTCGGCGGCTCGAGACGCGTGTGCTCGTCAAAGGCCGCTCGGGCTTTTATGGCGTTACTTACAAGTGGAACGGCGCCAATGCCGAACTGGTCGGCCCAGACGGCGCTGAGGAGACGTTCACGATCAAGGATGGCAACATTTCGCGCACGCAAAAGTGGCGCTACCCAAGCCGAGGGGAATGCCTGGCTTGCCATACAACGGCGTCGGGTGGCGCGATCGGCTTCAACACCGCACAACTAAACCGTGAGATTCAGCGGAGCAACAGGGCCGTCAGCCAACTCCATGACCTAAACGCCCTGGGTTACTTCCATGGGGACATGAGCCAGCAACTGCATGTCATGCCTGCGCTTGCCCCGCTTTCCGACACCACTCAAAGCCGAGAACGGCGGGCGCGTTCGTACCTGGCGGCGAATTGCGCGCAATGTCATCAGCCCAACGGCACTGCCCATGCGCAATGGGATGCGCGCGCGAGCACTCCGCTTTCTCAAGCTGGTCTGATCAATGGCTCGTTGCTGACACAAGGCGACAGCGCCCAAAACCGGGTGATCGTTCCCGGCTCTCCTGATCGCTCTATGCTTTTGAAACGCATGGCTACTTTGGGCGAAGGGCACATGCCGCCTCTCGGGACCAGCCTGGTCGATCAGGAGGCGGTGCAGCTCATTAGCCAATGGATCAGCCAGGATCTCGCGGGTTACCAGACGTTCTCTCAATGGCAACAGCAGCACTTTGGGTCAACAACCGCTCCGAATGCGCGCGCCGATGCGGACCCGGACAATGATGGCGCCAATAACGAGCTTGAGTATGTCGTGCGGACAAATCCCAAGGCTGCGGGCGACGCCTGGGGCGTGGCGCTGGATGCCGAGAACAATCAACTGCGCGTCCTACAACCGGCAAACAGGGCGATCGAAGCGCAAAGCGTGGATCGGCTTGGGCAGCATGGGTTGTGGGCGCCGATCAATGTTCCCGAGAACAAGCCCCACTACCCTGCGGCTGCCCGCGAGGTCACAATTCCGCTCCCCACCGATTCACAGTCGCGCTACTTCCGGGTAAGAATCCACGAGCCTTAAGGGGAGAACGTGGACGCGAACATACTAATTACCGGGACGAGTTCAGGCATTGGCCACGCGCTGGCGCGCGCTTACCTCGAAGAAGGCGCTCGCGTCTTCGGCATGAGCAGGCGTTCGCCGGACGATCTCCTGGCAGTTCCACACTATCGCCACGCATCTATCGACCTGGCTGACTTCGAGAGCACACGCACGGTGCTGCGCACACTGGTGAACGATGTTGAGGATCTCCACCTCGTCATCCTGAATGCGGCAGTGATTGGCCGCATCGCGGATATTGCGGAGACCAGTGTGCTCGAGATGAAACAGACGATGGAGATTAATGTCTGGTCCACGAAAGTGGTCCTGGATGAGCTATACAAGCTCGGGCGGAAGGTCCACCAAGTCGTGGCCATCTCATCTGGCGCGGCTGTCTCCGCGCAGCGCGGGTGGAACGCTTACTCGATTTCCAAGGCTGCTCTCAACATGCTGATCGGCCTCTACGCTGCGGAGCGGCCTGAGACCCACTTCTCCGCTATCGCTCCTGGGATCGTGGACACCCGCATGCAGGAGTATATCTCCAGCATGCCAGATGATCCGCGCTATGCCTCAGTCGCGATGCTGCGCAAAGCGAGGGGCACCCCAATGATGCCGCAGCCGGATGCCGTGGCGGAGCCGCTCATGCTGGCTTTCCAGAAGGCGCTTAAGGAGCCGTCCGGCACCTTTGCCGATTTCGGAACGCTGCTCCGGAAACGGTAACCGAATGGGCGCGCGTCGCCTGAGCGGATAAGACCTGCGCAACCTGAAGGTTGCGGCTACAAAAAAGGCAGGCCGAAGCCTGCCTTTGCAAATCCGTTGTGGCGGCAGCTTACAGCTTCTTCACGCGCACGTTCTTGTAACGAATCACGCTGCCTGGGTCATGCGCCTGGAAAGCGATGGTGCCCTGGTCGATTTTGCGGGTGAAGTCCTTGCCGGGCTCCTTGCCTGGGGGCTCCGTGTAATCCACCACGACCTTGTCGTTGACCTTCACAGTGATCTTGTTGCCCTTGACGATCACATGCTGCGTCCACCATTCGCCGTCCTTGGCGGCGGCTTCGCGGACGTTCACGACGTCATAAATGCTGCCGGTCTTTTTCCAATCGCCGCCGGTGTTGTTCACCTGGGTTTCAAAGCCATACTTGGGCCAGCCGGTTTCCTGATACTTGGTGTGAATGTAAATGCCGCCGTTGGACTTTGGCTCGGTCATGACATCGACCTTCAGCTCGAAATCTTTGAACGGCTGCTGGTCACCAACATAGAAGATGTGGCAGCGTTCGCCTTTGGCGACGATGGCGCCATCCACCAGCTTGAAGGAGTTTGTGTTTTCATTGGCGGTCTTCCAGCCGTTCAATGACTTGCCGTCAAAAAGGGTGATCCAACCCTCTTCGTTCTTATCGGCTGCGACAATGGCTGCTGCTGCAATGACTGAAGCAACAGCGCCGAGAAATAGACGTTTCATAAGCATGTAAGTGTTCCCAAGTAACGCAGACCGAACGCACTCCGTAAAGTCCGGTACGCGGGTTAGGCCGGTTCGCCCTTAACGCGGGCGATGTTCCAATCGGCAATCGCATACATCGCGAACGGCGAGAAGAAGATGCTGATATGGCTGTGGGTGAACGGCATCACCTGGCAGCCGTGCCACGCGGAAACCAGTCGTTTAACCGATCCGGGCGGCGCGAACAGATCGTAGGCGCAATCGGTCACCAGAATGTTCTCGCGAGCGACCTGAGGTGTATTCGCTCGCAAATCGAGGCTTTCCAATGGGATCGGATATTTCGCGAGCGATTGCCGCACGGGCTCGCAAAACTTAAGACCGGCGATGGCTTCTTCCATTTCGGCCACCGGAATCGCAAGCGTCAGCACGTCTGGGGCGTTTGGGCCGCACGCCACCAAGCCGCCCACCATTGAGCCGAGCGAGAAGCCCCATAGGGAGATGCGCTGGTAGCCGTTCGCGCGCGCCCAGCCAATTAAGGCCGCGAAATCGGCGATGCCTTGCCAGACAGCTTCCAGCATTGCGTTGAGGTCGCTGGTGATAAAGTTGCTGCGGGCGCCTTTGCCCTTTGGCCGGCGCTGCGCGTGGTACGGCAGCTCGATCATAGCGACATCGACGGCGGCAGCATTCATGTACTTGCCGAGAATTGGGAACAGCGACCAATAAGAGAGTTCGCCTCCGAGGCCATGTGCCAGGATCACCAGCGACTCTGAGCGGCCTCGGGTTTTGAACAGTTTCCCGTGAACGGTGTTGTTCACGGCCCAGGGTGATTGAATCGGCGACTCATACGTGAAGTCGCGCGCATTGCGGAAGAGCAGCTTCGCCGCTGGCCACGGGCGTTCGACGAAGGTGCGGGTCTGCAGCTCACAACTCAGCCGCGCGACATCGGCTTCGGGGTTGTCCGCGCGATGCACCACCATGCTCGCCAGGTGAATGACCACGCGATCCATCTTCTGGAACAGCCATTTGCGCATGTTACAGAAGCTCCTTTAGGCCATTGACCAGGCGGCGCACACCTTCATCGACAGTGGCGCCCTGCAGGGCGCCGTAACCGATGCGGAGCGCGCAGGCATCTGTGATCCCGAAGGCGTTGCCAGGGATGGTGGCGACACCATGCTGCTCAATCAATTCTCGCGCGAGCTGCATTGAACTCTTCTGCGTTTCACATTTCATCAGCACATAAAAGCCGCCCTGCGGCTTGACCCCTGGGAGGACACCCCGGCAGGCGGTGACTGCGTCCCAGACACGATCTCGAACGCGGCCCATCTCGCGAATGAGCGGTTCGCAATAGGAGCGGCCTGCTTTCAAGGCTCCCAGGGCGGCATATTGCGCAATGACGCTCGCACAGATGAGATTCGTGTCCTGCACCTTCTTCACTGCGGCGATGAGCTGCGGTGGAACCACCATGCAACCGATGCGCCAACTGGCAAAACCGTAGCTCTTCGACAACGAATAAAGCGCGATCGTTCGCTCGCCGCTCCCTTCAATGCTGCGCGCGGAGAAATGCTTCACGTTGTCGTGCACGAAGTATTCGTAAGCGTCGTCGCTGATGTGAAACAAACCGCGCTTGGCGCAAAGCTCGTTGACGGCTCGCAGCGAGGCCTCTGGGTAAACCGCGCCCGTAGGATTGTTCGGGGAGATCGTTACAATCGCCTTCGTTCGCGGCGTGATGCCTTTCTCGATTTGCTCGATGTTGAGTTGATAACCCGCCTCCGTTTCAACCAAGACCGCTTTGCAATTGGCCATGGTGATGGCCATCTCGTGATTGAAGTAACACGGGGTGGGCAGGATGACCTCATCGCCCGGGTCACAGATGGCAAGGAGGGCATTGAGGAAGCCCATATTGCTTCCGGCGGTCACGATCAACGATTCGCTCGGCGCATGAAATCCATTCTCCTCGGACAGCTTCTTCTGAAACGCATCGATGAGGGCCGGGAGCCCGGTGACTGGCTTGTATTTGTGGTTGTCCGGCGAGGTCCAGAATTCCTCGATTCCGGCGCGCACTTCCGGTGGCGGGCCATAATGGACGACGCCCTGGCCTAGCGAAATCACGCCGGGGTTGCGCGCGATCAGCTCCGCGATTACGGGGATCACTGGCGCCTGCACCGCAGCGAGGCGCGCAGACTCGCTCAAGGGTTGAGCAGCCATTTAATAGGCCGGAGGAACTTCGGCTTGAGCGGTCCAGAGGATGGAATTGATGATCATTTTCTGAACCTCTGGCTTTTGCCAATTGGCATGGAAATGACCGCCGGTGTAACCGACGCCGCGGCCACCGTTCTTGCGCTCAAGAGCCCAGCCGACCACTTGTGAGCGATCCTGGCGATCCTTGCTTAGGGAGAGAATCGGGCGCCAACCGGGGGCGGCTTCGGGGAAGCGGATATTGGAATAGTATTCCTCACGGAGCTTGAAATCGCGAACACCGGCGGCAGTGGGGTGGCTCGGAGTGAGTGAGAAAACTTCGAACTCTTTAGTCTCTATTTTCGAGAACCAGTGCCGCGGCGCAGGACCGCTCTGGTAATCGAAGTAGCCGCCGATCCATTCCAGGAACTTGTCGCCCGGTTTGCCATTGGGCACGAACACGGCGTAGTGAATCGCGACCAGGCCTGCGCCCTTCTCCATGATCTTTTCGAGTTGCGCCAAGCGATCGCCGACTAGCAACGGATGATCCTGGAGGTTGTGGTCTGAGCCGTCGCAATAGAGCACAACGGTGGCCGCATCGTTCAACGCCGCTGGATTGGCAGGCCAACCGTTGGTGTGAAGTTCAGTGGTGACGCCCTCAATCTTCATGGAGTCGATGCGTTCCTGGAGGAAACGCAGCCCTGCTTCGTAATCATGCTCGCCGGGGCCGTGGCTCTTCTTCCCTGCGATTAGCGCGATTTTGCGTGTGGGAATCACCGGCTCGCCCGGAGCGAGTGTGCGGGCTTCGACTTTCCGGATTTCTGATTCGCAACGGAAGCTGGCGATCCCAAGAGGCGCTGACAACTCGATCTCGCCGGGACGCATGCTGATCTTTCGTTCGGTCGTGATGACGTTGACGACACGATCATCATCAATCCAGCACTGGATCCGCCCTTCGCTAACACGCACGCGGAACTTGTGCCAAACGCCTTCCTTAAATTCGCGGAAGGTCGTTGTTTCGTTTTCCGACGCGTCGGCGCCATCGATGCTGGAAAGACCAACGAGGCTGCCACCCCAGCCCCCCTGGACGAAGGTCGCATGAGAGTCTTTCACCGGGAAAGTGATTGCGGCGAAGAAGTCCTGGCCTTGGACCTTCCGGGCCTCAACCACGATTTCGTAATTCACCTTAGGAAAGTTATTGGTGTAGGTGACGCCGGTAAGCGCGGTTCCTGGCTGCATGGAAATGGAACCGTCCTTGACCGCCACTTCGCCGCCTCCGGCGAAGTCCGTCACTTTCCAGCTGGCCAGGGATTGTCCGTCGAAAATGCGGGTGAAGTTGGTGGTGATGACAGGAGCCGCAGCTTCGGAGTTGTGCGATGCAGCGAGCAGCAACAAAGCGAAGAAAAGAAGCGGAAATCGGGCGAGGCGGTTCATGGGCCAACTCTGCCGAAGTCCACAATCCACCGTCAACCTTGGTCTGATTCCAACGGTGGACGGCGCGACAAACAAAGCACCATTGGATCGCGCCCCGCAGCCAGCAATTTCCTTGATGAAAGACGTAGAGCACGAAGCACACGAAGAGAGGAAAGGACGTAGGTCGCAAGCAGACCGAGGAGGAGCACCGCCTAGCGGAAATGATGGTAAAATTGGCAGCTTGTGCGCCTTCTACGAAGGCTGATTTCCAGGGACGGCTATCCCACAGGCTTCGCTGGCGCTTCGCCTGTGGGCTACTCTGTTCGGCTCCTGCCGGAGCCTAAAGGATGGGTTTGGTTTTGCGATGGGCGGAGGACGCCCGGTCGGGGATCGGCCTTACCACCCGCGCGCAATAGCAGCATGAGATCGCGGAACCAGGTTGTGGGATTGCGCTCGCTTTGAGAATCCGTTTTGGCAGCGTAGTTTGCCGCATGCCGCTGGGGCTCATTGAAGAATTGCGTGAACTTCTCCCGAACACTCTTCGTCGGGATCGGCTGCGCATTGAATCGCGGTTCTCACAGTTGATCAAAGGCGGAGCGCAGGCGGGACCGAACGCCATTGAGCGCCTGGTGCAGGAGGCGCGGCGTTCCGTTCAGCTTCGTCATCAACGCCATGAGCGTCTCCCGCAGGTGCGGTTCCCCGCAGATCTCCCGATCACGACGCGGAAGGATGACATTATCGCGGCAATCAAAGCGCATCAGGTGGTCGTGATCGCGGGGGAGACGGGCTCCGGGAAGACGACGCAGATTCCCAAGATGTGCCTGGAAGCGGGGTACGGCATTGAAGGGAAGATCGGCTGCACGCAGCCGCGGCGCGTCGCAGCGCTTTCAATCTCGCGGCGAATCGCGGAGGAATTGAATGTGCCGTGGGGGCGTGAGGTAGGATGCAAGGTTCGCTTCACAGACAAGTCGAGCCCCGAGACGTACATCAAGCTGATGACGGACGGCATCCTGCTTGCGGAAACACAAGGTGACCGCGAGTTGCAGGACTATGAGGTCATTGTCATCGATGAGGCGCACGAGCGCAGCTTGAACATCGACTTTCTGCTTGGGCACTTGAAGCAGTTGTTGCCGAAGCGGCCTGATCTCAAACTGATCATCACCAGCGCGACCATTGAGACGGAAGCATTCTCAGCGGCGTTTAACAACGCGCCGATCCTGGAAGTCTCCGGGCGAATGTTTCCCATTGAGATTCGTTACGAGGACTTCGATCACCTGGCGGAGGAGCGCGGAGATTGGAGCTACATCGACTCTGCGGTCGCAGCAGTGGATCACATCTATGGCGAGTCGAACGAAGGTGACGTTCTCATCTTCATGCCGACGGAGCGGGACATTCGCGAAACCCAGGATGTGCTCGCGGGGCGTTATCGCGGGTATGCGGATGTGGTGCCGCTCTTCGGACGATTAACCAATGAAGAGCAGGAGCGAGCATTCAAACCTTCATCGCTGCGGAAGCTGATCATCGCGACCAACATTGCGGAGACGAGTCTCACGATTCCTGGAATTCGGTACGTGGTGGACACCGGGCTCGCGCGGATGAGCCGATACAGCCCCCGAACCCGCACGAAGCGGCTGCCGGTGGAGGAGATTTCGCAGAGCAGCGCGCGACAACGGGCGGGCCGTTGCGGGCGTGTGGCCAATGGCGTGTGCATTCGGCTCTACAACGAGGAGGAGTTCGAGAAACGGCCGAAATATACGCAGCCGGAAATTCAACGCTCCAACCTGGCAGAAGTTATTCTGAGGTTAAAAGCATGGCAGCTCGGTGAAATTGAGAGCTTCCCGTTTCTGAACCCGCCGCATCCACAGGCGATTACTGCTGGATATGATCTTCTGCATGAACTCGGGGCAATTGATGAAAATAGGACACTGACTCCGCTTGGGCGCGAGCTGGCGCGGCTGCCGATCGACCCGAGCATGGGACGGATGGCCTTGCAGTCGGTTCGAGAAGGAGCGCTTGAGGCCACATTGATTATTGCCGCAGGGCTAAGCATTCAAGACCCGCGCGAGCGCCCGCTCGACCGCCAGGAAGCCGCAGACATGGCTCATCGGCAGTTCCTCGATCCTGATTCGGACTTCGTCGCGCTTCTAAATATTTGGAACACGTACCACGATAAGTGGGAGGAGTTGCGCACGCAGAACCAGCTCCGAAAGTTCTGCAAGTCGAATTTCCTTAGCTACGTGCGGATGCGGGAGTGGACGGATATTCACGCGCAGCTCAAGAGTTCGCTTGAAGATGTGGTGGATAGAGCCGCGCTTGGGCTTCAAGCGGAGGGAGATGAGACGACCAGAAGCACGGCAGGGGCTTCGGACTCGAGCAAGGAACGCAGCCTAAAGGCTGCGGCTACATTGACGGCTAAATCTGCGGCTACATCTATCGAAGCAGCACGGGACAGAGAGCATAAGCCGCCGGTGGCAAATTACGCAGCGATCCATCGCTCCATTCTTTCCGGGCTGCTGGGGCACATCGCGCTCCGTGAGGAACGGAACGTGTACAAAGCGGCGCGAAACCGTGAGGTCATGGTTTTTCCGGGGTCGTCGCTTTTCTCACGGGACGACAAGAAGAAGGGCGCGCGAGCGCTTAAGGATTTGGGCGAAGTTTCCAACGGCTCCAGCCAACCGGAGTGGATCATGGCTGGCGAGATTGTGGAAACCACGCGGCTTTACGCGCGCACTGTGGCAGGCGTGAATCCGGCCTGGGTGATTGAGTTGGGCAGCCACATTTGCGCTCGCTCCTACGGAGAACCGAAGTGGGATGCCCAGGCCGGGCGGGTCATTGGCCGGGAGCGGATAATGATCTTCGGGCTGACTTTGCAGGATAAGAACATCGACTTTGGAAAGGTTGATCCCGAGCGTGCGACTCGCATTTTCATTCATGCCTTGATCGAGGGAGAGGTCGAGACGCCGCACAAATTCGCGCGCGAGAACAACCTGCTTCGTGACAAGATCGAACTGGTGCGAACGCGTGATCCCCGCCAGGGGCTGCCTGACCCGAATGAGGCGCTCTACAAATTTTATAAGGCGCGGTTGCCTGCTGTTTCTTCGACGCACGATTTGAATGGGGTGATGCGCGAACGGCTGGGGAAGGATCCCAACTTCCTGCTGGCTACAGAAACGGACCTGACCGGTGGGGCAAATATTGGCTGGGACGAAGAGGCTTTTCCGCATCAAACGACCATTGCCGGGCACAAGGTTGAGCTGGAATACGCGCACGCCCCAGGAGAAGAGCACGATGGCGTTACGATCCAATTGCCGGTCACCCTCGCGGCGGATCTCAAGCCGGGAATGGTGGATTGGCTGATACCGGGGCTGAAGGAGGAGCAGGTTGAATTTTTGCTCAAGGAGCTGCCGAAAAGCTTGCGAGTTCCGCTGATGCCACTGCCACCGAAAGTTAAAGAGCTGGCGCGTGAGCTGAGCCTAAAGGATGACCTTGAAAGCTTTCGGTTGCTCGTGAACCGCAAGTATGGAGTGAGCATACCTGCTGGAATATGGAACCGGGAGATGCTGCCCAATCATCTTCGCCCACGAGTGGCTTTGATTGGCCCAAATGCAAAGCCAGTGGCCATCGACCGCAACGTGCAGAAGCTCACGGAGGCGTTGCAGAAGCAGAAGGTCAAGGGAGAGGAGCAGCTTTGGGTGCGCGCGTGCGAGGCGTTCGAGCGCGTGGACCTGACCTCCTGGAACTTCGGCGACCTTCCTGAGCGGATCGAGGCGGGAATGCTCGGGAACGCGCCGCTTTATGGGTACCCGGGTCTTGCGTCGGAGGAGGAGCATGTGCATTTGAAGCTCTTCCGCACGCGCGTCGAGGCAGAGGCGGCGACGCGCAAAGGTTGGCCCGCGCTTGGGCAGATCCCGCTGCAAAAGGAACTGGCCTGGCTGCACAAGGATCTGAAGGCACTCGATAAAATTAAACCGCTCTACGTTCCGCTCGGGCCTGGGGATGAGTTAACGGAGACCGCCTACGCCAATCTGCTCGCGCGTCTGTTCAAAGTTCCGGCAGATGTCTTGCCGCTTCGCAAAGCGGCGTTCGACGCCATGGTTCAAAAAGCGTCTGCGGACATTGGAATGGTGCTCCAGCCGTTTATTGGCTGGGTGAGCAGCATCCTGGAGATGCGGCAACAGATCTCAGTGCACAAGAAGCCTTATTCGACGATGCGGGCGGACCTGGACCAACTCGCGCCTGGAAAGTTCCTGGCGATTACGCCGTATGAACGGCTGCCGCACCTGCAGCGGTACCTTCGCGCAATGATGGTTCGCGCTGAAAGAGCGGCGCTGAATCCGGGGAAGGACGCGGAGAAGGCGCGGCAAATTGCGCCGTATGCGGCGGCCCTGGCGCAGATGAGAGCAAAACCGGGATCACCCCAGCGCAGCGACGCGATTGAGGAACTACGTTGGATGGTTGAGGAGTTCAAAGTGTCGCTGTTCGCGCAGGAACTTGGGACCGCGCAGCCGATTTCAGCGAAGCGGCTTGATGCGCAGTTGGAAAAAATCAAAGAGCTGTAGTTACGGGCTTTGGAGGTGGGCTTCCGTTTTGAAGCGCATGGCGACAAAGATGTAGATGATGGTAGCCACTGTCATGACACCCGCGAAGAACAGGTAATAACCGGGGCCCGACTCCATGACCTTGAAGGCGCCCATCAACGAATTCACAACGGCGGTGAAGACATTGCCGAGCGAAATTGCGGCGTAATTGAGAGCCATGAGAAGGGACTTGGCGCCTTTAGGAGCCTGGGTGTAGGCGAACTCAAGGCTAGTGATAGAAACCATCACCTCGCCCGCAGTGAGGAAGACGTAGGCCCAGATCTGCCAGATCATGTGCGGGGTTTGCCCCTCCACGATGAGCTTCTCGGCGTAGGCGGGGATGAGGAAGGAAATGATGGTTAAAACAAAGCCGATGCCGATCTTTCGGAGCGGGGTAAGCGGGTAAATTTTATCGATGGCGGGATAAATCACATACGAAAAGAGCGGGATGAACATCAGGATGAGAATGGGGTTTACGGTGTGGATTTGGGCTGGCTGCCATTCGAAACCAAGCCAGTTACGGTCCATGTGCCGGGCCTGCTGAATCCAGGCGGAGGAGGATTGATCGTAAAGTGACCAGAAAGCAGTCAGCAGGGCGAAAATAGAAACGAGCCGCCCAATGGACTTCAGGCCGGACAAGCTGAAGCTGTCGCGGACGAACTGCTTGCCGGCGGGTGGGATGTGGGCGAACCGATTGCGCCCCATCCAGAAGACAATCGTCGCGATCAGCATGGCGATTCCAGGGACGCCGAACGCCCAGTGTGGGCCATGGTGCTTCAAGAGCCATGGTGTGAGAAAACTGCCAAAGGCGGAGCCAAAGTTAATGGAGAAATAGAACCAGCCGAAGGCGCGCGGAAGCAGAGCCTGATTTGAGCTGCTGAACTGATCGCCAACATGGGCGGCAACACAGGCTTTGATTGCGCCGGCTCCAACGGCGATGAGGCTCAAGCCCACCAGGAGGCCCAGCCTCGTGGAATCAACGGCGAGGGCGAGGTGGCCAAAGCAGTAGAGAATGGAAAACCAAAGAATGGTTCGGTATTTGCCGAGAAGACTATCAGCAAGGATTCCACCAAGAATGGGAAAGAAGTAAACGGCGGAGACGAACCAATGAAACCATTCCCGAGCTTCGGTGTCGTTCATGGTGTCCAACTGGCCGGAGCGGGTGACCAGGTATTGAGTCATGAACACGACGAGGATGGTGCGGAAGCCGTAGAAGCTGAACCGCTCCGCAGCCTCGTTGCCGATGATGAACGGAACACCGGAAGGCATGCCGGTGGTTTGCTCAGGGGCAGTGCGATACGCTTGGCTCATCACGGAGAGAATTCAGCAGGTTGGTAAATCTGCCAAGATGCTTGACGGAAATTTGGTTCGTCCTGAGCTTCTTGCCGCTTAATGCAGCCAACCCCGAAGACGCTCAAACATCTGCCGAAAGGATTTACGATTATTTCCGGTGGCCAGACCGGCGCGGATCGTGCGGCGTTGGATTGGGCAATGGAGCACGGCATTCCAGTGAGCGGTTGGTGTCCTAAGTATCGCCTGGCTGAGGATGGTTGCGTGCCTGCGAAATATCCGCTTAAGGAAATGGACAGCCCGAGCTACTCAGAGCGGACTGAGCAAAATGTGCGCGACTCTGATGCGACTCTGCTGATTTCGCTGAGCCCCGAGCTGACTGGGGGCTCGAAGATGACACTCCAGTTCGCGAAGCAATGGAGCAAGCCGGTGTTGCACGTGAGCAAGGCGGATTTGTTCCCTGGGGTGTTGCTGCGTGAGTTCCTGCGAAGCAACAAGGCCCGGCGTTTGAACGTCGCCGGGCCTCGTGCATCCACCGAGCCGCAGGTGGCTCGGTTCGTTCAAGAGGTATTGGACGCGCTCTTGAACGCTGGCTTGTAGGGCCTATTTTTTTCGAACCCGGTAAAGGCGTCGTGAATGCTGGCCGGCGTTGCTATCTACAAAGCCCATAGATCCGCCCACCAGTGTGCCCTCCCCAACAGCCGACCAACCTTTGCCATCCGCAGAAGCTTCAACATCGATCGCGGCGCCTACCGGCCCGCTAATCTTGAAGGAGACGTTGCCGCTCGCGTAGGCGATTTCCGACAACTTGATTTCGTTGTTAATCGGCGTGGCCGCAGAGCCGAAGAACAGACCGTTCAGGAGAGCGTTGTTGCCAGCCGTTTTCGTGATGGTGATTTTTAGGTGCCCGCGCAGATCCCAGGTCAGGTACTTGCCGCCGGTAAAATCGCTCACGCTTCGAGTATCGAGCACCTCTTCAGTGACAAGGTCGGAGATGGTGACTGTCTGGGCGCGACCACCGTTGTCCCAGTCGAGGAAATACATGGAAACGCGGTGGGCGTTCTGATCGCTCAAGCGGAGTTCCAGTGTGAGCGTTGGGTTGGCATACCAGGTGCCCACGAAGCGTTTCGTGCTCGTGTCCGACTCGAACAATCCGCGTGGGTCAGTGGTGGTTGGTTCCCAAACAAACACGGTCTGTCCCGACACAGTCAGGTTGGCGTAGGATGGATATTCGGCTGTTGCGCCGGGAAGCACGTAACCGTCCGCGCCGAAGAGCGTGGTCCATGATCCTTTGAGCTGAGTGTCCACCCCGACATAAGTGGCCGCGCCTGGGTTAGTCGGAGTGGGCGGCGCTGGGGTGCGAATGTCAGCGGTGTTGGAGTAAGCGGATGGGCCAACGCCATTGGCCGCGCGAACTCTATAAGCGTAGGCCGTTGAAGCAGCGACGGCATTGTCTGTGTAGGACGTGGAGTTGGCGCCAAGCTCCGTGAGGACCGAGAAGGACCCGCCGCTGGTGGCGCGTTCCACAATGAATTTCGTTTCATCACCACTGTTGTCGCGCCAGGTCAGCGCAATTTGCCGGTGAGAGTTGGCGCGGGCGATGAGTTCCGAAGGCGGTGTAGGTGGAACGGGATCGGGCTCACGTTCCGTGGTGGCGTTGGCTTCAGCGGTGAAGGCGCTTTCGCCGCTGCCGTTCGCGGAGCGCACACGGTAGTAATACTTTGTGCCGCTGCGCAGGCCACTGTCGGTGAAGCTTGTTGCGTTCGCCGCGGCTGCGGTGAGGCGGGCAAAGGAGCCACCTTCCGTGCGGCGGTCGATCTGGAATTCCGTCTCGTTGTCGCTGTTGTCATTCCAACGGAGAACGATTTGGCTGCGGCCATTCGCCTGGGCTGAAAGATTGCTAGGGGCGCTTGGGGCTGTCGGTGTTGGGCCCCCGCCGCCACCTTGGGACTCGACACTGACGAAGACTCCCTGGCTGGGATTGTAGTATGTGCCGCTCCCGGAGGTTTCGAGTTTGATCGCCCGAACCATGTAAGTGAATCGGCCTTGCGGAGCGCCATCGGTGAAGCTCGTTCCCTGAACGGGTGAGGCCGTCACCTTGGTGAAGGCACCGGATTCCGAAGTGGAGCGATACACGTTGTATCCGACGATGTCGCTGTCGCTGGACCCACTCCATTGGAGCTTAACACCGCTGCTGGTGCCTTGCGCGCTAAGATTGCCAGCGGGAGCGACTGGATGCGCGCGCAGAGTCGGATCGCCGTGAAGGGCGATATGAATCTGGCGTTCGCCGCGGCTGATAACCGGATAAACTTCGCCGTCATGGTTTTGGGTGATTTTGATGCCATAACCAACGGTTTCACCCATCGCCATGTGATGGAAGAAATTGTGCGGGTAACCGGCGTAGGAGCTGGTGAGTGTGTAGGAGGTGGACCCCAGGACAGCGCGGAGAAAGTTGCTCTCATTATTCCAATCGCCGTAGTAGCTGCCGAGGAACATTGTGAAGACGACTTGGATGTCTTTTAGCGCAAAGTCGTCGGACTCTGCCACGCCGGAGGAGTAGTAATAGCTGCCACCGCCAGCGCCCCACGACATCAAATAACTGCCGGAAGTCACCGCGCTGAGCCATGTTCCGCCAGCTTCAGTGACCTGGCCTTGGCCAAGAAGGGCTGTCATGTTGCGCCACCCGCTGCCAACGATCGGATCCCCTCTTCGGAACCCGAAAAAGTCAGCAATGATGCCCCGGCGTTCCACGTTAAACAGTTTGTGGCGGAAGCGGTGGTCCTTGTTCAGGTATTGTCGGAGCAAATCCAACTCGGAACGGGAAGGGTTCTTGTTGGAGAAGCACGTCAGGTTGGAAAGATCGATGCGTCCAATCTCCAGTTCAATGTCACTGGGGATTTCGTTCTGGTCGAACTTGCCGTCTCCGGGAAGGTTGTGGTTGATCTCGCGCTCGGCGGTGGTGGTGCGAACGGAGTGATCGGTCCAAGTGCCGTTCATATCGCCGTAGAAGACGTCGGCTGGCCATGCGCCTTTATGGTTGTCGTGGTCGTCCGGCGCGACGTCACCGGAATACGGAACTGGAATCGCGCCGAAGAGGATCACGGTTCGGACGTTGCCTGGGTCGGCGTTGTACTCGCCGCGGATGACGTCTTTCACAGCTTGAACGCCGCTGGAGACAGAGATGTCGCGGCGGATTGGGATCCACCCGTCGCCGACGAGATCGCGAATGAGGCGGCTCAGCTCGGCTTCAAGCGATCCCGAGAAGCGGTTGTCCACGATGACGATGACTTTGCCGCGGTTCTCGATGGCGGGCACGTTGATGCCGGCGTAGGTGAAGCCATAACCAGTAAAGCCGAGGCTCGTGTTCTTCTTTACCTGGTACTCGAAAGCGGAGCCGACGCCGACGTTCGAATCGGTGAAACCGGTGGCGCTTCCGCCAACATCACCGATGTGGTTCCAGCTACGATCCGCCTTGTTCTTGCGATAAATGGAGTAACCGGTGGCGTCCGGGCGCTGTGGCCATTGAAGGTTGATTCGTGGAGGCGAGGTCTCAACGCTGGCGCTGAGTTCGACCGAGTAATCCCGAGGGACTGCTGCCTCAATGACAAGGCAGGACAACAGAGCGCAAGCCAGGGCAAGGGTGCGCGCTCTCCACCCAAAGTTCCGCGTCATATCCAATCCAGTGAGTCCAATCCGTTCCGCTCGAAAGGTTCCACACGCCCAGAGAATCTAAATGAGAGCGAGACGGCAGAATGGACTCAGGTTTTCTTTGATGGTGGGCTACAACTCAGCCTGCCAGAGGGGGAAGGAGGAGGTCCGACAGATTCCGATGGTTTTCGAAGATTCGGCTTCGCGATTCTCATCTGCGTTAATCTGCGAATTGTGGGGACCTCCTCCTGTCTTGTTCCTTAGGCAGATTCGGATTGTCAACGCATAGCCCTTACATACTCTGTGGCCATGGCTCGAAAAGAAGGCCGCGCCAAGCCTGAAGGCGGTCTGAACGATATCATCGGGATTATCTGGATCGCCCTGGCGTTCCTGTTTTTCCTCGCTTTATACAGCTACGATCCAGCTGATGGCGGCTATAACCGCGTCGGCGCCAGTGGCGAGCCTCGGAATTGGGCTGGATCCGTGGGCGTGTTCCTCGCTTACCGCTGCCTGCTGCTGCCTTTTGGCGCGGCCGCTTTCCTTGTGCCATTCGCCCTTCTCGCCTTGGGGCTGGGTTACCTCTTCGAATTTTTGTCGTTTCTAAAGCGCCGTTGGTTTTGGTTCATCAGCTTTATTCTTTCGTGCATCTGCCTGCTCCAGACCTGGAACCTGGCCTGGGGTTTCCTGGCTGACTGGCAAAAGAGCATCAATGCGCCTATAGGCGGGTTGATTGGATTGGCCCTGCATGGCTCCATTTTCAAGCACTTCGGAGCGGCGGGGGCGACCGTGGTGCTCTTGGCCATTTACGCTATCAGCTTGCTGTTCCTGACGAATTTCCAGTTGGGGGCGTGGTTGCGGCAGTATTGGGCGGAGCGCGCCGAGCGGAAGAAATCGATGGAAGCGAGCTTGTTCGCCGAGGAAAAGGCCTTGGCGAAGAAATCAAAGGAACTCGAGAAGGAATCGAAGAAGCTGGAAGCGGAAGCTCGGAAAGCCGCAAAGGCCAGCCCGTTCAGCGCGGATGAAGATGATGATGAAGGCTCGGAGAAAAGCACCCTGGGGGCGGACTTGCAGCCGGTGCCGGAGCCCACGGTGCGGGATTTAAGTGTGCCCCAAGCGCGCCCTGCGAAGGCCAAAGCGGCAGCGGCCCCAGAGTCCGAGCCGCCTGCGGACATTGAAGGTGAAGTCATCAGCGCCAAGGAAGTGGTGGCTGCCGCCTCGAGCGCGGATATCCTCGGGACGAAGAAAAACGGCGAGGAACCCCACGGGGCTGCCGCACAGCCTCCGCTCCCGCTCACTGGCAAGCCTAAGCCGAAGAAGGTGAAGCCGATCACAGTGGCTTCGGGGCCGCGCATCGGGAATTACCAACTCCCATCGGCAAACTTCCTCAACATGCCGGACCCAACTGTGCGCTCGACGGAGTCGAAAGAGGATCTGGTCGCGAACGCCCGGCTGATGCAGAAGACTTTGGCGGAGTTCGATATCGAAGTCTCGCTTGGTGACATCACCAAAGGGCCGACGATCACGCGATATGAGTTGCATCCGGTTCCGGGTGTGCGGCTGGAGAAGATCACCGCCCTGACAAATAACATTGCCGCTGCCTTGAAAGCGGAGCGAATCAACGTTCTGGCGCCCATCCCGGGGAAAAGCTCCGTCGGCGTCGAAGTTCCGAACGCGGTCAAAACAAAGGTTATCATGCGCGACCTGCTCGAAAGCGAGGAGTGGGTGAACACCAAAGCGCGGATTCCATTAGCCCTGGGCAAGGATGTCTATGGCAACGCCATTATCGCGGACCTGGCAGAGATGCCGCACTTGCTGATCGCAGGCAGCACGGGGTCCGGGAAGTCGGTTTGCATCAACTCGATCATCGCCTCCCTGCTCTATCGCTTTGCGCCGGACGAACTGCGGTTTGTCATGATCGACCCTAAAGTGGTCGAGTTGCAGCAATACAACGCGCTTCCGCACCTGGTTGTCCCCGTCGTGACCGACCCGAAGAAGGTGATTCTCGCCTTGAGATGGGTGGTTAACGAGATGGAGAAGCGGTACCAAATCTTTGCGAAGGTCGGGGTGCGCAACATCAAGTCATTCAACGAGCGCCCGAAGAAAGAGCCAGAACCGCAGCCGCAGTTGCCGTTGGAACCCAAGAAGGACGCAAAGAATGGCGAGGCGCCGTCTTCGGATGGATTCGCCGTGGAACTGGACGAGGAAATTGTGGTGCCGCGGGAGGACGACATCGTCATTCCGGAAAGGCTCAGCTACATCGTTGTTATTATCGATGAGTTGGCGGATTTGATGCTGGTTGCCCCAGCGGATGTCGAAATGGCGATCGCGCGCATCACTCAAATGGCGCGTGCGGCCGGGATTCATTGCATCGTGGCAACTCAGCGCCCGAGCGTGGATGTCATCACCGGGGTCATCAAAGCAAACATCCCGGCGCGTATCGCGTTCCAAGTCGCGGCGAAGGTCGATTCCCGCACGATTCTAGATGCCATGGGAGCCGATAAGCTTCTTGGCAAAGGCGATATGCTTTACCTCCCGCCAGGCACCGCAAAGCTCACACGCGCCCAGGGTGTGCTGGTGACCGATCAGGAGATTCAAAGCGTCGTGGACTTCATCGCGAAGCAAGGGAAACCAAGCTATGAGGTTGAAATCCATGAGCAACTCTCAAAGGGCGGCAGCTCGAGTTTTGGCAGCGATGAAGAGAGCGACTGCGATGAGGATGAGAGCCTGATCGAGCAATGCATCGAGGTGATTCGCAGCGAGCAGAAGGCCAGTGTCTCGCTGATGCAGCGACGCTTGCGGCTTGGTTACACGAGGGCGGCGCGCATTATGGATGAGCTGGAGCGCCGAGGCATCGTGGGGCCGAGCAAGGGGGCTGAACCGCGCGACATTCTGATCGATTTGGACGCGGGCGAGCCGGAGAAGGCCGCGCCTTAAGCGAGTTGATGTTGCTAAAAATGGAGGGTGTGGCAGGCTTACCACGTTGTTGCCATGGATAAACCCAAGATCATTGCCTATCTGAAACCGAGCTGCGGCTGGAGTAACGGCGTTCGCGCTGTGCTGCGGAAGTACGATCTTCCTTACGAAGACCGTGACATCATCAATGATCCGAACCAACGCCAGGAGATGATCGAGAAAAGCGGGCAGATGCTCAGCCCGTGCGTTGAAGTGAACGGCAAGATGCTGCCCGACATCAGCGGGGATGAATTGGAGCAGTATTTGGTGGGCGCTAATTTGGTCCAGCTAAACAACCGTCCAGCAGACGCTCCGACGAATGCTCCTTGCGCCCATGAAGCTCCAGCCACGAGCTGGATGACCTTCAAGCGGTAGAGCTTACTCGCGGCCCTTTTCCCGCAAGCGCTCGTGTAGTTTGCGGGTTTGCATTTTGGTCTTTCGCTTCTGTTCCAGCGAAGCGCGTTGATCAGTTTTGCGGGCAAAAAGCGCTATTTCCTCCTGCAGTTTGAGATAACTGCCGAAGCGCCTCTCTGTTAAGGCTCCGCTCTGCAGCGCTTCACGAACGGCGCAGCCAGGCTCTGTTTTGTGCTGGCAGTTGGTGAATTTACACTTTGCTATCAGCTCCTCCACGTCCGTGAAGGTCTCCTGCAAGCCCGTTTGGCCCTCCCACAACTGAAGCTCACGCAAGCCTGGAGTGTCGATGATTAATGCCCGGCTTGGGAGAAAAACCAACTCCCGACGGGTGGTCGTATGCCGGCCCTTCTGGTCTTTTTCGCGCACCGGGAGGACGTCGAGGATCTCGTCCTTGTAGAGGGCGTTGATCAGCGTCGATTTACCCACGCCGGAAGGGCCGATTAAGGCGCAAGTATGGCCTTTCTTGATCCAGGGTTTCAGTTGGCGCAGGCCTTTATTCTCCAGCCCACTCAAGGCGACCACGGGCGCGCCAGCGGCTATGCCCTCGACTTGAGCGACGGCTGCATCCACACCTTCGGCAAGATCGGTCTTGGTGAGGAGGACGACCGGCTGGGCTCCACCTTCCCATACGCAGGTTAAGTAGCGCTCGATGCGGCGAAGGTTCAGGTCACCAGCTATAGAAGCGGCCACAAAAACTGTGTCCACATTCGCGGCCAGCGTTTGCTCCTCAGTCACACCGCGAGCGGAGCCACGGGAAAGCTTCGTTCGGCGTGGCAACAAAGCTTGAATGATCACTTTCTCCTCGCGCGGGAGGCGCTCGACTAAAACCCAATCCCCGGTGACGGGATAGTCAGTGCCTTCGTGGCGGAAGCGGCCGGGAACAGTGGCTGGCCACTCCCCCTCCTCATCCCAAACGAACACGACCCCCCGATTCACGACTGCCACCCTGGCGGGCCGCAGGCCGGGCACGTTTACTTTTGCCGCCGCTTGAATGAAGAACTCTGACCAGCCCAGCTCTGCTAATTCCATAGCTCAGTGGGCGAAAGCGGGAATGTTCATGCCGACGCGATGGTTGGGATTACTTGCGCGCAACCCATTCAAGGGCGTTCCCCACGAGCTTTCGAAAGTTCGGGTTCTCGAAAGCCTCGGGACCATGGCCGAGCTGCAGATAAACAACGCGCGATTTGCCTTCAGTGCGGGCCCAGGCAAGCGGTTTTCCGCTTTTGGGATGCGTTGTCGTGATCAGCGGAATGGAATCTTTGCCGGTGCGGTAACCCCAGTAGATTTCATCGAAAATGGTGAAATCAGACACTCCCTTCGTGACGGGATGGTCTTTGGCGACGATCTGCACGGGAATGGTGACGTCATGCTCCCAGCCGAGTTTCTCGGTGACTTTGCCCCTTTGATCCTGCGGCTCCGGATAAGTGCCGCCAATAATACGCTCGAACTCCGGCCAGCTCTGATAGTTAACAATCGCGTGATGCATGACGAGCAAACCGATGCCTCGGTCCATGAGGCCTTTGAAGCGTGATTTCTGCTGCTCAGTGATTTCCTGGACCATGTCGTAGAGCACAACGGCGTCGTAAGTGTAAAGGTCATCGCGCTCGTAGGCGGTGGAGGAACCCTTCCCGTGCTCGGCGTGGATGAAAGTGATGTTGGTGTTGTCCTTGAAAATCTGAAAGAAGGGCGTGGCTTCGAAGCCGTGCCCACCGGTTACGATAAGGGTCTTCAGCGGTCGATCAGCAGCGTGGCTGAGAGCGGCGCAAAGAGCCAGGGCGAGTATTGCGAGCAAGCGCATGCGCTGAAGTGTACGTGAGTTGGCCGCGATTGAGAAGCGCGCGACAAAAGGGAGTGAAGAACTCGATTGTAATGGCGCGGGTTTATGGAAATGTCCGCTTTAAGCCTCCTTACGCCCTCTGTCACATTCAGTTACACGGTGGGGAGGTTCCCTGATGGAGGGTCGGGGGTTGCCCACCTTGCATTTTACGTTCCCGCGCACCACTCTACTTCCCTCAAGGAATATCTTAGCTGTCCGACGCCAATATGATTGCCAAAGCGCAAATGGAGGAGGTCTCTCCCGCCCGCCCTTCAGATTCGAATGTTATTAAAGTCCTTCTAGTGGATGATGATCAGGACGCGTTTTTGCTGACGCGCCATCATCTCTCAAAAATCCAAAGCGCTGGGCCCAAGCTTCAGCTGGACTGGTCCGCGACCTACGAGAGCGGCCTGGAGGAGATCAAGAAGCGGGAGCATAATGTGTATCTGCTGGATTATCGCCTGGGAGCCCGCAACGGCCTGGAGCTGTTGAAGGAGGCGCTCGCGTTTGGCGTGGCTGAACCGATAATCATGCTCACGGCGGAAAACCCGTTGGTGGATGCGGAAGCGATGCAGCTTGGCGCAGCGGACTTCTTAAATAAAGACCGGTTGGACCCAACCATCCTTGAGCGTTCCATTCGTTATTCGATCAAGCATTTCGCCACGCTTAACACGTTGAAGGAACGCGAGGCCCAGCTCGCTGGCTTCATGCAAAACGTGCCTTGCGCTGTTTCGATGAAAGATCTGGAAGGGCGTTACCTTTATGTGAACGAGGCTTGGGGGCGCATGTTCCAGAAGCCGATTGAGGATTGGCCAGGGCGGACTGATGAGGAGTTGTTCCCGAAAGGAATTGCGCTGCGGTTTCGCAAAGGGGATGCCAATGCTTTAAACCAACGCCGCGCAATCGAGTCCACTGAGACTTTGAACAGGCCGCAAGGGGAGCTGAGCTACTGGTTGCTGACCCGTTTCCCAATTCTTAACGAAAATGGGGAGCCGATCATGCTCGGCGGCGCAGCCATCGACATTACCAACAACAAAAGGCTCGAGCGCGAGGTGCAGGAAGTCTCGGAACAAGAGAAGCGGCGCATCGGCCAGGATTTGCACGATGGCCTGGGCCAGTACCTGACGGGCATCGCCTGCATGGTGAAAGTTCTGGAGCAAAAGCTCGGAGCTAAGGAAGTGCCCGAGGCAAACGACGCCAAGAAGATCACCAACATGGTGAACGAAACGATTCAGCAGGCGCGTGAGCTGGCGCGGGGGTTGTGCCCGGTGGAACTAGAGAGGAACGGGCTTCATGCGGCTTTGCAGGAGTTGGCCAATCGGGTGGAAAAGCTGTTCCACGTAAAATGCGTTTTCAAGTCACCACAGGTGGTCTCGGTATATGACAACGCGATGGCTGTACACCTTTATCGCATCGCGCAGGAGGGTGTGAACAACGCGATGAAGCATGGATCGGCTCAAACGATCTCCATTGGTTTGTCGAACCCGAACGGACAGATCCTGCTGACGGTGAAGGACGATGGGTGCGGTGTTCCGAAAGATTTTGATGCGGCCAAAGGAATGGGACTGAGGGTGATGAATTACCGGGCGGGGATGATTGGCGCGTCGGTGACTGTCGAGAATTCCCCGGAAGGCGGCTGCATGGTGAAGTGCGTGGTGCCCTACCCTGCGGGCGCAAACATCGCGAAGAAGAAAAAGCCGAAGGCACAGGGATCTCGGGCGCCGAAAGCTGAGGCTGTCGAAGTCTGAGGCCAGGCGCCATTCGGCCCTTGTCAAAGCCTGCGGTGACGCGGGCTTTTTTGTTGCCGCGAAACGTCAGTTTTGCGAGCGGTGGGACGTTCGTGCGACAAAATGCTTTGCCGGTGAGACAGGGAGCTGAAGACGTGGCAGGTTTGCGGGCTGCCCACCAAGGAGGAGGGCCTTTTCTCTGTATGAAACCTAAGAAGCTCGCATGCATATCTCAAGTGGCGGCGTTCGCCGCAGTGGCCGCAGCGTTAACAACGCACGCCCAATTCAGTCCCATCACGCTTACCCCCGAAAGCTACACACACGATATCGTGGTGGAGCGGGCGGTGCTCCAACCGTTCACGCCCTCTACAACGGCGTCCATGGACGGTGGAACAAATAACACCGGCGCGACCTGGTACGAAGTTGGTTACAATTTGGATGCCCCGGAAACCGGGTTGCCCAGCGCTGGCGCAACTTTCACCGCAGCGGATTTGGCGGACCATAGCTTCCAGATGCCTGGAAGCTACAGCGCGAACAATGCGATTTACCTCAACAGCGGTGTGACTAACGGGACGCTAACTTTAACCACCCCTCGAGCCGCTTCGAGTCTCTCGTTCCTAACCGCGTCAGGCAATGGCCCGATCACTGTCGGTTACACGTTGCGCTTCGCCAATGGGACGACCGAGACAGGGACGTTTGTCTCCCCGGATTGGTTCGGCAACACACCCATTGCCCACACTGCGGCAGGGCGAGTGAATGCGCAGACCGGCGGCTTCGACAGCGTCAGTTCGGAAAACCCACGCTTATATGCAGTAGATGTGGCTGTGGCGAACAGCTCAACGGCTATCAACTCGATCGAACTCACATGGAATTCAGGCACGGGCCGCGCGGCAGTGTTCGGCGTGAGTGGTTCGAGCGGAGCGGAAT
>Ga0196963_10000330_pt1 | contig 44719 bp, 73 predicted proteins | sample S1_5metaG_FD_148600 | JGI IMG/M metagenome (GOLD analysis project Ga0196963, IMG submission 148600) | Soil microbial communities from Anza Borrego desert, Southern California, United States - S1_5 | ecosystem: Environmental > Terrestrial > Soil > Desert | place: USA: California | collected... | reverse complement strand
TCATCGAGGATGTCGCCACACCCCGGCCCGCCGTCACACTTGGTGCCGCAATCGTGGCACCGACCGACGTTGATTGCCCACCGGGCAGGCACAACCCCAGCCGGGCGACCCGGCATATCCGGGAAGGGCTCGGGCGGTATATAGGTGAGCCCGGCGGGCATCAACTCCGGGCATCGCGCGATCAACTCCGCCCACGTCGGCACTAAACCGCCTTCTTCCGCCATACCAGTTCTCCCGTGACGATCGCCCGCTTCTTGGCCGGCTCCGCCACCGCCCACGTCTTGCGCGCGGGGGTGTCGGGGAACCCGGCCGCCACCGCCGACGACCGGTGGATCTTGCCCGCCTTGAACAGGGACTCCATCTGCTCCCACACCGGCGTCATCGCCGTCAGGTACGCCGCCGACTTCACGCCCTCCACCAGGCAGTACGGGTTCATCGGCTGGGCGGTGAAGGCGTACCGCGTCAGCGTCCACTTCCTGAACACCCGCTTGCACCCGTCCCCGTACCGTTCCCGCTCCGCCTTGGTCGGGGCGGACGAGGCCAGCGACCGCGGGTCCCACTCGATGCTCATGCCCCGGATCACGCCCTCGCGGATCATGGTGAACACGTCCTCGCCGAGCGCGTGGCGGCCGATGTAGGTGGTCGCCCACACGCCGTTGGGGTGGACGGTGAGACGGCGGTTGGTTCCCACGGCCTTGGACGGGTCGTGCTCAAGGTTCACCGAACGGGTGCCGGCGAAGTACGTCACGTCGTCCATGCCCTCGGGGAGCACCACGTCACCGATCATGTCTACGTCGGTGGTGGAGATGTACCCGGAGACGAGCCGCTGGTCGATGTTGACCGCTTCCGTCGGCGCGGCGAGGGCGTAGGTCTTGCGGCAGAGGGTGACGGGTTCGGTGGGCATGGCGGCTTCTCCAGAAGGCCCATGAGGTAGATGAGCATGGCCTCGATGCGGGCCAGGCGTCCGTCCTGAACGGGTAGGTTGAAGTCTGGGCGGGCGGGCTTGGGCGCCGGCGGCGGCGGGTCGGCCCAGGACCGGCCGGGGATGTAGTAGGGGGAGTCGGTCATGGAGTGGGCACCACCAGAGGACCGGGCGGGAGGTCGTTGGCGCAAATGGTCTTGGCCTCAGCGTGCTCCTCTTCGTCGCACAACTGGCGGGCCAGGCGGCTTGCCCATGCCTCAATCTGCTGCCGCGCATCATGCGGCGGCTTGTTGGGCCAAGGCGGCTGGCAGGGAATCATGGGGTCAAGTCTCATGGCGTGGCCTCAAGGTACTTGATGGTGTGGTAACGCCGGCCCGCGTGCTCGCCCGGCTGACGCTTGAACCGCCGGTCCGCCTCCGCCTTCGTCATGCCAGCGTCCCGGCGCTTCTTGCGCCGTACGGTGTTGTGCCGCTTGATCGGGACGATCTGTACAGGCTTGGGAAGCACATACTCCGTCCCCTCTGGATCAGCGTGGCCCGCGTCGAAGCCGGCGATGGAGTGCCGGTGCGCCGCGTTGCACACGAACGTCAGGCGAAAGTCGCCGAACGCCGCCTTGATGATCGGCTCATCGTTCGGCATGACCTGCGGGTCTCGGAATCCCGCGGCGCGCAGCCCGTTCGCGTGCTGGCAGTAGCGGGTGGTCCCCGCCTTGCACGCGGTCGCCGCGGGCAGGGTGTAGACCAAGGGGAGTCTCGATCCGTCCGGTAAACGACAACTCTTCATGCCATTCTCCTATTCAAACACCGCCGCCATCGAGCACCTGCACGACGGGTGCAGGGGCGGCGTCTCCAACGCCGCGTAGTCGATCTTCAACTGCCCGCCCTCGCTCCCCTCCAGCGTCTCCCCCAGCCCCAGGAACGGCTGGCCCAGCGCCGCCTCGTTGTGCTTCCGGGCCATCGACTCGCAGAACTCGCAGGGGTCGCTGGACAGGAGCCACTTCTTGCCCTTGACCACCCCCGATTCCTGCCACGCCCGCTCCCGGCCCGTGAGCATGGCCCGCGCCGTCTCCGTCCGCGCGATCCGCTCCGCCCCGTAGTTGCTCACGCTCGTCATCGTGTCCTGCACCCGGGCCTGGAGCTGCGGCAGGGACTCGCCCCTGGCGATGCCGTCCGCGAGCTGGGACCGCACCGCCTGGTCGATGGTGTCGGGCACGGTGCGGATGAGCTTGCCCTCGAACTCGCGCAGGTACTCGGTCGCCCCCGCCGTCAGGGCCTCGTTGAGTCTGGCCGGCTCCACCCGCGCCCCCAGGTCGGCCACGCCCTTGTCCAGCCCCTCGCGGAACATCCGCTGCACGATGGGGCTGGCCGTCTGGCTGAACAGTTGGGCGAACACCGGGTTGCCCACCAGCGACACCACGCCCCCCTCGGGGGTGACGGACGCGACCACCTGCGGGCCGATGCTGTCGAACAGGGCGCGGAGGGCGGCCTCTAGCTCCCGCTCGCCGATGGAGAAGGTGGAACTGAATCGGTCGTCTTTGCGGGGTGGGCCGGAGCAGCAGGCGTGGCCCACAGGGGATAGGAGCATGTCTCTCTGCTGTACGGCCCGAGCGTTCGGTGCATCCGCATGTCCTCCTGCATCTGCCTTTGCCAAGGCGTCAGTTCGAACTGCACGTCCAGCCTCAGCCCGTCCCCCGCCAGTTGTGGCCGCTGGAACGCGCCCAGCGGCATCGTCAGATACTCGCCCATTGCTTACTCCCGTTCGGTATCCCAACGGATGATCTGGGCTGGACTTGGCGTGATGTCCGCCCCGTCCAGCGTGGCCCGCACCATCGCCGCCGGCTGAGCCAGCACCCCCAGCATCCGCACCAAATCCAGAACGTAGATCTGCCTTGGCTGCTCCGGCGTCATCAGATGCGGGCGGACTTCTATTTCCACTACCAATCGCGCCATTTCCGCCTCCGATTCCCCCCAATCCCATCGGGTCCGGCTCCGGCTGTGTCTCGCTCTTGTACTTGTCGCCCGTGTCGTCGTCTACCGCGTCCCAGCCCGCCTCCGCGCGGGCCTCGTTCTTCGTCAACAGGTCCGCGTTCCACATCTCCACCACGACCTTGGTGCCCTCCACGCTGTCCTCGTCCACCCACGGGTCGAACGCCAGGAACACCGACTCGTCCCCGAAGCGGGGCATGAGCAGCGCGTTGAGCGTGTCCTCGATCTTCCGGCCCCGGGGCTGGAGCCCGTACGTCTGCCACTGGTGGATCGCGGGGCTGTCCCCCTCCAGCCCGCCCGGCCGCATCCGCAGCATCTCGATGGGCAGGTCGAAGCAGTTGGCCACCACCTCGTCCACCCGCTCGCCGTTGGTCAGGATCTCCGCCGCGTCCTTCCCCACGTCCAGCCGCTCGAACTTCGCATCCTCCGGGGTGGACGCGACGATAAACCGGCCCGTGTTGTGCGCCCCGCCGACCTTGGCCTGGAGCGACACCTCCATCTGGGTGCGCTGGTTCTCTGTGAAGTTGCCGTAGAGGATGCCCCCGGGCATGCCCCCGTTGTCGATCATGGCCTGGGCGATGGCCACGAACTGGAACCCCAGGCGGGCCTCGGCGACGCACGCGGCAAGGTCGCCGGCCCCGAAGTACGGATCACCGCGAGGGTTGAAGTAGCGGAACGGCACGACCTCCTCCGGGGAGAAGGTCTGCTCCGTTTCCGTGCCGCGTCCGTAGACGTACGCGCCGATCACCCGCTCCCGGTCGGGGACGGGGTGGACGAACTGGGGGAACAGGGGCCACGCCTCCACGGGGGTTCCCGCTTGGTCGGTCGCGATCTTCCAGTAGAAGTTCCCGGCCAGCCCGAGGCAGTTCTGCGTGGCCTCCAGCATCTCGTACAGGCTCATGAGGGGGTTGGGCCGCCGGAGGAACACGTTGACCGGGTGCAGGTCGTCCGTCAGTTCCTCCACCTCGTCGTCTACGTCCATCGCCTTGCGCGCCCAGTGGCCGGCGGACTTCACCAGCCGCTCCCGGCGGCGGCGGGACAGGCGGCGTCCCTCGAACGCCATGCTCTTGCCCCGGCCCACAATCCGGTAGCCCCGGAGCGGGTTGGTGGCCACGCCCGCGCTGTTGCGGGTGGTGGCGACCTTGACGGTGCCGGAGAACATGGCCATGAGTTCGGCGGCGCGGTACTGGCCCTGCCGCCCGTAGTGGATGCCGACCTCGGCGGGTCGGACGGTGGCGGCGGAGTACTGCCGCAGGCCGGGCGTGGGCTTCATGAAGGCGCGGGCCGCGGCGGCGAGGCGGGAGGGGAGGGAGGGCATTTACTGAAGCTCCGTAGACTGGTAGAGGCTGGCGGGCAGGACGTGCTCCGTCACCCAGGGGTTCTCCATCTCCAGCAGCCGCTCAAGTTCGGCGGCGTTCATGAGCTGGGCCTTTTCCGTCCCGTCGCAGACCCTGATCTTGGCGCAGGCAGAGAGGATGGTGACGCCGCCGCTGTCGCTGATCTTGGCGCACCGATACCCGCCCCTGGTCTTGACGATGGCCCCGACGCTCACGCGGCCTCCTTGCGCCTCAGGCGGTACAACTGCTGGCGGATCACGGCGCAGGCCCGGCACCGCCGCTTCCCGACCTTGGTGATGTACACACCGTCGCCCGTGAGGGCGTGACCGCGGGGGCACACCTTGCGCCTGTTCCGCTTCTGCCGCGCCGCCTCGGGGTCCACCAGCCAGAGGAAACTCTGTCCGATCTTCTCGCCGTGCCCATGCCGCAGCACGGAGATGCGCTGCCAGATACGGGACTCGGTGCGCCCCTCGGCGGCCGTGATCTGCTTGGGGGTCAACCCGCGGGCCATGAGCAGGGCCAGCCCGGGGTCGCTCTGGTTGGCCGTGACCCGCTCGTGCTGCCGCTCCTGTTCCTCATGCATGATGGCTGACGCCACGGGGCAGGGGGCGCTGGCGTCCCGGCGGCGGGTCCACACCTCTTCGTCCACCGGCTTCTCGATCGGGCCACGCCGCTTCACCTTGCTGTTGGTCTGCCGCCCCAGGTTCCGGCTGTACCGCTCGTCCACCACCCGCCACTTGATGTACTTGGAGGCGTACACCGGGAACGACGCGCCCCCGTCCGGCCTGTACCGCTCCGCGGCCTCGGTGAGCCAGAGGTAGCACAGGCCCAGCCACTCGGCGGGGTCCTCGCGCCACTTGCGGGCGGCGATGGCGGCCTCCTGCTGGGCGATGTGGACGTGGGCGGCGGGGTCGGGTGTCACATGTCCCCCCGTCGCACGATCACGCAGTCACGCAACACATCCTCGCCAGCGATTGCCACCGGCCAAGGCAGCGCGTCCATGTAAAACAAGTCGCGGAACCAGTCCTCCCATATCGCGTTCGAGATTGGGGCCGTGCTTCCTCCCTCCCACGTCAGGACGCACTCGGACGGGCTCACGCGAGTTCCCACGATCTGCCCGGTGCATTGGGTTGCGTCACGCATCTCGCCCATGCTCACCTCACCGGCCCGAAGCCGAAGTTAGGGTCTTTCCGCCGCTCGTCCCACGACACGGACACAGGCTTGGGCGGGGGCGCGACCGCCGCGATCACGCTGGCCCCCACGCTCACCCCGCCGTCCAGGTGCATCACGAAGTACCGCACGGCGTCCATGCCGTGGTCGTCCACCTTCACCGGCTCCTCTTTGACCGGCTTGCCCTCTTTGCTCTCGTTCCAGCAGTACCCGTCCCACTCCTCGGCGGTGCAGGTGGGCTTCTTCGCCTCGGTGAGAGAGGGATCGAGACCAGCCCGGCTGTCGCGTAGGACAAACAGACGAGGCCGCCCGTCCCCGGCCGGCCGCAGCCTCGCGGCCACCGCCTGGATGCCCACGGTGACATCCTTGCGGGCGGGGATGCTCCCGATGCCCTCCTGGTCGAGCGTGGCGCGGTCCTCCGCGTCGTGGTCTGTGACTGTCGCCTCGTACCGCTCGCCCTGGCTGAGCCGCTTGATGTCCTGCGCATGGTCCCTCACCGTCCGCCGCGTGTGGTACAGCTCCCGGTACAGGTACGCCCGCCCGTCCCCGTCTACCGCCCACCACTGGCATACAAAGGGGTTGGTGTAGCCGAAGTCGATGGAACGGAACCGCCGCCAGTCGGCGGGGATATCGAATCGGTCCACGAGGTGAACGCTGGCGTCCCACTCCGGGTACACCACGCCCTCAGCGGCGGCCCACAGGCCCAGCCGGAGGCGAGCGTGGCGATGGCCAGTAAGGCCATCAAGCACGGCAAGATACTCCGGTGTGACGCTGGGGTTGTCCTCGTGACGGCTGGGGAATCGGGTCGCTCTGCCTGCATCCGCCCACCTCTTGAGCCAGTGTGTCGGGGCGCCGGGGTTACAGTCGAAGATCGCCTGCTGGTACGGCATGACGCCGTTGCGGAGGCGCGTGAGCAACTTCTCCGCGTCGTCCTCCGTGAGTTCCGTGGCCTCGAACCCCACGATGAGGTCGTACTCGGTGGACATCACGCGGTCGGCGTTGTCCATGCCCCCGCAGACGATGGTGGAGCCGTTGGCGAAGTGGTACGCCTGGCGGTGCGCCCGCCCCGGCCCCTTGAGGCAGGGGTCGCCGGGGAGCGCCACCTTGCTCTCGAACGTGACCAGCACGGACTCGGTGAGGCTGGCGCGGGTCTTGCGGACGAGCAGGATGCGGCACCCCGCGTACTTGTGGGCGCAGGCGTAGACCTTCTCCAGCACGCCCCTGGTCTTGCCGGTGCCGGCGGGACCGTCGATGAGGACGATGGCCCCCTTGAAGGTGGCGACCTTCAGGGCCGCGCCCTTGAGTTCCAGCGGGGTTTCGGGGGCGGCGGTGGTCACAGTGGCTTCACGCTGGTGAAGGCGTCCCGCCGAGCGTGGGGATTCATTACCTCGAAATCGAACGCTGCCATAGACGACAGGGGTCTCGTGCGGAGCCGCCCCAACTGGAGGTGATACGCTTCGAGCCTCGACTCCAGCGCCTTGATGCGATGCTCCATCTCGCGCATCCGAGACCGCATTTCCCACTTCTGCATTGGGTCCATCACACGTTCTCCGCCCAGTCGCCCCTGATGCACTTGTACTGCACGTTCACCGGCCCGCCGCCCGCGCCCGTCACCTCGTGCCGCTCGCGGTACTTGTGGGGCGCGTTGCCCTTGAGCAGGAAGATGAGCAGGGTGTCGCTGAACTTGCGGACGGTGCCGCACACGCTGCCCTTGTGGAACACCGGCTCCTCCCACCCTTCAACCGCCCGCTTGAGGGCTTCGCGCTCCATCCGCTCGACGGCCTGCGCCCTCGCGTCCTCAACGGCCGCCGCGTACTCGGGGTCTTTCTCCAGCCAGTCGTAGTGCAGGGTGCGGTTGATGTCCGCGGCGGCGGCGGCGGCGGTGACGTTGCCGGTCTCGGCGAACGCCGCGAGGAAGGCCGCCTTTTTGGGGTGTCGGTTTTCGTTGAGCAAATGCCCGTCCCTGAGCCGCCCCCGGATTGTACCACGCCGATGTAGCCTGTGCTACTGAAAATGTAGCCTCTGCTACGAACCCTCCCCCCCGCGTGCCCGCTCGGACTGGGCTTCGGGCGCCAGTTGCAGGGCGGGTGACTTCATGTGCAGGCGGCCGGCGAGGAAGGCGATGATCAGCACCATCACGATCACCAGGGCGATGACGAACGGCGTGCCGTCTCGTCCGTCTCCGGCTATGGCCAGCCCCACCAGCAGGATCAGGCCCAGCACGATCAGGAAGATCAGCAGGGGGATGGTCATGGCTTGTGCTCCCGCTCGGCGTGGGCGACCTCGGCGACAGCCCACAGCGTCTCCCGCACTCTCCGCTCGTACTCGGCTGGCGACGCGGACCACGGCGTGAGCCATCGCTGCGTCTGTTCCTCGATCACCTTCTGTACCTCCGCCCTCTCCCTCACCCCCTCCGTCCCCTTGGCCTCGCCGGGCGCGGGCTGGGCTTCCGCCTTCGCCTCGTACTGCTCAATCATTTCCGCGACCCGTGCCTTGAACGCAGCCGGATCGCACCCAGTGTCCTTCGCTTTGGCGAGAATCCAGTCGAGAAGGCCCTGCATCTCACTCGCGTCCGCCAGTAGTCGGTTGAACGCGGCCTCTGCCTCGCCGGCCTTCCCCTCCCCGGCGGCGGTGGGCGATGGGGCGGGCGGGTCTACCCCAATGAGGAGGTCGATCCGCCGCAGCGTGGTTTTCCAGAACATGGTGTCCAGGCTGGGGAATGCGGCGTTGCGCAACTTGCTCGCGATGAGCCTCAGCAGTTCCTCCGCGTCCCTCCACCCGTCCGGTTGCGGGCGGGGCGCGGGGGCACAGGCTTCGGCCGCTTCCTTGCCCTCGCCCAGCATCGCGTTCAGTTCGGCCCGCATCACGAGCACCGTGCTCTCCAACTCTTGCAGCCGGGGCAGGTCGTAGACTTCGAGGGCCTTCACCCGCTGCTCTAACTCCTGAAAGACGCGGTAGTAGTCGTTCGGTGTCGGCGTGTGGCCGTTGTACATGATCCGTCCCAACGACTCCAGTTCACTCGCCATCGTCGTCTCCGTGTGACGGTCACGCCGTCAGTTGCTTGGCCTTCCGGTCCTTGCGCGGCACCCAGTACCACTCGCCGCCTTCCGCTTTGAGTCGCCCCTCCGCTTCGAGCGCGTCCAGTGCCTTCATGACCTGCCGCACCTTGGCATTGCTGATGTCCCGGTACAGGGCGTTCGCAATCTGGACAGAGACCCAGCCTGCCCAGCCGTTACCCCGCCTCTGCATGAACCGCCGCACGTCGTCCTTTACGCTGCTCAAGCCCCACCCCCCTCGCTCGCGTCGCGCGCCTGGCCCGGGGCGGCTTTCTCGCCCTGGTACTCAGCGCCGCACGCATTGCACCGATACCGCAGCCCGCCGATCTTCGTGAACACGTCGCACTTGCACTCGCACCGAAACCGCTGGCCCGCCACTGTCAGCATGGCCGACTCGGCTTCGGCCGCTGGCTCTTGCGGCTGGCCTGGGGCGGAGAGGGCGGCGTTGATCCGTCGCAGTGCCGCGCACTTCGGGTGGAACGCCTCGCACCCGTCGTAGTGGGTACTGCCATCCGTCCGCCGCATGAGGTCCGCCCGCTCGACTTCCAGCGCCTCCCTCAGCCTCCCCGCCTCCGCGCTCGCCGCGTCACGCTCGCGCTGGAGGGTGCGGCAGGCGTCGATCACTTCCAGTGTCTCGCACGCCTGCTCGTACACCCCCTGCTTGAACCCATCGCGGTACGCATCCTCGGCGCTCCAGTCGTTGAATGGGCTCAGTGCGCCCATGTCGATTTCGCCGGGCCGCGCTTCCCTCGCCCGCGCCTCAATCTCCCCCACCCTCTCGGTCACGTCAGCCATTGCGGTGCTCCTCACTCTGCGGCTTCAACGCGCCGTGGCACATCGGGCACACGCCCGTTGCCTCACAGTGCTCGCACTCCTCGCCGTCTTGATCGCCCCAACCGCCACAGCCTGCGCAATCGCCGGGGTGCTCACCGTCGCAGCACTGCACACACTCGCACCGGGTGTCCTTCGCCTTCTCACCCTCCACGCCCCACCCCCTTTGCCGCGGCGGCTTTGCCAGTCTCGGTCGCATGGAAGTAGTGCCCGTAGCCGGTCGCTAGGCCCTTCCACATCAGCCCCATCGCCGCCAGTTCCTCGCACCGCCGGTAGTCGTCTGAACTCGACTCGGCCGCGAAGTGGTTGCGGTACGGCTCCGCCGCACGGTCGAGCCCCAGCGTGTGCAGCAGCACATCCACAAGATCAGGGCTCAGCCTCTCCGCTATCGTCGCGGGCGTGGCTTGGGGGTCAGGCATGGGGGTCCACCTTTCGGAACGTGAGCGCCCACACCCACGGGTTCGCGTCCCATGAGCCTGCGCCGTTGATGCGATCCCACAACTCCGAGTAGTGAACGCGGACCAACTGGCAGTGCCCCGCGTCAAAACCACCAGCCCACTCGCGGGCCTTCACTGCTTGCGGGCGTGACTCAGCCCACTTGATAGCATCGGCAACGCTCGTGCCCGCGGGCACGGGGATCGGCGGTAGGTCGATGCCTTCTGCTAGACAGTCTTTCGCACTGATGTCTTTCAGCCGCTCCACTCGAACGCCCACAATCTCCAGCGTGATCCGGCTGGCCCATCGAGGCATGTGGATGGATGAGCGGAGTCGCCCGTCGCCCCAGCCCATCGGGTGCTTGCCATCGGCCTCGAACCACACGTCCTGTCCGGCTGGAACATCCCCGGGCGGGAGGTCATCCCATTCCGATGTAAACCGAAACGTCTCCTTCACCCATAATCGGTCGCCGGGTTGGCCATAGGGCCTCCAGTCGTGCGCGTTGAGGTGCCCGGCCGCCCGCTTGTTCCGCCCGCGACTCTCGCGGACGCGCTGCAGCTCTCCGCCGAACCAGACCACCTCGCCCGGCTCCGCCTTCTCGGCTGGCACCGGCTGCGGCTTCACCACCCGCCGCGTCTGCGTCTTGCGACCGTCGAGGATCGCGCGGACCATCTCGCCCGAGAACAAGATCGGCCGCTCTTTCACCGCTGTCGTCGTCATCGCGGCTCCTCCCCGCCCCCGCCGGCCGGGACAAGTGACAACGCCTCCCGCATCTTGCTCGCGTCACGCTCATGCGACGACAGCCGATTGGCAATCGACTCCCGCACCTTTGCCACGAGGTCCGCGACAGCCGCCTCCGGCGTCTCACCCATGCCCTGTGGCCGAACGGCACTTGGCGGCTTATCGCCCGTCGTAATGGCCGCCGCCCACGCGGCTCCTGTCCTCCACACCATGAACGCCTGCGGGAAGTGAACGTAACTTCCCTCGTTCGACGCCTTGAACAGTTGCTCGATACTCGGAATCACTGTGAGTCTCCGTTGTTCGGCTCGCTTCCCCCGCCGGCCGGGGCCGCCGCTGCCCACCTGATCCCCACCGAAGCCCGGTGCGGCCCCAGCCCGTACGGGTCCACCGCCGGGACCACCCCACGCTCGGCCCACCCCCGGCTGTACTCCGCCCGCCGCTGCGGCGTTGGCGCGGAGTTCAACTGCACCTGCGCCACCGAGCCCAGCGGGAAGCACCCCTGGCACTGCTGGTTCATCCACCCCGCCCCGTTGAACGACTCGTCCATGCGGCTGAGTTTCGTCCCCTCCGCCGTGACCAGGGGCTCCCCGGCCGGCGACATCAGCCCGAACTTGCCGCAGCACCAGTGCGCGGTCTCGGGCCTGATCCGCTCCGCGGCCTCGACGTACATGTCCAGGCCCAGCCCGTCCCCGTAGTCCGCGGCGTACCGCGCCTTGCTCCTGGCCCCCTGCGGCCCGGACACGTCCTGGCCGAGCCCGGTGAAGCCCGCCTCCACCAGCATCCTGAGCCCCGCCCGGATCGCCGCGTGCGACTCGCGCTCGCCGTAGGACGCGGCGTAGACGATGGAGACGTAGCTGGGATCGACCGCCGCCATCTGGTCGTGCAGCTCGCGGAAGGCCGCGACGAACGCCGGCCGCTGGGCCAGCGGCAGGAGCGCCGGGAGCATGTCGGCCCCCCAGCCCGGGGAGACCGGGTACTGCGTCCCGGCCTTGGGCGTGCCGAAGAGGTCCATCAAGAGCAGGCGGGGGTGGGCGACGGCGATGGACCGGAGCGAGCCGCGGTAGTCGGCGGCGTCGTACAGGTCCGAGCCCAGGGCGGCGCGGTAGTCGGTGACGCCGTTGGCCGTGTGCCGCCGGAAGGCCCAGGCGTGGCCGCTGGGGTTCTGCGGCCCGGCGCTGCCGCGTGCGCCGCAGGGGATGAGGAGCATGGCGGGCGCGGTCGTCGTCGTCATCGTGGGGCTCCGGTCAGGGGGTGGGGGGATGCGGCTTCTCCAATGGTCACGATCTTGCCTTTCGGCCCTGCCCGTAGAGCCTGGGCGTCGCGTGCCCCATAGGCCACCAGCACCGATGGCGCTCCGGCGTTGAACGATGCCCGCTCCCCGGATGGATAGTGAAAGTGCAGGCGGCCGCGCAGGAACAGAACCGCCGTGGCCCGCTGCCACACATGATCGTGGAACATCGCTGTCTCGGTGCGAGCGAAGATCAGGGCCGTGCCGGTCCCATGATCGGCCAGCCTCTTGAGCCACCGCCCCGTCTCGGGTCCATACGGGGGATTCAGCCACACGCGACCGAACCACTCGCGGGCAAGCCCATCGTCCGCCTTCGTCCACATGGTCGATGCGGTCGGCCACGGCATTGGCTCGCTCGCGCAGGGATCAAGATCGAACGGACCCAGTGCCGCGATGATCTCGGGCGGCGTCAGCCAGTCATCGGTGAAGCCGCGATAGGCCCGCTGGTGTCCGCCGACGCCTCGGCTCACGGCTTGCGCTCCTCTGTAGCGACCGGCTCTGGCTTCGCTATGTGCTCCGCAACCCATCGCAATCCTCTCACGCGCTGCTCGTGTTCCCTTTTGGCGGACGCGATCTTGGCGTCTCGCACCGCTTCTGAAGCGCGGATAGCGGCCTGCAATTCGAACTCTGCCATCACCCCTCCCCTCGCGCGCCATCGGGGGAGAGCGGGGCAAGGGCGGGATCAAGGGCGCGTAAGCCCTGCTCGGTGACGTGGAAGTAGTGCCCGTACGACAAGGCCGCGCCCCTCTTCATCATGCCGGCCGTCGTCAACCGCTCGCACCGCGCGTAGTCGGGAGTCCCTGTCGCAGCGGCGAAGTGGTTGCGGAACGGCATGTCAGAGCGGTCGAGACCGAGCGTGTGCCGCAGAATGTCCAGAAGATCCCTGGTCACGACCTCCCCCCCTTCCGCGCGCACGGGACGATGCGGACGATCTCGGCCAGGATGCGCCGCTTGATCTCCGCGTAGTCCTTTGCCCGCAAGCGTGCGTCCATGCACTCGCGGATGTACGCCGCCATGTGCGCCGCCGCTCTGCGCACACTCTCCTTCTTGGCCTCTGCTCTCGCCTTCGCCTTCCTCGCCTTCGCCGTCGTCGGTGTCGATCGCATGGGGGGCCTTTCAGGGGGTGGGGGTGCCCGTGGCTTTGGCGATGGCGATGAACAACTTGCAGTCGTTCGTGTGCCCTCCGTGCGGATCGGCGGTCATGCCATCCGGCCTTGGATTGCCGCACCACAGGCACGCCTCGCAGTCGTTGTTCTCGTCATCTGTCTCAGTGGCCGACCACTCGACCTGCTGGAGAACCGCCAGCATGTCCGGCCACGAGTCGATCATCTGTGCCGCTTGCAGACACTGGTTCATCGACAGGGGTTGAGGGTCAACGTCGTCCTGCTTGGCCGTACGGAGCCGTTCGGCCAGCGCGTCGGCCTTCTCCCGCCATGTCGGCGCTGGGTCGCCCCGCCGTACGAGCACATGCACAGTTGGCTTCTTCGCTTCGTCCATCGTCGTCTCCTTGCTGCCGCGGCGGGGTTAGGCCCCCGCGATCTCCCGCCACCGGGCACGGAACGCCTCCGTGGTCCCGCATCGGGCGTGCTTGTCCTTGAGCCGGGCGAAGATCGGGTCGTCGCGGTTCTCGCGGAACCGCCGCACCAGCTCGCGCTCGTACCCCGTGACCGGGGCACGGCCCGTGTCGATCCCGTCCACCGCCAGCCGCGGCGTCGGCCTGGGCTTGGCCTCCACCTCCCGCATCCGGCGGATGAGCGTGCCGGCGTCGGGCGTCTTGCCCCGGTAGCCCATGCGGTACTCGCCCACCACGGCCTTGGCCTGCTCGTCGGTGATCTCGATGCGCCGGAGCCGGTCGATGAACAGCGTGGTGATCTCCGCCGTCCAGTCGCTCGCGGGGAACATCCGCTGCGTGTATTCCACGGTCGCCCGAACGTCCATCTCGTTCATGTCTTGGTCCCCTTGCCGAACGCCTTGGACACCAGGGCGCCCACGTCGATGCCGTTGGCGTGGCCGTTGGGCTTCGGTGCTGCCCAGTCGCCGTCGTCGCTCTCGTACACCCGCTCGTCCACGAATCGGTCAAGCCCCACGGCGTATTGCCCGTCCTCGCGAGACCCCACCCAAGACGATGCGTACGCCTTGATTCGCCCGTGCAAATACCCGATCGGGTCCGCCCTGCCGCTGGCGGCGATGTCGCCCACCGCCCGCTCGAACAGCCGCAGCGCCATGCCCTTGGTCCCGCGCCGCAGCCGGGGGTAGTCGGCGAACAGCCCCGCGACCTCCGGCCAGGTCAGCCGCACCTCGCGCGCGCCCGCGCGTCCGAACGCCTCGCCAGAGCCAATCCCATCCCTACCCATCCCATCCCCGGCGACGCTCCCGTCGTCGGAGTGCGAGTCAGACGCCGTCGGAGTGGGAGTCAGACTTTGGGAGACTGCGACTCCGCCGTTGGCGGCGGGCGTCTTAATGTCGCCGTCGCCGCGGTGCAGTAGCGTCACGCCACGGCTCGCGGCCCGCTTCTTGACCCACCCCTCCGCATGGTCGTCCCAGTCGTGGATGATGAGCCGGTGGGCGTTGTCCCGGTCCAGCCACTTGGCCTCCACCAGCGCGTTCACCAGTCTCTTCGGATCGTCCGGCCAGTCCACGATGTCCGCGATCTCGTCGTCGCTCAGCCGGCCGATGTCGCCCGCGATGTAGCAGTCGGCCGCGGTATCCCAAAGCACCTGCATGATGCCGACCGCGTGCATGCGAGGGATGCCCAGCAGACGGGCGAGCCGTCGCATCTTGACGTGGCCGTGGGTGTTGTGCTTCAAGCCGGCGCCTCCTGCGTCTCCCGAGACTTCCGCGCTGCGGCGTTCCGCGCCCGGATGGCCTGATGCCGCTTCTCGTCTTGGGCCTCGAACCAATCCCACACCTGGCGGGCGCAGGCCATCGGGTCGCGGTGCAACTCGGACCCGGTGAACCGGAGCACCTGATACCCCGCCAGCGTCATGTCGCGGTCCCGCTTCCGGTCGCGGGTCAGTTGCTCGTTGTTCGCGTCGTGGAATGCCTTGCCGTCGCACTCGATGATGAGCGGGCCGTCGAACTCATCCTCGTGCGCGTACGGCCCTTGGAACATCCGCACCAACGCGAAGTCCGCGCGGTATTTGCCGATGCGAGCCTGGGGGACAGTGAGAAACAGTTGCGCGAACGTGAACCGCCGCCCATCCAACTCACTGGGTTCTGTGACCGCCCGGAACAACTCGTGGTTCCACTTGAGGCGGACAACTTCATCAAGAGATATCTTGCCGCCGGGGACTGATCGTGATATGTGCGGCGTGTCGTACGACCGCGACCGCCCTTGGGGGTGCCGTGCTATCAAGTGGGCTTCCCACGCAATAGCGAAGATCGCCTCGATTGGGCTGTCGCAGTTCAACTCACTGTGGTCGGACTGCCACCCCAACTCATCAACCAAGAACTGCTTAGCAAACAGATCAGCAGCGCCACGCTCGATCTTATCGAACACCGACTTATCCATTGGTGATCCCCAAAAAGGACACACCCTCCCCCGGCTGTGACTGGTCCGCATGACGGCAGGGCCGCATCGGCACAGCGGGGGGAGGGGGTGTCAGGGATGGGGATGGGCGGACTGCCATATGCGAACCAGTGCCTACAAGATACCAAATCCTCAGAACCCGTGCTGACCACAGACCCGCATTTGACGCCATCTTGGCGCGATATTCACCCTGTTACTCCCGTTAGGGTCCGGCGGTGGTGTCGGTCTTCGTGATGACCAGTTCAACGCGGGGGTTCGCCTTGTCCACCTCCACCCGCACGGGCAGGTAGGTGAACCCCGCGTCATTCGTAACAAGCCCGGCGTCCGCGAGCCCATCAAACGCGGCCTTCATGGAGGCCAGAAGGTTGTCGCGGTCCCGGCGGCGCTTATCTTTGAAGTAGAACGTGGCCTGGACGGTCGCGGTAGGCCAGAGGCACGGGCCGTCCTCTCGCTTGTGGTCGAAGTTGTGTTCGACCATCGCATCCACAGCGGCCCACGCGGCAACGACCCGGTACTGCTTCGTCTTGCCAGCCTTTCGGAATCGGCCGCCCCGGCTCCCCACGGTGTGGTTGGGCGACAGTTCCCGCGGCGGCAGCGGCAGCGTCACGGTCACGCTCCGGCACGCGGCGACGACGGCGGATTCGGGGGTCATGGCAGGGACTCCCCGACCAGTTTGCGGCCTTCGTCACTGATGACGGCGTGAACGTGGATGCCGTCGCGGACCCTGCGAACGAGCCCGCGCTTGAGCAGCCCAACAATCTGCGATGAGCACCGTCGCATGTTGCCCGACAGGAACCAGTACGGGTGCTCGTTGAACGAGCCCATGTAGGGCATGTAGTGGGCCTTCGCCCCAGGCTTCGCCAGTTCCGTCAGCGTCTCGGCCATTTTGTTCGAGAGTTTCACGCCGCCTCCCTCCGCATCCATTCCTTCCGCGCCTGCCGCCGCTTCACTGGAACGCTCCTTGTGCCGCCTGCACCGCCATCACCGCCGCCTCGAACGGGGCGCCGTCATCGGGGCTCTGCTCCCGCACCGAGCAGATGGTCTTGTCGCCGTACTGGGCCTCCCACCAACCGGGGATGGGGTCGCCCTCGACCACCCGCCGCTTGAGCAGCGGGCACCAGCAGGGGAATGAGCGAGTGGCCGGGCGGACGGTCAGCATCACGCGGCCCCCTTATCCACTGGCAGCACCGCCAGCACCTCGCGCCGGGGCTTGCCCAGCATCGCCGGCCGCTTCCAATCCGGGTCGTCCGTGGACTCGTGCGCGTTGAGCAGTTCCCACACCGCGTCCTGGTGGATCAGGCAGCGGTCGAAATCGCCCTGCTCGTACGCGACGACGGCGAGGAGGAACTGCTCTTGGAGCGGGGCGAGTTCACCCAGTCGCCGGCCTGCCACAGCTTTACCTTGTCGAGCAGGTAGCGGACCGCCTCCTTGTTCTTGGCCCCGAGCGCCAGGGCGATCTGCCGGTTTGAGAGGCGGAGCTTGCTGTGCAGGGCGTACGCCAGCAGCGCCCGCTCCTCCATCGCACCCCGCGTATAGGGCAAGTCCACCGCTACGACTGGCAAACCGAGAATGCGGCACAACAAGATCGCCTGCAAGCGCCGCGCTTGGGTCAACGGCGGCAGCGATGGCGGCTTCGTCGAGTCCATCGATCTTCTCCAGAACCAGGGTGATCTGGGCGGGCGTCACGCGACTTCTCCCAGGATGCAGACATCCCGCCACGCGATGATGGGGCTGGGCCGGTTGCGCCGCTTGGCGTTGGCCTCGAACGGGTCGGACGGGTTCCGCAGCCGGAACCACAGGGCGTCCAGCCACCCGTCCGCCCAGAACTTGTGCCCCGGGGTGTTCTTCTCGTACGGATTGGCGATGAGGGGCGCCCCGTCGCGCCACGCCTTGCAGCCCCGCGCGTACTGCGTGGTGCCCGACCAATCACGGACGTGCTTCTTACTTGCCACCGTTTGCCTCCTGGGCGCCCACCACCAGTGATCGCCACACCCGCATCGGGCGCCTGTGGTTCTGCACCTGCCTCGACTCGCGGTAGGTGTTGGTCGGCGTACACAGCCCGGCCTCACGCAGCCGCACCATCACCGCCCCCAGCGCCCGCGCCTCGCGCGGCGGGGCCACCTCGGCCGCGGCGAGCACGGCCACGATGTCGTCGGTCGTGAAGTGCGCCATCTGCCGGCAGACGTGCCGCCCGGCCTCCGTCGCCTTCTCCATCCACCCGGGGTCGGCGGCGACGGCGACACGCTGGATCGCGGTGTCGCGGGCGCGCTGGGCGTCGGGCGTGCTGAACAGGGGGCCAAAACTTGGGCGGGGGGCGATGCTCATGGGGTGCGTCCGTGCCGGTGAAACTTCATTCAGATTGGCCCTATGGCCGTTTGAAGGCCCGGCGACGGAACGAACCGACGCCGGGCTTAGAGGAGGAGGAGGCTCTTTGAATCTCCCGCCGAGCCTTGCGGCACGACGGGAGCAGAGGAGGAGAGACGAAGAATCCCCGCCGCAGGCGCGCGCCCACGCGCGGGGTCGGGTGGATCAGGTGGCCCCGGCGGTGGCCGGGACGTGGGACGCGCGAGCCTTCTTCTCCAGCTCGCTCTTGTGCTTCTCAAGGGCGGCCTTCGCCGCGACACGCTCCTGGCGGTAGTGGTCCGTCGTGATCTCGGCGGTACCGATCCGCTTGTGGATGCGGTGCCGGATGGCGCGGTGCACGTCGTCCAGCGACTTGAGCGCCGTGCCGCCCCCGGCGTCCTTCCAGATGTTCCAGATGGAGTCGGCGATACTGTCGCGTTCGATGACCTCCGCTGCCGTAAGGCCCGCCCGCCAGTCCCGGCCCGTCTCGGCGACCTCTGGGGGCGGCACGGGCGCGTCGCGGCCGATGACCTCCGGCACGTTGCGCGGCGTACGGGCGGATGACTTCGTGGGGGTGCCCCTGGCCGCGCCCTTGGACTGGCCCACCTGCTCGTCCGATTCCGGGTCGTCCGACGTGGCGAGCCCCAGCAGGGACGCGATCCCGTACTTGCGGGCTCCCGTGATCGCCTTGTACGTGGCCTTGTCCGCCCGGTCCTGCCCCTCACCGAAGGACTCGGCCTCGATCCACTCGCCGGACTTGTGCAGCAGCCGCATCGTGAGCCGGGCGCGGCAGGCGTTCTCCGTCCCGCCGTTCCTCGTCGTGCGGCTCTCCAGGCAGAACACTTCCGGCACGCCCGACATGAGGCACAGGTCGTGCTTCGCCAGCACGGGGGCCACGGCCTTCACATAGTCCTCCAGCTTCGCGTAGGTGTAGCGGTCGAACGTGTTGTTGCCGGACTTGGACACCGGCCCCATCTCGGCCACGGCCGCGACCAGCGCCGGTGCCAGCTTGGCGATGCTCTCGCTCTGGTTCATGGCTCACTCCTCTCCGTTGCCGTCGTTGTCCTCGAACTCGTCCCGCATCTGGTCGATCAGGCTGGACAGGGGCACGTCCACCACGTACTTCCCAACCCTGACCGGCAGCGTCGGCTCCCTGTCTGGGTGCCCCATCGCCGCCGCGCCCTCCTCCCGCCGTCTCGCCCCGTCCGCGTCGGGCTCGGGGTCACGGCTGTTCGCGTGGTGGGGGTGGTGGGTCATGGCGTCACCCTCTGCCCCGCCTTCGCCTCCATCGCCTCCATCGCCTTCGGGGTGAGGTCTGTGGCCTTCACGTGGTGCACATCGATCCGGCTCATGGCGTACCGCGAACACACCTCGTACGCGCGGGTCAAGCTGCCCATGCGGTACAGCGTCTTGCCATCAAGTGTGGGAAGGTCGCCGTCCATATCGCGTTCTGCGATCTCTCGCAGAAACTTGGCTAGCTCATGCCATTGATCCTGCATCCACTTGAGTGTCGCAACATCAACCAGCACCTTGTCGGGTGTCTTATCCTGCTTCTTCTTCATCGCGCCTCCTCCTGTACCTGGCCGTCCGTGGCCCCCGTCGCATCCTGCCCCGCCGGGACCGCCCCGGCGGATTGCTCGTGCAGGGCCTTGCGCACCGGCGATTGCAAGGCCGTCAGCATCTGCTGCATCACCGACTGCTTGAAGGCCGCAGCCTCTTTGTGCTGCCGGTTCTTCATGAACCGATCGAAGATCAGGTCGTAGCGGGCGATGGCGTGCGCCCAGTCGTCGGGTAGGTCGATGTTGAGTTTCACCGCCCACCCCCACCCGGGAACATCCCCGTGCCGTCCGCCGGCCAGTCGCGTCGATACTCCCCCTGGCCGAGCGAGACGGCGGGGGCCGCCGCCACCGCGGCCATCAGCGCCCGCGTCGCTTTGTCGTGCTCCCGGTTGTCCCGGGCATCGCCGCCCGCGATCTCGGCCAGTCCCTCCCGCATCGGCAGGAGCGCGTCGGCCGATTCCGCGACGGTGCACGCCTTGGCCATCGCGGCCATCAGGTCCGCCCGTACGTCGGCGCGGTGGAGCCGGAACAGCACCGGGCGCAGGTCGCGGAACAGGCGGCACGCTTCGATGGCCTGATCGGCCAGAGCGTCGCGGGCGATGGCTTCGGCTCGGTCGGTTGCTGTGCTCATGCCGCACCTCCCGCGGACGCGGCGGGGATGGAGAGGGCGTGGCCGGTGGCCTTGGCGATGGCGGCGCGCCGCACTTCTCGGAGCCACGGGCCAATGCGTTGATTGAGCGGCACATCCCAGGCGCGGGCAAACTCATCGAGTTCCCGCGCGCTCACCCCGTCGGGTTTCTTGTTGAGTATCTCCCAGGCGTCGGCGGCCTTGGCGTAGTGGAGCAGTTCCGGCGCGGCGGCGATCAGGCGGGCGTTGGCGTGCTCCGTCGGCGTGCCGATCGGCTTGTTTCGGTCATATTCACCTGTGCCTACGGAGCAGATGTGGGCCGTGCCATAGACATGCAACTGCACCGTTCCTGTGCTCACAACCCACGGTCCCGGCGTGTGCTTCGTCTCCATGCGTGTCTCCTAGGGCAGGGCCGTGCACGCGCCCGCGATGACGCGGCGTGGGCCGGTGGCGAGTCGTTCTGGTGGTGCGGCGCGGGACGTGGCCAGGGTGAGCAGCAACGCCCCCAGCAGCCCGGCCGCGATCAGGGCCTTGGTCCACTCCGCGAGCGCGGCGAGACGGGCGGGGGAGGGGGCTAGTCCTTCCGGTCGTGCCGAACGGTCTGGATCGCCGCCGCAAGCATCAGGGCCAGAGATGACATGGGCGGCTCCCGATCCATGTGCCGATCCAGAAGGATCGTGACGAGCCACAGGACGAACGCCAGCTCCCAACCCAGGCTCGTCCACTTGATCTTGGGCATCCCGTGTCTCCCCAGCGGCCCGGGTCGCACCGCACGCCCCGCCGCTGGGGGGGGTGTGGGTGGGGGAATGCAGGTGCCGGTCGTCCCCCGTGCCCGGGGCGGTGCGGCATGGAGCCACACCCGGGATGGCATCACCCGGCCGACCGGCGTTGTGAGTGACAAAGGATGCGGCGCTTCCCACGCCGCGGGCCGGTTCATCACCGGCTCTGCCCGGCCATCTCCCCGCCCCGGTCTGGGCAGAGCAAGAGCCGTCCGGGCCACAAATGAGCCCACCCGCCGAGAGCCCAGAATCGGGGGCGGACTGGGTATTCAGACCGTCAGGATTTGCAGCACCGCCCTGCCCAGGGGGGTTCACCAGAGCGGCGGCAATCGCTCGACCCAGCGTGGGGGCTCCCACCGCCAGAGGCCGCACACCATCTCCACTACCGTCCTGAACACGGCGAGCGGGAACCCCACCGCCACCGCCACGATCACCATGACGCAGGCCACCGCCAGCGTCAGCGGGACCATGATCGGCAGTGAGACCATCGCCCACCAGGGCATGGGGCGTCGTTCCACAGGAGGCTCCAGTGAGGGCACCCGGGCCGTCCTGTTTCCACCCCTGTGGATGCAGGTTCAAGTCCTGTTGCGCCCATTGATGCGAAGAAACGGCCGCTGAGGCGGCCACAGGCCCACGGCGGTTGAACCCGGACTCGACAGGCGATGGTTGTGCAGACCGCGCGACCGGCCGAGCCGGGGCTGAAACGCCGTGATGGCGAAGGGTATCGGTCTGCACGCCCGGAGTATCGGGTGTTCCTGTCACTCCGTCAAGAATAATCTGGCGGTTTTTTTGTCCTGCTAACGGATTCTCACTTGCACCCGGCTCCGGGAGCGCCATAACCGCCCGCCCCAGCGGGAGTAACCGCTGGTCGGTGTAGACCGTCGAGGTGAGCCGGGGGTCGGAGTGGCGGGCGAGTTTCTGGACCTCGATCTGCTCGGCGCCCGAGAGGGCGAGCATGGTCACGAACGACTTGCGCAGGCTGTGGAAGGTGGCACGCTGGCCGCCGATGCTGCCGATGCCGGCGTCCGCGAAGTCCCCGTCGAACACGCGGGGGTGGGGGAACTTCTCGAACAGCAGGTCGCGCATCTCCCGCCCGCGCATCCAGGCCCGCAGCGGCTCGATCAGCCACGGCGGGATCATCGCGTGCTGCGCCCGCTTGGTCTTGGCGACCTTGGCCCGCACGCGGATGCGAGGCGGCGTCGAGCCCAGCTCCACGTCCTCGATCCGAAGCTGCATGATCTCGCCGCGGCGCAGGCCGGTGCCGTACGCGACGCGGTAGATCAGGGCTCGTTTCACGGTGAAGCGAGGGGTGGGGGAGGCTTCGTCCGCGTCGGCCACGGCGAGCAGCGCCTCGATCTCCGCCATCGACAGGGCGCGGTAGGAATCGGCCCCGAAGGTGCGGGACGGGCGGATGGCCTCGAAAGGGTTGCGGGTGACTTCCTCCCGCTCGGCCAGCCACTTGCCCCAGGTGTTCAGGGCCGAGAGGGTGTTGTTGATCGTCTTGGGCGTGCAGCCGTCCTTCTCGCCCATGCGGGTGAGTTCTTCCATCACCGGACCGGGGCGGATATCCCCGGCGCGCGTCCAGGCCAGTTTCGCGCCGAAGCGCTTGACGACCTCGACTTTCTGGGCGATGAGCCTGGGGGCGATCTGGCGGCGGGCCTGGTCCTTGGCCCACAGCGACGATGAGTGTTCCGGCCATGTGCCTTCCTGCACGGCCGGGTCGGTGGTGGCGGTCACAGGATGAGGGTTAGCACAACTGTGCGCCGGACGCAACTGACCAGACACCGAATCCGGGGAGAATCCCGTTATCGGCCCGCGCGCGGCGATGGACTCCAGGGCCAGGACGGCGCGGGTCAAAAGCGGTAGCGCGGCCGGTGCAATCTCGGTCAGTATCCGCAACAAATCAGAATGGGCAACTCCGTCGCCCAACAAACGCTCCAGCCCCACCGGGGAGTGAGTACGCCGAGGTATGTCCCGTGTTGCGGAATCGCATGAGGGAATCTTCACGGACGCGCAAGTCACCGGGCCGGCCAGGTTCTCCGGGGAAAACTCACTATGCGGAACGTGCCGTTGGGGTGCGTTATGGACCTGCCGCTTGAGTACGCCCGCGCGCTGCGCAGGCTGGTGCTGCGGAAGTTCCCGACGATCAAGGACGCGGCCAAGGCGGCGGGGGTCCCCCTCTACAGGCTGGACGCCCTGCTCAACGGCCGGGGCGAGTTGACCCCCCGCCAGTACCGGCGGCTCTACGCGGTGCTCGGTATCTGGGACCGCGTGGTGTCCAGCAGCATCAAGATCATGAACGAGGCGTAGGCGCGGCACGTCCCGCGCCGGGCCGATCCACACGATGTTCGCCGCCTCTCCCATCGCCTGCCCCGTGGCCGTCCTGTGGCCCCGTTAGGCGTCCGTGCGGGAGGCATTACACCCCAGCCGGGTGGTCCTGTCAAGGGGATTGTGAACGGTTCGGGGAGGGGTGAACAGGGGAAAAACGGAACCCCCCAGCCGCGCGTGCCGGGGGGTCGGGCCGGGGATGCTATCCCCGGGGGTGTTTCTTGCGGCGGCGAACGTGCGCCTCGATCAGTTCATCCACCGTCTGATATGTCTCTGCCTTTGCCTTCTTGGGGCCTGCGCCGCCGCTGGGCGTTCGCCACGGCCACGTCGTGCCAGCGGCTCACATCGTTGCGGTGCTTCGTCCGCCAACTCCCACGCTTGCGCTGTCGCCAGAAGTGAACCATGCGAGACTCCATGCGGCCCGTGACGCCTGCCGCGTGAGGTGCGCCCTTGGAATCGGCACCAGCGCCCCGCCTCAACCCAGTCAACGGGCGGGAGTGTTGGAATCAGGGCGCGGCCCTCTCTCGAAGGCACCCCCGACGCGAGCCCGTACGGGCGCGCCACCTGCGGCGTACCGCATTGCCGAGATATTACCCACCCTCCCCCCAAACAACCACCCCGGCCGTACCCTCCCCCATGCCCGCCCCCCAGCCCATCCCGCCCGAACTCTGGTCCCGGCTCGCCGCCCTGGACGCCCGGTGCGACTGCTCGATGCATCGGTGCACCGAGTACCAGACGGTCGGCGCTGGCGGCCTCCGGTTCTGGTCGGCCATCTGCACCCGGGACGGCCAGCCGACGCGCCGGGCGTGGCGGGTGCGGGTCAAGATCCGGGACTCGGCGAGCACGAACGAGATCATCGACGTGAGCGAGCCGGCGCTGGTGGATGCCCTGGCGGCGGCGGTGGAAGAGGCGGAGCGGAGGGGGTGGCACCAATAAAGCAACCACCCCGGCCCCGGCCGGGGTGTGTCCAAAGAGAAAGCCCCGGTTCTACGCCGGGGCTGATGCCAACGCGACGCAGGCCGGGGCTTCCAATCTCTGTCCGTGGGCTAGACGCGCTTTCGCACGTCCCGGCACGAGGCCGACTTTCACCCACGCAACAGAGGAGTATATGCCTACAACCTGCCCACGGGCAGCACGGTGCGGACGGCGGCTACTGAATCTCGTCCCAGTACTCGGCCACGATCAGGTTGCAGATGTCCTCCGCCGTGTCCGACGTGGAATAGGACACGTCCAGGTCGTCCGCCACCTCGGCGGCCAGGTCGCGGTCGGCGGAGAACTCGGGGCAGGTCACGCCGCAGTACACGCGGTGGCCGGGCGGCAACTGGTTCTCCATGTAGCGCCAGTACCACCAGATCCAGAACCCCCGCGGCGGGAACGTGGGCGGCACGTCCGTCTGGGGCTCGACGTACCCCTCCAGCGGCCAGTCGGCGCACGCGGCCACTTGCAGGTCGAGCGCGAGCAGGTCGGTGCGGCGGTTCCCGGTGCCGCTCACGGCGAGCGGGGCCAGGGCCGCGGCGGCCAGGAGCACGAGCAGGCAGATGAGTTGCTTCACGGTCTGGTCCTTTCGGTGTCGCCGTCGCTCCCGCCGAGCCACCACGGCGCGTCGGGCTCGGCGTCCAGGGCGGTGTCAATCGGGTCGGGCTCCATCGGCACCCTTCGGCGTGGCCCGCACCATCTCGCAGGCCAGTCGGACCAGCGCGACCCGCGGCGTGTTCACCGCCACGCGCCCGCCCGCGCGGTAGATCATGCCCAGCGCGATGAGCCGCAGATAGGCGTCCAAAAGATCGAGGTGCGTCCCCACCGGGGGCTGCCCGATCAGGTCGAAGAGGGGCTGGTACTCCCCGAGCAGTTTGGTCTCGGCGTAGGACAAGGCGGGCTCCGGGGTCATGGCTTCACGCGGTAGACGGGAACCGGCGAGGGGTGGCCCGCCAGGTTCTCGCGGTGGCGGCGGCCGACGATGAGCCGCCCCTGCGCCTTGAGGCCCGCCAAGAGCGCCCGCACCTTGTCGGACGGGAGGCCCGTGCTCGACACCAGCTCCATCACCGTCGCGCCCGGGTCGCCGCCGCCGGTCGGGCGGCCCGCGAGTTCCGCGAGCGCGGCGGTGATGAGGTCGGCGTCAGTTCGCTGGGGAACAGCCACGTGCCGTCGATTTCGCGAGCCTGCCATACGATGGTCCTTCCGCTCGGGGTGATGACCCCGTATGCAAAACCGCGCTCCTGCGCCAGCGTGCCGACGTTGGCACGCGCGTAGTCGAAGTCCAGCCGGCAGAGGCACCCCGCCCCGTACCCCCACGCCCCGTCGTGCCGCTCCACCCGCACCGCCTCCACCCGGTGGACGTGGCCCATGATGACGTTGCCGTAGACCAGCGCCGCCTTCCTGATCGCCCCCAGCCCGTGCGAGTACCCATGCACAACTGCATGATCCCCCAGGCGGTAGACGCCCTTGCGCTTGCAGTACGGGAGGATCTGGCACCCCTTGAGCGTGACCTCGATACGGTCGATCCACTGGGTGGCCAGGTGCCGCAGCGCCCCGGACGTGGGCTTGTCGAGCAAGTCCCACAGGCGCATGTCGTGATTGCCGAGCGTCAGCACCGTGGGCCGATACCACGCGAGAAAGTCGAGCCCGGCCTCAAAGTCGGCGGTGACGGACTCCGCCGCTTCGTCGTTGCTGGCGCTCTTGCGGAGCCAGCGGAAGTCCCAGTGGTCGCCACCCCCGACCCTCACGGTGGGCTTGAAGTCGGCCAGGAACGCGCGGGCCGCCTCCAGCGCGGGCTTGTCCGCCTCGTCGCCGTGGGTGTCGAAGAGGGCGGCCCAGCGGGTGAGCACGGCTCACTGCCCCCCGGTCAGTTTGGCCCACACCGTCGTGACGGCCGCGCCGACGCCCGCCACCACGGCCGCGCCGACCCACACGCCGCGCTTCTGCTCCGCCTGCTCCAGCCGGTCCACGCGCACGATGAGGCCCTTGGACGGCTCGCCGTTGCCGGTGAGCAGTTCCTTGATCGTGACGACCTCGTCGTAGATCAGTTCAACTTTGTCTTTGGGTGGCACGGCGAGGTGGCTCCGGGCGGTACAATGGGGGGATGGCAACACTGGGCGAACGGCTCATTGCGTCCTTGACCACCCTTCGGGACGCACTCCAGAAGAACGGTGGCGTGAACGGCCTGTGCGTCAACGAGTACGCCATTGACCGCACCGACGAGGGCGAGGTCGTGTCGTATGAGGGCGTCGGCTGGCGGGGCGGGGAGTTTGGTTACGTTCGCGGCGAGCGGGGGTCGGACGGCATCATGCGAGAGACCTTCCGTCGCATGTGACACCACCCCCGCGCACGCGGTACACATGATCAGGGACAGGTTGCGGACGGTGCGGGCGGTCATGGAGTCGGCCCATCCCCATCCGCCGGGATAACCTCGCACTCCCCGGGTGGGCCGTAGTTCCACCGCACGTCAGTGATGATCCGCTGCACCTTGCGCCACTGGGCGCGCTGGCGGTTGTCGAGGTGCGGGTACATCCGGTCAAGCAGCGCCGGGAGGGTGTGCTCCAAGTCCACCAGGTCGGGCTCGGTGATCTGGAACAGGCGATGTGCTACGGCGTGGCCCATCGGGAGAGTCCTGGTTGGTGAAAGGTCGCCCAGTCCGGCGGAATGGGCGGGGCCTGCCAATGCCACAGGCCGTTGGCGTCCTCGTTCGCGTCGGGCACGATGATGCCTCGACGGCTCATCTCGTACTGCTGACCGTCATCGAAGTACACATCGCCATCTTGGGCCTCGCTCTTGGCCCCGCAGAGCAACCGGCCATCGGCCCGCCAGCGAAGGCTCACGGCTTCGGCCCCTTCGCGGCGAGCACCGTCAGCAGCAGTTCCCGCTCCTTGTCCGCCTGCTCCTTCCGCTTCTGGTCGGCCTCGTCCCACGCGGCGTCGGCCTTCTTGCCGGCCCGCCGGTTGAACCAGCCGACCGCGCCGCCGAGGCCCAGGACGCTGGCCGCGGCGGACACCAGCGGGTTCTCCGCGGCCCAGCCCAGGCCGTCCGAGACCATCGACCCCATCCGCTGCGCCGCGTCGTCGCGGATCGAGGTGTAGGACGTGGACCGTTCCTTGGACCCGTCCGCCCCCGTCCTGGAGCGGTGCGAGAACGTGGTGCAGCCCGCGAGCAGGCACAGGGCGAGGAGGGTGATGATGGGTTTCATGGTTACACCAGCACGTAGGAGATGAGGAAGCCGGTGGTGGAGCCCGCGCCGGTCGTGACCGTCAGGGCCTCGCCCGCCACCGTCTCGAACCAGCCGACCGGGTTGAACGGGAGGACCGCCCCGCCGTTGGCCCCGTTGGCGAACAGGGGCGAGATGGCCGTGCTGGCGCTGTTGAAGGTCACGTCGGTGGCCGTCCCGCCCGTGACCATCGCCAGCGCCACCACGCGGATCTTCTTGCCGGTCACGGCGGCGACGAGGGAGGATGCGGTCTGGGACGCGGCGATGTTCGCCTTCGTGATGGTGCGGGCCGTCTCCGCGTCCTGGCCCGCGATCTGGAACTGGAAGTGCATACGTGGCTCCGGTAGGTGGGTTAGAGGCCAAGAAGCCGGCTCACCGCCGCCCGGGGCGGGTACTGCCACGCGCCGTAGAACCTGGCGTAGCCGGCGTTGATGCCAACGGCGGGGATAATGTCGGACGTGGCGCGGCGCACCGACCACACCGACGAGGCCGAGGTCAGCGAGAGGTTGGTCGGGGCGGACGGGAAGGGGGCCGCGGCGAGCTGCCGGGCGCTGGTGTCCACGCTGGCCGCCCACTCGCTCTTGGAGTCCAGCGACGTGTTCTCGCTCATGTTGTCGCCGGAGCGCAGGAAGTAGTACGCGCAGTCGAGGAAGTCGTGGTGGGCCGCGTCGGTGCTCGCGTCCTCCCAGCAGAGGGTGGACCACCCCTCGGTGAGGAACCCGATCACGCAGCCGCGGGCGCGGATGTGGGCGGTGTTGATCGAGTTCCAGGCGAACATGATGTGGGCCTCGCCCGCGCCCGTGGTCGCCGCCTCCCACACCGAGCAGTTGAGCAGGCGGATGTCGTGGTTGGCCCCGTGCACCACGAAGTTCCGGACGCCCGCCAGCCCGTCGCCGTCGAAGATGATCTCGCACGCCTCGAAGAGGACGCCGTAGGCCGCGCCCCCGGTGGCGGTGAAGCCGATCACGCCCGGCTGGCCGACGCCGGCGCCCGACGACCCCGAGCGGGTCATGTGGATCGTGCAGCGCCGGGACGCCATGTACTGGCTCAGTCGCCAGTGGATGCCGCCCGTGACCGTGCAGCGGTCGGCCCGCACCGGGTAGGTGGACCAGTCCCACTTGTCGCTCGGGGCGGTGGTGTTCGCGGCGTCGTAGGGGACGAACCCCGTCTCGCCGGCGTAATACGTGAAGGTGCAGCCGTCGTAGAGAACGCCGGTGACGGGCGAGCCCGTGTCCGCGTGCGCGTAGCACCCGATCTGCCCGTTGGCGGAGAGCCCCCCGAGCACGGCGCCGTCGAGCCCGAGGTAGCGGTAGCCGTGGAAGGCGCACGCCCGGACCACCGCCCCGCTCAGCGACCCGGCCGCGTTCGTGGTGTAGTGGACCGTGTAGGTGCCGTCGTGGCGGAGCCCGTACCCGGCGCAGCCCTCGATTGTGTTGTTGACGTTGGCGACCGTCTGCCCCAGGAACCCAAAGGCGTGGAATCCGGCGTCGCGGGCCGTGCACAGGCGGATGATGGAGTTCTGGTTGTCGTCCATCCGCACGCAGTAGCAGTCCGAGCCCCCGGGGTACAGTGCGAAGTTGATGCCGTCCACCACGTTGCCCGTGCCGCCGTTGAAGAAGATCGCGGTGGACCCATCGACCGCGCAGTAGGCGACGGGGAAGCCGCTGGTGTTGGGGTTGTCCCCGCCCAGGTAGACGCTGAGCACGCCGGTGCCGCTGGCGTAGTGGTACTTGCCGGTGGAGCCGGTGGCGTTCTGGACGTTGGCCAGAGAATCCGATTGCAGGAACCCGTAGTGGCGGCCGGAGCCGTCGATGTTGGCGTCCCACTTGTAGACGACGTGGGAGAGGGTCAGGCCCGTGGCGATTGTTTTCTGCCAGGCGTTGGTGCTGGCGGTCCAGCCGCTCTGCACGAGCTGCACGTCCCCGCGGAGTTCCGCCTGCGTCTGCCCCTTCCACTGCTGGACCGTGACGTTGGACTTGTTCGTGTACGTGGTCAGCGAGGCGTTGGCCGTGGCCGCCCCGGTGGGCGTGGTCGCGCCCCGGATCGTGCCGGCGAGGTACAGAACGTCGCCGCTGCTGATCGACGTGGGCAGGGTCTTGCGCGGGGCGAGTTCCGTGCCCGCGTTGGCGTCGTCGCCGGTGTCGCCGTTGATATAGAACTCGGCCATCTACGCAGCTCCTTGGCGGATGAAGCCCATGCAGCGCTCGCGGTGCCCGAAGTCCTCCAGGCACAGGGCCACGAACGCGGCGGTGGGGTCCGCCGTCCGCAGGCCCAGCGTGAGCAGGTAGTCGGCCACGGTGCGGGCGGAGCGGACGGGCTCCGCGATGCCCCTGCGGCGGTACGACCCGGCATCGACCGCGTAGGGGTTGACCACCCCGGGGCCGAACACGTTGTCCCGGATCGTCACGTCCGCATGGACCGGGCACACGCTGATCCCGATGGTCTCGAAGCTGGGCCGCACGCGCCCGCCCACGATGACGTTGCCGTAGATGCTGGCCTTGCCCCGGAACGCCTGCTTGGGCTCGTTGCCCCAGTCGCCCACGCCGATGTGGCAGGGGTTGTCGAGGAACAGGTTGTGGCGCACCACCAGCCGCTTGCCCGCCTGGTCGGTGCACGCCTTGAGTCCGTGGTAGCCGCCCCGGGCAAAGACGCAGTTCTCCACCACGATCTCGCCGCAGGTGGCGTGGATGTAGAGGTTGTGGCAGTCCGTGGGCTCGCGCACGCCGTCGTAGCCGTTGTGGTCGAAGAGGCAGTTGCGGACCACCACCCGGTCCACGTTGGCGAGGAACGCGCCCGACTGCCGGTGCCCCCCGCCGTTGCCGAGGAATCGGCAGCTCAGCAGTTCGACCAGCGCGATCCGCGGGGCCGTCTCGGGCCAGATCTGCGCCAGGAGCCCGAAGGGCTGGCCGACGACGGTGCGACCACGGATGGGCGCACCCGGGGTAGACCACACCTCAATGGTCGCAGTCGCGGTCAAGAAGCCCCCGGAGCCGTAGTAGGTGGCGGTAGCGGGCGACGGTCCATTGTAGCCGATGCTACAAAAGCGGGCCACCGTCCCTGCGGGCATTCCTCGCTGGCCACGGCCGTCTTGCCCGCGAGCAGGCACCCGCACGTCGGCGGGTCCGCCTGCGGCGTCAGGGGCGGGCCGCACCAGTCGGACTCCGCGTCCGTCCCGGGCACCCGCGCCCGCACCCGCGAGGGGCAGGCCCGGCACGCCTCCCGCCGGGCCGTCACCGCCGCATCGCCAGCCGTGTCGCCCGTGGCCAGCGCCGTCAGGTACTTGGCGCCGCCGTGGACGCCCACCAGCGCCGCCCTGGTCAACTGCGCGAGGTTCATAGCGTGAGCCCCCCGGTCCCCCCGCCGCCGCAGGTGGAGCAGCCCCGCCCCGGCACCACGATCTGGCTGGAGCGGGCGGGCGGGACGAACAGACGCCCCGGGTCCGGCGGGCACGGGACGCCCTCGCACACCGAGCCGTAGCCGTAGAACGTCCCCTGGTTCAGGATCGCGCACTGGGACTGGAGTTCCTGGCTGCATTGCCACCCGTGCTGCTGGCGGTGGCAGCACGCCCCCGTGCAGTTCACGAGTTCGCAATCCACGCTCTCGGGGTGGTACTCGCCCTGCCGGGCGTTGCACTCCTCCAGCGTGGTCAGTTCGCACTCCACGCCGTTCGGCCCGGTGTAGCAGCACGGGTGACGGTCGGGCGCGCCGCAGACGTTGGGGTCCTGGCACGTCAGGCCCTTCCGCCACTCCCCCTGGCGCGCCTCGCACGCCTGCCGGGTCAGGTGCTCACAGGTCGCATTCGGGAGGCAGCAGGCCGCGGTCGTCGGCCCGGCGCAGATGACCCGCTCGCACGTCGTCAGCGGGCCGTGAAAGTAGCCGTGGACACGCGTGCACTGCTCCTCGGTCGATACCCGACAACCCACCCCATCGGGCAGGCAGCACGCGCCCCGCAGGGTGGCGCAACTCGGCGACTCGCAGCGCGTGCCCGGCCCGAGCCACCCGCCGCCCATCTGGCCGCAGGCGGCGGCCGACATCTGGTCGAAGCACCTGCCCCGGCAGCAGCACGCGCCGAGCGGCCACCCCGTGGCGCACTCGGGCACCCGCCCCGGGTGCAGGACCACCCGCAGGTAGTCCGCGCCGTAGGGGTTCGGGGAGCCGCCCGGCAACTGGCTGGACATGTAGGACTGCTGGCCCTCGTACGCCCCCCCCTGCCAGCGCTCGAATCCCTCCAAGTAGGTGCCGACAAACGGGGCGAGGGGCAGGCCCACCCCGGCGCCGACCGTGCAGGCCGTGAACGGGACCGTGCCGCGGGACACCTCCACGCGGCCGGTGAAGCAGTCGCGGCGCGTGAACGTCACGGGGATGGCCCACGAGAGCGACGAACTGCTGTGGCCGATCCCACCCGCCCCCTCGACCCGGAGGCTCTCGCAGGAGTACGCGCGCCACACCCCGCCGATCTGCGCGTACGTCGTGGTCCGGCGGGAGAACAGGTAACTGCCGGTCCAGTTCTCCGCCGGGCCGCAGCACGCGGGGGCCTGGAAGTCGTACTCGATGACGACGTTCTCGCCGCTGGGGCCGCTGAACCGCCGGAGCCGGTGTATCCCCAACCGGGGCAGGCACGGGGGCCGCGCACAGGGCGTGTTCGGCGGGACGCAGCCCCCCTGGCCGCAGCAGCACGGCGCACCCCCGGCGGTGGTGACGAGCCCACCGCCGGAGGTCGCCAGTGCGGAGCCCACGATGAGGAGCGAGTCGGCCACTAGATGGTCGCGCTGGCCACCCGGGCGATGAGCTGTGCCGCCTTGCCGGCCTTGAGCACGATGGAGGTTGAGGCCGGCCAGGTGATCTTGGAGCCCGGCGCGGTCATGATGTCGATGTCGGTGTCGGCCGCCGTGACCGTCGCGCCCGAGAGGTCGATGGGCTTGATGGCGTTCCTGAACGTCATCCTGCCGCTGTTGAGGTTGAGCGCCGAGGTGACGTTGCCGGCCTGCCAGTCCACCTCCCCGTTGTTCACGGTGAGCGTGGCCGCGCCGCCCGTCTCCTTCTCCACGCGCACGATGACCCGGCCCCCGTTCACCGTCATCGTGCCCGCGGGCCGGCGCAGGATCGTGACGCCGCCGTAGACGTTGACCGTGGGGTCCGTGCCGTCCGCCTTGTACTCGACGTTCACGGCCCCCCCGTACACGTCCATGATCTTGCCCGAGAGGTCCACCGAGTCGTTGACATCGACCTCGCCCGCGACCACCTCCAGGCGGGTGTTGATCGTGCCGCCGGTGAGGAACAGCTTGCCCAGCGTGTCCACGCGGACGATGCCGATCCCGTTGGTGCCCGCGGTGACGTACCACCGCCCGCCGCCCGCCGCGTACTCAAAGACGTGGTTGGCGTACTGGCCGGTCCCGTTGGTGTTGACGGCGATGGTCAGGCTGGTGCCCGTCCCCCCGCCGGTGCCGGTGTGGCCCCGGGTCACGCCCACGTGCGCGAGCGCGAGGTTGAGCGTCGCGGGGCTGCCGGAGATGGTCCCCGAGTCCTCGTTGAAGTACACGATGTTGGACGCGAGCGGAACGGCCGACGCCCCGTACACGCCGTCGTGGTAGTTGCCGGCGGTGTTCAGGTCGCCGGGCTGCGTGCCGGGCGCACGCCAGTAGCGGACGGTCTGTGCCATGATCTAGGACTCCGTAGGTCAGGTGTGGGTCTTGGTGAGGTAGAGGAAGGCGTCCACCGTGCAGTTGCTCTGCGTGGTGGTCACGGCGAGGCCGGCGAAGGGGGAGCGGATGTCGAAGGGGGCGGTCATGCCCGCGGCGTTCCTGGTCACGGCCGTGGCCGGCGCCACGCCCTGCGTGCCCTCGGGCTCGTTCGTCACCACCAGCGCGATGACGCCGGAGGAGAGGGTGCCAACCGCGTTCTTGACCTCGAACGACCCGACCGTGTACCCCTCGGTCGGGCGGAGGAACGAGTCCACGGTGTCGATCTTCCATCCGGTGATGGCCACGACCCGGCCCTTGCGGTCGGCCAGGTCGATAACCCTGAGATTGCCCTTGCTGGGGTTCTTCATAGTCCGAGCGCCTTGCGTAGGGCCGCCTTCTCCGCGTCGTCCATCGCGTTGACGGCGGCGATGAGCCCCTGCCCCGGCGACAGCGACGGGCGGGACTGGGAGCAGGGGGCGAAGTGGGGGAGTTCGCGGGCATCAAGAACGTGCGCCGTGCCCACCGTGAACACGGTCACGAGGGTGCCGATAGCGATTGGACTGACGTTCAGTGAATCGGGCCAGCGCTCGCAGTTCGGTTTGATGTTCTCAAGCCGACGCACCTGGTCGTCCATCGTCACGTCCACGTGGTACGTAAACGACGTTGCCGGCGCTGGTGCCCACGGACCCGTGGAGGTTCCATTGATCGCGACTACTTCGCCTGGATATGACTTGACGAGCGTGGGCATTAGAGTTGTAGGTTGCCGGGCAGCGCCTGCCAGCCGTTCGCGTCCAGGCGATGCTGGAGGATCTGGTACCACACCGGCTGCATGGCGTTGGTCATGTAGAAGGACACAAAGTGGTAAGGGGATCGCACATAGATCGCGTTGTCGTTCAGAGTGGCGTCGTATTCCTTGAGTTTGTTCTGACCGGCCGGAGGGAGGAATAGCGTCCGCTCGTCAGCGGATGGACCGATGGGAATGGTGGCGACGTACGCACCGCCGGGCGTGAACCCCAGCGGCGGCGGCGTACCCGTGTCCTCCGTCCACGTGTACGTCGTCTCCCACGCCGTCTTCTCGGTCTGCGTAATGCGTCCGGCCTTGAAGCGGTAGTAGCGTCCCTGGATCTTGTGGAGGCGGCCGTTCTGCTGGCCAATCACAGCGAACTGGTTGGCATTCTGGAAGCCCTGCAACACCACGTTGATCTCATAGACCACGCGGGTTTCTTCCGGCTTGTAAATCGTTGTGTCACCAAACCGCGCTGTCGTTCCGTTGGTACCGGGCACCTTGGCCGGGTACGTGAGCACAGCGGGGAACTCGCCGAGAGTGTCCTGAAAGTCCACGCTCGCGCTCTGGAAGCCGGGTCGCGTCTTGTCGGGATGAGGCGCGAGCCGGCCGGAGCGGTCGTTGGAATACACGACATCCACCCAGGTGGATTTGTTGTCGCCCACTGGCTCCCAGTCGTACCGATCCGCCAGCATCGGAAAGAACGGGTCCGGCGGCAGTAGCGGATAAGGCGTTCCGATAGGCGGCAGGGTGATGTCGGAGAGAGCACCAGGCGGAAGACTGTCCACGTGGTATCGCAGGACGATCTGTGCCTTAGAGCCGTCCGTTGACCCGCCGTGGGACTTGACGCCTTGCAGGGTGGCCGTCATCGAACGAGGTTCCCTTCTCCTCCGCGGATGACTTGAGCGCCGGGTGCAACGGGGTACTTCTGGCGCACGCTCAGTTCCATGAGCGACCGCATTCTGGAGATGTCTATGGACATGCGCTCGGCGGCCACCTCGCGCTGGGCATTGGCACGCCTCTCCTCGGCGGCACGCCTTTCGACAATCTCGGCCTGATCGGTCAGGAGGTTCTTTCCCCGTCCCAAGATCGTGTTGTACCGCTCCTCGGTCGCGACGCGCCGCTGTGCTAGTTCGTCGTACCGCTTTTGGGCGGCCAGAATGTCGTCCCACGTCTTCTGGGTCAGTTCCACAACACTCTGGTGGTCGTCGGTGCCCTCTGTCAGTGTGTCTTGCTGGGCACGGAGCCGGGCGTAAGCGCCTCGCATCATCTCTACGCCGTTCCTGATCCGCACAATCTCTTCATCGAGTGTCTTGAGTTCAGATTGGGCACTCTTCAGGATGTTTGAGTCAATAGGAGGCTGCCCGGCCTCCTTTTGCGCCTTGGCGATCTCTTGCACCAGCGCGCTCTGCGCCTCGGCAATCTGTTGCTTGGCCTGTACGACCAAGCCCACCTGCTCGTCGCGCATCTTCTCCTTGATACCGTGGAATAATCTCTCGCCGATCTGCTTGCCCAGTGCGTACGCAGCCACCGCGACGCCGGGGACTACGAACATGCTGTTGAAGATGCCGGTTGCGGCCTTCTTCGCCCGGTTCAACTGCTTCGCGAACGAACTGGTCGTGCCCACCGCGGCCGAGGCGGCGTGTCCAGCGTTTGCGACACTCTGCTGCACGGCACTGGCCGCGTCGGCCGCCGACACCTTGACCGACTGGGCCGTCCTCGCTGCGGCGGCAGCCGCCTTCGCGCTCGACTGCTCGATGGTCGTCTCAATGTTGGTGGCATCCACCCGGACCTGCGCGGCCGTCTGGTTGACGATGTACTGAACCTGCGCCATGCCGGTCTGAAGACCGACGATGTTGGCATGGACGCCGATGCCGACCGAAGCGATTTCCGCTGCGCCAGCCGATCCGGTATTTGGTTGGGATGCGTCGTTAGCCATTGGTACGGATTGCCTGGGGTCGAGTCCTTAGGTACTGTGACGGCATGGAAGAGACACGCGATATCAGCGGTGATGTGGCGAACGGCATCCTCAAGGCCGCACTGGTGGTGCTCCTGGTGGCGATGTGCCTTGGCGTGGGCGCGTACGGCGTGTACACCTGGATGAACCAGCCCCAAGGCGAGTACGTGCCAGATTGGAACGGGCAGGGTTCATGAGATGGTTAGTGTGGATGTGCCCTGAAAGCCGATGCGAATGACAGTGAGGCCGCCCGCTGTCACACTGAGCGAGATGGACTTCCAAAACGCGGAACCGGCATACGTGCGGCTGGTCGTTGACGTGAGCGTCAGGGTGCCCGCAGTGTCACCCGTAAGCGCCCCAGTGGTGATGAAGTTGTCGCCCGTCGTCGGCGTGGAGTGCGTCAGAGCGCCGCTACCGCGGAACGAGTAGCCGATGGTGTTGACCTCAAGCGGACTGACGCCGATGTCCGCGCGCGTGGTGAAGGCAGTCCCCGAGAATGTCGCGTCCGTCGTGGTTCGCTCGGAGTACTTCAGGGTGAGCGACGCGGGCTCGCTGCTGTTGGCCACGGCTGCGGCGGCGGTCGTGTCGTCAAGGAAGCCCCGGAAGCTACCGCCCCACCTGTACACGCCAGGGATAAAGGTCTTCGCCGTTGCCCCGAACGCCGTCACCTCATGAACGTTGCGCTCGACCTCCAAGTCGTACGCGCTGATGTTCGCGGTGTAGCCAGGGGAGAACGTCACCAGCCCATTGCTGCCGATCTCGGCGGTCGGGGTCAGGATCTCGAACTCCCCATCCCATGAAGACAGGCCCTTGAGGAACAGAGACGTGGGATCAGAGGCTGCGAACGAAGTCGTGTCGTACTCGTCGGCGTTCAGGTTCAGCGTGAAGCGGATCGGCACGCCGCCAGTAGTCGAGTTGCTGGTGAACTGAGTGTGATTCGATCCTGTGGACCCGTTGGCCCACGAGACAGAACCGGCCATGCCGGTGACTGCTGCCATGATGTAGCTCCAGTAGAGGTCATTGGCTCATCGTGAACGAGAACTGCGGGATGAGGTTGATGTAGTGGTCGTCGGACTCGTCAAAGGTGTCGTCGTACTTGATGAAGGTGGCCGTCCACGGGGAAGTGAGCGTTGGCTTGTACCTGTGGAAACCGTGGGTCGGCTGCGTGCTTGGGGCGCTGCTACTCCAGTTGCCGTAGATCCTCTTGAGGATGTTGCTGGCCGTCTGCATTGGGTCTGTGTCGGTGTGCGACTTCCACGGCACCCAAACCGACGCTCGGAACGTGACGCTCACCACGTCTTTGGCGAAAGCCGGCCGGTTGGGCACCCCCGTCACGGTCTGGACCACGTAGGGGTATTGCACGCTTGCAGGAATGCGGCTGGGGTACCACGCATTGATGAGGGGCGACGCGGCGTTGAACAGTCCGCCCGAGCCGGTGTCCGCGGCCGCGCGAGTCTTTAGAACGAGATGGATGTCCGCGATGTTCATTTGCGGTCCACCGTCGCCACCTTCATCAACTCTTCACGGGCCGAGCGAACGAAGGCGTCCTTCATCGCGGGTGCCGCAAGCTGCGCGGACCGTGCCATGAATGGCCGCGGCTGGATAACCACCTGCTTCTTGAGCACGAACACGACGGTGCCAGCCGCGAAGGTCTCGGAAGCCTTGCCGCGGATCTTCTTGAACGTTGAGCCATAGCCGATGCGGGCCTTGTCCTTTAGAACGAGAACCCCGCCGCCTTTCGGGCTAGGGACGAACTGGAGCAGGGGATTGCCCTTGATCTTGCCACCGCCGCGGGCGATGACGCGACGTGCGAGCAGCCGGTTGACGGGCACCACAAGGAACTTGCCCTTCTTCGCCCGGATGATCCCACCGAACTCCAGCTTCCGCGCATATCTCTTCGACGCCCCGTAGAACGCCTTGAGGGGGGTGCCGAGGCGCGCGGGGTGGACGGCAGCGATGGACTCCTCCAGTTGCCCAGTGTCGCGAGAAGGAGGCTCGCCGGGGGCGGAGACATCCGGGAACGACTTGGTACTCACGAGTTCAGATGCCTTTGCTGCCCCCACGGTCGCGGCAGCGAACAAGCCCTTGCTCACCGCCGGCGTCAGCGCCTGCATGAACTGGTCCGTCTTGAATGTGACCTGTACGTCGGCCACTACGCGGCCCGCCTCTCTGGTAAGATGTGCTCATGGACACAGAAGTCTGGAAGGACGTGCCTGGCGAACCCGGCTACATCGTGAGCAGCCAAGGGCGAGTCGCAAAGGTGGTCGGGAAGCGCACCGTCAACGGGTATAAGGCCGTCAGCTTTCCCCGTCCAGGGAACAAGTGCAAAAGCGTGTTCACGCATCGCGTGGTCATGGCTGCCTTCGTGGGGCCTGCGCCGGCTGGAATGGATGTGAATCACAAGAACGGCGTTCGCCACGACAACAGGCTTGACAACCTCGAATACGCCACTCGGGCCGACAATAATCTGCACCGCTACCGAGTCTTGGGTCGCCACGGTCCTGGCAGGCGGCTGACCAGCGGGCAAGTGGAAGCGGTCAGGCTGAGTGCTGGCGAGATCAGCGAGGAAGTGTGGGCCGATACTCTCGGCGTGAGCCGAGGCTGTATACATCGAATCAGGAAGGGCCTGGTCTACCGAGAAGCGCCTGGCCCCATTGGTACCAAGAAGATATACCATCGCGGTGGTCGTCATCACAAAGCCAGGCTGAATGACGAGTTGGTGCAACACATACGAGCCGACATCGGCACATCGAGCGCGGCCCTGGCTCGCAGGCTTGGCGTATCCCAGACGGCCATTGACCATGCCAGACAGGGACGCACATGGAAGCATGTGGGCGGACCGGTGCGAGTCTGCATTTCTTCTCGCGGAGAACTGCACTCTCAGGCCAAGCTCAGAGAAACCGAAGTGGCTGAAATACGATCGGCGCTTGCTGCTGGCGAGTCGCAGCGATCTGTGGCTGGTAGGTACGGAGTCAGCCGTTCCTTGGTAGGTCTGATCGGCCAGCGCAAAGTCTGGGCGCACGTCGAATAGACGGTTAGTCGCCAGCATCATTCCCCTCCACAGTCTCTAGAGGGGCCGCGAGATACCCGCCACGTCCGGCATGGTCGATGGGCTTGCCGACGACGGTCAGGATCTTCTGAGAGAGTCCGCGAACGCCACCGCCGCTGATCTGGCAGATGCGGTCAGTGGCCCGCAGGTCCAGGCTCGCGGGGAAGTACCCGATATAGGACGCCGCATCCTCTGGCTTTCCGGTGCCGTACGCCTCCCGCGACGACCGGCCCTGTATCGAGCAGCAGACCGGCCAGTAGATGGGTGCCCATGTAGTCTTGACGCCGGCGCTCGTGCTCGACTGCGTTTCCGTCTCCCGCAGCACCATGCACTTCTGCGTCATCATCCCCCGCGCGCGGCCGTCGCAGGCGGTGGGGAGCGTCTGGGTGCTGCCGTTGGTGACGGCCTGGTCCTCGAAGGCGGCGCTGGGGTCGTCGGTGGAGACGCTGGAGACGAGCCCGGCTGCGGCCTGGATCTCCACCGTCTCGTTCTGGTAGACGATGAACCCCGAGGCGGTGTAGACGATCGCGGCGGTGCCGGTGCCGGACTGGTAGGTGGCGGTGTGGGACGCCAGCCGCGCGGGGGACGACAGGGTGATCGTCGCGCCCGGCTCGCGGTCCACGGCCTCGCTCCAGGTCACGGTGAACTGGGAGCCGCCGGAGCCGAGGGTCACGGAGACGATGGAGGGAACGCCCATTAGGCGGTGTACCTCCGGTAGCGCTCCAGAATGGCGAAGGGACTGCCCAGCGTGGTGTCCTCTTCCTTGCCGTTGCGTCGCGTCTGCGACCACTCCCCCAGCGACTCGGAGATTACGTCGGGGTCGGTCGTCTGCTGGCGGTACATGCTCGCGGCCATCATGGTGGCGACGTACGTCAGGTCGCGGGGCAGGACGCCGGCCGAGGCGTACCCGCCGGTGTAGGTGACGACGACGCCGGAGGCGGTGCCCCGGAAGTTCGGGGAGCGCACCCAGGAGAGGCCCGAGGGCTGGGGCCACCCGCTGTCGAACCACGCCGCCGCAGACGCCTTGGGCGTGGCCCGGAAGCCCAGCCGGCCGGTGCGCCCGGGGCTGGTGGACAGGCTGGCGATGGCGATGCCGTCGCACTCCAGGTCCGTCAGGGTGATGCTGGTGGACGATGAGGCGGTGTCGGTCAGGGCCACGGACGCGATGGCGGTCACAGGCGTCCAGCGGAGGAGCAGGTGGTTGAAGAGGTTGCCGTCCAGCCGCTCCACGCGGGAGGCGGTGAGCCAGTGGTTGAACCCCGCCTCGTCGTAGCGGTTGCAGTAGCGGGCGATGAAGTCCTCGGCGGCGTTGATCGCGGGCGTGAGTTGCCCGCTGGTCAGCGTGGTGTCGTCAAGGAACGTCTGAACGGCGGAGACGGAGGTGAGTTCAGGCACTGGGCACCCCCATGAACCCGCCTCGCATTCCCTGCTCGCGCTGGGCCGGGTCGGTCAGCCAGAACATGCCGTAGGGGGCGGTGAAGTACGCCCGCATCCCCGCGGGCGCGGGCATCACGGCCGTCATCTCCCCGTGGGCCGGGAAGTGGTCCACCGTGAACGCACCCGGGCGGCGGTCCCCGAAGTCGATGAGGGCCGGGGCGAAGTAGACGCCCGACCACACCAGCGACGACCGCGGGGGCCAGTAGGCCACGTCCTCACCGATGGGGTGGACGCTCACGAAGTTGTCGCGTCGGAGGGTCGGCATATCACGCTTTGGGCTCGGGCACGGGGAGAGAGCAACACGCACCACCACTCTGCACGGTGCCGCCGTGGCTATCGGTGTGGATTTCCATCCGGCCCACCTTCGCGTCGTCTGGAATGACGATCCGGGGCGGCCAGTTGGGCCGTTCGGGCTCGTGCGGATACCACGGCCTTCCGCTCTGGTCTTTGCTCATAAAACCGACCCGGAGCCACTAGGCCCCGGGCCGGGAGGCGGAGGAGAAAAGGAGACGACGTAGGAGGGGGAGCCGCCGGTAGATCGGGTGGACCTGGGCGTGGCCGTCCCGCGCCTCTTGCTCGGTCGCCGGCCGGCACCAGCCCCGGGCGCAGGATTCCGCGAAGCAGTCCTCCGGGACCGCGAACACCTCGCCCGGCTCGTACGACCCGGCCAGGTGGGGCGGGACGACGAGGCCGACCACCCGGAACGCCCGGCGTTGCTCGGGCTTGGGCAGACCCGGGTTGTCCTGGGGCTCGCCCCACGCCCGCAGCGACGCGATGGACTCGCGGTCGAGCATCGCGGCAACCGACATGGGGATGGACTCCAGCTCGTCACAGAGAGCCCTCCGTTCAAAGAGCCGCGCCCGCGTCTCCGCGAGCGTGGCGTTGAGGTCGTCGAACCCGGTCACGAGGACGGCGTGCCGTACTGCGTGAGCGAGGTGAACCCGGTCGTGGCCGGCGGGAACTCGTTGGCCATCCGCAGGCGGGCCGTGACGCTGAACGGGCAGGACGTGGTGCTGTTGGTCAGCTTGCACGTCATGTACCGCTTGTGCGTGATGCCCGGGAGGTACAGGTCGAACCCGTACACGGACTGGGAGGCCGTCTTGTTGGACAGGACGATGCCCGAGGTGAGCCCCGAGAACAGAGTCGCGGAGGCGATGGCGAAGTTGGGCGCGGAGAGGAAGCCGAGGTGGAACTTGGTGAGCTTGGTGTTGCCCACGCCGTGGGACACCTCCACGCGCACCAGGTCGTACCCGGCGGTGTCCACGATGCCCTTGGTGCCGTTGCCGCCGGAGCCGTAGGTGCCGGCCGACACGGAAGCGTTGGTGATCTTCCGCGTCGGGATCATCTGGATGACTTTGTCTGCGCGGTCGCGTCGCATGGGTAGGTGCTCCTTAGGTCTGCCAGAAGGCCACGACCGGCCCGGCGGTGGTGTCGTCGCCCACGCTGTGGACGACGTTGTGGAAGCGGGTCACGAGGCGGATGCCCGCCGCGTACTGGTCGAAGTACCGCTCGCGGCTGACCGAGACCTCGGCGGCCATGCGGTCGCCGAAGAGGGCGGCGCGGGAGAAGTCGCCGATGAGGAAGTCGATCTGGTCGCCGGCCGTGAAGCCGCCGGGGCGGTTCGTGGTGGAGGCCACCGCGACGCTCGACATCGAGTTGTTCTCGATGATGGGGATGTTGAGCCACTTCTGGACCAGCCCGTAGCCCACGACCTCGGAGAGCGTGAGCCCGCCGGGGACGCTCTGGGACAGCCGGTCGAAGATGATCGGCTTGAGGTTGTGGTGGATGGTGATGACCATGTTGCGGCGTGCGTAGTACGGCACCCGCGCGATGGCGTTGATGATCTCGGTCTGGGTGTGGGCCGTCGCGTCCGCGCCGCCGGTCACGTTCTTGCCGGTGTTCGCGGCCGTCAGGCCGTACTTGTACTCAAAGCCGGTCATGTGGCCGTAGGTGCTGGTGCCGTTGCCGACGAGGACGCAGTCGTCCTCGGCCTGGGCCTGCGCGGTGGCCATCTCCTCCATCGTGAGGTCCATGATGGAGAGGCCCGAGCCCTGGAACATCTGCTCGGAGGCGAGGGTCAGGATGATGTAGGTCTTGGCCCGCAGCGACACGTTGTCGTAGGTGGCCGTGGACTGGGTGGCCGTGGCCGTCTCGCCGAGGAAGTAGCCCGTGAGGCCGCCGGTGCGGCGGGGGATGTAGATCTCCTCGGCCGGCATCTGCACGACCTTGGCGAGCCGGCGGGCCACGCCCGCGTCGGTCACGTTGCGGATCAGGTCGGGGATGAAGGCGTCGGGGACGAGCGCCGAGCCCGTGGTGGGGCTGAGCGTGGTGAGGGCCTTCTGGCCCGTCACCTTCTCGTGCATCTCCATGAACTGCTTGGTCTGGGCCTGGGCCTCCTCGATCCGGCCCGTGAGGGGCAGGACCTGGGCGGCGAGCCAGTGCTTGCACATGGCCGCGGCGCCGTAGTCGCTGAAGAACGCCTGCCCGTGCTTGATGCGGTCCTCGTAGAGCCGCTGCTCGCCGCTCTTGACGCTGGCCGTCTCGGAGATGGGCACGGGGCGGCCGTGGACCTGCTGGAGGCCCATGCGGCGCATGCGGTCAGCGATCTTGGCCTCGATGAGCGCGTTCCACGCCTCATCGTCGGCGGACTTGGCGGCCTTGGGGTCAACGGCGTTGACCGGGGCCACGCTGGCGGGGATGGAGAACGTCTTGCGCGACTGGGCGTCCGTCACCTCGATCTGGTCGATGGAGATGACCTTGCCGCTCGCGTCAACCGGCTCGAAGCCTTCTGCCTTGAGCCACGACTTCATGGCGTCCGGCGTTTCGTCGCCGGCGTAGCCCTGCCCCTTGCAGATGTCTGCAAGCTGGGCCTTGGTCATTGATGGCATTGGTAGCGATCCCGTAGAGGAACAGTGGTGGATACCACGGCTCGCACAACTGGGACCGCTGGCCGGGCAGGATGGGGGCCTTTGTGAGACCGGACCCTGCGGGGGACCAACGTGTCGGGCTGGCTAAGACCGTCACATTGTCGAGACGCTGAAATGTAGCCTGTGCTACATGCCGGGTCAAGCGTGGCCCGCCATCGCCTGGAGCAGGGCGATGACCTCCCGCTCCTCCCGCCGGTACGACCCGTCCGGCCGCGCCTCCGCCGGGACGTAGCGCAGGAAGTGGTACTCGCCGCCGTGCCGCTCCAGCGCCTCGCGCAGCGTCATCGGCTCCACCGCGTCCTTCCGCGCCCCGCCCTCCGTCGCGTCGATGGTGGTCAGCCCCTTGTCCCGGTCGGCCCGGAACAGCGCGTTGAACACGTCCAGGTAGGTCGCCATCTGGGCGTCGGTGTACATGGGCCGCCCCTGCTGGTCCTCCACCAGACGGTTGCTGTCCCGCCCGCGCGCGACCCGCTGCCACTCCATCATCTCAAGGGTGTTGAACTCGTTGAGTTCGCCCGCCCACACCTGATGGATCGCGGCGCCGGCCGAGTAGTACGCCCCGTCCGTGAACCCCAGGTCCTGCCCGATGAGGATGACCGGATCGCAGCCGAGGTGGCGGGCCAGGTGGTAGCCGAAGTGGGCGACGGTGGCCGAGGTCGGGAACATGCCTCGGCTGGCCACGGTGTCGTCCTCCAGAATCGCGCTGAGCAGAGGGTCGCCCGTCATCCGCATCGCGCCGGGCCACGCCCGCGCCACCCCGGGGCAGGCCGTGGGCATCATCACGAGTTCGACGCCCTCCACCATCTCGGCGGTCACTCCCTCGAAGAACCGCGTGCTGAGGGTCGGGTGGAAGTCCACGGCGCAGACGTAGTGGGGCCGGATGCCCCTACCGAGCAGGGTCTTGAGGGCGGTCTGGACGGCGACGATAACGAACTCGTCCTCCCGGCCCTTGAGCAGGTCTACGTTCCTCGCCAGCGACGGCCCGGCGCTCACGATCACGGCCGGGACGTGCTTCGCCCGGTCCTTGAGGCCGGCCACGCCCCCGCATTCAACGAACGCCGGCAGGTTGTCCAGGGCGTTCTGGAAGAACTGCGGCATGAGCACGCTGTTCGTCACCAGCCCTATCCGCATGGCCTTGAGGGTTTCGTTGAGGGCGGACAGGAAGCGGTCCCCCTCCTCGTCCAGCCGCGCGTGTGGCTCCAGCACCCGCACGCCGCAGGCGAACCAGCGCTCCAGCCCCCGCACCGCGTCCCTGATCCCCTCTACGCCCTTGCACACCCGCACGTTGGGCATCGCCAGCGTGGCCGCGTGCTCGGGCGGGATCGGCCCGGGGTGGTAGAGGAGCAGGTAGCCGTGCAGCCCGATCTCGTCCACGGCGCGGACGGCGGCGGGGGTCAGAGAGAGGGCGACGGTGATGCCGGGGAGGTCAGGCACCACGGAGTTCCAGAACGGCGGCGACGGCATCGCGCAGAGCCTCGTCGCGGGTCGTCCTGCACGCTATCCATGTCGTCTTCGAACCAATGTCCCACACGGCGTCATCGGGATATGGTCCCTCGATCACAAGGCCGGGGCGCTGCTCTGCCAGCCAGTCCACCGCCCGGTCGCGGCAGAGGCCGTACGCATGCTCATCATCGAGGATGTCGCCACACCCCGGCCCGCCGTCACACTTGGTGCCGCAATCGTGGCACCGACCGACGTTGATTGCCCACCGGGCAGGCACAACCCCAGCCGGGCGACCCGGCATATCCGGGAAGG
>Ga0196963_10000329_pt1 | contig 44747 bp, 40 predicted proteins | sample S1_5metaG_FD_148600 | JGI IMG/M metagenome (GOLD analysis project Ga0196963, IMG submission 148600) | Soil microbial communities from Anza Borrego desert, Southern California, United States - S1_5 | ecosystem: Environmental > Terrestrial > Soil > Desert | place: USA: California | collected... | reverse complement strand
AGGACGGCGGCAGCGCCACCAGCGCCACGGCGCGCGGCAAGCAGGAGCTGCTCCAGGCCGGCTTCGCGCGCGTCGACTATCTCGACGCGGTGGACGCGACGACGCTGAAGCTGGTGGAGCGCGCCGAGACGCCCGCGCGCATCGCCGCCGCGGCCTTCCTGGGACAGACCCGCCTGATCGACAACGTGCCGGTCGGCTGAACGCCGATCTTGACGCGCCGGCCTGCCCTTCTAAGTTATAACATACGTTATAACTCGAGAGCGCCCAATGCTGCCGTTGAAACTGACCAAGATCGGCAACTCGACCGGCGTCGTATTGCCCAAAGAAGCCCTGGCCCAGATGAATGTTGGGCCGGGAGACACCGTATTTCTGACGCGCACTCCGGACGGCTACCGCCTGACGCCCTACAGCGCCGAGTTCGAACAGCAGATGGCATCCGCTCGGAAGATCATGAAGAAGCGTCGCTTGGCGTTGCGTGAACTGGCCAAGTGAGGTCGTGGGTCTGGCTCTCTAAGGATCTGCTCCTCGCCATCCACGAGGAGCAACTCTCGGAGCACGGCGGCGGTGTCGGAGTTCGAAAGGAAGGTCTGCTCGCCTCCGCACTGGCGAGGCCACTAGATCTCGCGGCGTACAAGAAGCCTGATGTCTCCTCGCTCGCCGCGGCCTATGCCTTCGGAGTTGCGAGAAATCATCCCTTCGTCGACGGCAACAAGCGCGTCGCCGCGGCGGCGCTCGAACTCTTCATCGATCTGAACGGCTATGCCTTGACTGCCGACGACACCGCTCTGGCTACCACGATCATGGCACTCGCCGAGGGGTCATTGAGTGAAGCCGCGGTTGCCGGCTGGATCCGCAAAAACACTCGCAAAGGCGACTAGGGCGCCGGGCTCAGCCCAGCGCCTTGCAGATTTCCTCGCACATGTGCTTGGCGTCGCCGAACAGCATCATCGTGTTGTCGCGGAAGAACAGCTCGTTCTCGACGCCGGCATAGCCGGTCGCCATCGAGCGCTTGATGAACAGAACGGTCTTCGCCTTGTCGACGTCGAGGATCGGCATGCCGAAGATCGGCGATTGCGGATCGGTCTTGGCCGCCGGGTTGGTCACGTCGTTGGCGCCGATGACGAAGGCGACGTCGGTCTGGGCGAAGTCGCGGTTGATCTCCTCGAGCTCCTGCACCTCGTCATAGGGGACGTTGGCCTCGGCGAGCAGCACGTTCATGTGCCCCGGCATGCGGCCGGCCACCGGGTGGATGGCGTAGCGGACCTTCACGCCCTCCTTCTTGAGCAGGTCGGACATCTCGCGCAGCGCGTGCTGCGCCTGGGCGACTGCCATGCCGTAACCCGGCACGATGATCACCGACGAGGCGTTCTTCATGATGAAGGCGGCGTCCTCGGCCGAGCCCGATTTCACCGGCCGTGCTTCCTTGGCGCCGGCCGTGGCGCTGGCACCGTCGGTGCCGAAGCCGCCGAGGATGACGTTGAAGATCGAGCGGTTCATCCCCTTGCACATGATGTAGCTGAGGATAGCGCCCGAAGAGCCGACGAGAGCGCCGGTCACGATCAGCGCGTTGTTGTGCAGGGTGAAGCCGATGCCCGCGGCTGCCCAGCCCGAATACGAGTTCAGCATCGAGATGACGACCGGCATGTCGGCGCCGCCGATCGGCACGATCAGCAGGAAGCCCAAGGCCAGCGACAGGATGACCAGGATCCAGAAGGCGCTAAACGAGCCGCTGAGGGCGAACCACAGCAGCACCAGCACGATGGCGATGCCGATGCCGGCGTTGATCGGATGCTGCATCGGGAAGGTCAGCGGCGCGCCGGAGACCAGCCCCTGCAGTTTGGCGAAGGCGACGACCGAGCCGGTGAAGGTGATGGCACCGATGGCCGTGCCCAGGCCCATCTCGATCAGGCTGGCCGTCTTGATGTCGCCCGGGACGCCGAGGCCGAAGGAGGCCGGCGAATACAGGGCCGCCGCCGCCACGAACACCGCCGCGAGGCCGACCAGCGAATGGAAGGCGGCGACGAGCTGCGGCAGCGCCGTCATCTGCACGCGCAGCGCGATGAACGTGCCGATGGCGCCGCCGATGACGATGCCGGCGAAGATGGTGAAGAACCCGCCCATGGCGGGCGTGGCCAGCGTCGTCACCACGGCGACCGTCATGCCGACGATGCCGAAGAGATTGCCCTGGCGTGCCGTCACCGGCGACGACAGGCCGCGCAGCGACATGATGAAGCAGATGGCCGAGACCAGGTACAGCAGGGCCGCGAGATTCTCGCTCATGATTTCCCGTCCCCCGCCTTACTTCGCCGCTTCTTTTTTCTTGAACTTGCCGAGCATGCGCTGCGTCACCACGAACCCGCCGAAGATGTTGACCGAGGCGAGGACGATGGCGAGGAAGCCCATGGTGCGCGAGAAGCCGACCTGGCTGGCGCCGGCCGCCAGCAGCGCGCCGACGATGATCACGCTGGAAATGGCGTTGGTCACCGCCATCAGCGGCGAGTGCAGCGCCGGCGTCACCCGCCAGACGACGTAGTAGCCGACGAAGCAGGCGAGCGCGAAGACCGTGATGCCCATGGTCAGGATGTCGACGCCGCCGCCGCTCTGCTGGGCGAGCATGGCGGTCTTCTCGGCGAGCATCCGGGCCTTGGCCGCGAGGGCGGCCGCCTCGTTGGCGAGCTGGGCCGCGGTGTCGGTGAGCTGCGAGGGATCCATGGCGATCAGGCTCCTGCGAAGGCCGGGTGGACGATCGCGCCGTCGCGCGTCAGCATCACGCCCTTGATGATCTCGTCGGCGGGGTCGATGGTCAGCGCGCCGGTCTTCTTGTCGACGATGACGCCGAGAAAGTTGAACAGGTTGCGCGCGTACTGCGCCGTCGCATCGACGGCGATGCGGCTCGGCACGTTGACGTGGCCGACCAGCGTCACGCCGTGCTTGACCACGACCTTGCCGGCTTCCGACAGCGGGCAGTTGCCGCCGTTCTCCACCGCGAGGTCGACGATGACCGAGCCCGGCTTCATCGATTTCACCATGTCCTCGGTGATCAGCGTCGGCGCCGGCCGGCCCGGGATGAGCGCGGTGCAGATGGCGATGTCCTGCTTCTTGATCGTCTCGGCAATCAGCGCCGCCTGCTTCTGCTTGTAGGCGTCGGACATTTCCTTGGCGTAGCCGCCGGCGGTCTGGGCCTGCTGGAATTCCTCGTCCATCACGGCGACGAAGGTGCCGCCGAGGCTCTCGACCTGCTCCTTGGTCGCCGGGCGGACGTCGGTGGCCGAGACGACCGAGCCGAGGCGCTTGGCCGTGGCGATCGCCTGCAGGCCGGCGACGCCGACACCGAAGATCATGACGCGGGCGGGCGCGATCGTGCCCGCCGCCGTCATCATCATCGGGAAGGCGCGGCCGAAGACCTCGGCGGCGTCGATCACCGCCTTGTAGCCGGCGAGGCTCGCCTGGCTCGACAACACGTCCATGCTCTGGGCGCGGGTGATGCGCGGCATCAGCTCCATCGCCATGGCGGTGATGCCACGCTGGGCGTAGTCGGCGACCTGGTCGCGGTTGCGATAGGGATCCATGGTCGAAATGAGGACGGCGCCCCGCTTGATCAGGCCGACCTCGTCGAAGCCTTCATTGGCGGTCAGCGGGCGCTGCACCTTGAGCACGATGTCGGCATCGGCGAGGCACGACGCGGCGTCGGCGGCGATCGCGGCGCCGGCCTCGGTATAGGCGGCGTCGGGTGTCGCGACACCGGCACCGGCGCCCGTCTCCACCACGACGTCGAGGCCAAGCCCCTTGAGGCGCTTGACCGTGTCGGGCGACACGGCGCACCGCGCTTCGCCCGCGCGTCGTTCCTTGATTACGGCAAGTTTCATGGACCCGGGTCCCCTTGGATGGCGGGCGCCACCATGCCAACCCGCGATCCGTTTGCCAACCGGTTTGCCGGATGCCGGGAAAAGGCAAAGCCCTTGATTTTTAGACGGGCAGTGTCTCGCAATCGAGGTCGAGGATGACCGGCGGAAGCTCCGGCATTTCGGGCGGCGGCGCCGCCAGCGCGACCGCCGCCTGGAGGACCAGGGCAACCCCTTCGAGCCCGTAGACCGCCTCGCGCCGCCGCGCCGCGGCCAGTATGGCCGAGGCCGCATCCGGCAGGCACCTGACCGCCCGGGTCACGAAGCGCAGGGCGAGTGCCGGGTACTGCTCGGCGTAGAGCGCCACGAGCTCGCCGGCGATCTCCGGCGCCGCGGCGATGTCGCGCAGGAACTCATCCAGGATCGGCCGCTCGAACGACAACGCGCCGCGGATCAGGATCGGCCGCGCGTGATCGAAGACCGGCGGCGGGCCGTCCGCCGCCGTCACGGCCGCCGGGCCCATGGCGATGCCCGCCGCCGCGGCGCAGGGCAGCCCGCCATCGATGCGGAAGCGCATGCCCGCCGGCTGCACCGGCATGGCCGCCATGCGGCCCCCGGGGGCTCCGATCCTTCGACAGCGGCTGACCGGGAATGCCATAGTGCGGTCCCTCGACTCAGGTCGTGGACCATGGTCATCTAAACTTTTTGTTAAATAAAGTTAAAATTGATTAAAATGCCCTCTCCTGCCTCAAGAAAGTCCATCCACTTGATCCGTCATGGACAATCGGTCTTCAACGCGGCTTTTGATTCGCTGACCCGGATCGATCCGATGATCTTCGACGCGCCCCTCTCGGAGATCGGCGTCAGCCAGGCCAGCGCCCTGCGCCCGGAGGTCCATGCCCTCGGCGTCGAGCTGATCGTCGTCTCGCCGCTCACCCGCGCGATTCAGACCACCCTGCACGCCTTCGGGCCCGATCACGCGCCGATCCGCATCGAATCCCTGCACCGCGAGCGCCTCGAGCATTCCGGCGATGTCGGCCGCTCGCCCAAGGCGCTGCGCAGCGAATTCCCGAACCTGGCGTTCGACCACCTCGACGACCCGTGGTGGCATTTCGACCGCGCCAACCCGCAGGCGATCCATGTCGAACCCGAAGAGACGCTGATGGGCCGGGTGAACGCGTTCCGCGAGTGGCTGGCGGCCCGGCCGGAGACGACGATCGCCGTGGTCGGCCACGGCACGTTCCTCAACCGGCTCACCGGGCATCATTTCAAGAACTGCGAGCGGCTGAATATCCAGCTCTAGGCCGGCATCTCGATCGCGGTTTTCTTCAACGCAGCCGCCTGGCGCTTGGCCAGGGTCCTGGCGTCGAAGTCGCGGATCAGCTCGTGAAAGAGCTGGTGCCAGTTGATCTTGGCGTTGAGATGCAGGAACACCGAGCCCAGGCCGATCGCGGCGCGGTCCATGAGCACGAATTCGCGCGGCGGCGTGACCCCGCCGAGCCGGCGGATGTCCTTGTGCACCTTCTCCGCCACCTCTTTGCCGTAGAGGCCGGAGTTTGTCTCCTGGATCAGACGCGGCCGATCCTCCATCAGCGGCGCGTAGACGAAGGCCGCCCAGCGGTTGAGCACGGTGATCATCTCCTTCGACAGGCCCTTGAAGCCCCAGGTCTCGTAGGCGTGCACGGCAAGGGCCTGATCGCCCTTGTCCAGCGCGTGATAGAGATCGATCACCCCGCCCACGAATTTCGGCGGGAAGACGCGGATGCAGCCGAAGTCGAGCAGGTTGACGCCGTCATCCGCGCGCACCGTGTAGTTGCCGAGATGCGGGTCGCCGTGGATGACGCCGTAGAAATAGAACGGCACGTACCAGGCGCGGAACATCGCCGTCGCCACGCGGTTGCGCCGCGCCACGGCGGCATCCTTCACCGACAGTAGTTTCGCGCCTTCGAGCCAGCTCATGGTCAGCAATCGCTTCGTCGACAGGTCCGGCAGCGGCTCGGGCACGGATACGCCCTCCTCGTCGCGCAGCATGTGGGCGTAGAGCCGCATGTGCTTCGCCTCGAGGTCGTAATCGAGCTCCTCCCGCAGCCGCGCCGCGATTTCGGCATGGACCTCGCGGGTCTTCACCGCTTTGTCGTAGCGCTCGTAGACCGCGAAGATCAGACGCAGCTGACGCAGATCCGCTTCGACCGCCGAGTTCATGTCCGGGTATTGCAGCTTGCAGGCCAGCGCTTGGCCGTCATGGCTGCGCGCGCGATGCACCTGGCCGAGCGACGCCGCGGCGGCCGCCTCGCGGCTGAATTCGGCGAACCTCGTCTCCCAGGCCGGGCCGAGCTCCGCCGCCATGCGGCGCTTGACGAAGGGCCATCCCATCGACGGCGCATTCGACTGGAGCTGGATCAGCTCCTTCACGTACTCGTCGGGCAGCGCGTCGGGGATGGTGGACATGAGCTGCGCCACCTTCATCAGCGGCCCTTTGAGTCCGCCCAGCGCGGCCGTCAGCTCCGCCGCGTGCCTGCCCTTGTCGACCTCGACGCCGAAAAGCCGACCCGCGCCGAAGCGCACGCCGAGCCCGCCGACCGCGGCGCCGACCCGGGCGTAGCGCTTCAGCCGGCCGCCAACGGTGTTTTCCTCAGCCAATCGTTTCGAGCTCGTCGATCAGCCCGGCGACGACATTGAGCCCGCTGTCCCAGAAGGCCGGATCGCTGGCGTCCAGCCCGAACGGGGCCAGCAGCTCCTTATGCCGCTTGGCGCCGCCCGCCCGAAGCAGGTCGAGATACTTGTTGGCGAAGCCGCCCGGCGCCTTGCTGTAGGCGGCGTAGAGCGAGTTCACCAGGCAGTCGCCGAAGGCGTAGGCGTAAACGTAAAAGGGCGTGTGGATGAAGTGCGGGATATAGGTCCAATAGTACTTGTACTCGTCATCGAAGCGCAGCGCCGGCCCGAGGCTCTCGCGCTGCACGTCGATCCAGATCTCGTTGATGCGGTCGGCGGTCAGCTCGCTCTCGCGTCGCTCGTCATGGACACGACGCTCGAACTCGACGAAGGCGATCTGGCGCACCACCGTGTTGAGCATGTCCTCGACCTTGCCGGCGAGCATCGCCTTGCGCCGCTTCGGGTCTTTCTCGGCATCGAGCAGCGCGCGGAAGGTCAGCATCTCGCCGAACACCGACGCCGTCTCCGCCAGGGTCAGCGGCGTCTGCGACAGGAGCTGCCCCTGGCCGCCGGCCAGCACCTGGTGCACGCCGTGGCCGAGCTCGTGCGCCAGGGTCATCACGTCGCGCGTCTTGCCCAGGTAATTGACCAGCAGATACGGATGCGCCGACGGCACGGTCGGATGCGCAAAGGCGCCCGGCGACTTGCCCGGCCGCACCGGCGCGTCGATCCACTTGCCGTCGAAGAAGCGCTTGCCGACCGAAGCGAGTTCCGGGGAGAACTTGCCGTAGGCATCGAGCACGCAATCGCGCGCCTGTGTCCACGGGATCACCGTCTCGTCCGATTCCGGCAGCGGCGCGTTGCGGTCCCAGTAGTCGAGCTGCTCGACCCCGAACCACCTGGCCTTCATCTTGTAGTAGCGGTGAGACAGCCGCGGGAAGGCATCGCGCACCGCCTTGATCAGGGCATCGACAACCTCGTCCTCGACCAGGTTGGACAGGTTGCGCGAGGAGATCGGGCGCGGGAATTTGCGCCACGTGTCCTCGATCTGCTTGTCCTTGGCCAGCGTGTTGGTGATCAGCGCGAAGAGCTTGGCGTTGGCGCCGAGCACGCCGCCGATCGATTTGGCCGCCGCCTTTCGCACTTTGGGGTCGCGATCCGACAGGAGGTGGAAGATCTCGGCGCTGGTGACGTCCTTGCCGTCGAGCGGGAAGCGCAAGCCGGCCATCGTTTCGTCGAACAGGCGGTTCCAGGCGGCGCGGCCGGAGACGTATTTCTCGTGCAGCAGGCGCTCGATCTCATCCGGAAGATCATGCGGCTTACGCGCTCGCACGTCGCGCAGCCAGGGCGCATAGCGCGCCAGTTTGGCATCCTTGAGTTTGGCGGCGAGCGCCGCATCGTCCAGCCGGTTGATCTCCAAGGTGAAGAAGATGAGCTTGGTGGATATCGCGTTCACCCGCTCCTGCATCGTCTGATAGAACTTCGCCAGCTCAGCATCGCTCTGATTGCCGGCATAGGTCAGGTCGGCGTAGCTCATGACCCGTGTCAGGGTCTCGTCGAGCTTTTCATATTGCGCGATCGCATCGGCGAGTTGCGGGGCGGCATAGCTGGCCAGCTTGCCGGCATGCGCGGCCTGAAATTCGCCCGCCTGCGTCTCGGCCGCCGCCAGGTCACGCTGCAGCTCCGGGGAATCGCGCCCCGGATAGAGATCGGCCAGATCCCATTCCGGCAAAGGTCCGAGATCGTTGGCGGTTTCGCGGCGGACGGCGGCGGACTGGCTCATTTTGGGGTTCTTCGCTCCAGTGCGGTTTCCCGATATATGTGTCTCGTACGGCCGTCTGCCAAGAATGAAGAAGGGGCCGTATCAGGGAGATAGCATGGATTACCGCGCCTGCCCGAATCTCGTCCGCTCGTTTCTCGACCAGGCCGCGCGCCACGGCGACAAACCGTTCTTATGGGCCCGGCGCAACGATGCCTGGCAGTCCTGGACCTGGCGCCAGGCCGAGGCGGAGATGCGGCGCGTCGCCGGCGGCCTCGCGGCGCTGGGGATCAAACCCGGCGACCGCGTCGGGCTGATCGCCGAGAACCGCCCGGAATGGATCCTGGCCGATCTGGCGATCATGGCGTGCGGCGCCATCGCCGTCCCGGCCTATGTCACCAACACGGTCGAGGACCATCGCCATATCCTGAGCAACGCCGGCTGCGTCGGGGCCATCGTGTCGACCCGCGAACTGGCCGAGCGCGTCATCGCCGCGGCGCGGCAGAGTCCCGGTTGCGGCTTCATCATCGCCATCGATCCTCCGGCGCTGACCCAGGATGTCGGCGTGCGTGTCCTGCCCTGGGCAGACCTGCCCTCCTCGGCCGATGTCGTCACGGCGACGGTCGCCAAGCTCAGCCGCCAGGATCTCGCCTGCATCATCCACACCTCGGGCACGGGGGGGCTGCCCAAGGGGGTGGCGCTGCGCCACGGCAGCCTCCTGCACAACTGTCTCGGCGCCTATGACCTGCTGGTCGAGCTCGGCTTGACCGACGAGGTGTTCCTCTCCTTCCTGCCGATGTCTCATTCCTACGAGCACATGGCCGGTGTTCATTTCCCGATCTCGCTCGGCGCGCAGATCTATTGCGCCGAAAGCGTCGAGGCGTTGCCAGCAAACATGCTCGAGGCGTGCCCCACCATCATGACCGCCGTGCCGCGTCTCTACGAGACCATGCATCGGCGCATCCTCACGGGTGTCGAGCGCCAGGGCGGGTTCAAGGCGACGCTGTTCTTCAAGGCGCTGGAGCTTGGCCGCAAACGCTACCACGACCCGAAGAGCCTGACCCTCGTCGAGCGCCTGGTGGATTTCATCGTCGACAGGCTGGTGCGCAACAAGGTGCGGGGGCGTTTCGGCGGCCGGCTCAAGGCGCTGGTATCGGGCGGCGCCGCGCTCAATCCGGAGATCGGCCTCTTCTTCACCGCTCTGGGCCTGAAGCTGCTTCAGGGCTACGGCCAGACCGAATCCGCGCCCGTCGTGGCCTGCAACCGGCCGAGCCGCGTGCGGCTGGAGACGGTCGGCCCGCCGCTGACCGAGGTCGAGGTGAAGACCGGCGAGGACGGCGAGATCCTGGTGCGCGGCGAGCTGGTGATGCAGGGCTACTGGAACGACCCGGCGGCCACGGCTGCCGCGATCAAAGACGGCTGGCTGCACACCGGCGATATCGGGATCATCGATCCCGACGGCTATATCCGCATCACCGACCGCAAGAAGGACTTCATCAAGAACTCCGGCGGCGACATGATCGCCCCGGCGAAGGTCGAAGGGGCGCTCGTGCTCGAGCCGGAGATCGCCCAGGCCATGGTGCACGGCGACCGCCGGCCGCATCTCGTCGCCGTCCTGGTGCCCCACCCCGATGTCATCGAGCGTGTCGCCAAGAGTGCCGGCAAACCGGCGGCGCTGGACACGCTCGCCGAGGATGCCGGGCTGCGCGCCTTGCTGGACGCCGTGGTGCAGCGGGTCAACGCCAAGCTGCCGCAGGCCGAACGCGTGCGGCGCTTCATCGTCGCTCGCGAGCCCTTCTCGGTCGCCAACGAGCTGATGACGCCGACTCTCAAGGTCAAGCGGCACAAGGTGCGAGAGATCTACGGCGCGAAGCTCGAGGCGCTCTACGACCGCGGCTGACGCCTAGACGCCGTGGTGCTGACGGAACCAGGCCACGAAGCGCGGAATGCCCTCATCGATGGAGGTCCGCGGCACGAAGCCGAGATCCCGCCTGGCCGCCTCGATGTCGGCGTAAGTCTCTTTCACGTCGCCCGCCTGCATGTCGGCGAGCTCGATTTTCGCCTTGTGATTGGTGGCGCGCTCGATGAGCTCGATGAAGCGCATCAGGGGCTCGGAGCGATTGTTGCCGAGATTGTAGCGTCGGTGCGGCGGCACGCCATCCTGGCGGGCCGGCGGATGGTCCAGAGCGGCGAGCACGCCGGCGACGATGTCGTCGATATAGGTGAAGTCACGCTGCATGTCGCCGCGATTGAACACCGTGATGGGCTCGCCGCGCAGGATGGCGCGGGTGAAGATATAGGCAGACATGTCGGGCCGGCCCCACGGACCGTAGACCGTGAAGAAGCGCAGGCCGGTCGAGGCGAAGCCATAGAGATGGCTGTAGCAATGGCTCATCAGCTCGTCCGCCGCCTTGGTCGCGGCGTAGAGCGAGACCGGGCTGTCGACGCGGTCCTCGATGGCGAAGGGCAGCTTGGTGTTACCGCCATAGACCGAGGAGGATGAGGCGTAGACCAGATGCTTCAGCCCGCGATGATGGCGGCAGGCTTCCAGGATGTTGAAGTGGCCGATGATGTTGGTCTGGATATAGGCCTCGGGATGAGTGAGCGAATAGCGCACCCCGGCCTGGGCTGCGAGATGGACCACGCGGTCGATCGCCGGATCCGCAAAGACGCCCTTGAGTGCCGGCATCGAGGCGACGTCGGCCTCGACGAAACGAAATCCCGCATGCGCCTTCAAGCGCGCCAGGCGCGCCGCCTTGAGCGACGGGTCGTAATAGTCGTTGAGATTGTCGAGGCCGACGACGCTGTCGCCGCGCTCGAGCAGCGCGGTCGCGACATGCATGCCGATGAAACCCGCGGCGCCGGTGACCAGAATTGCCATGGAGGCGTTGTAGCGCGCCGTCCGTCTCAAATCACGCGTGAAGTTGCGGCTGCCGTTTGCGCTAGGCGGAACGCAGCTGGACGTTGATCGGCCGGAACATGTTACGGGCCAGCACCCGCAGCTTGATCTCGATCTGCGCGCGCGAGAACGGCTTGGCGATATAGGCGCTGACCCCGCGGTGCATCGCGGCCTTCACCGCATCGATGTCGGCTTTTCCGGTCACCATCAGGAAAGGCATCCGTGTGTCCGTCTGGCGGACATGCTCCAGCAGTTGAAGCCCGCTGAGGCCCGGCATCTGCCAGTCCGCAATGATCAGGTTGATCTTGCCCTTGTAGGCTTCCAGCAGCTGGATCGCCTCGACACCGTCCGCGGCGAGATGCGCACTGGCCACGTTCAGGGATTTGACGATGTCCCGCAGCATGATGCGCGCCTCCCCGTCGTCCTCGACAATCAACAGCTTCAGGCGGGACAGCGCATCCATCAGGCAGGCTCCACTGGCAGGGAATGACGAGCGTTGCCGCCGAGCGGCAACGAGGCGAGAACCGCGCGAAGGCGGTCCGGCGCAAAAGGCTTGGACAGCACCGACGTGTCGGGAGGGAACTCGGCGGTAAACTCCGCACCCCGACCGGGATGGCCGGTCATGAAGACGACAGGCAGGTGCGGGTCGAGCTCGCGCAGGAGCTGCACGACGCGCACGCCGTCCATCTCGGGCATGACGATGTCGGTGACTACGATATCCACGGCATGGTCTTCGTACAGTGCCAGCGCCTCGACCCCATCGGCTGCCGCCAGCACCGTGTAACCCCAGGCCGACAAGGTATCGCGCAGCAACGTGCGCAGCTCCGGCTCGTCCTCGGCTAGAAGGACGGTGAGTCCGGAGGCCGATCGGCCGGCGATGGACGGCAGCGCATCCGTTCCCTCAGCGGCCCACGGACCGGCGACATGCGGGAAATAGAGATGGAAAGTCGTCCCGCGATTGACTTCGCTGTCGACATGGATGTGCCCGCCAGCCTGGTCGACGATGCTGTAGACCATGGCCAGGCCGAGACCGGTACCCTCGCCCGGAGCCTTTGTGGTGTAAAACGGCTCGAACAGACGCGCCCTCGTCTCGCGGCTCATGCCGATGCCGGTATCGGTGACGCTCAGCCGCACGAACGGGCATGACACGTCGGACGGCAGTTCGCCGCTGTCGGGCTCCACGATGTCGACGGCTATCGACAGGGCGCCGCCGTCCGGCATCGCATCCCGGGCATTGATGACGAGGTTCATCAGCGCCTGAGCGATCAGATCGGGATCGGCGCGCACGCTGTGCGAGCCCGCGCCGCATTGCGTGGTCAGAAGCACTTTCGGCCTCAGCAGCGGCTCGAGCAGGAAGTTCTGGTCGATGACGAGCTGATAGAGATCGACCAGTCGGGTCTCCGGTGCCTTCTTGCGGCTGAAGGCGAGAAGCCCCTTGGTAACGGCGGCCGCTCGCTCGACGCTGCGCACGACGCTCGACAAGGTCTGCTGGAGCGGCACCTCGGGCCCTGCCTGCGTGCGCGCGAGGTCCGTGTAACCGCGGATGATCGACAGGATGTTGTTGAAATCGTGGGCGATGCCGCCGGCCAACGTGCCGACGGCCTCCATCTTCTGCGACTGACGCAGCCGCTCCTCCTGCCGCCGGACGTCCGTGATGTCGATCAGGACCTGGAAGATGCTGCCGTCCGGAACCCGGTTCTCGCGGATCTTGAGGATACGTCCGCCGCGCCGGAACTCGATCGAGGTGCTCGGGTTGCGGTGGATGGCGAGACGCTGCTGGATCCACTCTTCGTCGTCGGGCGTGGCGTCCTCGATGAAGCCTCGCTCGAGCGCCACGCGCAGGATCGCTTCGAATGACACCCCGGGGATGATCGCGTCGCCGATCGGCGCGCAGATCTGGCGATACCAGTCATTGCAATAGACCAGCCGATCCTCGGCATCGAACAGCGCGATTCCGTCCGGTACGCTGTCCATCGCCTGCGACAGAAAGCGGCTGTCGCGCTCGGCCCGGCGCTGCATCCGTACCTGTGGGGTGACGTCCGTTGCCGTCCCGAGATAGCCGACGAAGGTTCCGGTCTTGCCCTTGATCGGGCGGCCGCTGAAGCGAAGATGCAGTGTCGCGCCGCGCGGCGTCGTCAGGATGCACTCGAAGTCACGAAACGGATAATGGGCTTCCAGCGTCTGGCGGTGGCGCAGCCAGTGCCCGTCCTGATCGGGATCGATGCCGGCGACCGCCCAGAGCGGCCGCCCCACGAACGTCGACCGGTCGAAACCGGTGACGTCGAAGAAACGCGGCGACACCCAGCGGAAATTGAAGTGGCGATCGAGTTCCCAGAACCAGTCCGAGGCGGCTTCGGCAAAATCGCGCTGACGGCTCTGCATCTCACGCAGGGTTTCTTCCGTCTCGCCAAGACGCACGATCTTCTCGTGCAGACGTGCGTTGGCCTCCGAGAGCTGGAGCGTCCGCTCCGCGACAAGCCGCGTAATCCGGTCGCGTTGGGTCAGCGTGCTGCGGAGGTACAGGGCCAGCAGGAATGTCAACGCCACGCCCGCCAGGAAGGTGAGGGCGGCGGACAGCTTCTCGCGGGGATACATCGCCTCAACCGGGCGGTAGATCAGTGTCCAGGTCCGGTTGACGAAACGGAGGTTGGCTTCGTAGTGCCAGCCGGACCGCCATGACGTGCCGCTGAGCGGCAGAGCCGCCTGACCGCTCCGCAGACGGGAGTCGTGAACATACAGCAGCCGCTCACTCTCACCGGGCTCGCTTTCGACAACATAGATGTCGAACCCGGCGGCCGGCTGCAGCAGACGTAACGCTGATTCGATCAGTTCGCCGACCGGATAGATGGCGAGCAGCGCGCCGGCGGCCGCTGCCGGGGCGATCCCGTTCCCGCTGGTTTGGGAGTGACGGAAGACCGGCGCGAAGGCCAGGACCCCGGTCACGCCGTTGTCGGCCGGGCCGCGCAAGGCGAGGCCAGGTGTCAACCGTATGGAGCCGGTCGCCATCGCCAGGCGCAAGGTATCGCTGCGCAGCTTGTCGGCAGCGAGGTCGAACCCGACCATGGACCGGTTGGCCGCCAGCGGCTCCACGAAGTACACGGGGAAGCGCTCATGATGGCCCGAGTCGAAGCGCGGCCGGCCCTCGGGACTCAGCGCGAAGATGCGGAAATCGGTGGAATCGCTCGGCCCGAAACGGCTTGAGAGGTCAGGCTCTGTCTCGGTGACCCGCGGCAACCACGCCAGGGCCCGCAGCCCGTCGAAGTCCTGGGCCATCTCGCGATGGAGACGACTGAACTCGGCGCGATCGAGGGTGGCGCTCTCAGCGAGCTGCGTGCGGGCGCTGCGCAGCTGCTGGGTCTTGAGGTCGATAAACCCCTGGACGACGCTGGCATAGGTCGCCACGCGGCGTCCGGCGTCCGCCCGGCGCAGCGCGTCGGCATTCTCGAAGACCAGCGCCGCCGCTAACGTCGAGACGAGCAGCCCGCTGCCGAGCACCGCCAAGGCCGAGAGCGGCCACCGATGCTTTTCGAAGTACGAACCGACCGCGAAGAGACGCATTCTACACCACCGACCATTGCTGTTCGGCGGTCCGCAGCGCGAAGCTCGTAGAGGCCGATCGGGGTACTCTAGGGTACGAGCCTGAAGAGTCGGTTAAGCGGCGGCTGGACGCAGGGCCTCGCCTTCGCTACAGTGCCGACCGGTTGTAAACCCTCAAGGATCAAGGCCCCTCCCGCATGTTCCTCGGATCGCCGAACTGGTCCGTTGCGCGTTGGTGGTGGTGACCCCCGTCACCTACCGATCCTTTCCCATTTTCTGAATCCGGCCGTCCGGCGACTTTAGGGGTCCTGCCCCGCGGTTTGCCATGCGGCCTCTGTCCTTCCGACCGGGGTTACGACCATGCTTGACCGCTTCACCACGCCCACCGGCCTCACCGTCGAACGCCGCCGCACCGACATCGCCTACGAGAGCGCGCTGGACGGCTTCGCCGAGCGTCTCGACCGCGAACGCGGCGCCCTGTTTTCTTCGGGCGTCGACTATCCGGGCCGCTACTCGCGCTGGGAATTCGGCTTCGCCAATCCGCCGCTGGAGATCATCGGCCGCGACCGCGACCTTCATTTCAAGGCGCTGAACTTGCGCGGCGAAGCCCTGCTTCATCTGCTGGCGCCGATCGTCAGCGCCACGCCCGAGGCGAGCGTCACCCAGCAGGACAGCCGCAGGCTTACGCTGCGCATCGGAACGAGCACGACGGAGTTTCGCGAGGAGGAGCGCAGCCTGCAGCCCTCGCTGGTCTCGCCGCTGCGCCGGCTGATCGCCGAATTCGCCGGCTGCGCCGACCCCTTCCTCGGCCTCTACGGCGGCTTCGGCTACGATCTGCTGTTCCAGTTCGAGCCGATCGCGCTGCGCCACCAGCGCCCGGCCGACGCCAAGGACATCCATCTCTTCGTGCCCGACCAGCTCGTGGTCGTCGACCGGCGCAAGGAAGTCGCCTACCGGCTCGATTACGAATTCCTGCGCGGCGCCGAGTCCACCGTCGATCTCGGCCGCCGCACCTTCACGTCCGTGACGCCGCCCGTCGCCTCGCCCGCGGCGGCCGGCGCCCCAGTCTCCGACCACAGCACGGCTGAGTACGCGGCGATGGTCGAGGCGGCGCGCGAGCGCATGCGTGTCGGCGATATCTTCGAGGTCGTGCTCAGCCAGACCTATCGCGCGACGTTCCAGCACGCACCCTCGGCGCTGTTCGCGCGGCTCAAGCAGGTCAATCCCAGCCCGTTCGAGTTCCTCATCCAGTTCGGCGACGAGCAGCTCGTCGGCACCTCGCCGGAGATGTTCGTGCGCGTCGAGGGCGAGCGCGTCGAATCCTGCCCGATCTCGGGCACGGCGCGGCGCACCGGCAACCCGATGAACGATGCCGAGAACCTCAAGGCGCTGTTCAACTCGGAGAAGGACGAAGTCGAGCTGACGATGTGCACCGATGTCGACCGCAATGACAAGTCGCGTATCTGCCGGCCCGGCACGGTGAAATTGCTCGGCCGCCGGCAGATCGAGACCTATGCCGGCCTCTTCCACACTGTCGATCACGTCGAAGGCCGGCTGCGCGAGGGTCTCACGGGCCTCGACGCCTTCCTGTCGCATATGTGGGCGGTCACGCTGACCGGCGCGCCGAAGAAGAAAGCGGTCGAGATCGTCGAGCAATCGGAGAAGGGCCCGCGCGGCTGGTACGGCGGCGCGGTCGGCGCGCTCATGCTGTCGGGCGATGTCAGCACCGGCATCACCATCCGCACCGTGCACCTCAAGGACGGCGAGGCGCGCTACCGCGTCGGCGCGACGCTGGTCTGGGATTCGGTCGGCGAGGAGGAAGACGCCGAGTGCCGGACCAAGGCCACCAATTTGTTCCGGGCGCTGGCGGCGATGAACGCCAGGCCGGAGGCGGCGGTCGCCCCAGCGGCGCCGCAGCCGGGGGCCGGACGGCGCGTGCTGCTGATCGACAACGAGGATTCCTTCGTCCACACCCTGGCCGACTATTTCCGCCAGACCGGCGCGACAGTCGAGACCTACCGTCACGGCCTGCCGTTCGACAAGCTCGTGGCGGCGAAGCCCGACCTCGTCGTGCATTCGCCCGGCCCCGGCCGGCCGGCGGAGTTCGGCGTGCCCGAGCTCGTCCGCCGCCTCGCCGCCGCCGACATCGCGCAGTTCGGCGTCTGTCTCGGCCTGCAGGGCATGGTCGAAGCCTTCGGCGGCGCGCTCGACGTGTTGCCCAACCCGCGCCACGGCAAGACCTGGGACATCCTGCATGACGGCGACAGGCTGTTTGCCGGCGTGCCCTCGCCGGCCCGTGTCGGCGCCTATCATTCGCTGACGGCGCGCCTCGCGACCTTCCCGCATGACGAACTGCTGGTCACGGCGCGCACCGAAGAGGGGCTGGTGATGGCCATCCGCCACAAGCGGGCCCGCGCCATGGCCGTGCAGTTCCATCCGGAATCGATCCTCTCGATGCGCGCCGCGGAGAAGGGCGAGATCGGCCACCGGCTGATCGCCAACCTGATGGAGAGTCTGGCGGCAGGACGGCCTGTAGCGCCGGCGCTGGAAGCGATAAACTAGGGACGTGCCCGCGCCGCCCGCCGCTCTCTCGCACGTCCTCGGCTATCGCGATTTTCGCCAGTTCCTCGGCGGCCGTTTCGCGGCGGGGCTGGTCATGCAGATGCAGTCGGTGGCCATCGGCTGGTTTCTCTACGACCGCACCGGCGACCCGCTGGTCCTGGCCTATGCCGGCCTCGCCATCTTCGTGCCGATTGCCCTCTTCACGCTGCCGGGAGGCGACATCGCCGACCGCTTCGACCGGCGCTGGATCCTCGGCGCCGCTCATCTGATCCAGTCGGTCTGCGGCGCGCTGCTCGTCATCCTGGCGATCACGGCATCGACCGAGGCGCGGCTGTTCTACGCCGTGCTGGCGCTCTCGGGCACGGCCCGCGCCTTCTCCGGCCCGGCCGTGCAGTCCTTCACGCCGTTCCTGGTGCCGCGCCCCCAGCTCGCCAATGCCATGGCCTGGGGCTCCTCGGTCAACCAGACCGCGATGATCCTCGGGCCGGCGGTCGGCGGGGCGCTCTATCTCTTCGGGCCGATGGTGGTGTTCGGCGTCTGCGCCGGCCTGTCGCTGGTGGTCGCCACCGCGATGCTCACCTTGCGCACCCGCATCGCCATCGTGCCGCCCGATGCCAGCACCACGGCCTTCACCCGCGCCGTCTCCGGCTTCCGCTACGTGCGGCGGCAGCCCCTGGTCTTCGGCTCGATCCTGCTCGACCTGTTCGCGGTGCTGCTCGGCGGCATCACCGCCCTGCTGCCGATCTACGCGCGCGACATTCTTGCCGTCGGGCCCGACGGGCTGGGCCTCCTGCGCACCAGCATGGCCGTGGGCGCCGTCAGCACGGCATTGCTTCTCGCCAACCTGCCGGCGGAGCGCCACCGCCGCACCGGCGTCATGATGTTCGTCGGCGTCGCCCTGTTCGGCGTCACGATCATCGTCTTCGGCCTGTCGACGAACTTCGTGCTGTCGCTCGCCATGCTGGCCCTCATGGGGGCGGGCGACATGATGAGCGTCTTCGTGCGCAATTCGATCGTGCAGCTCGCCACACCCGACGACATGCGCGGGCGGGTCAGCGCCGTCTACATGCTGTTCGTCGGGGCGTCGAACGAATTGGGGGATTTTCGCGCCGGGCTCGCGGCGGCGTGGTTCGGCACGCTGCCGGCCGTGCTGCTGGGCGGGGTGAGCACGCTCACCGTGGTCGCCCTGTTCGCCTGGCTGTTTCCGGGGCTGCGCCGCATCGACCGTCTGACCGATGTGACGCCGCGCCCCGGGTCCTAGCGTTCTCCAAGCTTCGCTTGCGTTCCGGTCAGGTGCCGCGGCCCCACAGGCCGCAATAGCGCCGCGCCACGAAGGGCAGCCCGGCCTCGAAGCCCGGGAACGACTTCCACTTCTCCAGCTTCATCTCCTTCTCGGCCGTGTCCCAGCACTTGCCTTCGAGCGCCAGCGCCTTCATCTCGGCCGAGGCGTCCTGCAGCAGCGCCAGGTAGTCCTGCACGTCCTTCTTGTTCCCGAGGCGGCCGCCCGGGCCGGGGTGTCCGGGGATCAGGCGATCCCAGTCCATCGCCAGCAGGCGCTTCAGCGAGGCCTCCCACTCGATCGGATAGGAATCGATCATGCCGCGGGCCGGCATCGTGCCGGCGCTGACGAAGTCGACGGCGAAGACGATCTTCTCCTTCGGCAGGCGCATCACGATCGACGAATCCGAGTGGTTGAGCCCGAGATAGCGCAGCTCCAGCGTCGTGCCGCCGAGCGTGATGGTGCGCATGTTCTTGAAGGTTTCGTCCGGAATCGTCGTGTGCGGATCGTTGAGGGCCACCAGCCGCTCCTTGGCGCGCTGGTGCGCCACGAAGATGGCGCCCTGGTCCTTGAACGGCTTGCCGCCAGCGATGTGGTCGTAGTGATGGTGGCTGTAGACGACGTACTTCACCGGCTGGCTGGTGATCTTGCGGATCTCCGCCAGGTAAACAGTCGAAGCATCGCGCCGGGCGTAGCTGATCGGGTCGGTGGCGATCACGCCGGCGGGCGTCACGACGAACATCGCCTGCGCGCCACCGGCGCGGAAGACGTAGACGTTATCGGTGCCCTCGACCTTGGTGGTGGCGAAGGGCGGCGGCGAGGCCGGCGCCTGGGCGAGCGCCGGGAGCCCGGCGAAGAGGGCCGCGCCCGCAAGGGCGGCGGCGAACAGACGGATCATGGTTCTCTCCCTGTGGCTGGTTTTTGGGCAACGGCGCCGGCGATACCAGGCGATTAACACCGGAATCCGCGCTAAATTCCCGGCTTCCGGCCAGGCTGGCCTCGGCCGCCCACCTGCACTAGCTTACGGCCATCGTTGGGGAGATACCGTCATGCGCATCGTCCGCCTCGCCCTGCTGGGCGCCCTGCTCGCCGCGCCGGCCGCGGCCCAGGACAAGATCACGTTCGGCACCGACTGGAAGGCCCAGGCCGAGCATGGCGGCTTCTACCAGGCGATCGCCGCGGGCATCTATCGCAAGCACGGGCTCGAGGTGACCCTGCGCCCCGGCGGGCCGCAGGTGAACCACGCGCAGCTCCTCGCCGCCGGCCGGCTCGACTTCAACATGACGCCGGACTCGTTCGGCTCGTTCAATTTCACCCGCGAGAGCGTGCCGATGCTCGCGGTCGCGGCCTTGTTCCAGAAGGATCCCAAGGTCCTGATCTCGCACGCCGGCGTCGGCAACGACTCGCTGCAAGCGCTGAAGGGCAAGCCGATCATGATCGGCTCCGACACGCGGGCGGGTGTGTGGCTCTTCCTCAAGTCGAAGTTCGGCTACACCGACGACCAGATCCGCCCCTATAACTTCAACGTCGCGCCGTTCCTTGCCGACAAGACGGCGAGCCAGCAGGGTTACCTCTCGAGCGAGCCGCTGATGATCGAGAAGGCCGGGGCCAAACCGGTGGTTCATCTCGTCGCCGACTATGGCTATTCGAGCTACGCCGCGATCATCCAGACCTCGCAGAAGCTGGTGGCCGAGAAGCCCGACCTGGTGCAGCGCTTCGTCAACGCCTCGATCGAGGGCTGGTACAGCTACACCTACGGCGATCCTGCCCCCGGCAACGCCCTCATCAAGAAGGACAACCCGGAGATGACCGACGAGCTGATCGCCTACGGCCGCACCAAGCTGCGCGACCACGGCGTCATCGATTCCGGCGATTCGACGACGCTCGGTATCGGCGCGATGACCGAAGCGCGCTGGAAGGATTTCTTTGAAATCATGTCGGCCCAGGGTCTCTATCCCGCGACGATGGACTGGAAGAAGGGCTTCACCACCCAATTCGTGAACAAGAAGTTCGCGATGGAGATGAAGAAGTAGGTGCCTTTCTGTTGCTGCCCCCTCACCCTACCCTCTCCCCCCGAAGACGGGGGGCGAGGGTCTAGTTCTGGAGCTGTCCTCCCTCTTATCCCCTCTCCCCCATTGGGGGAGAGGGTTAGGGTGAGGGGGACTGCGTGACCTCTCCTCTCCTTACTCTCTCCGGCGTCGGCAAGGTCTTCGCCAACGGCGTCGAGGCGCTCTCCGGCATCGACCTGACGGTGAACCGCGGGGAGTTCCTCGCCCTGCTCGGCGCCTCGGGCTGCGGCAAGAGCACGCTGTTGCGCCTGATCGCCGGCCTGGCCGAGCCGACCTCCGGCACTGTGCGCTGGGCGGACGCGCAGCACGAACGGTCCGGCCGTCTCGGTTTCGTCTTCCAGGACCCGACGCTGATGCCCTGGGCCAGCGTCGCCGACAATGTCTACCTGCCGCTGCGCCTCGCCGGGATGAGTCGCGAGGACGCCAAGCCGCGCATCGAAGAGGCGCTCGCCGCCGTTGACCTCGGCGAGTTCGCCGGCGCCATGCCGCGCGAGCTGTCGGGCGGCATGCGCATGCGCGTCTCGATCGCCCGGGCGGTGGTGACCCGGCCGGAAATCCTGCTGCTCGACGAGCCCTTCGCCGCCCTGGACGAGCCGACCCGCTTCAAGCTCAACGAAGATCTGCTGCACCTGTGGCGCAGGCACAAGCTGACGGTGATCTTCGTCACCCATAGCGTCTTCGAATCGGTCTTCCTCGCCGAGCGCGTCATCGTGATGAAGCGGCGGCCGGGCCGGATCGCCACGGAGATCGCCGTCCCGCTGCCGGCCGAGCGCGCCGCCGGATTGCGCATGTCGGCGGAGTTCGGCGCGCTGTGCCGGACCGTCTCCGAGCGGCTGGCGCTGGCCACCGAGGCCGCGGCGGCATGAACGAGAAAGCGCCGCTCGGCCGGCTGCCGCGCCTGCTCGCGCCGCTGGTCTTCGGCCTGCTGTTCCTGGCGGTGTGGGAAGCGCTGGTCCGCGTTTACGCGGTGCCGGTCTACATCCTGCCCGGGCCGCTGCTGATTGCCCGGACGCTGTGGACCGACGGCGCCAGCCTGCTCGGTGCGCTCTGGGTCACATTGCGCATCGCCTTTGCGGCGCTGGCCGCCGCCATCGTCCTGGGCCTCGGCCTCGCCATCCTCATGTCCCGCTCGCGCTGGATCGAGGCCAGCCTGCTGCCCTACGCCGTCATCCTGCAGGTGACGCCGATCGTCGCCATCGCCCCGCTGATCATCATCTGGGCCGACGACATCTTCCTCTCCCTGCTGATCTGCGCCTGGCTGGTCGCCTTCTTTCCCATCGTCTCGAACACCACGCTCGGCCTGCACAGCGCCGATCGCGGCCTCGACGATCTCTTCCGCCTCTATAAGGCCACGCCGGGCCAGACCCTGCGTTACCTGCAGCTGCCCACGTCCCTGCCCTATTTTCTCGCCGGACTGCGGATCAGCGGCGGCCTGGCGCTGATCGGCGCTGTCGTCGCCGAATTCGTGGCGGGCACGGGCGGCAGCGAGACCGGTCTCGCCTTCCGCATCCTCGAGGCGGGCTACCGGCTGCAGATTCCGCGCATGTTCGCCGCGCTGGTCCTGCTGGCCCTCGCGGGCATCGTGATCTACGTCGCGCTAGACCGGCTGTCGCATCTCGTGCTGCGCCGCTGGCACGAAAGCGCGCTGCCGAAGGATCGTTAGCGGATCATCGCCCGGAGCTTCGAGGAGACGAGATCGGCGCCGAGCACGAGTATGAGGATCACCAGCACGCAAGCCGCCGTGTCCTCGTAGGCGAAAAGCTTCATGCTGCTGATCAGCTCGAAACCGATGCCGCCGGCGCCGACCATGCCCAGGACCGTGGAGACCCGGATATTGGTCTCGAAGCGGTAGAGCACGACGCCGACCCAGGCCGGCAGCACCTGCGGCAGGACGCCGAAGACGATACGCTGCACGGTGCCGGCCCCCGCGGCGCGCAAGGCATCGAGCGGGCCTTCGTCGATCTCCTCGATCGCTTCGGCGAAGAATTTGCCGAGCATTCCCGCGCCGTGGATGGCAATGGCCAGCACGCCGGCGAACGGCCCCAGGCCGACGGCGGCGACGAAGATCAGCGCCAGGATGATCTCGTTGATGCCGCGCATCACGTTGAGCACCTGGCGCAGCCCGTGAAACACCGCCGCGTGCGGCGACAGATTACGCGCGGCGAAGAAGCAGACCGGCAGCGCCAGAACGATGCCGAGCAGCGTGCCCCACAGCGCGATCTGGATCGTCTCAATCGCCGGCTTGACCAGCTTCTCCATGAAGGCGAAGTTCGGCGGCAGCATGCGGCCGAGGAAATCGGCGATCCACGGCAGCCCGTCGATGAAGCCCGACACGCTGAGATGCGTGCCGATGGCCGACCACCACAACGCGGCCAGGCTGATTCCGACGGCCGGCAGCAGGACCCACCAGCCGAGCGGACCGCGCGGCGGGTTGACGACGAAGCGCAGGCTTCCGACGGACATGGCTCAGACCCCTCCTTCGGCGCGCTGGATCGGCGTGTCGCTGCCGCTGCGGCCGCGGCGCTCGTGCAGCCGCTGGGCGGCATCGAGCACGTTCGGGTCGTCGAGGCCGGGGTAGATCCGCCGCACGACATCGCGCGTCACGCCCGACGGGGGGCCGTCATAGACCAGCTCGCCGCCCGACAGGCCGACGATGCGCTCGCCGAACTCGAGCGCATAGTCGATCTGGTGCAGGTTGCACAGCACCGCGATGTTCGATTCCTTGCCGCTGTTCTTGAGATAGCCGAGCACGGTGCGCGATGTCTTCGGATCGAGGCTGGCGACCGGCTCGTCGGCCAGCATGATCTTGGGCTGCTGGGCAAGCGCGCGCGCGATGCCGACCCGTTGCTGCTCGCCGCCCGAGAGCGCATCGGCGCGCGAGCGTGCCTTGTGCCCCAGCGCCACCTGCTCCAGGCAGTGAAGCGCAATCTTGACGTCCGCCTCGGGAAAAAGCTGCAGCGCGGTCAGCAGCGGCGACAGATCGGCCATGCGGCCGACCAGGACGTTCTTGAGCACTGACAGGCGCTTCACCAGATTGTGCTGCTGGAAGATCATTGCCACGTTGCGGCGCAGAAGGCGCAAGTCGCGGCGGTTGGAGGAGAACGGCGTGCCGTCGACGACGATCTCGCCGCTCGTGGGCTGGGTGAGGCGGTTGATGCAGCGCAGGAGTGTCGACTTGCCCGCGCCGCTGGGCCCCAGTATGACCACGAATTCCCCGGGCCGGATCGACAGGCTGACGTTTTTCAACGCCGGATAGTTGGCGTAGGCCTTCGACAGGCCGCAGATCTCGATCATGTCACGCTCCCCAGCGGGGGCGCCGGAGTACCGACGCCCCTCGTTTTTCACTTCTGCTTCTTGAGATCGATATTGGCGAGCTTCGCCGTCTCGCGCACCACGTCATAGTCCGCGTCACTGGTCTCGCGGAAGCCGTTGAGCTTGCCCTGGTCCGACCAGTTGAGGTCCTTCACCGCCAGAAAAGCCGCGCGGACTTTCTTCTTCAGATCGTCCGGCAGATCCTTGCGCCAGACCATGGGCGATTCCGGGATCGGCGCCGAGCGCCAGACGACATGAATCTGCTCCGCCTTGATGTGCCCCTTGGCGATAGCGGCATCGAGGATACGGTCGGCGATGGTGGCAGCGTCGACCTTGCCGTTGGCAACCGCCACGGCGTTGGCGTCGTGGGCGCCGGTGAAGATCACCGTCTTGAAATCGCGCTTGGGCTCGAGGCCCGCCTTCAACAATCCGGCGAGCGGAAAGGCATAGCCCGAGGTCGAGGCGGGATCGACGAAGGCGAAGTTGCGCCCCTTGAGGTCGTTGAGGTCCTTGATGCCCGCCGTCTTCAGACTGATGATCTGGCTGTGATAGTAGGTGCGTCCCGCCTTGGCCGTCTCGGCGATGACAAAGGCCTCGACCGGCGTCACGGTCGTGGCCAGCACGTAGGAGAAAGGACCGAGATAGGCGATATCGAGATGCTTGGCGCGCAAGGCCTCGATGACGCCATTGTAGTCGGTGGCGACAAATCCCTGGACCTTCATGCCGAGGTTCTTCTCGACCGCGTCGAGGATGTCCTTGCTCTGCGCCAGCATGGCGCGCGAATCCTCGGAAGGGATGAGCCCAACCTTGAGCACCTGGGCGCAGGCCGCGCCCGCCCCCAGCAGCAGCAGCGCCGCTCCGGTCAGGAGTCCCGCCAATCTCGTGGTGTACGTGCGCATGAAATCCTCCCTTTCGAATGGAACGCTTATTCTCCGTTTTCGTGTGTCAGCCTGATGACGCCCGTCGCGGCGGGGTCGCCAGGGGCAAAAGCACCTCGCGGCGGCCGATGAAGTTTCGGCCGCGCTCGCCGGCGAGGGCATCTTCGATCAACGCCGACCAGTCAGCATCCTGCACGCCGTGATCGGCCGCCTTGGTCGAGACGCCAAGCCCTTCGAGAAAAGCCTCAAGCCGGTCGGCGCCGCGCGACAGGTCGGATCCGAAGATGTGCGCCAGCGCGCTGTCGCAATCATCGTCGCAGCCGATGACCGCGCGCATGACCAGCGGCAGACTGAACGAGCAGGCAATGCCGTGCGGCACCTTGTGCTGGAGCGTGATCGGATAGGAGAGCGAATGCGCCAACGCGGTCTTGGTGTTGGAGAATGCCAGACCGGCCAGCAGGCTGGCCTTCGCCATACGGAGGCGCAGCTCGACATTCTGCAGCTCCGCGGCGAGGCGCGGCAGCACCTCGATAACTTCTCGCGCCGCGGCCGCGGCCATCGCGGAGGAGACCGGATTAGCGTTGACGTTCCACAGGCTCTCCAGCGCGTGCGACAGGGCGTCGAGGCCCGTGCTGATCGTGATGGAGCGCGGCAGGCCCACGGTCAGCAAGGGATCGACGATCGCCGTCTCGGGATAGAGGAAGTCGCGGGCCAGCGAATACTTCACCATCCGGTCGCTGTCCCAGACGGTGGCCCAGCATGTCACTTCGCTGCCGGTTCCAGATGTCGTGGGTATGGCGATGATCGGGATACGGCCCAGAGAGTCCCCATCCTGACCGCTTTCAAGAAAGTGCCGCACGCGGCCGAAATCGCCTTCCGCCGCCGCCAGCACCTTGGCCGCATCGATAACCGAGCCGCCACCCAGCGCCACGATCACCTCGACAGGAGCCCGGGCCTCGGCGAAATGCCGGCAGGCCACATGGAGGCTGCGATAGTCGGGATTCGGTCCGATGTTTCGGATCGTCACGACGGGAGCGCCGGCCAGGCCGATGATGCGCCGCGTCAGTGCGGCAAAGACGCCGCCGGGGTCATTGCTGTCGTCATAGGTGACGAGGCCGTAGGCCCGGCGGCCCACCACGCGACCGAGCCCGTCCAAGGCGCGCGCACCGAACCGGACATCGACGGGATTGCGATAACTCCAGCTCACTCGCGGCCCCTCCGTCTGCGCGCGGGCGCGCGCTTTTTCTTGCTGACAAGGCTGGCCTCGTGGCTGATATTAATCAAATTCAAAGTTTGTCGATCTTTCATATAAATAATCAATATGCGGCACACGCAGCTCCGGTCCTTCCACGTCGTCGCCCGCAGCGGCAGTTTCACCGCCGCGGCGCGCGAATGCCGCGTCAGCCAGCCGACGATCACCACGCAGGTGAAGACGCTGGAGCGCGAGTTCGGCGTCGAGCTTTTCGTCCGCCGCGGCCGCCGCATCGAATTGACCGATGTCGGCCGCGGGCTTCTGGACATCACATTGCGGCTGTTCAGCCACGAGAAGGAGGCGGTCGATTTTCTCAACGAGACCCGTGAGCTCAAGACGGGGCATCTTCGTGTCGGCGCTGTGGGGCCCTATCATGTGACCGACATGCTCGCGGCGTTCAATCGGCGCTATCCGGACATCTACGTCTCGGTCGCCATCAACAATTCGCGCGACACGGTGCGCGACCTGCTCGACTACCGGACGGATGTCGCGGTGCTGGCCCATCTCGATCCCGACCCGCGCCTGGTGACGATCCCCTATCGCCGCCATCGCGTCATCGCCTTCGTCCACCGGGGCCATCCCTTCGCCAAGCGGCGCTCGCTGCGCATCCGTGACTTCGAAGGTCAGCGCATGATCGTGCGCGAGCCCGGCTCGACCACGCGACGCGCCATGGAAGACGCGCTGCGCCAGGCCGAGGTCTCGCCGAAGATCGTCATGGAGATCGGCAGCCGCGAATCGATCCGCGAGGCCGTGGCCAAGGGTATCGGGCTCGGCGTTGTATCCGAGGCCGAGTTCATTCCCGATCCGCGCATCCGCGCCCTGCCGGTGACGGACGCCGAGATCTTCACCCACGCGCACGTGGTCTATCTTAAGGAGCGGCAGAAGGCCCGCTTGGTCGGCGCGTTTTTATCGATGCTCGGCGGGCTGCTGCAGCGCGGTCCGCGCTCCCGGGCCGAATGAACACGTCTATCCTGATCGCCGGCGGCGGACCGGCCGGGCTGATGCTGGCGTTGGAGCTCGGCACGCGTGGCATCGAGTGCGTCCTCGTCGAAGAGGACCCCGACCCGCCAACCTTCCCCAAGGCGAACCTGACCAACGCGCGCACCATGGAGCATTACCGGCGCCACGGCTTCGCGCACGAGGTGCGGGCACTCGGCCTGCCCGCCGACCACCCGCAGGACGTCGCCTATTTCACGCGGTACGCGAAGCACGAGCTGGCGCGCTTGCGCATTCCTTCCGCACGCGAAGCCGCACAGCTGCCGCCGGAGGCTCGCGGCGAGTGGCGCACGCCGGAGCTGCCGCATCGTATCCAGCAGACCTGGATCGAGCCGCTGCTGCGCCGGAAGGTCGGTGAGCTGCGCTCGGTCACGACGCGTTACGGCTGGCGCCTGACCGGTTTCGAGGAGACCGCGCAAGGCGTGACCGGCACGCTGGAGAACGTGTCGACTGGCGAGCGCGAAACGACCGAAGCCGTCTATCTGGCCGGCTGCGAGGGCGCCCGCAGCCCAATCCGGCAGAAGCTCGGCATCCGCTATACCGGCGAAGGCGGGGCCGTGCGCGATTTCTTCGGCGGCAAGATGATGACTGTCCACATCAAGGCGCCGCGTCTCTACGACTTCATCAACGGCGCGCGCGCCTGGCAGTACTGGGCGATCAACCGCGACCGACGGGGGCTGCTGATCTCGCTCGACGGCAAGGAGGATTTCGCCCTTCTCGTGCAGCTTCCAGACGGCACGACCGCGAGCGATGCTCTGGCCCGTGACTCGCTGCGGCTTGCCATGGGTGTCGACGCGCCGGTCGAGCGGATCGAGATCGGCGAATGGACGGCCGGCTATGCGCTGGTGGCGCAGCGCTTCACCCGCGGTCGCGTCGTGCTGCTCGGCGACTCGGCGCATCTGTTCACGCCGACCGGGGGGCTTGGCTACAACACGGCCGTCGACGACGCGGCCAACATCGGCTGGAAGCTGGCGGCGCTGATCCAGGGCTGGGGCGGGCCGGCGCTGCTCGACAGCTACGAGATCGAGCGCAAGCCGGTGGCCGAGCGCAACACCGGCTACGCCCGCGCCATGGCGGACAGTGTCGGCAAGATCCCGATGTCCGAGACCCTCGAAGCGGCATCACCCGAAGGCGAGCGGGCGCGGCGCGAGATCGGCGCGCGGCTCGAAGCGCATGTGCGCAACGAGTTCAACACCGCTGGCCTGCAGCTCGGCATCGTCTATACGGGGTCGCCGATCGTCGCCGAGCCCGACGGCCCGATCCCCGAGCAGATTCCGACCCGCTACATCCCCACCGCCGTGCCGGGCGCGCACGCGCCGCATGTCGTGCTCGCCGACGGCACGCCGCTCTGCGACCGCTTCGGTTTCGAGTTCACCCTGCTGCGGCTCGGCGGGGTGACCGCAAGCACCGAGAGTTTGCACCGTGCGGCGACGAAGCGCGGCGTACCGCTATCCGTCGTTGATATCGCGGAGCCCGAGGCGCGCGATCTCTACGAGCGCGATTTCGTGCTGGTGCGGCCGGACCAGCACGTCGCCTGGCGCGGCAACGCGCTGCCCGATCCTGACGCGTTACTGGATCGCGTCACCGGCCGGCTCTAGTTCGCCGCCAGGGTCCGCCCGTCCCAGCCGCCGCCCAGCGCCCGGTAGACGCCGACTAGCGCGCTGTAGCGCGCCGCCTCGGCCTGGGCCACCGCGTCGGCGGCCTGGAACACGGTGCGCTGCGCTTCGAGCAGGCTGAGGAAATCCGTGGTGCCGACGCGGAAGCGGATATCGGCGAGGCGATAGGCCTCGCGCGCCTGGTCGTAGGCGGCACGGCTAAAATTGTACTGCTCGCCGTTCTGCTCGACCGCGCTCAGCGCGTTCTCGACATCCTGAAAGGCGGCGAGGATCGACTGGCTGTAGGTCTCGATCAGCTCCTCGAAGCGCGCGCGGCTGAGGTCTTCCTGGCCCTGCAGCCGACCGCCCTGGAAGATCGGCGCCGTGAGCGAGGCGGTCAGCGTGTAGAAGAAACTCCCGGGACCGAACAGACCCGAGAGCGCGCCGCTCACCGTGCCGCCGTCGGCGGTGAGCGAGATGCTGGGAAAGCGCGCGGCGCGCGCGGCGGCGATGTCGAGATTGGCCGCACGCAGATCCGATTCGGCCTTGCGCAGATCGGGCCGACGCTCGAGCAGGCCCGAAGGCAGGCCGGCGACCACCGGCGGCAGCCGCATGTCGGAAAGCGTGCGCGTCTCGACCCCGAACTGCTCGGGCGGGCGGCCGAGCAGCACGGCCAGGGCGTTGAGCGACTGGCGCTCCGCGAGCTGCAGCGCCGGCAACGCGGCACGCTGCGTGGCAACGGCAGCACGCTGTTGCGCCACTTCGAGGTCGGAGACCGTGCCGGCGCGCTGGCGCTGCTCGAGCAGCTCGAGGATGCTCGTGGCGTTGCCCAAAGTCTCCTCCGCCAGGCGACGGCGCTCGCGCACCGTGAGCACTTGGAAATAGGTGCTGGCGATGTCGGAGACGAGGGTCAGCGCCACAGTCTCGCGGTCGTAGCGGCTCGATTCCAGCCGCGTCGCCGCCGCGTCGGCTGTCGCCGAGTTCTCGCCAAAGAGATCGACCTGGTAGGAGGCGGTGAGAGACCCCGTCCAGGTCGTCACGCCGCTGCCGCCGCGGCTGGTCGTCGTGCTGCTCGGGTTGCGCGGCGCGCGCTTGGCCCGGCTGTCGCTCAGGCCGGCGCTGAGCGCGGGGTAGAGATCGGCGCCGGCGATACGCGCCTGCGCCTCGGCCTGGCGGATACGCGCCACGGCGGCACGCAGGTTGCGGTTGCCCTCTACGCCCTGGGCGATCAGCGCGTCGAGCTCCCGGCTGCCGAAGCCGCGCCACCAGCCGCTGTCCGGCCAGATCCCGGCCGCCTCCGCCGCGGCGTCGAAGCGCGGCGGCGTCTCGACCGACGGCTTCTCGTAGGCCGGGCCGAGCGAGCAGGCGCCGAGCAGCGCAAGGACGGAAACAGCGACGACGGCGCGCATCATTCCGCTCCCAGCGCCACCACCGGATCGAGATTGGCCGCCTTGCGCGCCGGCAGATAGCCGAAGATCAGGCCGGTGAGAAAGGCGCAGCCGAAGGCCAGCGCCACCGGCCAGATCTCGTAGACGATGGGACGGCCGAAATACTCGAAGGTCCAGGCCGTGCCCAGCCCGAGGGCCACGCCGATCAGGCCGCCGAGCGCGCAGACCACCAACGCCTCGGTGTTGAACTGCAGCAGGATGTTGATCTTGCGCGCCCCCGTCGCCATGCGCACGCCGATCTCGCGCGTGCGCTCGGTGACGCTGACCAGCATGATGTTCATCACCCCGATGCCGCCGACCAGCAGGGCGATGGCCGCGATCGAGCCGAGCAGGATGGTGAGCGTGTTCTGGGTCTCGGCCGCGGTATCGAGGATCGAGGCCATGTTGCGGATCTGGAAATCCTCGGCCCGGTGGCGCTCGGTGAGCAGGCGGCGGATCGCCTCCTGCGTCGCGTCGATGCGGCTCACGTCCTCGACCTGCACGGTGATGGTGCGCACGTGGTTCTGGCCGAAGAGACGCAGCCGGCCGGTGCTCAGCGGCGTGAAGACGATGTCGTCCTGGTCGGCACCCCACGGCGTCGCGCCCTTCGCCGCCATCGTGCCGACGACCTGGAACGGAACGTTGTTGAGCAGCACGTACTTGCCGATCGGCTCGATGCCCGGCATGACGTTGTTGATCACGGTCTGGCCAAGGACGACCACGGGCGCGTAGGAGCGCACGTCGGCATCGGAGAAGAACGAGCCCGTGGCCACCGGCCAGTCGCGCACCCGGGGGAAGCCGCCGGTGGTCGAGTTGGCCGAGCTGACATAGTCGCGGCCGCCAAAGCGCACCGTGACGTTCGTCGTGTGCTCCGGCACGGCGTCGCCGACATTGGGCAGATCGGCGATGGCGTCGGCATCGGAAGCGACCAGCGTCGCGATGGTTCCGACGAAACGCATGTTGGGCGCGCCCGGCCGGATGAGCAGCAGGTTGGTGCCCATCGCCGAGATGCGGTCAAGCACCTGCTGCTTGGCGCCGTTACCGATGGCCAGCATGGCCACCACCGAGGCGACGCCGATGATGATGCCGAGCAAGGTCAGGATGGTGCGGAAGATGTTGACCCGGAGCGCGCGGAAGGCGGTGCGCGCCGCCTCGACGATATCGGGCAGGCCGACGAGACCCGGCCGGCGCCGCGCCAAGTTGCGCGGCAGGGGATTATCCGTCCGCACCGCTGTCGAGGGCCCCGTGTCGGAGATGACGAGACCGTCCTTCATCTCGATCACGCGCCTGGCGCGGCGCGCCACGTTGGCGTCGTGGGTGATGAGGATGACCGTGTGACCCTGCTCGTTCAGCGATTCGAGGAGGTGCAGCACCTCTTCGCCGCTCTTGCTGTCGAGCGCCCCCGTCGGCTCGTCGGCCAGGATGACCGGCCCGCCGTTGATCAGGGCGCGCGCGATCGAGACACGCTGCTGCTGGCCGCCGGAGAGCTGGCTCGGCTTGTGGTCGAGCCGGTCGCCCAGACCGAGAGAGGTGAGGATTTTTTCGGCCTTAGCCTGACGCTCGGCACGGCGAAGACCGGCATAGGCGGCGGGGATCTCGACATTCTCGGTCGCCGTCGCCGTGGCGAGAAGGTTGTACTGCTGGAAGATGAAGCCGAAGGCCTCGCGGCGCAGCAGCGCCTGGCGGTCGGAGTCGAGCGCGCCGACTTCCTGGCCGGCGAAGCGGTAGCTGCCGCCGGTCGGCCGGTCGAGACAGCCGATCAGATTCATCAGGGTCGACTTGCCGGAGCCCGAGGCGCCCATGATGGCGACGAGCTCGCCGGGATAGATCGCCAGCGAGACGCCGCGCAGCGCGTGCACCGCCACGTCGCCGCGGCTGAACACCTTGGTGATGCCGGTGAGCTCGATGACCGGCTCGGTCCCGGCCGCGGGACCGCTTGCCGGGTCGCGCAGCGAAACCGGCTCGCGCAGGGAGAATTCGTTCATGGGCCCGCCGTCACAGGCGCGGCGTGCGCTGCGGCGGCCGCGGGCCCCGGCGCTCGGCTTGCGGCTCGATCACCACTTCCTCGCCGGGCTTGAGTCCCGAGCGGATCTCCGCCGCCAGACGGTTGGTGACGCCGACGGTCACCGGGCGCTCGACCGGTTGGCCGTTCTCGAGCACGCGCACGAACGACCGCGCCTCGCCGCGCCGCCCGCCGCCCGCCCGGCGGATCGCCGCCATGGGCACGACCGGCACCTGCTTGGCCTCGCCGATCAGGAAGAAGGTCTGCGCGCTCATCTGCGGCAGCAGATCGTGATCGGGATTGGGCACGTCGAACAGCGCGTTGTAGAGCACCACGTTGTTGACGATCTCGGGCGTCGGCATGACCTGGCGCAGCATGCCGTACCAGCGCCGCTCGGCGCGGCCCAGCGTGGTGAAATAGGCGGTCATGCCGACCCTCAGCTTCGGGATGTCGGCCTCGGAGACCTGGGTCCACACGGTCATGGTGTCGAGATCGGCGATGCGCAGGATGATCGGGGCCGACTGGTTGGCGTTGAGCGTCTGACCCTGACGCGCGGTGATCGAGACGATGGAGCCGTTCATCGTGGCGTAGATCTTGGTGTAGCGCAGGTTCGCCATGTCGCCGTTGAGCGTCGACTGGGTCTGCTTGATCTGCGCCTCGAGGCCGGCGATCTGCGCCGTCGTCTGCTGCACCGAGGCCTCGGCCGTGTCGTAAGCGTCCTGACTGGTCGCCCGCGCCTCGAGCAGCGTCTTCTGGCGCTTGAGCTGCTGCTCCATCAGGCGGCGGAAGGCCTGGCGCTCGGCGATCTGGGCGCGCAGGTTGAGCAGCTGCGCCTCGCCGGCGCTGACCCGCGCCTGGTAGACGGTGGGATCGATCTCAGCGAGAAGCTGGCCTTCCTTCACCTTGTCGCCGACGGCGACATGGATCTTCTGCAGCAGGCCGGAGACCTGGGTGCCGACATCGACGTATTCCAGCGGCTGCAGATTGCCCAGCGCCGAGACCGAATCCTCGATGTCCTCGATCGCCACCACCGTCGTCGGCAGCGGCGTGCGCGTATCGGCGCGCGCGCCCCAGAACTGCCAGCCGGCCACACCGAGCGCGGCCGCCACGGGAAGCAGGACGAGAAGAAGTTTGCCGGTACGCGTCATGAGGGGCATGTCATAAGAGGGGGCGTCGCCTTAAGATTACACGAGCCAGTGCCGGTTTCCCTGCGTCAAACAGCCGTCGGGCCTGCCCCGGTAACCTCTTGTACGAGATCATGAATCCGGCCCCTTCCCGCTTGTCATGACCGCGCCCGACGACAGTTCCGAGGCCATCCCGGTGGTGAGCGAGGCCGACCGGCTCAGGATCCTGTCCGGCCTGCTGCTCATCATGTTCCTCGGCGCGCTCGGCCAGCTCATCGTGGCGCCCGTCCTGCCGACCCTGGGCGCCGAGCTGGGCGACGTCGAGCATCTGCCCTGGATCGTCAGCGCCTATCTGCTGACGGCCGCGGTCTCGACGCCGATCTTCGGCAAGCTCAGCGATATCCACGGACGGCGGCGCATCCTCATCGTGGCCATCGTCGTCTTCCTCGCCGGCTCGGTCTTCTGCGCCGTTGCGCCCTCGATGATCCTGCTGGCCGTGGCCCGCGGCATCCAGGGGTTCGGCGGCGGCGCCTTCATCGCGCTCTGCCAGGCGGCCATCGCCGACATCATCCCGCCGCGCGAGCGCGGCAAGTACCAGGGGCACATTGTTGCTGCTTTCGCGGCGTCGACCATCGGCGGCCCGATCGTCGGCGGCCTGCTCGCCGAATACGCGCACTGGTCGCTGATCTTCTGGCTCAACCTGCCGCTCGGCCTGCTGGCCCTGGTGATGATGGACCGCGCCATGCGCCACCTGCCGGTGCGCCGGGTCGACCGCCGGCTGGACTTCATCGGCGCCGCGCTGCTCTGCACCGCCATCGTCGCCGCGCTGCTCGCGCTGAGCTGGGGCGGCGTGCGCTATCCCTGGCTCTCGGCGCCGATCCTCGGCCTGGGCACGGCCGCGCTGGCGGTGCTCGCGGCCTACGCTTTCTACGCCCGGCGCACGCCCGACCCGTTCCTGCCGCTCGACGTGCTGAACGACCGTGTCGTCGCGCCGGCCTGCCTGTCGACCTTCTTCGCCATGGTGGCGCTGATCGGCCTCTCCGCCTACATGCCGATGTATTTCGAGCTCGTGCTGCAGCTCTCGGTGAGCCGCGCCGGCCTGGCGCAGACCGCCCTGGCGCTGGGCACCACGATCGGCGGCATGTTGATGGGCAGCCTGATCGCGCACCTGCCGAAACCCAAATGGCTGGCCCTGGCCTCCCAGGCCTTCGCCATCGCCGCCCTGCTGGCTCTCACCGTCGCCATCGACCGCATGTCCCTGGCCATCATCCTGCCGCTGCTGATCGTCATCGGCTTCGCGCTGGGCACGATGTTCCCGCTGACCACCGTCTCGACCCAGAACGCCGTCGACCGCCGCCATCTCGGCGTGGTGCTCGCCACTCTGAACCTGCTGCGCAACATCGGCGGCGCCTTCGGCTCGGCGGTCTACGGCGCGATCCTGCTCTCCGGCACGCAGGGCGGCTCGCGCGCCACCATCGCCACGCTCTCCGCCGTCACCCTGGCCGAGAACTACACCCTGGTCTTCGGCGGCGTGGCGCTGGCCGTCGCTTTCGCCGCGATCATGCTCTGGCCGATGGAGAACCGGGCGCTGCGCTGACCCCTCCGCACACCGGAGTGATGGCCGTCACTTTGTCGCGTCGCGGCCTCGGCCACACTGCGCACACGACGACGATCGTGTACGGGGGAAGACGACCATGGCGTCCCGGTTGCGCCTTCAATACCGAGAACTGCAGATCGAGTACGAAGGGTCCGATGAGTTTCTGAAGGCAGAGCTTCCAGCGCTGCTTGATCATATCGCCAGGCTCCTGGGCCCGGCGCTGACACGGCGCGAGACGTCGTCGCCGACGGACGACCCGTCACCGGCAATCCGATCGACGATCAAGTTCTAGGCGGCGGCCGAAGCGCCTGAGCCTCGGCGGCGCAAAAAAATCGCCGTGGCGGCGGAGCGCGGCGACACGCCGCCACCAACATCCTGACTTCACGATGAGAAAGAGCGATCGGCTCGTCTGATGTAATGCACAAATTGCGAGGCGCAAGAGACAGTTTGTCTAATATTGTCGAATGAAATCAACGCCCTAAGTTTTTCGCGTTAACGTTTCGGCGGGGGTTGAATGACAGACAATTTGTATTATATGGGAGAGTCGCCTGACTGGAGACACCCATGCCAATCAACCGCACCGACCGCGAACGTCGCCGACGCGCCTTCCTGCATGCCGTAGCCGCCGGCCGCTCCGTCACCGAAGCTGCCGACCACGCCGGAATCGCCTGGCGAACGCTCTATACCTGGCGCGACAAATCGGCGGCCTTCGATGCCGCCTGGAAGCGCGCCGCCGAACGCGCGAAGAGCGCGCTGACCGACCGGCTGCAGGCGGCGCTGATCCAGCGCGCCGTCGAGGGCGTGGACGAGCCGGTGTACCACGACGGCCATTGCATCGGCTTCCGCAAGCGCTACTCCGACGCGCTGCTGCTCGCCGGATTGCGCGAGCTCACACCGGAGCCGCCGCCCCTGCCCTACACGCTCCGAGCTCCCGATGCCGACGCGCCGGACAAGCACAAGCGCGTGACCGTGGTCATCGCGCCGCTCGAAGAGGACGATGACGACGAAGCGCCGCCGAAACCCGCGGCACCAACCCGCAGCGCACCGCCCACCCTCGATGCGTCACCGGTGGCCATAGCGCCGTCAGCGCCCGAGCCGGATCCCAACAAGCCCCTGTGCTGGGCCCATCTCGGCCGCCGAGAGGAGGATGAGACGTGGTGAGGCCTCTCGTCACCCGAGGATATTTCTACACACCGGCTTCGGGTCGAGAGTGCAGGTGACGCGCCATCGGGAAAGCGAGCTGCCGCTCAATCGCGTGGTCAGCCGCGATCCGCCGATCGTGCCGTTAGAAGCGACCTGCGCCCGATCAGGCGGCGGCGCTTTTCACCAGATGGTCGACCATGCTCTGGGCCGCCGGCGAGAGCTCGTCGTAGTCGCGAAAGCAGACGACGAAAAGCCGCCGGGCCCAGGCATCGACCAGCGGCAACATCGTGATCCCCGAGAGCCGCGCGTATTGCCGACCGAGCTGCTGCGGCAGCACACCGACGGCGAGATTGGCGGCGACTACCCGAAAGGCGGCGTCGAAGTTCGAGACGATGACGCGATAGTCGATGGTCCGGCCGCGCCGTGCCGCGGCCTGCCGCAGCATGGCTTGGACCGCGCTCGACGGCGGCAGACCGACGTGCTGCTGATCGAGTGTCTCCGAGAAGCGTATGCGCTTTCGAGAGGCCAGCGGATGGTCTGAATGCACGGCCAACGCCAGCTCGTCGCGCCGATACGGACGATGATCGAGCCCGGTGAGATCGACATTGTCCCAGCACACGCCCAGCGAAGCGCTGCGGTCACGCACGGCGCGCGCCACATCGGCCGTCAGCCGCTCCTCGATGTCGATCTTGATCCCGCGATGCGCCGGCTTGCGCATGAACGCGGCAATGTCGTCGGGCAACGACTCGGCGATCGCCGACGGGGTCGCCAGGAGGCGTACCTGGCCCTTCAAACCACCGCCATAGGCCGCCAGGTCATTCTGCATCCGCTCCACGGCAAAGAGCACGCCGCGCGCGTGTTCGAGCAGTGCGCTCCCGACTTCCGTCGGCTGGGTGCCACGCCGACCCCGAACCAGTAGCGGCGCCCCGACCGCCTTCTCCAGATGTGCCAGCCGCTTGCTGATCGCCGAGGCGGCGATGTTCTCCTGCGCCGCGGCACGGGCGATGTTCTGGTGCTCGCACACGGCGACCAGCAGGCGCAGCGTGGTCAGGTCGAGGGGCGTCACGGGCTTATTCTGACATATCCATGGGGAAACTCTAGCATTCCCAAGCGGTAATTTATTTCCAAACCGGAATGCCTCATTTTCGGCGCCTCCGCGGAGGAATCGATGCCACCAGCCGCTTCATTGCCTCATTCCGTCTCGATCTGCGAAGTGGGTCTGCGCGACGGGCTGCAGAGCCTGCAGACCGTCATGCCGACCGCCGCGAAACGCGAGTGGGTGCGCCGCGCCTATGAGGCGGGCCTGCGTGAGATCGAAGTCGGGTCCTTCGTGCCGCCCAAACTGCTGCCGCAGATGGCCGACACCGCCGACATCGTCGCCTACGCGCTCACCCTACCCGATCTTGCCGTTACGACGCTGGTGCCCAACCTCAAGGGAGCGCAGCGCGCCCGCGAATGCGGCGTCCACCAGATCGTGCTGCCGATCTCGGCGAGCCTGATGCACAGCCAAGCCAACGTCCGAAAGACCCCGGACGAGATGATCGATGAGTTGCGCCGCATTGTCGCCGATCGTAACGCCGCCGGCTCCCCCATGCGCGTCAGCGCCGGCATCGGCACGGCCTTCGGCTGTGGCATCCAGGGCGATGTCGACCCCCGGGAGGTGCTGCGCCTGCTGCGCGCCGCCCTGGATTCCGGCGCCGACGGGGTTGGGCTCGCCGATACGATCGGCTATGCCGATCCGCTCGCCGTGCGCCGCCTGTTCGCCGCCGCGCGGGACGTCGCCGGCGACCGCCTGTGGACCGCGCATTTCCACGATACCCGCGGGCTGGGCCTCGCCAATGTCTACGCGGCGCTGGAGGTCGGCATCACCAATTTCGATTCCTCGCTCGCCGGCATCGGCGGCTGCCCCTTCGCGCCCGGCGCCAGCGGCAACGTCTCCACCGAGGATCTCGTCTTCATGCTGGACTGCATGGGCGTGAGCAGCGGCGTCGATGTCGGGAAGCTGCTGGACCTGCGCGAGTTCGTTGCCCGCCATCTGCCCGGCGAGGCGCTGTACGGCGTCATCGCGCGCGCCGGCCTGCCCAAGAATTTCCGGCCCCTGGCCGCCTGAGGGGAAACCATGACGCTTCCGCCGACCGGTCTTCCTCTCGAGGGTATTCGCGTCATCGAGTTTTCGCACATGGTCATGGGACCCTCGTGCGGCATGATCCTCGCCGATCTCGGCGCGGAGGTGATCAAGGTCGAGCCTCCCGAAGGCGACAAGACCCGCCAGCTGCCGGGCCTCGGCTGCGGCTTCTTCCGCACCTTCAACCGAAACAAGAAGAGCGTCGTCCTCGATATCGACACGCCGGCAGGCCTGGCCACCGCCGTCGACCTGATCGCCAGCGCCGACGTGATGATCGAGAATTTCCGCCCCGGCCGGATGATTGACCTCGGCCTGGGCTACGAGGCGCTCTCCCGGCGCAATCCGCGCCTGGTCTACGTCTCGCACAAGGGCTTCCTTCCGGGCCCCTACGAGAAGCGCACCGCGCTCGACGAGGTGGTGCAGATGATGGGCGGGCTTGCCTACATGACCGGTCCGCCCGGCCGGCCGTTGCGGGCCGGCACCTCGGTCAACGACATCATGGGCGGCATGTTCGGCGTGATCGGCATCCTCGCCGCCCTGCGCCAGCGCGAGGATACCGGTCGCGGCCAAGAGATCCAGAGCGGCCTGTTCGAGAACTGCGTCTTCCTCTGCGCCCAGCACATGCAGCAATTCGCCATGACCGGCGTGCGACCGTCGCCCGTTCCCCTGCGCAAATCGCCCTTCAGCGTCTACGACACCTTCACCCTGGCGGGCGACGAGCAGCTCTTCATCGCCGCCGTCAGCGACCGGCAATGGTTCAATTTCTGCACTGTGATCCAAGCGACGGATCTCGCCCGGGACGAGGCCCTGCGCACCAACACTCAGCGTTGCTCCGTGCGCGACACGTTGATCCCGGCTCTGGCCGAGCGCCTGAAGGATCACAAGGCCGGAGAGCTGGTGGTGAAACTGGAGAAAGCCGGCATTCCCTATGCCCAGGTGCGCAGTCCGGACCAGCTCTTCGACGATCCGCACCTGCGGCAGAGCGGCGCGCTGGCCGCCATGGAGACCGATAGGGGCGAGACCACCGAGATTCCGCTGTTGCCGATGATGATGGACGGCAAGCGGCTCGGCGTGCGCCGGAAGCTGCCTGCGATCGGCGAGCACACCGAAGAGGTGCTCGCCGCCTTGCGCCGCCACGAAATCGCCTGACCACAAGAATCTATCGGGAGGAGGACACCATGCACCGGACTTCATTCGGCTCATCTTTGTTTACCCGAAGGGCTTTCATCGCCGGCACGACCGCCGCCGCGGTCTTCCCCGCGTTCGCGCAGAGCGACAAACTCACTCGGGTCATCCTGCCGGTCGGAGCAGGCTCGGGCGTCGATGCCATTGTGCGCACCTTGAGCAACGAACTGTCCAAGGCGCTGGGACAGCAGGTGGTGGTCGAAAATATCCCCGGTGCGGGCGGCATCCTCGGCACGACACAGCTCGTGCGCGCGCTTAAGGACGGCCAGACCGTCGCGGTGGTCTCCAACAACCACGTCGTCAACCCGAGCCTCTATCCCAACATACCGTTCGACGCTGTCGACGACATCACGCCGATTTCGGTGCTCGGCGGCACGCCCTTCCTGCTGCTCGCCCACCCGTCAGTGAAGGCGACTAGCGTGCAGGAGCTCATCGCACTCGCCAAGGCCGAACCGGGCAAGCTCAACTACGGCTCGTCCGGCAATGGCACGATCCTGCATCTTGCGGGTGAGATGCTGGCGTACGAGGCCGGTATCAAGCTGCAGCATGTGCCGTACCGTTCGGCCGGACAGCTCATGACCGACCTGCTCGGCGGCCAGATCCAACTCGGCTTCTTCGCCGCCCACGTGGCGGCGCCGCACGTGAAGTCGGGCGCGTTGCGCGGCCTGGGCATGAGCGGGCCGCGGCGCATCCCGTCACTGCCGGATATCCGACCCATCGCCGAGCAGGGCCTGCCGGGCTACGGCATCGAAGGCTGGTTCGCCGCGATCGGCCCGGCGAACCTGCCGCCGGCCGAGGTCGCACGGCTCCACAAGGCCTTCGTCGCCGCCATCACCCAGCCCACCGTGTACGAGGCGCTGACCGCCCAGGGCAATTGGGTGAATCCAAACACGCCGGAGGAAGCCGCGCGCATGTTCCGCAGCGAGCGTGCCCGGTACGCGCAGCTGGTGAAGGCGGCGGGCATCAAGATCGACTGACGGCGCCTGCCTCACGCGTGCTTCCCCGCCGCGACGCCCGACGACCAGGCCCATTGGAAGTTGAAGCCGCCGAGATGGCCGGTGACGTCGACGACCTCGCCGATGAAGTAGAGTCCGGGCACGGCGCGGGCTTCCATGGTCTTGGAGGACAGCGCCCCCGTGTCGACGCCGCCGAGCGTGACCTCGGCGGTGCGATAGCCTTCGGTGCCCTGCGGCGTGACCCGCCAGTCCTTCACCTGGGCCGCGACGGCGCCGAGCCGTGCGTCCGACAGATCGGCCATCCGGCCGGACACGCCGGCACGCTCGGCGATCGACTCGGCCAGGCGCCGCGCCACCCGTCGGGCCAGCACGGTCGGCAGCTCCTGCTTCGGATGGTCGCGGCGCGCCCCTTTCAGCATCGCGAGCACGTCCGTCCCCGGCGCGAGGTCGATGGCGATTTCCCGCCCCTCGTTCCAGTACGACGAGATCTGCAGGATCGCCGGGCCGCTCAGCCCGCGATGGGTGAAGAGCAGCGCCTCGGCGAAGCGCTGTTTGCCGCAGCTCACCTCGGCCCCGGCCGAGATTCCGGCGAGATTCTTGAGCCGCGCGAGAAAGGCCGGATCGAAGGTCAGCGGCACGAGGGCGGGACGCGGCTCGACGATCCCGAGACCGAACTGCCGGGCGATGTCGTAGCCCAGCCCGGTGGCGCCGATCTTGGGGATCGACAGCCCGCCCGTCGCCACGACCAGCGAGCGGCATGAGTAATCGCCACGGTCCGTCGCCACGCTGAATCCGTCAGCGCCTCTGGCGACCGAGATGATCCGTGTTCCGCCCTGCACCTCGGCCCCGCCCGCGACGCACTCCGCGAGCAGCATGTCGATGATCTGTTTCGACGACCCGTCGCAGAAGAGCTGGCCGAGGGTCTTCTCGTGGTACGCAATGCCGTATCTCTCGACCAGCGCGATGAAATCCTGCGGCGTGTAGCCGCGCAGCGCCGATTTGCAGAAATGCGGATTGGCCGAGAGGAAGTTCGCCGGGGTCGCGTGGATGTTGGTGAAGTTGCAGCGCCCGCCGCCGGAGATGCGGATCTTCTCGCCGATCCGCTCGGCATGGTCGAGGACGAGCACCGAGCGCCCGCGCCTTCCGGCGGTGGCGGCGCACATCAGGCCGGCGCCGCCGGCGCCCAGGATGATCACGTCGTGAGAGGTCACGGGGGCGGGTCATATCAGGTCGGCACGCGGCCTCAAAGCGGCGCGCCTCTGTCACCGTTCCGCCGGGTCGTCACCCCAGGCGGCTGGCGGCCTCGGCGTCGTACCCGCGGCGGCCCATCAATTGCCGGCCGCGACTCATCGCCAATTGATGATCGCCCGCCCAGACGAGCAGCAGGCGATCCGTCGCTTCGCTCGATCGCGCGCCGTCGGCGCCGTCCCGGCCCATGCGGACGACCCAGGCGCGGTCCCGTTTCGAGGCCGGAAACTCCGACGGCACGTAGATATCGACCGGGGCCGGCGGCTCGAAATGGGCCAGGGCTTCGCGCCGGGCGGCCGTGGCGGTGACCGTGGTCGCGATATCGACCCGGCTGTCGCGGATCTCGGTGTCGAGCCGCTCGATATCCTCGATCTGCTTGAGCAGCGCCTTCGCCTCGCGCTTTTGCGCCTCGACCAGCGCGGCGCCTCGCCGCTTCGCATCGGACCAGGCGCCATACCATTGCGCAATCCCGCAAACCGTCCAGGTGCCGGCCGCGACGAGCACCAGCAGGGTCAATCCCGTGTGGAAATCGGGCATCACGCGGCCTCGCCCGGCGCCGCCAGCGCCACCGGCAGGGAAGCGGCCTTATCCGCAAACGGCCCGATGACGTAGCCGCTGGCGATTGGAAACTGCAGATAGGCCTCGAGCTTCGCTTCGGCCGCGCTATAACAGCAGACCTCGATGAAGCAGGTCCGGCTCCAGATCTGGGTCTGGTTGACTTCCGCCTCCGAGCGCAGCGTCTTGGTGACGGGGGCGCGGAAGCAGCGGGTCATGCTTTCCGCCTGATCGGCGGGCGTCCCGATCGAGAACACGAGAACCGGCTGGACCTTCTTGCGGTCCTCGAACTCCTGCTCGAGGTCGGCCTGCGCCTGCTTGGCGCGAGCGACGTCCTGGCGGACGGCCTTGGCGGCAACGGCGAGCGTCTCCGCCCGTTTCGTCGCTTCCGCGACATCCGCCTGGGTCTGCCGGATCGTGTCGCGCAGCGGCTCTTCCCGATGCAGGCGGGCGAGGAAGCGGTCGAGAAGCGGCCGCGTCAGCTCCAGCAGCAGACCGACTGCCGCGACCATCGCCAGGACAATCAGAAGCGTCATGATGTCGACCGCTGCCTTTGCACGGGGGATGGGGCGGCAGTCGATTGTCCCGCAACCGCCTGAAGGCAAGGTTAAGACGGCAGCTCGCGATCCGTCTTGCGCGTACCCGCGGTAGTTCCTTCACCGCAGGCTTCGTCGGCGGTGCTCGATTACTGTCTAAATAGCTGTTTTCGCGCGCATTGTTTGCTGCGCCGCCCCGCACTCCATGGGTGCCTTGAAGCCGGCGCGCGGCGCGGCTCCGGGAGAAGCGACGGCGCCGGAGGCTGCTAACGCCGCGAGAAGAGAAGCCGCAGCCGGTCGTCGTTGGCGTTCGCGCGCAGCACGACGTTGAGCTGCCGGTCGCCGATCGGCACGCGCACGCCGGGAGCCATGCCCATCTGCCGCAGCGTGTCGGGGCTGCCCGCGAGGGCGATGCCCAGGCTGGGATAACGCCGCACCAGGACGCGCAGGCAATCCTGCAGCATCCCGAACCGGCTCGCCCCTGTTCCGAGATCCGCGAGGGAAATCTCGTGGTGGCTCGGAGCGCCCCTCGTCAGGGTGTCTCGGAAGATCGCCTCGAACTGTTCCGGCATGAGAGCCTCCGCTTCAAGAAGTTTTCAAACCCAGGACCGACTCGATCTCGGCGGCAAGGCTTTCCCATTGCTCAGCGGCCTGCACCACCTCGCTGCGCGCGTCCGGATCCTTGATGGTCATCGCCCGATCGCGCAGCCGCGCACCCCGGCGGCGACACTCGGCCGGTGTCGCCATCTTGCTATCCGCTAGTCGTGCATCGTCCTGCATCGCTATCCTCCCCACCTGTTCCAACGAGCCACTCGTTGTCCGCATCGCACGCCTCCGATGTCGCCCTAATTTCTATTTCTCTCTCAGACGCATCACCTCGGCGCGCCGCCCGATCAGGCGCGCGGCGGCTTCCGTGAGCTCGTGTTGCCGGAAGGGCTTGGAAAGCACGGCCACGCTCTTGAACGCCGGCGGCAGCGATTCCCGCCCATACCCGCTGACAAAAAGGAAAGGGATATTGCGCCGCGTCAGTGCCGCCGCGATATCGTCGACGCGGCGGCCGCGCAGGTTGCCGTCGAGCACGGCCGCGTCCAAATCCTCGCTCTGGATGGTCTTCAGCGCCTCGTTATGAGAGCCGGTGGACGCGACCACCTCGGCGCCGGCTTCTTCAAGACTCGTCGCGATGGCGAGCGCGATGATCGGCTCGTCCTCCACCACCAGGAACCGCCGGCCGGCCAGCGCGCTGGGCGTCGGCGGCACAACCTGCACGATCGGCTGCACGGGCCGAGAGGCGATCATCTCGGGTGCGATCGGCGCGCTTCCCGCGATGGCTTCCGGCAACGGCAACAGGATCTGCCAAATGATGCCGTCAGCGCCAACGGACATGCGGGCCTCGCCGCCCTCACCCTTGATGCTCTGCTCGATCAAGGTGGTGCCAAAACCGCGCCGCGTCGGAGAGGAAACCGGCGGGCCGCCGCGCTCCTGCCAGAGCAGGCGGAGCGATCCGTTCTCCACCGTCCAGCTGATGGTGACCCAGCCCGTGGGCGTGGAGAGCCCGCCATATTTATGCGCATTGGTGCCAAGCTCATGGAGCATCAGCGCCGCATGCAGGGCCGTCTGCGCCTCCAGGCGAACCGGCGGCCCCCACGCCGTGACCCTGCTCTCGTCGACCGCGCCTTGCAGCAGCTGGTCCTGGATCAGCTCGCGCAGATCCGCCCCGCGCCAGGTGTCGGCCGTCAACAGGGAATGCACCCGGGCCAGCGACTGGATACGGCCGCCAATACTGTCCACGAACTCCGCCGGGTCGCGGGTCGTGCGGAGCGTATGCTGGACAATGGCCTGCACGCTGGCGAGCGTGTTCTTGATTCGATGGTTGAGCTCGTCGAGCAGGAGTTTTTGCGTATCATCCGCCCGTTTGCGCTCGGTGATATCCACCAGCATGTTGATCGCGCCAACGATACGGCCGGCCTCATCGCGCAGCGGCGTCGGATAGGGAGTGAACCACACGCGCGTGCCGTCAGGCCGTTCGGCGATGGCTTCCGCTCCGCGGACTGTGCGTCCTTCCTTCAGCGCGATGGCCATCGGGCACTCGTCATGCGGCATCGGCGTGCCGTCGGGATGATAGAGTTTCCAGGTCACGCACCATTCGTCCGTCCCCAGTTGGGGAACGCGGCCGGCGAACGTGACGGCGGCGGGATTGAAGTGCGTGAGACATGCACG
>Ga0196963_10000328_pt1 | contig 44755 bp, 73 predicted proteins | sample S1_5metaG_FD_148600 | JGI IMG/M metagenome (GOLD analysis project Ga0196963, IMG submission 148600) | Soil microbial communities from Anza Borrego desert, Southern California, United States - S1_5 | ecosystem: Environmental > Terrestrial > Soil > Desert | place: USA: California | collected... | reverse complement strand
CCCGCAGACGGACGCCGCCGTGGCGCTGTTCGGGATCCAGAAGTTCTCGACCGAGAAGGTCCGGTAACCCAGGTTCCAGGCGGTGTTGGTGCCGTCGATGGCAAAGGCCAGGGCGGTGCTAACGAACGACGTGCTGGTGTCGGCCTTGTCGTACTTCACGGCGACGCGCGAGTAGAAGCTCGTGAGCTTCTTCCCGTAACGGTAGATCCGCTTCAGCGTGTGTCCGTACTCACGATCCGGGCTGAACCCCAAGCCGAAGAACTTATACTGCGTCGAGGCGGAGACGGTCTTCGGCACCCACCGGAACTTCCCGGTGGGTGTGATGTAGGCCACGAAGTTCTCGGCCTGCGCCAGACGCTCCACCACGTCCCAGACGGTCATCTGGTAGAAGTCGGCTGCGGTACTGGTATTCAGGCCAGCATAGACCTGGCTCGTCGAGGTGAGCTCGAAGTAGGCCGAGTCGTTGCCAAAGAACGGCCGGAAGACGTAGGTGCCAGCACCCGAGGTCAGGTCCCTGAGGAGCTGGATGTACTGGCTGGCCGTGATCCCCGTGCTCGTGAAGCCGGTGACGAGATGCGCTGGGAAGTCGCGGAAGACCTGGGTGACCGGCTGGATCTCGAGCGTGACCTCGTTGGCGTCCGAGACGTCGATGTTGCCCGAGATGATACCCACGAAGACGGTGGGATCCTCGGGCACCTCGTCGGTCCGCCAGACCCCGTCCACGCTCCGGTACTGGTTGTAGAAGCCGCACTCGATCTTGACCAGGGATCGTTGCTGGTTGGCGTATCCCGACCACAGCGAGTCCTCGTTGTCGTCCGGGTTGTAGCTACCGTCGATGTTAGAGACAACGAGCTGCAGGCCATTGAAGTCGAGCTTTCCCACCCGCTCGACGTCGATGTTGCTGTTGATCGACCCCCAGCGTTTGACGTCTCGGGTGATCTCGTACCAGTCGGTCTCGAAGAGCCCGGTGGCCAGGAGCCGGCGCTTAATGTAGGCGCGGCGGAAGACGCGGACGTGGGGCCGCTTGATCATCTCCAGGATCGTGGCCGTGCCATCGTCCCAGGTGAGCTCGTTGTCCCAGTTATTGGCATCCCATAGGGTCGCCGTCACTGCGGGGTCTCCCTTAGGACCAAGGACCCCGAGAAGCCGGCGTCAGCGGCGTTGTCCGAGTGCTGGTAGAAGTTAAAGCCCCCCTCCCAGACACACGGGAATACGACCGCATCCCAGCCGGTGGTGGTCCCGAAGGGGCAAAAGATGACTTCCTCATGGTCATCGAAGATGGACCGGAGCTCGGACCGGACCGTCTCGGTGACGAAGTCGAGCGAGAGCTGCACCGCCCACTTGTCCTCGAGCGTCTGGATGCGCGTCCCGCCGTCAGAGAGCCGGTGGACCACCGCCTGGGTGTCGAGAACTGGCTTGTAGTTCTGGGCAGACGGGACCCGACCGCCGAAGTCCGTGCGCTTATCGGAGATGACCAGATACCCAAGGGTCTTGTTCTGGTTCGGCGTGATCGTGGCCTTCATGTCGATCGAGACCGAGGTGCAGGCCACGGGCGAAAAGGCGAAGTAGTGGGACGTGTCGGAGTTGGTCGAGTAGTTGGACGCTGAGGTGTTGGCCGTCGAGGTCAGGGCGAACGTGCTTGCCGTCGTCCCGTTGTAGTAGACGGTGAACGACTTCAGGTTATGGCCCACCAAGGCGATGCGGTCGATCGTCTGGGTCTGATCGAAGTTGATCCGCATCGAAACCGTGGTGTTGTCGTCGGTGAAGTTGTCCGACGCGTACTGAAAGCGCACGTCCGGGTTTAGGACGTTGGCCACGGTCGCCGTGTTGGAGTTCACCACGAACTGGGTGGTGGTCTCAGCGTAGTTCTTTCGCAGGATCTCCATCGTAGTCCCTCAGAAGGCAGAGCTATCGAAAGACACCGACTGATTCGCCTGACGCAGCTTCAGGAGCTCAGAGTCGATGGCCTTCGCAAGCTGGCGGGCCGATGCGGCGTCTCCAAGGAGACCGCCGTAGACGTTGATTGTGACGCTGCCCCCACCGCCGCCGCCCGAGCCGCCGGCGTTCATGTTCTTCAGCGTGTTGAAGTTGCGCCGGGTGGCCTCGGCGTTCATGACGAACTCGCCGGGGGTCAGCATTGCCGGCACCGTGTCCACGGTGCCGCCGGCGGCGAACTTCTGGATGCCGGGCACCAGGCCGCCCTTGTTGAACTCGTACCACTTCTTGCCGCCGCCGCCGCCGCCGCCAACGTTGGGGAGCTCGACCTTGATCTTGAATAGGTCCTTGATGCTGTTCCAGATGTCCTTCAAGGCCTCGACGGCGCCGTGGACAGACCCTTTGAAGCCGCCGACGACACCTTCGGTGACACCGCCGGCGATCGCCTTGACCATGGCGACGTAGAACTCGGGGTCGTTCAGGGCCTTCATGAAGGCGATCATGATCTGCGGGCTGGCTTCGATCAGCGCCGCGATCAGCTTCTGCACGATCGCCGGCAGCTCCTTGGCCAGCGAGTCGATGAGCTCGGGCAGGCGCTCGGCGAAGATCGAGATGTTCTGGGCGATGTTGCTCAGGAACTTGACCGAGAAAATCTGGTTCAGGCTCTCGCCGAACTTCTCGGAGTCCTGGGCCAGCAGCGAGAAGAGCTGGCCGGCGGCTTGGCCAAAGCCAGGGAGGAAGGACTCGGTAAGAGACGTGACGGCAGTCTTGGCGATGTCCTGGAAACCGCCCGAGATGAAGGACGAGGCATAGTTCCCGAGCTCCTTCATCTCGTCGAGTTGCGCCTGGCGCATACGCTCGTTGGCGGCCGCCTGCGCCTCCTCGATCTCGACTAGTTCCTCTTCCTTCGCCCGGACGTTCTCCGCGGCCATCTGGTCGGCGAGCGCATCGGCGGCCGCAGCAGCTTTCGCGTCGGCGGCGGCCTGCTTGGCGGCGATCTTCGAGATCTCCTCGTCCTTCGCCTTCTCTGCGGCAGCCTTCTTCCGGTCGGCCACCCGCTTGGCGGCATCGACCGCCTTGGTGTTGGCCCCCTCCTCGGCCTTGAGCTGCTTGTCGATCGTTTCCTCGAACGCCTTGGAGCGCTCGTTGAAGCCGTCGATGAAGCTCTGCTTGAAGTCGTAGGCGGAGACCTTGGTCTCCTGGTTCAGGGTCTCTAGGCCCTTGCGGAGCTGCTCCATGTCAAAGGTGAACGTGCCAGCGATGACGTCCTTCAGGCCCCCGAAGATCGTAACGCCGTCCTGGGCGAACGCCTTCCAGTAGTCGGTCACCGTCCGTAGCAGGCCAGAGACGTGGGCTGGCAGCTCCGAGAAGATGTCCTTCAACGCCCGAAGCGCCGTGTTGATCTGCCGCGTGGAGGCGACGACGGCGGGCGCCAGGAGCTCGCCGACCATCTCCATGAGGTCGCCGACCTCATTGGACATCTGCTTTACGGCGCCAAGCCCCTCGGCCTGACTCTGGGCAAAGCCGTCGAACTTTGCCGTCAGGGCGTCTGTAACCTGCGCCAGTTTCTCCGACTTGCTCGCGGATTCATCGAGGGCGATCCCCAGCTCTCGAGAAAGCGCCGTGGCATTGCCACCAATCGCTTTGCCCACCCTCTCGAAGGCGGAGTGGAGGTCGGTGCCGGTAGCCGCGGCATAGTCCACCGTGGCCCGAATCAGGTCCTCGGTAAGGGCGATGTTGCCGGCCATCGCCTGGCCGATGGCAATGGCGGACTTGATGGCGTCGTCTTCGAAGACGGTCTGCCGTTGCAGCTGCTCAGCCAGGGCGGTGTAGCTCTTGGTCAGCCCATCGACGTCCAGACCCTGGTTCTTGATGGCCTGGGTGAGGCGCTTGCCGGCCTCCTCGGACTCGCCGAAGGCCTTGACCGCGGCGACACCGAAGGCGACGAGTGCGGTGCCGACGACGGCCGCAGCGGTGGCCACCGCCTCGAAGCCAAGCTTGACCTTGCCCAGGGCCTCGGCGCCGGCTTCCTTGATCCGAAGAAGAAGTGTCGCCTCTTTATTTGCCATGCTGCTTTGCCGCCCTCTTCGCCTCCTCCTCAGCGGCCACGGAGGCGATGAAAAGGTTCATCCCGAAGTCGGGGAGCGAGAGTTTCGCGAGGTCAGAGGGCAGCTGGCAGTAGCGGCGCGCCAGGAAGTCGAGCTCGAGGGCGCGGGCCTTCGCGTACCGGAAGCGCTCTAGTTTTTTTTTCCGTACGAGAAGTTCAGAATCTCGATGCAGAGCGCTTGGGCGATCTGGACGTCCCGGCAGAGCTCGTCCACCGAGATCGTCCCCTCGTCGGGCGGGTCCTTCATCGAGAGCTTGGGCGAGGCGACCCCGGCATAGAGGAAGTCGCGCATGAACTTTCGGATCTTGGCGTCGTCCTCGATCTGCTTCTCGGGAGACGAAGGCTTCTCGCGCTTGTAGAGCTCGTGAAGGGCCAGGATGACGTTGAGGCCCGCCAGGTGGTCCTGGACGTTGACCTTGCGGATCTCGAAGTCGAAACCACCCGCCCGGACCTTCTTTGTCCGGCGCAGGTGGCCCGCGAGATCGCCCCCGCGGCGGAGGAAGGCGAAGAGCATCAGCTGTAGTTCGCCACCGAGTTGGTGAGGAGTGCCCGGACAGCGTAGCCCGAGGCCGACTCGTCACGCAGGACGTTGAAGACGACGTTGGCCATGAGGATCCCGTCCGGGCCCGAGACCTCGGGGTCGCCGGCGTCCTTCACGTAGACCTTCTGGAACTGGACCTTGAGACCGCGCTTGATGGACGAGGTCGTGAGAGTCGTCCCCTGGAACTCGAACTCCGCCGCCAGCTTCGTCGCCGCGATCATGGCGTCATACGCCGTCGTGGTATCGAAGCGGATCTGGCAGGAGAGCTCGTAGCTCTGGACCCCGACCGGCAGGACCGAGAGGACGTCGGAGCCGATGCGGCGGGCGTTGGTGTCGTTCTTCAGGTTGTTGTTCAGCGAAAAGCTGACCGACTGAACGTGCCAGAAGGAGGTCGTGGTGAGCGCCGCGAAGCTCGTCTCCACCGAGAAGCGACCGTTGACGAAGGACAAGGGCTCCCAGGCGGTGGCCGTCATCAGGGTTTCGATGTCGTCAGACTGCTGGGTCGAGTCCTTGAAGATCAACGCCGCGTTGATCTTGAGCGGCTCGTCGAGCTCGGCCTGGAGCGAAAGCGAGTTGACCCGGCCGCCAAGATACCGCCAGACCTTGCCGCCCGAGCTCGGGCCCTTCCTCATGTTGGCCGAGAGCGACTTGTAGGTCTGGTCCATCGACCCTTCGGAGAAGGTGTGCGTGAACGCCGACCCACCCGCCGTCTCGCCGGTGGCGGTGGCCGAGGTGACCGTGCCGCCAAACGCGTTCTGCAGGAGATAGCCCATGGCGGTGACGTCGGGCGTAAAGTACGCCTCGACCTCGCCCTCGACCGTCTTGCCCAAGGACATCTGCTTGGACATGGTCCGCTTGCGCTCGACCTGCTCCAGGATCTTGGCGTCTTTCGTCGTCTTGATCGCAGCCGAGATGAAGTCGAGCCCGGCGCCGGCGGTCGCGTAGGTGCCGTAGGTGGTCTCGCGACCAAGCCCCAGGTAGCTTTCGCCTGCGAAGAGCGAGCTGTCGCCGACCGCCATTAGCTTGTCCTCATAAGCTGTTTGAAGTGATCCCGGCCGACGTCCATGATCTGCCGGTTGATCCCGTCGATCTGGGCTTGGAGGTTACGTCGATATTCTAACAGGTCGATTACACGCTTCGCATCTTCGGGCTTGTAGCGATATTGCAGCTGCTCTTCGAGGTTTCCAAGCTTCCAGCCGCGCAGGATGGAATCCGTGGAGCACTGGACGGCCGGCACTTTGAAGACAGTGATGTAGCGCTCGATCCACTTGGCGGAGAACAGCAGGTTGGACGAGGTATATACAAGCTCCGAGCGCAGGTTGAAGGCGTAGACCGTCTTCATGTAGTGCCGCTTGCCGCCGCCCTCGCGGTCAAACGCGTAGTAGGAGTCGTCGCCCCACGCGTAATCGAAGCCGATCATGAGCAGCTTGTCGTAGCCGAAGAAGTTGCGCTTGCCGGCCTCGTCGCACTGGGTCAGGACGACGATGGCGCAGTTACTGACGTTGGTGCCGGCCGGGATGACGTTCTTGCAGCCCGAGAGCGCCATGAACTCGGCCTCGGACTTCAAGACGTCCTTGTTGACGAAGAAGTAGCGGTCCTTCCAGTTGCCGCTGGCCGCCCACTTGGGGTTGGCGCAGACGTTGGCCAAGAGGATCGTGTCCTGGAGCAGGTGCTCCACCGGCTGCATGTAGGTCTCGTAGGAGACGTTCGCGTCGCAGACCAAGGCGTAGGTCGGCGTGATCCCGTTCTCGAGGCAATGCCTCACGCACTTGTCCACGGCCAGGATATCGACGTTCCCCTGGTACTTGCGGATCGTCTCCAGGTTCTTCTCGAAGCTGTGGCCGTTGGCGATGACCAGACATGCCTTGCCGATCCCCACGTTCTGGAGGGCCAGCATGTCCTTCATCTCGTGGCGGGCATGCTCCTTGGCGTGCTCGCGCCAGATCTTGGCCCACTGGGCGTAGGCGGCTTGGGACTGGCGGCGGACGTCTAGCTCGTGGCGACGGGCATCTGCCTCTTGGGCTTGCTGCATCTAGTAATCGACCTTCGCGGTGAGTGTTAGGACCCCGAACCTAAGGTGCGTGTCCTCCTTCACCGGCCAGGCGTAGTAGGAGACGTCCTCGGTCTTGGTCCATTGGACGGCGTTGTTTAGCTTGAAGCTCCGGCGGACGACCTCCTCGACGTTCTCCATCAGCTTCTCGATGGCCTCGTCGGCGGCGTCCGCGGTGACGTCAGAGACGGTCGGCTCCCAGACCCCGCCCACGACCTTCATGGTCACCGTGCCCATGCGCTTGGCGGTGATCTGGTCCTTGGCGATGGTCGCGTGCTCGACCTCCTTCTTGTCCACGAAGGTCGTGACCCACGGGTAGAAGGAGGCCTGCTGGGGGATGAGACCCGGGTGGACCTTCAGCACCTTCTGGACGCGGGTCGAGAGCCCGGTCGAGAGGTCGAAGGCGGCGGTGGTGGTGTTGGCGGTGTCTAAGACCGCCTTCAGCTGGGTCTTGATGTTGGAGAGGTTGACGGTCATTTCTTCCCCCCTTTGACGACCCGAAGGCGGACGCGCCCGCGCGAGAGCCCGCGCACCTTGTGGGCCAAGGCGAGAAAGGCGACGACGATGGCGGCCACGAGGTAGTCCATCATTCCTTCCCCAGGAAGTTGAGCACCTGCTCGGCGATGTCGCCCACCGCTCCGTCCGAGAGCCACATGAAGCGGCGTTGCGGCAGCCGCCCCCCGCCGTCGTTGTGGGCCGCCGCGTAGGGGAAGCCCGAGGCGGTCTTGGCGTTGTTGAACCAGAGTATGCCTTCGCGCGTGGCGCGCGCGTTGGTGGGCTGGAAACTGTTTCTGAGCCGCCCAGAGTCCTGGAGGATCTGGTTTCCCGACTTACCGATCGTTGCCATGAACTTGGCGTAGCTCGGGCTCCAGGCCCGCCAGCGACCATCCGGCCCTTCTTCCCTCTGGAAGTGCTGGATGACGTCCCGGAAGACGATCGCCGAGATGATCCCGACCACCGCCTTGTCGCGCTTTTCGATCTGGTCCCAGCGCTTCGTGAGACCCGCGAGGTAGTCGCGGACCTCCTTGTCGTCGATGACGATGTCGGCCTGGTCGGCCATCGAGTCAGTCCCGGTCGCTTGCGATGTCGTCCAGCTTGTCGGGGTCCACCCGCCAGAGCAGCGGGTCGTCCTCGGCAAAGGTCGAGGTGTAGCCGTCGGTGGAGGAGAGGACGCCGGGAGCGGAGCCGCGCGGGAGGATGAGAGAGCCCGCGGTGTCCACGAGCTCAAGCCTCCCCTCGGCCAGCTCCTTCAGGTTCTCCATCACGGGCTTGATGAAGGCGTCGGCCCTCTGGAAGGCCTCCTTGCCACCGCGCGCGCCGGTCCGGAAGTAGAAGCCGGTCGCCAGCTGCTCGGTCATGCCACGCACGTGCGGGGGGACAGAGCCCGACACCCAAGCGCTCACGTCGTAGCGCTTGGCCAGCATCTTGTTCACCTCGTTCTCGGCCCAAGTGATGCACTGGCCGACCTGAGAGGTCGTCGCCGCGTCCAGCGTCGTGCCGACGAGCCAGGTCCCAAACGAGGTCGTGGTGGCGTAGGTCCCCATCGCGGGTTACTCCCGGGTGTACTTCAGACCCTGGGCGTCCGCCTGCTTCTTGGTCCCGACGTAGACCGAGTGGACGCCGCGCGCGGTGCGCGTCAGCTTCACGACCTTGCCCTTGTCGGTGAGGACAAAGCGCGAGTCGGTCTCTTCCTGGGCGGCGGCCTGTTTCTGCTTGCGGCGCTCATGGTAGGCCTTGGCGGCGGCGACACGGGCAGGGTTGGGGCTCTGCTCAGGGTCCACGGGGACCTCCTGTAAAGAAAAATAGGGGGGATCTCTCCCCCCTATTCTCGCCATATATACGGCGCTGGCAAAATTTCAGTGCGAGTTGGCGATCAGGTAGCCGGAGAGGGAGGCGACGACCTTCACCGCGTACTTCATCTGGACCTCGATCGCCTCGCTCTCGCGCTCGTCCACGCGCCAGCGCTTAACCATCGGGGTCGAGCGACGGAAGACGTAGCCGGCCGACGGCTGCAGCGGGCCGGGGCGCTCAGGCCGGTAGCCGACCCAAGAGTTGTCCGGCCAGATCTGACCGATCGACTCGGTGACGCCCGGCGCCGAGCTGTCGTAGCTGGCGTTGGCGACCAGGATCTTCGGCAGGTCGAAGAGGCCCTGCAGCATCTCGACGGTCATATCGCTCGAGGTGTACTTCGTGCGGTCCAGAACCGAGACGTGGTTCTTGATCGCCGTGTAGGTAGGGCGCGGCAGGACGCCGAGGTTCGGCTTCATGCCGCCGTTGTTGAGGATCGTGGTGCAGGCGGTGTCGAAGTAGGGAATCGGGTTGGTCGTGGTCGTGTTGTCGGCAAACGTGGAGTTGGCCGCCAGCGAGACGTTCAACGACCAGCTGGTCTTGGTGAAGAGGTCGGCGACCGTCTTCTCCATGCGCAGCAGGATCTTCTCGGTCAGCTCCTCGGTGGTGTCCGAGCGCAGGTCCGAGATGTCGTAGTTCTCGGCGTCGTTGTCCGAGACGTAGTCTTTCAGAGCATGGTACTCGAGCGAGTACGAAGCCGTGCTGACCTCGAACGCGTGCTCGCGCGCCAGGCCCTTGTTGGCCCGCTTGGTTTCCGGGATGCGGAAGTTGCGGGTGTAGACCCGGAAGAGGTCGGAGTCCTTCTTGACCGGGACTTCCGGGAAGACCTCCATCGCGATCAGACCGTTCGGCCGGTACTTGACCGAGACGTTCGAAAGCAGCTGATCGACGTGCTGTTGACTACGAAGAGGCATGGTTAGTTACCCTTCCCTAGGTGTTAGCGCATCAGCTGCGGATGCAGGTGAACGTCGGCGACGGTGCCGGTGGCGGCGACCGTCGGGCCAACCAGCGTGCCGATGACGCCCGTGGGGAGCGTCAGGCCCGTGCTGGTCGCGGCCGGCGTGAACGGGATGCCGCGGCCGGAGGTGTCGAAGGCCACGAGCTTGCCCGCGGTCACGGTGTCGTTGAAGTAGACCCGGGCGATGCCGTTCACCTGGACCGGGATCGACGCCGTCGTGTCCTTGACGTCGTCGATCGTCACGCCAAGCGGCATGTACTGCGTCGATTCCGGGTACTGCACGGTGTTGGCCGTGCCGGAGACCGCAGCCACGACGCGGTAGGCGCTGAGCGTGGTGAGCACCTTGTAGCTGAGAACGAGGGCACCAGACATCGTCTTATCCCTTCACGTCGTGGTGGTTAGGCGGCGTCTTCTTCGCGCATGGCGGCCGCCGGGAGGTCAACCCCGCGGGTGACCGCCTTGTAGGCCGCCGAGTACGAGACCTTGTGCTCGGCCGCGTACTTCTCGATCTTGGCGCCGAGGTCCTTGGCCGCAGCAGCGCCCTCGTCCTTCGTGGTCTCCGAGAAGTTGACCTTCGCGGCCTCCTTGGCCAGCGTCAGGACCTGCTTCACGAGCTCGGTGCGGGTCAGGCTCTTGTCGCCGACCGAGTAGGTCTCCTTCGCCTCGCCGGCGAGAGCCCGGACAGCGGGCTCCATCGCCTTGGAACACAGCTTCTCGGCCACCAGCCCGGTGACGAAGGCATCGACCTTCGCGGCTTCGGCCTTGGCCCGCTCCTCGACGCGTGCCTTCTCGGCGGCGGCGGCTTGGGCCTTGTACTTCTCGATCTCGGCGTCTTTCGCGGCGGCTTCGGCCTTCGCGGCCGCGGCGGCCTTCTCGGCCTCTTCGGCTCGCGCCTTGAACGTATCGACGTCGGCTTGCGCCATGTCTTCATGCTCCGTTGTGGTGGAAGCTTCTACTATCGAGATTACGTCCGCCGTTTCACGCTTGGCAAAATTTTCGATTGACGCGTGAGCGTGTTGTCCGGAGTAGAGCGAGAGGATGTCGGAGAGGTTGAGGACGCCTGGCAGGTCGGAGCCCAGAAGGGCAACAGCACCAAGCATCTTGGGGAACTTCCGCCCCTCGATGTCGATGTTGTTGTAGATCTCGCAAGAGACCTTCCGGTAGGCGCGGTTCTGAATCAGCTGGTAGATCTTGCGCGGTATATCCACGAAGTCGGCGACGAGCTTTGAGCCGACCTTGCGGACGTTCTCGACCCAGCCCGCGGCCGGGAAGCCGTCGGCCTGCAGGAGCTTCTGGTCGTCGTCGTGGCCCAGCTTTAGGTGCGGCGCCACGGTGTCCTTGGTCGCTGCGTAGGCGTCCACGATGGCGTCGAGGTCGGCGTCGCTGATCTGCTTGCCGTTCCAGAGCCCGGTCGAGAAGATCTCGACTCCTTTTACCGTGTGGAGCTCGGCGGGCTCGATTGCGAAGTCCTGGCGTGCCATCCAGGCGGCGGCTTTCTCCGAATCGTAGTCGGGCTTCTTGAAGGAGGCCGAGACGACGCCGGTCTTGCCGTCGGCCTTTCTCTTGCCGACGGTGACCAGGACGCCATCGACCTCGCGCGTCTCCTGGCCTTCGGCCTCGTAGGAGTCGGGCTCGCACCCGTACTTGATCGAGTGCTCGTCCTCACCCATGAGACGCGGCGTGTGCTGCTGGCTAGACAAAGGCATACGTTTCTCCTTCAGGGGCGTCGTCGCCCCGCATGCGCTCGAACCAGCTTCGATGGACCCACAGCTGTCGCTGGAAGCTTGGCTGCCAGATCTCGCGTGGCGCGCACCAGCAGTACCGGGAGTCCTCGTGCCCCTCGTCGGCGGGCATGACGTGGATGTCGGCGTCAGTTTCTGGCAAAGCCCTTGCCCTTGTGCTCGTCGATGAAGTCGTCGATCCCCTTGCCGCCCACCTTCGTGTCCGCCTCCCACTCCTCGAAGTTGGTGATGGGAACGAGGAGGGAGCGGCAGTTGAAATGCATGGGCGGGACGGGCTCGGTGCCGGCACGGAAGACCTTGCCGTGGAGGCCCTGGCAGATGTCAGACGTCCGGTCGTCCAAGATCGCCGAGTACTGGTAGGCGCCCACGACCCCGGTCTCCTTGAAGTAGGCGAGCCGCCCCTTGTTCATCACCTCGGTGAACTTGGTGCGGGCGTAGCGCTCGACCGCGGCGAAGGCCTCCTTCTGGACCTCGGCGCCCAGGGCATCAACCACGCTCGAGATGGGGCGCCCGTCCTTCACGGCGGCGATGATCTCGGTGCGGACGCGCTTGGTGGTCTGGTACTCCCAGTCCTTGACGAAGTTGTAGTCCTCCTCCTCCAAGGTCTTCAGGAACTCGGGCGCCGGCTGGACGGCGAACTTCTCCTTGAAGATCTCGCCACGGGCCATCTCGCGAGAGCGCTCGAAGGTCTCCCGAAACGAGTCGTCCAGGAGCTTCTCGAAGCGCTTGAGCTCGGGCTTGGGCAGCGTCAGGTGCTCGAGCGTCTCAAGGCGCTTGGCCTTGCCCGTGTTGACCTTGGCAACGCGATCTCCGAACTTGGAGAAGATCTCCTTCACCAGCGGGGTCGCCTTGGCGATGAAAAGGTCTAGGTTGGAGTCGAGCTGCTTCTCGATCGCCCTGAAGTCGGTCTTCCGGTGGTAGTCGCCGGCCGGCAGGACGTAGGCCTTGAAAGAGTCCTTGGCTTTGGCCTCGGGCTTCTCCTCTCCGGGCTTCTTGCCTTTGCCTTCGGCGTCGGCCTTGGCCTCTGGGTCCTCTTCACCGGCTAGGATCGCCGCCTCCTGGGCGGCCTTCTCGATGGCGTCCTGCTGCTGCTCGTCCCACTCCTCCTCCGAGGTCTCCGGGAACTCGCAGATCCTCTGGAAGGTGTTGATCTCGGCCAGCGTGGGCGTGAAGGCTTTGCCCTTGACGGCTTCCAGCCAGAGCTTGGCGTTCTCGACAGCGCGGTCTTCCTCGATCGGGTTCAGCTTGAACTTGGGGTAGTTGTCCAGAAGCCCGTAGTTCCAGATGACCAGCGGCTTGATGATGTGGTGGTTGATCAGGTTCTCAAGTGACCGGCGCCGGCGCATGACGTGCTTGAAGAAGACGACCATCTGCTCGCGGCCCAAGGCCTGGGCGCCGCCCGTGGTCTCTCCGCCCTGGAAGCCCAGAAGGTCAGGCACGAAGAGGGCGCGGCCGATGAACATGTTGAAGAGGTTGATCCCCTTCACGTAGGCCTCGCCATTGCCGACCGCCTGAAGGAACTCCACCTCGAGGTCCTTCGGGATCGTGAGGGCGGAACTCGTCTGGAGCTTCTTGATCGTGTTGTGGAGCGTCTGGATCTCGGCATCGAGCGCGATGTTCCGGTCGTACTTCGCCACCGGCGTCGGGCTCGCCGCCTTCTCGAGGTAGATGGCGTAGAAGCGGACGATCTGCTGCTTGATGAAGTAGGCCTGGTAGGCGCTTCGGAGGTCGGAGGTCCCGTAGGGCTTGCCGTACCTCGGGGCGTTGACGAAGTGGATGATCGAGTTCGGGTCGATGTCGGCGAACTCTTTGTCCGCCCCCTGCTGCTCGTAACGGACGACGTTGCCGTGCTTGTCCTGGTGGAAGAGCCAGGAGACAGGGTTCCTGGTCTTGAGGTTCTTCAGCGTCAGCGAGCCGTCGTCTCGGTGCTTGAACTGCTTCTCTGTCACCGAGAAGCCGATGTCGTAGGCGGTCAGCATGTCCGAGAGGCAGTCGTCGAGACTCGTCTCGATGTCCTCGGTGAGGGCCACCTCGAGGTCTTGCTTGATGTCCTCGTCGCCCTCTTCCTCGCAGGCGATGTGCCAGCCCGAGCCGATGATCAGGTCCTTCTTCACGGCCATGGCGACCGCGACCTGATCGTCCTTCATCATGTCTTCGTAGATCGAGTAGTCGCCGGTCTTCTGGTAGAGCTCGTCCGGGTTCCAGGGGTTGTATTGGCTGTCCGGATCGACGGCCGTCAGGACGACGGTCTTCTCGTCCTTCCCCTCGATCAGGTTGACTATGGGGTTCTCGGACTTCGAGGCCAAGGCCTTGCCAGGCTTCCGCGGCTCGTCGTCCTCAGCGGGCACCTTCTTCACGGGAGCTACCGCCATTACACCAGCACCTTCGTCTCGATGTTTTTGTAGATGTTGACCTTGGGCAGGTACTCGAGCGCCAGCTTCACCGCGAGAGCCGTAGCGAACACCGCGTCGTCGTGCTTTCCCTCTTCCGCTTCGATCTTGCCGTTATTATCGACGAGGGTGAGACATTCGGCAAAAGTGTCGCGCGAGCGGATCTCGAAGAGATCGGTATTCACCGCCTCAACGAAGGTATCGATCAACAGCGGCCGCGTGAGCGTCGTCGTGTGGTGGCCGATCTTCTCGTCGGGTGCGACCCAGAGGCCCGGGTAGCGCAGAACCTCGACCAGCTTCAGGATGGTCGCGTGCCCGTGATTGTTCCGCTCGACCATCACCTGCGGCCAGAGGTTAGCTCTCGAGTAGAGCTTTCCCATCTGGTGGATCTTGTCGGCGAACTCGCTGGGCGAGAGGTGACCACGGAAGAACGCCACCTCGCGCTTGTCCTCGACACAGAAGCAGGTCGCCACGGAGTAGTCCGAGCGCACTCCTTCGGCCACGTCGGCGCCGATCACGTAGGTCTTTGACTTGTCGAAGCGCTCGTATATACAAATCTGGTCTTTGACCTCGATCGGGCGTGGTGCCGCGTCCTTCTTGGCCTTGAGCCTAGCCGTGTCGAACGGATTGGAGCCCGAGGCCAGAAAGCACGTCTGATCGTCCTCCGGATACTCCTGCTGGAAGGTGCGCGGCCCGAGCTCCTTGATCTTGAAGCGGCGGAAGGCGATCTGCTCATGGGTGAGCGCGATCCCGTACCGAGAGGCGGCCGAAGCTACAAGCCGCTCCTCCTCGTCAGTAAGACGAAGGGGAGAAGTGGCGAGCTTGTACTCCCCGTGAAAAAACCACGGGAAGAAGAACCGCTCGTAGCCGTCCTCCGTGTCCATCCAGCGATCGTAGAAGTGATTCAGACCGTTGGGCGTGGTCTCGAACTCAACGAGGCCCCCCAGCGGGACGGCTTGTAGCGTCGCGTCGATCCGCTCCTTCGGGATGAAGGCGGCCTCCGACACGTGGAGTTCGTGGATCGTGCCGCCGCGGACCTCGAGCGCCGTGTAGATGGTCGAGTTCAGCTTCGGGAAGCGGAACTCGTACATGGAGCCGCCACCCTTGTCGATCTCGGGGCGAAGGTTCTCGGGCAGGTTCTTGTAGGCGGTCTTCACGATCCCGAAGATCTTGGGCAGGGCCTCCTGCTTGTGCGCCAGGATGCAGACCGTCTTGTTGCGGCTCCAGATGCAGGAGTCAAAGCGCCGAAGCACCGCGTCGGTGGTGATACCGAACTGGCGGGCCTTCAGCGTGATCTTGCGCTTGGCGTGGCTGGCGTGCAGGCGCCGCTGAACGGCGTTGGGCTGGTAGAAGGAGAGCCGAGAGTTCTTGTCGGTGATCTTGTAGAGGTTGGCGAGCCGCCAGGCGCTACTGCGGAAGTTCTGCAGCACCGTCTTCGTCGCCCTCGCTCAAAGCATCCACGATCTGCTCGTTGAGCGACTTCACGGCCAAGGCCACGTTCTTCTGGTCCCGCCACCTGTCAGGCTGCCGGTTCTTCAGCCAGAAGATGCAGGCGGTCGTGTCCGGCGGGTGATGCTCGACGTACTTCTGGGTCAAGATCTCGCCGCCCGAGCAGAAGATCTTGATGGCCGGGTGGCTGTAGCCGGTGGCGCGCCGGTAGAGCGACAGCTCGACCATCTCGTCGGCGACGTCCTTCGCCTCCTGCAGGGCGCGCATGAACTCGGGGTGCTTCCCCTTCCAGAGCTGCAGCGTGCGGCGGGAGACGCAGATCGCCTTGGCCATCTCGGCGTCGGTCGCGCCAGCCTTGGCCATCTCGAGGAGGCGTTCCACCATGCGATCGGAGAATTTGGTCGGCCTGCCGCCCTTTCGCTGAGCGACCTCGGTCTTACCTGCCATGGACCCAATCTGCGTTTTTGACGGTTGGCGTGTGGTGTCTATACGCTCAGGATATAGTCCGCCAAACCCGCCACGCAACTTTGGGATGAACCGTGAACGACTACCCGCTCATGCCTTCCAAGCCGCCGAGGAAAGACAAGCTGCTCATCATCAAGGTCTCGGAGGCGGAGAAGGAGGCGGTTCGGAAGAACGCCGAGCGCTTCACCGGCGGCAACGTCAGCCAGTGGATCCGGAAGGCGTCGATCTCGTACGCGCCTGAGACCTTGGAGGAGTGCGGGTGATCACGAGGTCTCTGCCCGACACGGTCGAGCGCTGGCTGTTCTTCAGCTTCTTCGTGGGCTCGGTTGTCGGCCAGATTGAAGCCGCGCTCTACCGCCTGGACACCTGGCAGAGCGAAGTGATCGGCCTGGTCGTCTTCGTCCTCACGTGCGCGACGTGGCTCTGGTGGAGCTCGAAGAAGGTGAACGCCAGGATCGCCCGGGCGCGCACCAGCGGGTGGTGAGCGCCGCTTCCGGTATATCGGCCGCATACCTCGCGCATACCAAACGACAAGCCCCGCGAGGCCAAGACCCGCGGGCTAGACGTTGTTGAGATGCGCTGGAAGTCCAATGCTCGCTAGAGCCTACCGCGGCCGACACGTGAGCGCCATCGCCACGAGCCACCACTGACCATCATCCCGCATCTCCCAGATCCAGCCGTTCAGATCGACGCGCATGGCTTCCTCCTTCGGGGACTTTGGGGACCGTTTGGGGACCGACGTGCCTCTAGGGACCAGACCTTGCCGACATGGCGGACTGTGGATAGACTCTGCGTGAGCGAGGACTGGTAAGGGTTTCGGACAGATGCTGCTAACGTGCTAAGGCCGCTGGCGATTTTTCGATTCCCTCCCCTCCCGCTCCTGTTTCCCCCGAGATTTCCGCCTCTTACGAAGCTGAAATCGCCGTTTTGGGGACCGCCGTGGGGACCGGCACTCTCTCGCCCTGCGGTGTCGCGAAGCCGACGCGATCGGTAAGCCCCGCCGTGTGGCCAGGGGCAAAGTGCGCGTACTTCTCTGTCTGGGTGATCGTCGCGTGGCCCAGAAGCTTTTGCAGGTCCCACAAGCCGCCGCCGGCCCTCATGAACTCAGAGGCGAATGTGTGGCGAAGCGAGTGGAAGGTGGCGCCGCGGTCCAAGGCGTCCTTGAGGCCCGAGCGCCGAAGTAGCCGGGCAAAGCCGCCGTGGTTGGTGAGCGCCGAGTAGGACACCCGGGCGAAGACCAGGTCCTCGGCCTTTCGCCCCAGAAGATGCATGCGGCGAAAGAGCGAGAGCGCCTCCGAGTTGAGGGGCACCTGACGGATTCTCTTTCCCTTGGTGCGCTCGACCACCCGTCTTTCCTTGTCCGCCCAGGTGGCCGAGATGAGCGCCGTGCGCCGTCCCAAGTCCACCTTGCCCCAGGAAAGCGCCACGCACTCACCAAGGCGGCAGCCTGTGTTCAGGGCGAAGAGGATGATCTCGTGCTCGTGCGGCCGATGGACAGCCGCGTAGGCCAGGAGCTTGGCCACCTCGTCTCGGTAGAGGTAGGTGACCTCCTCGTCTGGCACCTCAAAGCGCTTGAGGGCAGCGGCCGGCGAGGAGGAGAGGTGCCCCCAGCGCACGGCATCAGAGAGCATCTTCTTCACGGTGCCGATGCAGTTGTTCACCGTCTTGGGCTTCACCGTCCCGGAGCGGGCGAGCTCGGAAAAGAAGAAGTCCAGGTCCTGGAAGGTGAGGCTTCGCAGTTGGCGAGAGCCAAAGCGGGGGTCGATGTACTTCCTGGTCACCGACTCGTCGCGCACGGCAGCGCCGAAGGTCTTGCGGGCGTAGGCGTGTTTCTCGAGCCAGAGCTTGGTGAAGTCTTGGACCAGGATCTTGCGGCCGGTCACCACCTGGCCGTCTTGGATCTCGGTCCTCTTTCTCGCCTCCCAGTCCTTGGCCTCCTCTTCAGAGCGAAACCAGGGCGACTGAAAGCGGGTGCGACGCACCTTGAAGACCGCCCGGTAGGCCTTGCCGGCCTTGCGGGCTCCGCGTTCGATAGGCATGGGACCTCCTAGAAGGTCCTGGCTCGCGCAAGTAGCCGCTCCACGTCCGCCATGTCGATCAAGACCCGCTTGCCCAGCTTATAGGAGGGGAGCTTCCTGTCGGCCGTCCAGTCGTAGACGGTCTTCGCCGAGACGCGCAGAAGGTCGGCCACCTCCCTCACCGAGCGCAAGCGGGGCTCGCTGGTTGTCAAAGAACCCGCCTGTTCTGCCACGGCCGCCTGCGTCCGGCTAGTGCCTCGTCTCACGGCGCGTCTCCCTCTGCTGCTTTTCTAACCACGGGAAGTACCCAGGGATCGTCTGCTCAATGTACTTCTTGTGGATGGCCCATTCGATGGCCTCCACGACCTCGGAAACGTACCTGTCGATCGCTCGCTGGGTGTCCAGCGCCAAACCCTGGCCGTTACAGCTGCGCATACCAGCCTCCGCGATTGCTTGTCAGAATCGACGTGCCGCCCAGAGGCCCGTGGCCATGCCGAGGCAGAAGGTCGCCAAGTAGAACAAGGTGATCGTTTCGTACGACGTCCAATCCATCTGCCCCTCCGTGCCGTCCAAACCACACCAGACCAGGCCTAACCAAACCAGACGGTGCCTCGCGAGACCTCGCCTAGCCGTGCCACGCCGCTCACCGCCCCTCCTCCAGGTCCTCGGGCTCGTACTCCTCCACCCACGGCTCAAGCTCCTTCCTGACCGCCGACGTCCACTTGCCGACGTGCGGCCCCGTCATGAACTCGCAGGTGACGTGCTCGTCGCTCTTCGTCGCCCAGAACACCCGCACCTTCTCGCCGCGGTAGCGAGCCCAGGCGGGCGCGGTGAGCGCGGGGTTGATGATCGTCATGACCCCTCACCTTTTTGGGTGGGCAGCTTGAGCTCGGCCTCGAGCGCATCGGCCAGCTCTCGCGCCACACCCGCGATCACCTTGGTAAGCGGCACGCCGTTTCTGGCCGCGAGCTTGGCCATGGCACCCGAGACGTCAGAGGCCAGACCTTGCATCGCCAGAGCTGCGAAGTAGTCGCGCCGCGAAAGCCCCCGCTGGTAGGGGCAGGACTCCGACATGAGGACGCCAGAGGGGAAGGCGCTGTCACTTGCGGTCGTCATGTTTGTTGATCCTCGCCGTCCGTGCCCTACCGAGCCACGCCAAAGTGCGCCTTGCCAAACCCGGCCGTACCGTGCCGATCCGGGGCTTCCACGCCGTGCCCAGCCGAGGCGTGCCGTACAACGCAATGCCATGCCCTGCCGCGCCGAGCCCAAGCCCGCCAAGCAGGGCCTTCCGATTCCATCCGCGCCTTCCTTACCGCGCCCCGCCCTGCGCCGCTGCGCGAAACCCTGCCATGCCTAACCATCCGAACCGAGCCTTGCCGAACTCCGCAGAACCGAGCCATGGCTTGCCAAGCCCGACTCAACCGAGCCACGCGACGCACTGCCTAACCGTGGCGCGCGATGCCTTCCTTTGCCGAACCACCCAGACCTCGCCTCGACAGGACTAACCTCACCGAGCCCAGCCCAGCCTGACCATGCCATCCCTCTCCATCCGCTCCTCGCCATGCCGGACCGGACCATGCCAGACCCAGCCCTGCGATGCCTTGCCAATCCGTCCGCGCCCAACCTAGCCAGGCCAATTCAAGCCGTGCCTGAACGTGCCGAGCCGGACCACGACCAGCCTTCCGCGTCTTGCCATGCAGAGCCACACGATACGAAACCAAACCCTGCCTTGCCTCGCCGTCCCGCCCGCACCGAGCCGAGCTTTGCCAAGCCCCGCTGCGACAAGCGATGCCCTGCCAAGCCCAACCTTGCCGGACCTCTCCATCAAGCCCGCTTCCTCTTCGGCTCAAACTTCTCGACCTTCGCATCCTGGCCTTCGCTCATCACGCTCCACGCGACGACCTGGAAGCGGCCAAACGGCCCACCCTTCTCGACGCGGTAGTCTCCGAGGCCAGCGCGCTTGCCTGCGTCATTGAGGATCTCGTGGACTTGATCGAGCGGGAGGATGTCCTCCTCCACCTCGACTGCGAACGACAGCGTCCAGTTCTCAAGCCGTGCGCGGTGGCGCATGATGCGGGCCCGCTGCACAACGGCCGGCCGCGAGTCCACCTCGATGTCGGCAATCGTGAAGGCCTCATCGAAGAAGAGGCGCTCGTCGGTGAGGCGCACGGCGCCGCTCGACACCGACTTTACGCTCTTGCGGGAGCCGTTGATCTTATAGTCCGACGCCACTGAGCGAATGCATCCGGAGATCCACGACCACGGCACCCACAGCCGGCCGGTCGCCTCGTCGGCGTAAGCGGTCTTCTCGGCCTGCTCGCGCGGCGTGCCGTAGTCCTTCTTGCCCTTCGTGACCTTCGCCGGGATCTCGTCCTGGTCCTTGAACTTGTTGAGCAGCAGCGGGCTCACGCCCCGAATCTTGACGTTGACGGTTTTCATGGGATCTCCCTCTGGTGTTACGCGAACGGCGCCACTGCCGCCGCGATTCAATCAAGCTCGACGACGCTCAACCGCCTTTCCAGCTCCATGTGCCACTGGTCCTCCGACTGGAAGCCGCGCCGGCGGAGAGCCGCGTTGTACTCGTCGGTCGCCTCCTCCAGCTGCTTCTCGATCTCGGCTAGGTCCTTCTCGGCGCTCTCGATTGCCTTGGCGACGTGCGGGCCGACGGTCGGTCGCTGCTCTTCGCTTAGGAGGGACTGGATGTCCGTAAGCTGGCCGATGATGTCCTCGGCCAGCCTGATCTCGGCTTCCTTGTCCCACAGCGCGGACTCGAGGTTGATCAACTCGCGGTCGAAGCTATTCAGGCTGCTGGTCACGGCGCGCCCTCCTCGATTCGCTGCGCCCGGTAGAGATCGCTCGCCCGGATCAGGGGAAGCCTGCGGGTCGGGTTGATGCGGACCTCGAGGCGCCTTCGGCGGCGGACGGCAAGCTTGATGCGGAGCCAGCGGATCAGGGTACGCACGTCGGGTCCTCCTTCATGCGGCGCTCGGCCATGAGATGCTCCCAGCGGGGCACGAACTGCTCTCTGAGCTCCTGCCGCCACGAGGGATATGCCGGCCACTTCCGGCCCTCATCGCACGAGCAGGCGAACGCAAATGCCGAGCCGAGAAGGTAGTCGCGCTTGAGCGCCAGGACCGTCCCGGTTCCCTGGCAGAGATAGCAAGGCGCCCACCGACGCTCATGGCTCACGGCCCTTCCCGCCGTTTAGAGCCAGGGTGAGGGCCTTCGAGACGACCCCTGCCGTCTCGGCCGGGTAGAGCGACGGCGCGGTGTCCAGCTGGCCGGTGCGGGCTCTTTCAAGCAGCGATTTGGCGAGTTCGCGCCACTGGGCGGCGAGCACTGCGTGCTCCTTCGCGTAGGTGTATTCCTGGCAGATCGCCTCCCAGCCCCCGGCGCGGCGCACGAGTTCCCAGCCGAGCGTGCCGACGGCGGCCTGGGCTCTCTCGGGCCAGTTGTAACCGTGGACCGAGATCGCCTGGATGATGCGGCTTACGGCGTCGCGCGCCTTGGACTCGTCCGAGGGCTCGGCGGCACCCAGGTCCGCCTTGATCTGCTCGACGGTCGGCAGTCCGGTGCGCGGGGTCGTCTTCGTGGCGTAGCGGCGGAGGGCGGCGGTGGCGCGCTCGAGGCCGACGGGTTCGAGCTCCTCCACGTAGACTCCGACCAGGGTCTTTGTGAGCGAGACGTTGGCTAGCGCGGCCACCGTGTTGAGCATCTCGAGAAAGCGCAGCTTCGGGTCCACGGCTACGCCCCCTCGTCGGCGAGGTAATCGCGGATGGCGTCGGCGTTGGACTGCGCCTGCTCGACGCGGCGGGCGGTCGTCTGCGTCATCTGGCGGCCGACCTTCCACTCGGTCCGAAGCTTCTCGGCGTCGCGCAGGAGGAGTGAGAGCGGGTGAAGGGAGCGGACGTAGAAGCTGTCGTTGTGGCCGACATAGAAGGCGGCGACTTCGGGAGCCTCCTCGGCGCCCAGACGGTCCACGAGCTGCGAGCAGATGCCGAAGCCCTTGGCGTTGCGCGCCGGCTCCTCGCCGTAGCGAAGCCGGTAGGCCTGCGAGTAGGCCGCCCACGTCCGGCCGGTCTTCGTCTCGGCCGAGGGGAGGGCGCGGGGTTTCTTGGGGGCTAGCTCAGCCGGGGGGCTTTCCTCGCCAGCGGATCCCCCTTCAGCGAAGGGGGTCTGCCCCGTAAGGGAATCCCTTCCCTTCCTTTTCCCTTCCTTTCCCTTCCTATACTTGCAGTGAGCGCTCATCGAATTGTCGTGAGCGTTCAGTGAATCACGCTTCGTAAGCCATTCGATTTCTTCCACTTTCACGGAAGGCCGAAGCGGCCTGTTGATCTTCTGATGCGACCAGTTGACGACCCGAAGCCAACCCGAGTCCTGGCTGACGATGATCTGACCGCCAGCCACTAGCTTGCCGACGAAGAGCCGCACCTTACCCGCGTCCCACCTACCGCCTAGCCGCGCGGAGATTTCCACAGGGTCATACTTGAGCTTCCCTTCGTCGTCGGCGGCGTTCCAGAGGCCGATAAAGAAGAGGGCGACGCTGTCGCTCTGCCGCTTGATGTCCCCAGACGTCCAAAACTGCGGCTTGATCGTCCTGATCCTCACCTCGCCACCTCCCGTCGGCGTGTAACCCCAACCCAACACCCCCTCACTCCGCGAACGCGTCGCGCGCGATCTGCGCCTCGGCCTCGGCCGCACACGCTTCGTCGTAGATCCGCGTGGCGATCGTCTTTGCTTGATCCAGCGGCTGGCCGTGGCAGGCTTTGCGGATCGGCTCCCAGAGCTTCTCGTGCATGCCCTTCGTCTTCAGCCAGCCCTCGAGCATGCGCCGGCGCCCCAGGTTCTCGTCGTCGTAGTCGTTGGGGCCGAGCTTCTTCTTCGCTGGCTCCGGCGCGGCAGCGCTGTTCCCGTTCACCAGGATCGGCTCCTGCGGCCCGTCCTCGACGCTTTCGCCGCGCGCCTGGTCCATCTCCTCTTTCGTGTAGAGGCCCCCGAGCTCGGCGGGGAATGCCTTGCGGAGCGCGAGCGCCTCGGCGCACTTGGCCAGCATGTGATGCGGCATCTTGCGCCACATGAAGCCCTGGGAGTCGCCGGGGTAGTACTGCGCCCACCGTGCCGAGGCGGTGAAGGGGCAGCGCACGCCGCCGACCAGCTTGTAGACCGTCACCGTAGCCTTCGTGGGGTTGGTCTCGTCGTCGAACTCGGGTTCGTCGGAGCCGGCGTACTTGCCCGTTCGGTCGGCGATGAGGCGGTAGCCGTCGATCCCGGTGATGATCGTCAGCTGCTCCTCGCCCCGGCTTCTCGTCTTGCGGAAGTAAATCTGCTTGGCCATCGGGTCGAGGCCGGTCTTGGCGCAGTGATAGAGGAACAGCTGCAGCTCGTCGTCCGTGGCGCCCTTGGCGATCGTGCGTTTGATGAGATCGACCTTCGCCTGTTCCATCCCGTAGGTCTCGACGGCGCCGGCCTCTCGGCGCTGAAGTGCGGTGGTCATTTCTTGTCCCTTCTGGTGAGGATCTCGAACTGCGGTGAGTAGGTTTCGCGGACGACGGCAAAGTCAAACGGGGCGGGCTTTCCGGCCTTCTTCGCCTCGTCGATCGCAGCCAGGATCGCCTTCTTGTCCCAGGCGTGAATGAGCTTCGAGCGAACGAACGGCGCCAGCGAGAGAGCGTCCTCGTCCGTCGGTTCGCGCGTCGTCTCCACCGGCCTGCCGACCTTGAGCCATGAGCGGCTCATCTCGCCCTCGGCGCGGTCGCGGCCGCGCGCCCGGAGGATCTCGGCATAGCGTTGCGCCTTCTGGTCGTAGCGGCGCTCGGCGGCCTTCTTCTGCTCGGCGAAGCGGTCCTCCCACTTCTTCATGCGCTCTCGCTCCGTCCATACGGCATCGAGGTAGAGCGCCCAGCCGTCATGCTTGGCGGCCAGGAGATCGTCGAGCAGTTGGCGTTGCGCGGGCGAGAAGACCACCTCGGCGCCGTTGACGGCGTCGTCGATGATCATGAGCTCGTCGAAGGTGAGAAGAGCGGGCGCGTCACGGAAGCGTGCGAGCAGGTCGTCTAGGGCGGTGTGCGGGACCGGGCCGGCGATCATCGATCATTCTCCTGTAGGAGAGGAGCCCCCACCAGCCGCGTGACAACAACAGATGGAGGCCCTCTCCCTGTGGACAGCTTGGGGACAAAGGGTCCCCGAGGGTCGCGGGATTGCGACCCTTTCTAGATGGGTGTTTCAGAAGCTGGGCAGTTTCTCTATAAGGCGGCGGACGTCGCCTTAGTCGGCCGCCGCTCCTGAGCGGCAGGCGCGTCGAGCCACAGCTCCAGCACCGGACAATCGAGGGCCTTCGCAATCCGTTCCATCACCGGAAAGGTGGGGACGGTCTTGTGGACCCCTTTCGCTAAAGCCCGAGCCGTTGCCGCCGAGACGTTGGCCGTAACGGCCAGCCACTCGTAGGGCCTCGACCCACCCCGCTCCGTAAGACGCTGCATGAACAATCGACGGTTTAGCGTTCTCATGCCCCCTTCTCTATCAGGGGGCTGCGCAGCCGTCAATGTCGTTTCGCGATACTTATGTCGATTGGCGATAAGTCATGGAGCTCTTTGACCTGAGGGCCGTGCTCGGGGCCCGAATCAAGAGCTGGCGAGACGACCCTAATCGGAAAATGTCGCAGGCCGACTTCGCCAAGAAGCTGGGCTGGACCTCGAATTCGCCGGTCAGCGACCTTGAAAAAGGAGCGGGGAAGCACCTCCCGGAGTGGGAGACGCTCGTGAAGATCGGGGAGGTGCTCGGCGTCACGCCCATTGAGCTGCTCGTTCCTCCTGGATACAAGCTGGTCCGTGATAAGTCGGTTCCGCCGCCGCCGCATGCTATCGAGTCCCGCCTAAAGGCCATCGAGGATAAGCTGGATCGCCTGTTAGACGGCAAGCATCCGGCGCGTTGAGAACTGGACAAAGTGCCCTGGCTCCACGGCTGCGATCTCTCGAGCGACAGGATCACCGTCGTTGACACCAACAAGCAGGCGCGGCTTGTCCCAGGCAAACGACGCGCGGATGTATCGTCCGAGCGCCGGGAAGTGCGGCGTCGGGTCGGCGAACGGCTCGGTGATCAGCACACGCGCGCGTTGGTGGAGGACGGCGGCAGTCTCCACGCCGGCGAGCCAAACACGCCTGCGGCAGCGCATGTCGTCAACGAGTTCGCGCTGCATCCGGATGACGCGGCGCTTGAGGCTGTCCCGAAGAGCCTGCATTTCCCGCATCCGCCGCCGGAGCTCGAGGGAGGCCCCTTCAAGTCCGCGGATGGCCGAGTAGTACCGGTCCACCTTGGTTTCGATCGCGTAAGGCGCGCTCAGCGTAGCGTCTGCGGCCTCGATAAGCGCTCGGAAGCCAGACAGATCCTCAGAGAGATTGGAGAAATCAAACACGGCCCACCTCCTGTAATGCTTGGCCCGCAAGGCTTGCAGGAAGTTGTTCCAGAGGGCTGAGCAGGCGTCTACCATAAACTTGTATGGTAGCGACACGAGAGGGGTTGGGCGGGGTCTGGGGACTTTTCCTCAGTGGTTAGAGTGAGTTTTAACTCACCTAAAACTGCATCGCGCCGACAAGGGTCGCGGGAGGGCGATAAAGATGCGCGCACTCATTCTATTGATGTTGTTAAGCGCGGGATGCGTCTCGACCGGCGAGAAGCTTGATGTCTCGGTGAAAGCCTTCGGCAAGGAGGACATCGAGGTGACACCCGCGTCGCCGATCTGCTTCGTAGCCGACACCGCCGAAGATGACGACGAGATGGCCGAGAAGGTCGTCGAGGCCTGCACGAACGCGGCGAAGGTGAAAGGCCTGCCCGTTGTGGAGAAGGCCTCCGGCGCGCAATGTCAGGCGGTCAAGGTGTCGTGGAAGGAAGGCGACCGGAACGTGGTTGACCTGGGCTGGAAGACGGTTTGCAGCAGCTCGCAGTACTATTCGTCCTGCAGCACGTTCAAGGAGTCGTCGCACTTCTACCTGAACTCGATCTGGCTGTACGTGATCGGGCCGGAAGAGAACAAGCCGCGCCACCGGATCTTCGCCTCGACCGCAGCGGAGCGTCGAGGCATCAAGCAGCCGACGGCGATCGCGCTCTGTCGCGCGGCGCTCCAGGATTTTCCGGCGAACGTGGATACGAGGTATGAGGCGCGCACCGACCTTCGTGAGGGCGATCCGGGCTTGCTCGAGCGCCTGAAGATGACGTGGGACTCGTTCCTCACAGGTTGGCTGGGCTAGCTATACCGCTATCCGGTATAGCGATATAGCTCCCCCCCCATCACCCCGCATCTCTCGGCCTCACTCGAAACTCGACCCTCAGCTTGGCCCGCTTGCCTAGGGCCGCCTCGAGGGCTTTCAAGAAATCGACCTCGCCGATTCTGAAGCGCTCGGTGGTGGCGAGCCGTTCGCTAGCGCGGCTCAGATCCCCCTTTGGCCCGCCGGCGCCTAGTAGGTGCTCAAGATCTGCCATCCCCTCGGCGGTGAGCGGCGGCTCACCCTCGATCTCAAGCGAGCAGCGCAGGTACATGCCGTTCTCGCCGGCCAGCTGCCGCAGCTTGGCCAGGATCGGGATCGGCGTGCCGAGAAACAGCGGCTGGGGCTCAGGCGAGCCCCATTGCCGACGCTCGATGGTGCCGAAGAAGGCGACTTTCACCCCCCGCCCCTCCGCCCTCGCCCCAGCGCCCGCTTGAGCGCGGCGATCAGCCCGTTGTTCGTCATCGGCGCCGGGAGGCACTTCGGGCAGAGGTCGAATGAGGTAAAGCCCCCCGTGTCCTTGCCGTGGAATCTTGCGAGGTGAACGCGCGACCACGCCTTCTTGGCCTTGTGCTCCAAGATCGACGCGCCGCACGAGTCGCACTGCGTCCAACTACTATCGCTCACCCCCCCGCCCCTCCGCCCTCGTCCTTCTTCACCTCAACCCACTTCCCGTCGCGCAGCTCTTTTAGCGGATGCCGCTCGAAGTAGCCCTCGGGGATCACGTTGGGCGCCTTCTCCAACGCCTCACGGTCTACGTTGGGGCCGAGGCGAAGCTCCTCGTCAGGTGGGACGGTGGGATTTCCCACGATCCCCATACCGAAGGTGAGCGTTTGCTCACCGCGTTGAGCAAATTTACTCATCCCCGTTTCGGCATTCGGTCCATAAGGCTCACGCCCGTCACGGCTTATAACCGTGCTTATAACCTGTGACGCGGGCTCCAGGGCGACCCGCAGCCTCGCCGCCTCGGCTTCGGCCTTCTCGCGCTCGTCAATGGCACGATCAACCGTCCAGCCGATTGCCGTCCGCATGGCTTTGGCCTCGCGGAGCGCCCGACGGTAGAACAGCGCCCGCATTAGTGCCCGCCGCCGCAGCTCGCGCTCCTCGTCTCGCTGGCACTCAATAGCCCCCGCGTCGTCGCGCGACCATGCTAACTGCTTTGCGATGCTCTTGACCTGGGCCCGCGCCTCGTCCCGCTCGCGCTCGGCTTCCCGCAGCAGGGCGCGCGACTCGCGATTCCACTGGTCGAACTTGTCCCGCTCGCGCTCGGCGGCTTCGGCTCGCTCGATCACCGCCCTGTGATTCCGCGTGATGGTGCCGAGATGGTCGCAGAACTCGTCCCGCTCGGCCTCCAGGCTCTCTAGCCGACTCTCCAATAGAGAGTTCTTAGAAAGCTCGGCCTCCAGCCTGCGCCGGTCCTCCAGCAGCTCGTTGATCCTCTGCGACATGGCGAGGGGATCGCGGGCGACCAGCTCGGCCTCCAGGCGGCGGGCGTAGGCGATGATCGTCAGGCATTCGCCCGTGTCGAGCGCCCCGGCTCGCGCCGTGGAGTTGATCGCCCGCCATTCCAGGCCGTCCAGGTCCGGCCGCGCGTCACTCATCGCCTCGTCTCCTAGGCTTGTCGGCCTTCGACAACCGCGCGGGCTTCTCGCTCGTCTCCATGCTCATGTAGCCGTCGCCGTCAGCGTCCTCGCGCCACTTGAGGTCGAGGCGCTTAAGCCCCTGCTCGCGGGCGTAGGCCAGAATGGCGTCAACCATCTTGCGGTGCGTGTCGGTGAAGCGAGTCATCACCCGCCCCGAGGGCGTCGAGGGCTTCGATCGCCTGCTGGTATTCGCGCATCAGGTCGTTCCGGAGCATCAGCCCGTCCGTCGTCATCTCCTGGCGCCTGATGACATCGACGACCCGAAGCGCCGCCTCCAACTTCGCCATCCTCTCCGCCAGCTTCCCGGGGTCTAGGGTCGCCAGGCGCTTGATCTCGGACTTGCTCGTCACGGGGCCTCCAGGGCGGAGAGGGCTTCGCGTAGTGCCTTGAGGCGCTCCCGCGGCACGAGGACCCAACCGGGCGCGCGCTCATCGTCGTCGGGGACTAACTGCTCCTCGTCAGGGATGCGAGCCGCCTCGGCGACGGCTAGCAAGGCGGGCAGGGCGTTCCTCATCGCGGCCGTCAGAGCGCCGTTCGGGTTCCCGTCACTGTAGTAGCTGGTGTTCAGCAGCGTCTTGTAGAGGTCGCAGCCAGCACCTTCGTCCCATTCGGTGACGGCCTCGGTATAGACCTCGCCGCACTGATCCACGCGCCACGGCCCCGGCGTCGCCGCCGCCTCCAGCCGCTTCAGCTCGTCCAGGCTAGCCATCGCCCGCCTCCCCCGTAAGGTAATGCCGCGTTACCTTAGCCATCGCCCGACCCCTCGGCCTTCTCTGGCTCATACAGCTTGAACCACGTCACGCCCGTGTACTCGATCCGCTCGGTCGGCCCCTTGAGGCGAACCCGCATGGTCGAGCCCGCGGTTGGAATGAGTTCAACGCCCACGTCATCGGAGACCTGCACGTCGTGGCTGGTCACCAGGTCCGTTATGCGGCAGCGCCTCATTCCGACCCCTCGGCCTTCTCGGGGGCGTCCTTCTTCGGCAACAGCGCGTCCCGCAGCGTCTCGGCCAGGCGAATCGCGCGGAACGGTGCGAGGGTCGCGTAGATGTCGCCCGCTTGCGTGCAGATCATCACGCGGCAGCCGTTGTGGACGGGCTGCACAGTCACTTGAACGCCGCCTTCTTCGGCCCAGGCTGTAAAGGACCACTGCGGTAGCTGCGTCTCGTTCACTCCCCCTCCCCCAACCCGGCCTCGGCAAGCGCGGCGCGGGCCTTCTCGATCACCTTCGCCTCGCGGTGTGGGTACACGTAGCGCGCCCATTCCTGGTAGCCCTCGTCCGATGTCGCTTCTGAGTCGCCGATGAATAGGGCGCCGGTGGCTATGGACCGCAGCGCCGCCGCGAGGATGTCTACGCGGGCCTGGAGTTGGTCGCGCTCTGCCGTCAGGTCGTCAATCTCATCGCGCAGCACGTTCGACGGGTGCCACGAGCAATGGCTGTCGTGGTCCTCAGGCGGTCCGATAACGCCACAGTCGCACCTACTCACGCGAAGCCCCCTCCCCGCCGTCGCCTTCGCCACGAAGCTGCGCCGCGTACCACTCGCTCCAAGGCCAGGGCACCTTGCCGTCATACTGAATGGCTTGCCACCGAGCGCTGTCTAGGACCACGGCAGCCGTGGTCAAGCTGTCGTGGATACTCCGCAGCGTTGCGAGTAGCCGCGCGCGATCTAGGATTAGCACCTGACAGTCGCGGCAATTGCAGTGATGCGCCGTCACGAGCCCTCCCCGCCGTCGCCTTCGCCGAACAGCCCTTCAGGCCCAATGACGAGCGTGTGCGGCGGTTGCTCCGGGCCATCCGAAAACTCACCGAAGCTGATGCGCGAAGCGGTCGCCGGCAACGGCTCGCTGGGCCAGCCGACCCAGACCGTCAGGTCGCCGTAGATGCGTTGCTTCGCCTGAAGGGTCAGGATCATCTCGCTCAATTTCACTTCGTCCCCTCCCCAAACGTCTCCACGATCCAGGCCGCGAGGGCGAGGGCTTCGGGGGGCGTGAGCGTACCCGCTAGCAGTTCAAGCTGTCCCGAGCCGCTGACATAGGCGCACGTCCAGTCGCCGCACGAGAACGTTGGCGCTCGCGCTGCTCTGCGATGCCGCGCGTCCATCTTTGCCGCGTATTCACTCGCCTTGCTCATCGGCCCTCCCCAACGCCTCTCTCAGCTTCGACAGCCCGCAGGTACATGGCCGCGCGAACGTCGCGGGGCACGTCGGGGCGTGGTGACGGATCGCCTTCGCCGCCTGGGCTAGCTCCAGCAACGCGCGAGCCACCCGGACCCCGCGGCGTCCCCGCTCAACTGTCGCACGCGCCGATTCAAGCGGGCTCATCGGGGCTCCTCTCGGTGCGGAGGCGGTCTAGCACCTTGCAGATGCGGCACCGCTCTCCGGTTGGCGTGCAACCGTGCGCGAAATCGCACTCTTCCACGAGGTCGAGCAGCGCGCGGGCCACGTCCACAGCCACGCCCGCAGGCACCGTCCCGCGCATACTAGGCGCCGTGGGCCAGCCCTTCACGAGCTTGCGCGCCGCATCCAGCGGGGTCATGGGCGCCTCGCTTTCGTCTTCTTCATGGCACGTACTCCAATGACCCAACGGCACAGCCGGCACCGCTCGACCTCGGAGACCGACCAGAAGTAGCGCGGAACCGTCGTCCAAAGCTTTCGCTCGCTGTCGCCGACGACCATCCCGCACGCGGCCTTCAGGTCCTGTTCGTTGAGGAGGAAATGCAGCTTCACGACGTCCGCCCCGCGCGCCAGGCTTCGAGGGCCATTGCTCGGCTATCCGGATTCTTCATAGGGTATGCAATGTTATGAAAAGTTACTCAAGGTTATTGAATGTTATGCCGATATGTTATATTGACTGAGACGGGAGGCGCCGTGACCAAAGAGCGATGGCCGATCATCATCACTGAATGGGGCTTGGCCTCGTTCTTCGAGCTGCGGAAAAACCAGGCGTTCACTCACGAGGAGTACAGGACCGTCATCCGCCCTCGCGTGCTCCTGCTCCGCGATGGCTATCCCTCCCAGCACCCGGAACTGGCGCCCAACAACAACAAGTCGTGGTCGGTCGCGACGGGCCGCGGCGGCATCATCCAGTACGCGTACAAGATGAAGTGGCACAATCTGAACGGCGGCAAGACGAAGCAGCTGCGCCTCTGCATCGTGATCTACGACGAGCAGGTGTTCCTGTGCAGCGCCTACACGAATAAGGACGCCGAAGCTCGAGAAATGGCGAAGCTGAAGATTCATGTCCAAAAGATCCGCGAGGGCAGTTTCACCTTGAGGGGGACTCTATGAGCGCAAACGCCGCCAACATGTCCGCCGCCCGCCGCTCAAAGGATTCGGCGCTGTACCGCATCGGCGCTGCTATGGCCGATGCCGGCCTGGACTCCACGTTCATCCACGCGGCGCTCGGTCTCGCTGCCAAGTACGAAGGCGTTCGAGACCTCATGTTTCTCTGGTCCGAAGCAAAGACCAAGAAGGCGCGAGGGGAGATCATCGCCGACCTGCAAGAGCAGATCGACGAGAGCCGCGACCATCGCGCCATCGAGGACCGGCCCACGGTTCGGCCAAAGGTGCGGTACAACGAGATCGACGACATGGCCGCAGAAATTAAGGCGTTCAAAGACGCGCTGCGGGTGCGCGTGGACAAGTGGGGCGGCGTTGCGAAGCTGGCGCGGGCGACGGGAATCCCCCAGCCGTCGCTTAGCCGATTCTTCCGCTCGGTGTCGATTCCGCGCCAAACCACGATCTTCAAGATCATGGCGGCGATGGATTTGAGCGAGAAAGACATCACAATGCCTTGGCGGCGTTAGCCGTCGTCATGCGTTAGTTCCTCCCGCCACCCCACCGCCACCAGCGCCAGCCCCAGCAGCGCCGTCGAGAGGGCGAAGATGATGGCCGCGGCGCGCCAGGCCCAGGTGGGGATTTCGGGGGTCATTGGAACGCCTCCTCGAGCGGCGGGTGGAGCTCGGCGGGCGCCACGACCCGGTACTCGAAGAGCCCGCGGATCCCCGGACCGCGGCGCCGGCGCTCGACCAGATACGCCCCGAAGCGCGACTTCCTGAGATCGCGCAGCCGTGCGGACACTGAGGCGGGCGGATCCAAGGTGCTGTTGCTGATCTCGCGCAGGGTCCGCCAGCGGCCGTCCAGCATCAGGCGCTTCACGCGGGAGAGCTGGGCGGTGAGGCGGTCCTCGTCGAGAACGGCGTCGTAGTCGGGACCGTCGAAGTGCATCATGCCGGCACCTCGATCCCGAGCAGGTCGGACACCGCCCGAACGATCTCCGGCGGCACCGGCCGCCGCCCGCACTCGATGGCGTTCCACTTGGTGTCGGAGACACCGATGCGGCGTGCGACGTCGCACTGGCGAAGGCCTCGGGAGAGCCGCGCCTCCTTGAGTGGTGTCATGACGCCCCAGGTCTTGGGCGAGCGGTGGTGCGCATGCTGGTCGGTCATGGCTAGGCTCCTCTGAACCAGACGCGTTTGGTGAATTCGGCGATGACGTCGTCTACCGAGCGCGCGACGAAGGCGATGCCGCCGCGCCGGCGGATCTCTGAGAGAAAGGCATCCTGCTCAGGCGAGACGCGTCCCTTCGGCGTCTTCACCTCGATCGCGAGGAACTGGCCGGCGGCGATGCCGATGATGTCCGCAACGCCCCGGAGGAAGTGCTTTCCCGGCCGGCGATACGTGCGCTTGGTGGGATCCCAGAGCCCAACGGACGCGGTGGGCCACGCCATCACGTCAGCCCGTGTGGCGAGGTAGTCCAGAATGGCGTTTTGGATTTCTTTTTCGGAGGGTGCGAGCATGACAACGGGGCCTATGGCGCTTCTCGGAGCGCGGAGCCGTTGTCACGCGGCTGGTGGGCAAAAGAAGAATTGCCCGAGGTCGAGCGGGAGGTCAAGTGGACGCGAGCACGATGGTTCAATGTCGCCAGTGCTGGCTCTGGTTCTGGCACGATCGTCGATATGATCGCGTCTGCGCGGATTGCCGGAAGGCCTCGCGCGAGGTAGAGACCGAAGAATGAGAACCAAGCTTCGGCCGTGCCCTATGTGCTCCGGCAAGGTCTACGTCATCGCCTGCCAGGAGCGGGTGGACGAGTACTTCATCGAGTGCCACCGCGGCTGCATCAAAACCAAGAACTACCGCTCCCACGGGCACCTTGTGCGCCGCTGGAACGGGCCCGGGTCAGTGCATCTCGGTGGCGAGCCCGAGCTTGACGAGCTCCGTATTGACGTTGCGGCCGTCTAGCCAGATCTCGGCCAGATACCGGCCGTACTTGTCGGGCTTGTAGGTCTCGATCACGACCTCTTCGAACTCGACGAGCTCGGCGAGAAAGGCCTTCCCCTCGAGCGCCTTCCTCCTAAGCTCCGGGTGCGGGTCGTTCAGTTCCGGCCCGTTGATCCGGGCCAGCCGGAACTTGTGCTCGAATGAGAAGCCGAATCCCAGATCGACCTGCGCGCAGACGGTGTCAGCGTCGATGACCCGGGTGACGATGGCGCGGTAGGTGTAGGGGCGGCGGGCCATCACCGAAACCTCACGAGCGGCGCCAAGCCGTGCTCGAGCGCTCGGACGATGGCCTCCTCGGCCTTCTCGCCCAGCGTCTCGGTGTGGCCGGTGATCGACAGGACGGCGTGGACGAGCTCGTGGAAGAGAGTCGCCTCCCAGCCCTCCTCGTCGAGGACGCGGATCAGGCGCCGGCTAGGGTCGTAGAAGCCCTGCGTCTCGTCCAGGTCGAGCGGCGCCTTGACGTACTCGATAGCGAGCCGCTGGCCGAGGACGGTGAGGCTCGTGGGCCTACGCCTGGACATGCTGCCCCCTGAAGATGCACTGGCCGCGGTCCACAAGGATCACCTCGAGGTGGCCGCGGCCTTGAGGATCGATCGAGAGGACGCCCAAGGCCTGCTGCCAGCCGGTCCTGACCGGGGCGTGCGAGGTCTCGTCCTCCTTGGAGCCGTGGCCCAAGGTCGCCGCCCAGAGGTCGCCGTCGGACACCAGCTGCACGCGGTGCGTGTGGCCGGTGACCATCTTGCATTTGTACTTCTGGAGGATCCGGTGGGCGGTGTGCTCGGAGAAGTAGAAGCCGTGGTGAAGGACGACGTCGCCGAGCTTGCAGGCGCGCCAGTTGCCCATCTCGAACCACCGCCAGAGCCCGCCGCGCTTGTTCCTCTCGGGAAAGCGCAGCATCTCGGTCATGGACCGGATCATCTTGGCAAGGTCAGGCGCCTTCTCGGCGACGTAGCGCTCTAGCCGGTGCTCGTGGTTTCCCTGCAGCTGCCGCCACTCGCAGCCCTCGGGGAGCAGCGCCTCCCACTCGTCCAGGAGCCCGGCATACTCCGCCAGATCGTCAAAGGCGTCGCGCGTACGCGTGGGGTCCTTCGCGTACTTCGAGAGCTGCCACCAATCTATGGCGTCTCCGAGCTGCACGACGCCGTCCGGCTTCAACAGGGTGATGATCTTCGAGACCAGCTGGATGAACCGCGCGTCCTGGAACGGCACGTGAAGGTCGGGGATGACGAGCCAGGTCCTGAGAGCCATGGCGATCCCCTCCTGAGAACGGGCCGCCCCGGATCTTCCCGAGGCGGCCCTCCGCGAATAGGGGAGCTAGTTAGCGCTGCTGGCCGGGAACCGTTTGGGAGTTCGGTGCGGGCACCGTGCTGGGCGTGTCGGGGAAGTCCGGCGCCGGCACGTCCGGGGCGGCCGGGCTCGGCTCAGCGGTCACCGCCTGCCACAGGTTGAGCGGTGGCTTCACGGTGCCGACGTGGGCGTACTGCGGTACTTCCATGCCGGTGTTGGCGCCGCCGTCTTGGCGAGCCGTGCCGTCGCCGAGGTAGGCCAGGATGATCTCCTGGACGTAGGCCTGCTGGCTCTCGATCGTGCGGACGTCGCGGTCGCTGATCCCATACTGCGCCTTGGCGGAATCGCAGTAAGCGACCTTGTGGATCAAGGTAGCGAGCGCCTGGACGACCCGGCGCACCTTAACGTTCTGGACGCGTAAGGCCTCATTCGAGGTGACGGCGAGCACAGCGTAGGTCTTCTCCATGGCCGCCGCTTCGAGCCCGCGCCACTTCTTCGCCGTCGCCCACTCGAACTGGCTCTGCTTCCAAGCCGCCTGCACCATCTCGCTGTCCTGTTGCGTCACGAAGCTCGTGACGTTGCCGCTGTCGGCTTCGATCATCCCGAGCTGGAGGTTGGCCAGCGTGTGCAGATACTGATGCAGATGCTCGTTGTTGAGCGTCCACTTGTGGACTTGGATCTTCTCCCCGCCAACGACGACCTGCGGCAGTAGGTCAAGCTCGGTTACCATGCCCATCACGGTTCTCCTTCCAATGTGAATCATTCACGCCCCGTCCTTGGGGCGTGTCGTGACTATCGTTGCGGCCGGCGGATGACGCCGAACGCCTCGCCATAGCGCGCTTCGTAACAGGCCTGCATTGCGTCAACGGCGTCGTCGCACTTGACGCGCTCAGGCTTCGGTTCCTTGGCCAAGCACTCCGACCAGACCTTGACGTGCCCGTCGAGATCCCGGCACTCGGCCGGAAGCGGCGGGGGCGTGGCCTGGCCGCGGCAGCCCTCGGCACCCTCGTGAACGCCGCAGACCGGGACCGGGAAGGTCGAGAGGAAGGCCTGCGCCGCCGAGGACGACCAGGACGGCAGGTAGCTCGTGGTCCGGATGTCGCCCCGGCTGTTGACCGAAGTCACCCAGCGGCGCCCGCTCTCTTCCACGAACGCCGGGCCGCCCGAGTCGCCGAAGCAGAGCGCCACCGAGCCCTTGGTGATGATGTCGTAGTCCTTCTGGGCGTCACGCGGCAGGCGCGTCACTGGCGCAAAGCCCGTGCGAAGTTTCCCGTCGTTGCCCCCGCCGCCGCCTTGGCGGACGCAGCCGTAGCCCATGAGCCTAAGCTGCGCGCCAACCTTGACCCGCTCGGCCGCCTGGTTCAGAGACTCGGCGACCGGGTCGGGAAGAGGCTCGGTGAGCGTGCAGAGCGCCCAGTCGGCGGTGGAGTTCCTCCGGTAGTCCGGGTGGTGCTTGCACGTACCACGATAGGTCTTGCCGGCGTAGCTGAGGGTGAGAGATCCGCCGTTTGCCATGCAGTGGGCGGCGGATGCGATGACCTTCGAGGCAACGGCGGTGCCGGTGCAGCGTGAGCTTCCCTGGCTCGTGTAGAAGACGCCAGGAAACTGCTCGCGCGAGACTTCCTCGCCGCCGATCAGGGTAGCCTCGGGCGGCAGCTGCTCGAAGTGGATGTGGCGGGCGGGGCGGCCTAAGACCGCGCCCGCGGCGAAAGCGGGTGAGGCGGCCATGAACGCCGCCCCCAAGAGAAAAATCCGAACCATTTTGTGCCTCCCTGCTGTCACTTGAAATCAGCCAGAAGGGCGAGCACCTTGCCCACGTACTTCTGGTTTCTGTACTCACCGGTATTGGGGTCTTTTCGCGGCAGGCCCGCGTTGTAGGCGGCGGCCTTGTCGGCGACGCTCGTGTACTTGGAGAGCTTCTGGAGAACCTTGCAGCCGTAAGCGATGCCGATGGCGGGCTCGAACAGCAGGTCCATCGTCGCGTGCGCGTAGCCCAACTCGCGACAAACGGCTCCCATGACCTGCATTAAGCCGTAACTGTGACGCTGCCTTTCCTTCTCCGCCTCGAGCTGGGCGGCGGCCCACGCCAGCTGCTCCTCCTTGGGACGCGTCGCGACGAGTCCTGCCGCCTTGGGATCGACGAACTTTCGCGCCCACTCCTCGGGCTTGTGCCAGTACTGCCAGTGGGGCTCTCTGCGAATCGCCTTCGGATTGCCCGAGCTCTCCACCTGGCAGATCGCTGCCACCAGCCGGTGGTCTACGTGGTAGGCCTCGGCGATGGAGCGGATCAGGGGGAAGGGCAAGCGGGCTACCCAACCGCCTGACATTCTGACCTCCTTCGTGCTACACTCCGCCGCCGCGAAACGCTTGCAGGGAGTTGGTTCCGTGCCTTCAGTCGATCCGCCCTTGAGCCACTATTTCGCCGCAGAGGTGTGGCGGCCGGTTGTTGGATACGAAGGTCTGTACGAGGTCTCGTGCCTTGGCCGCGTACGCTCCCTACACAGCATCAAGTTGTCGCGCGGCCGCCTTCTCAAGCCGAGTGCGCACAACACTGGTTACACGCGGGTCACGCTTACGAGACCGCCGCGCCAACAGCGGCCAACGCACATCCACACGCTCGTTCTTGAGGCATTCGCCGGCCTGCGCCCCGCAGGAATGCAGGCGGCGCACCTGAACGGGTGCCGCACAGACAACCGCATTGAGAATCTGGCGTGGGTGACGGTGCGGGAAAACATCCTCCACAAGCGCGTGCACGGAACCGCTATGCTCGGGGAGCGCAATCATCAAGCGAAGCTGACCGAGAATGCGGTTCGCGAGATCAGGACCCTCTACGCCTCGGGCCTGAGCTGCAAAGCCATCGCGGCTCGTTTCGGCGTCGATTGGACGGTTGTCAGAAACATCAAGAATGGCCGGATCTGGACGCATGTGGTCTGACCCCTACCCCTCGTGATCGTGACCGTTGGCAGACAGAGATCTGACCGTCACCCGGAGTGCGGCTAGCTCTTCGCCGTGGCGCTTCACGTCCTCCAAGGCCTCGCTCATCGGCTCGACCTTGGTCTCGACCGCAGTCAGCCGGTAGGTGGCGTCGCGGACGGCCGCCTCGACGTCGTCCATCTTGTTGAGAAGGCGCTCAAACGAGTTGCGAACGAGGTAGGCAGCGCCTGCAGCAAGGGCTGCGGCGAGCACGCCTACCGTCTCGGCCAGAGCGTCGGGCGGCATCAGAGTCGCCTGCCTTCGCGCGCCTGGGCGAGCAGCCGCCTGAGCGGGCCAACGCTGCCGGTCCGCGCCGCCTCGTCCACCGCCTCTTCGAGCTTGGCGCGCAGGGCCGCGGCACCGACAGCATCGCTCTTACGCAGACCATCGATGAGCCGGATGATCTCCCGGATGATGGAGATCGCCGCCGGGAGGTAGCGGATCACGAGCAGCAGGATAGACAGCCACGACATCGTCGTGCCCTCCGATCTGATGGGCTGGGTGGCGTTACTTCCGGACGAAGAGCGCCACGACATCGACACCCGTCAGCACGAGCGCCGAGGCAAACGCCTTGGGCTCGGCCACGAGCTCGCCGGCCACACCACCAGCGCCGCGAAGCGCGGGCAGGAGCTCCATCGCCGCCGCCATCACCGCCGGCGCGTCCTTACCCGTCTGCCAGCCGTCGGCCAGGGTGTCCCTCAGAGCCTTGACGAAGCCGACGCCCGCCTGGGCGACGGCATACGTCTTCTCGGCCACCGGAACGGAAATCACGACCGCCATCGACTAGGCCCTCCTGGCCAGGTGATGAATCAGCAGGTAGTCCAGAGCAGGTGTCTCGAGGCCTTCCTGGCCATCGGGTGACTCCCACGCCGTGCAGCGCTGCGCCGCGTACTCCCACTGATTGAGTTGGTATGCTTCGAGAAACATTTTACCGGATAGCCGAGCACACACAAAATCTGCGAGCGCTTGTCCGGATTTGTCCGTAACCCGGCACAGGCGCGCCTTTGCTGACTCCGATGGCGGCGCGCCTAGGACGTCTGCGGCGAGCCACGCGAGCAGGCCAATATGAATTCGGTAGCAGCTGACCCGCTTCTGCACGGTGAAGAAGGCCCAGCCGACGACCACCGTGTCGAGCGCCGTGAGACCGTCGGAATGCACGCTGCTGCGAAAGTCCAGCTGATGAGCTAAGAGCTCGCCGGGCGTGTTGAGACCGTCCACGAGCGTGCCGTACTGAGCGCCCGGGTATAGCTGGCCGCCGTGGGCAGCGACGAACTCGCGGTGCTGCCGCCAGATGGCGGTGATCGCTGCGCGTCGCTCAGGACATCGCCTAAGGCGCGAGGCCAGCCCGTAAGTGACGCCGATCACGCCGTCGGGCGAGACCTCGTTGCCCATGTACTTGGCGGGAAGCGGCGAGAAGCGTACGAAGGTGCCATAGCGATTGGTCATGGCGGCCAGGGCGTCCTCGACGACCTGGCCCTCTTCGCAAGAGAGGGCCGCGAGCGCTACGCCCGACCAGATGAGAGCGTCGCCCAGGTGCTCGGGCACGTCACCGCGCCGGGAGACGACCTGGCCCCCCTCGAGGAAGCGAGAGCGGAAGCGCCTGAGGATTTCGGCAGGCTTCTCGCCTAAGCTTGCCAAGTCCTCGGCAGCTGGTAGGAACTGGTAGTTCGACGACTCAGGTGCGCGGTCCCGTCCACAGGCCGCGACGACCGAGACGAGGATGAGGCCCGCCACGACCCTCATAGTCGTGGCGAGGCCTCGCTGCGTTTGCCTGCCGTCCATGGCGGGCCTCCGGAGCTAAGGACTTCGACGAAGGTTCTTGGGCTAGGAGATCAGGCGGTCAGGTAGACCCCTGAGAAGGCGATGGTGCGAGCGGTCGGACTGTTGTTGTCGCCGATGGAGACCGACGCCGAGGCAAGGCTCAAGGCGCACTTCTCGATCGTCATGTAGCTGTTGCCGGTGTCGATCTCGCCGTTGAACCAGCCGTCCGTGGCGCCCGAATGGCTCACAACGCTGGTGTTCAAGGCCACCTTGGCGCGCTGAGCGGCGGCCACGGGAAAGCCCGTGACGCGGATGGCGCCGCTGCCGTTCGTGGACGAGTCCCACCCGACCTGGCCCCAGAAGAAGGTCATCTTGCCGACGCGGGCGTAGTAGCCGATTTGGGTCGTGTGGTTGTAGGTGCCGCCGCCGGCCGACGAGATGGCCGGGGTCCAGGTGCCGCTATCGAGGTAGCGGTTCAGCGTCGATTGGTCCGAGCCATCGTCAACGCGCACGCCGTAAGGGAAGCTGTGCGAGCGGAGCGAGTGCCATTTCGTGCCGTCGCAGTGAAGCGTCAAGGCGTCGTACTGCGTCCGGATGTTGACGTCCGACTCGCCGTCGATCGTCTCCGAGCCCGCGCCGTCGATCGTGAGCAGGCCTGCCGTCGTGCCGACGTGCTTTATCGTGATCATTCGGTGGGTGCAGCCGGCGGCCGTTGGCAGGGTCACCGTGTAGCCGGTGGTCGTGTTGGCGGCGATCAGCAGCGTGCGGATGCCGTCGTTGGCGGTCAGCGTGTGGCTCGCCGCCGTCTGGGCGATCCGTTGCCAGACGGTGCCGACCAGGATCTCGCTCGATGTCGTGTTCAGGAAGTTATAGAGCGCGGCGAAGTTGGCGTTGACCTCGGCCGACTTCGCCTTGGTGTTCGCGGTGAAGGTGGTGAACGCGCCGGAGGTCAGAAACGCCATGGCTTACCCTGCTGCCTGCTGCTCCCACGGGGTCGGGACGTGGGAGTCGTAGTAGAGCTCGAGCGTGAGCGCCTCGGTCTTGTGCTCCGGAGCGATCTCGCCCAGGATCCGCGCGGCCTGACGGGCCTGCATGAAAAAGTTTACCTTGGCCTTCTCGTCCTTCGCCAATTTGCCGAGGGCGCCGAGGTAGTTCACCAGAGCCCCGAAAACATGCGGCATGTTGGGGCGCAGGCGGTTGGCCTCGTTCAGGTGCTGTATAGCCGCATCGTATCGATCGTAACGGGCGCAGATGTCGGCCGCGAGCCAGTGGGCGTCTGCGTCGCCGCCGGTGGCGTCGATCGCGCCGACGCAGATCTCCTTGTAGATGTAGTCAAAGCCTAGGTCGTGGAGCTGCTTGCGGTTCATCTCGTAATGGGTGGACCAGGCCGAGGGGCAGTTGGGCCAGAGCTCTAGGACCTTCCGAAAGTCGCCCGCCTGGTAGGCCTCTGAGGCTTGCTGCAGGCGGGTCATCTTCTCGATGATCTCTTCGGGGTTCTCGAAGAGCGACGAGCGGTCGTCGGTGACGAGCGCATCGTTTCGTTTCACGAGGTAGGTGGCCTCGTAGTAGGAGTCGTTCTGCTTCACGATCTCGCCGCCCGAGACCCGGATGAGACCCTCGAAGTGCTTTCGGGTCCAGGTGTTGATGTGGTTTGGCGAGTAGTAGTACTCGAGGTCAAAGCCGTTCATCCCGAAGTTCTTCATCTGCTCGAACCAGAGCGGCACCGAGAGGTAGAGGAAGCCGTCGGGCTTCAGCGCCTTGATGTAGCGCCGCAGCTCGACGTCGGGATCGAGGATGTGCTCTAGGCTCTTGTAGGAGGCCACGAGGTCGTATTGGCGGGAATCGTCGAATTCGTCGGTGGTTTTGATCTGGTAGCGGTTCCAGGCCGCGCGCACATAGCTCGTCGTCAGTTCGACCCCGCAGACCTCCGAGCCCGGGAGCTCGCCGCGGATCCAGTTCAGGAAGTAGCCGAACGCCGAGCCGACGTCGGTGACGACGGCTTTCCTGCCGGCGGCGCGCCACTCCTTGATGACGTCCGCCAGGAAGTGGGCGTGGTACTGGACCTTACGGATCGACGTGTGGACGTTGCTGGCGTTGGGCGGCGCCCGGTAGTCCTTCTTGTAGTAAGCGACGATCTCGCTCTTGGAGCGGTACTTTTTCGGATACGAGATGAACCCGCAGATGTCGCAGAGCGCCATCCCCTCGGGCTTGAGGCGGAACTGGTCAACGTTCTTCCAGTCCGCGCCGGTGTTGCGGCAGATCGGGCAAATCACGGGGTCACCTCGAATGAGCGTGGTAAAAGGAACAGAGCCGCTCGAGCTCCTTGGGGCTCGCGGCATGCAGGGAGTCGCGGTAGATGCGGCCGTCGTAGGTCTGGTCGCCCCAGAGGTTGAAGTGCTTCTCCACCAAGGGCGCCCCGTGCTCGGCGATCGCCTCGATGGCGTGATCGACCCCGGCTGCGTGGCAGGAGTAGCCGATGGGCTGATTAAGAATGCGCCTCAGGCGCTCGAGACTGAAGAAGGTGACTTGGTCGGGCAGGTAGTTGACGACGTACATGACCGACATGTGGGAGAGCGCCTCGCGCCGCTCGCGGATCACGCTCTCTTCGGTATGCGGCACGGAGACGACCACAGGGTGCTCGGTCTGCTCGTTCCAGGCCGCGAGCTCCGGCAGGGGCATCTTCTCGAACTGGCTGCCGGCGATCTTGTAGGGCTTGCCCTTGATCCTCGCGAGCGCCGCGTACTTCGGGCCGAAGACCGAGAAGAAGACGGGGATCCCGAGCTCGTCACCGTAGGCCACGAGCTCCAAGTAGCGGGCGTAGCCAAGATCGCAGAGCTCGTAGAAAGCCGGCGTCATCGACCCGCCGGTGAACGCCTCCGTGTCGATCGCCTGGAACTTGGCGTAGGTGGCGCCGCACTCGCGCGCCACCCGGATCTGCTCCTTGGCGGACTCGACGCTGCCCAGGGCGTGGTTCCCGCACTCGGCGATGACGCCACACAGCTGCATGGTCAGTACCTCACCTTGTGGAGGAAGCGCTCGAGCTCCTGCTGCTTCCTTCGCTTGTCCTCGATGTGATCCTTGTGGAGGGCCTTGTCCGAGATGACGAAGAGGGGGTTGGGGTTCTTGAGACGGTGGATGTCGCGAATCGTGTTCTCGACCGAGCGCTGGAGCCTGAGGAAGAGGACGTTGATCTTGTCGGTGTTGAGCTTTTGCTGGACCAAGTTGTCCATGCCCATGGCCAGGCGCCTAAGGACGTCGGTGAGTCCGGCGACGTCGCGCCGTCTCAAGGCCTCGGCCAGGAAGGCGTTCCACTGCTTGGCCGACCCCTCGGCATAGAGCTTCAGGATGTCGATCGCCTCACTCTTCACGCTGGCTCCTTCAAGAGATCCTCGCCCACGATCCCGGCCGAGAGCCTGGCGGCCACCAGCTGGCGCTCCGGCGAGGGATCGCGGCTTAGGCTTCCCGCCCGCTGGCGGTAGTAGAAGGTGGGCTCCCGGAAGTAGTCGATGACGCGCTTGGCCATCATCGCGCGGTGGTAGAGGTCTAGGCCTTCGTAGTGCCGAAGCCCGTCGGTGAAACGCAGGTAGTCCAGCGTCCGCTTCTTGAACATCGTGCCGCCGACGTGGTGCTGCTCGCAGCCCTCCTGGATCCGCCCGTCCCGGTAGTTGTTGGGGTAGAGGATGTCGGCCTGGGAAAGCTCCATGTGCCGGACCATGCGCTCCAAGACCTTCTCGTCTACGAAGAAGTCGTCGGCATCGAGGCGAATCACGTAGCGCCCCCGCGCCATTGCCGCGGCGACGTTGCTCGAGCTGGCCAGCCCGCGGTTGGCCTGGTTCCTCACGACGTGGACCCTTGGGTCCTTGGCGTACTTGCCCATGTATTTATGGACAGGCGTTTTGACCGACCCGTCGTCGATGAGGAGGTACTCGAAGGATGAGTAGCTCTGACCAAGGACCGATTGGACGCAGCGGTCCAGGTGCTCCACGTCCTCGAAGCTGCAGGTGTAGACGGTCACCTCGGGCAGGGCGTTCATCTGCCGGACGTCGGGGATCGAGGCCACGATGTCGAGGATCCCGCAATCCGAGCCCAGCGTCGTCATGAGGCGGGCGATCTGATCTAGGTCCTCGGGGAAGTCCACGAGGAGGCGCAGGCCCGCGTTGGGTTTCTTCCGGGAGAGCCAGGAGCGGTTGTAGGGGAAGTGGGTCAGGTTCTGGACCCTGGCGGCCGCCGACTCCACCGCATAGGAGAGGTGCTCGACCCCCTTGAAGGTCTCATGCGCCTTGGTCAGGACCTCGCGCGAAAAGATCTCGAAGCCCATGCCCGGGATGAAGTTCGTGGAGTAGAGGTAGTCGAGGCGGTGCTCGAAGTAGTGGTGGAGGAAGTGGTCCACCTGCTTGTAGTTGATGAAGACCTTGTCGTGGCAGACGCGGATCACGTGATCCAGGTCGTAGTGGCGGGCCACGTCGTGGGTGCGCTTTAGCGGGTCGTTCTTGTCGCCGCCGAAGATGATGACCCGGCGCTGGGCGAGGTAGGGCTCAAGCCGCCTTGTGTAGCGGCCGACCTCGCGCTCAGGGACCGCCAGGTAGACCGGGAGCCCCGTGGCGATCAGGCGGTCGAGCAGGTGAGCCAATAGGTACTTGCCACGGACCTTCTGGAAAGGCTTCTGCGGAAGCCTTGCCGAGTCCGTGCGCGAGCAGACCACGATGCCCACGCGACCTGTCATGAATCGAATGACGCCTGGTAGCCCTTGAAGGTCTCGAAGCTCGAGCAGTTCTTGCACGGCGAGTTCTCGAACGCCTTGCCTGAGAGGAGGTCGGCCCGAAGGCGCGTGGCCTCCCGGCTCTCCCAGATCTCGATGAGGGTCTTCTCGCGGATGTTGCCGAGCCGAAGCTCCTGCTTGATGTCCGGGCAGCAGGGGACGGCCGCGCCGTCCCAATCGAAGATGAGGCGGGCGTGGGCCTGGATGCAGGACTGGCGCTCGGAGTAGTCGCGGGCCTTGTGCCTGATCCCGGTGAGATCGCGGTCCACCCGGCCTTCCACCATGTCCCGGATCGAGACCAGGGCGTCTGGCCAGCGGCGGCGGACCTCGCCCTCGATGTCCTCGTCGGCGTTGAGCGCGGTCCTGACCGCCTGGATGACGAGGACCGTCTTGCGCCCAGGCCAGTTGTAGAAGCGGTCGATGTTGGCCATCGTGAGGGCGTGGTCCCCGAGACGCCGCTGGCGCTCGAAGACCTCGGGGCGGAAGGAGTCGTAGGAGACCTTCACCTTCGTCTGGTTGCAAAGACCTTCGAAGATGTCATCCCTGGCGGTATCGAACTTGAAATTGGAGTTGGTAAGCCGGTCGATGAAGGTCGAGCCGGAAGCCAGGCCCCGCGCGGTGGCCGTGGCAGCTGCGAAGAAGGGATTCATGGTCGATTCCCCTCGCCAGTTGAATTTCACCGAGTTAACCCCGGCGTCTGCGGCCTGGCGGAGGATCGATTTCACCGTCTCGGGCAGCATGAACTGCTGCTTGAACGGCAGCGCCTTCTTGTCGGCGTGGTAGCAGTAGCTGCAGGCCATGTTGCAGAAGCTAGAAAGCTCCAGCGACACGTCCACCGGGGCTTTCAGAGAAAGCCTGGGCGCCGAGAGGTAGCGCTCGCGGTAGGCCCGGTAGGCCTCCTCAGAGCTGCCTGCAGACAAAGCGCGTCTCCAGATTATCCAAGTTTATATTAATGGATAATACCTTAAACGCCTCAGCTTGCAAGACGATGGCATCGCCCCGGCTACCATCCCACTTCATCTCGTCCCAGTCGCCGATATCCCAGTATTCGTTGCGGGTTGAGAAGTCCGTAGCATCGTAGGTGATTTCGACGCGATCCAAGAGATTGAGGTGGGTGATGAGCGAGGTTGAGAAGTTGATTTCGTTCTTGAGAGCCGAGACTTCACTGAAGATCGCCCCGCAGACGGACGCCGCCGTGGCGCTGTTCGGGATCCAGAAGTTCTCGACCGAGAAGGTCCGGTAACCCAGGTTCCAGGCGGTGTTGGTGCCGTCGATGGCAAAGGCCAGGGCGGTG
>Ga0196963_10000326_pt1 | contig 44866 bp, 39 predicted proteins | sample S1_5metaG_FD_148600 | JGI IMG/M metagenome (GOLD analysis project Ga0196963, IMG submission 148600) | Soil microbial communities from Anza Borrego desert, Southern California, United States - S1_5 | ecosystem: Environmental > Terrestrial > Soil > Desert | place: USA: California | collected... | reverse complement strand
GCGTCGTCGCGATCGAGATGGGAATGACGGCATCAGACCTGAAGCTGTCGATCCACCCGCACCCGACGCTGAGCGAGACGCTGATGGAAGCCGCCGAGGTGTTTTTCGGCCAGGCTACCCACGTCTACAAGCCCAAGAAGAAGGCGAATTAAGGTCGCCGCGCGCGTATACTCGCCGGAGTGAAGCGCAGTCTCGGCGTCTTGGCGTTCGCCGGCCTAACCGGCATTGTTGTCTCCGCGCAGACATCCCCGACCAAAGCCCTCGTCCCGGTTGCATCTCATGCGTTGACGATGCCGGCGCCCGCGCAAGCGGAATTGGTGAAGACGTATTGCACCGGCTGTCATAACGATCGCGGCAAGGCGGGCGATTTGTCGCTCGCCAGCTGGGACGTGACGCGAGCTTCCGGTGACCGCGCGCTCACCGAAAAAATGATTCACAAGCTGCGCGCCGGCATGATGCCGCCGAGCGGCGCGCGGCGGCCTCCCGACGATCGACTCGCGCAGTTCGTGGCCGCGCTCGAATCGCGGATGGATGCGCTCGCCGCGGCCGAGCCCAATCCCGGGTGGCGCCCGTTTCAGCGATTGAATCGTGCCGAGTATGCGCGGGAAATCAACAGTCTGCTCGGTCTCGACGTCGACGTGACGCCGTTCCTGCCGGCCGATACGATCAGCGACGGCTTCGACAACATCGCCGACGTGCAGACATTCTCGCCGACGCTGATGGAAGGCTACCTGCGCGCGGCGAGCCGCATTGCCATGCTGGCGATTGGTGACCCGGAAGGTTCAGCGGCGCAGGCCACGTTCAAACTCCCGAAGACGGCGTCGCAGATGGCGCACGTCGAGGGCGCGCCGGCGGGAACCCGCGGCGGCATCTCCGTCGACCACACGTTTGTTGCTGACGGCGAGTATGTCTTCAGCATGGACTTCTTCGCAGAGCCGCTCGGCTATCTGTTCGGCAACACCCGGCCCGGTGAGGAAATCGAAGTGTCGCTGGACGGCGCCCGCCTCGCGATCTTCTCGATCGATCCGCGGATGAGCGAGGAAAAGACCGGGCTGACGCTGAAGACGGCGCCGATTTACGTCAAGGCCGGAACGCACCGCGTCAGCGCGGCATTCATTCAGCGCTTCGACGGCCTGATCAACGACCTGATCGCGCCGATCGATCACACCATGGCGGATACCGAGATCGGCATCGCCTACGGCATCACCACGCTGCCGCACCTGCGCAGCCTCAGCATCGTCGGGCCGCATCGGGTCACCGGTGTCAGCGACACGCCCAGCCGCAGGCGTGTGTTCTCGTGCCGTCCGCTGGCGCTGATGGAGGAGCAGACGTGTGCGGCGAGCATCGTCCGCCGGCTGGCGACGCAGGCCTTCCGGCGTCCGGTGAGCGACGCGGACCATGCGCGGCTGATGACGTTCTACGCGCGCGGCCGCAAGGACAAGAATTTCGAGGCGGGCATCACCAAGGCCCTCGAGGCCATTCTGGCCAGCCCGCGATTCCTGTTTCGCGTCGAAGCCACGCCGGAGCGGTTGACCAATGGCGTCTATCGCCTCGCGGATTATGAGCTCGCATCGCGATTGTCGTTTTTTCTCTGGGGACGCGGACCGGACGCCGAATTATTGAAGGCGGCGAGCGTCGACGGCATGTCGACCCCGCTGGCGTTGCGCCGCCACGCAAAGCGAATGCTCAAGGCGCCGCAGGCCAATGCGCTGGCGACGCGTTTTGCGTCCCAGTGGCTCCGCCTGCAGGATCTCGAGAAGGTCAGTCCCGATCCGATTTTGTATCCGTACTCGGACCAGACGCTGTCGCTCGCGCTCAAGAAAGAGACTGAGTTGTTCTTCGACAGCATCGTGCGGGACGATCGCAGCGTTCTTGATCTGCTGACCGCCGATTACTCCTACATCAACGAACGGATCGCCCGCCATTACGGGATCCCCAACGTCGTCGGATCGGAGTTCCGGCGCGTCGCCGTGCCGGCCGATCGCCGCGGCATCCTCGGGCACGGCAGCATCTTGACGTTGACGTCGATCGCCGAGCGCACGTCGCCGGTCCAGCGCGGCAAATGGGTGATGGAAGTGCTGCTGGGATCGCCACCGCCGCCTCCGCCGCCGAACATACCCGCCCTCGAGGAAACCAGCCGGACGACGGAGAGTGGTGTGGTGTTGTCGGTGCGCCAGCGGATGGAGCAACACCGCAGCAACCCGCAGTGCACGTCCTGTCATCGCGTCATCGATCCACTGGGTCTGGCGCTCGAGAACTTCGATGCGACCGGCAAATGGCGCGTCCGCGATGGCGGCATGGCTGTCGACACCAAAGGCACGGCGTACGACGGCACCGCGATCGAAGGCCCTGCGGGTCTTCGCGACGCGTTGTTGAGGCGGCAGGATGTCTTTCTTCTGAGCTTTACACGCAGCCTGATGACCTATGCGCTCGGACGGCGGATCGAGCCCGCGGACATGCCCATGATCCGGCGCATCGTTCGTGCCGCCGAGGCGCACGACTATCGCATCAGCGCGTTCGTGACGGGGATTGTCGAGTCCGACGCGTTTCGAATGGCCAAACTTCCGGCCACACAACGGCAGACGCTCACCACCGACCTGCAAGGACAGCGCTAATGTTTTTGACCCGACACCACCTGTCTCGCCGCGCGGCGCTCAAGGGCCTTGGCGCGACCATCGCCCTGCCATTTCTCGATGCGATGCTGCCAGCCGCGGCATCCGCGCAGGCCGGGCGCAAACCGCTTCGCCTGATTGCCATGGAGATGGTGCACGGCGCCGCCGGCAGCACCACCTACGGGATTCAGAAAAACATGTGGTCGCCGGCGAAGACGGGCAGTGCGTTCGACCTCAGCCCGACCAGCCTCAAAGCCCTCGAGCCGTACCGCGAATACCTGACGATTGTCAGCAACACCGACGTCCGCAATGCGGAGGCGTTCTCGGCGCCGGAGATCGGCGCGGATCATTTCCGCACCGCCGCCGTGTTCCTGACCCAGTCCAAGCCCAAACAGACGCAGGGCTCGGACGTCTACGCCGGGACGTCGTTCGATCAAATCTACGCGCAGCAGTTTGGCGACGCCACGCCGATTCCCTCGATGCAGGTGTGCATCGAGAACGTCGATCAGGCCGGCGGCTGCTCGTACAACTACTCGTGCGTCTACACCGACACGATCAGCTGGTCGTCGCCGACCGATCCGCTGCCGATGATCCGCGATCCGCGTGCGGTGTTCGATCAGTTGTTCGGTGTCGGCGCAACACCCGAGGCGCGACGCGCGCGGCGCCGTGACGATCAGAGCATCCTGGACTGGGTGACCGAATCGGCCGCCGATCTGCGACGGCGGCTTGGCCCCGCCGATCGCGCGCGTTTGTCGGACTACCTGGATGACGTCCGCGAGATCGAGCGCCGCATTCAGAAGGTGGAGCAGTCGAACCAGAGCGGCGAGCCGCGCGAGCTGCCCGGCGCGCCGATCGGCGTGCCCGACTCGTTCGAAGAACACGTCAAGCTGATGTTCGATCTGCAGGCGGTCGCGTTTGCAGCCGATGCCACCCGCATTTTCTCGTTCAAGTGGAGCCGCGACGTGTCCAATCGCGTCTTTGCCGCCAGCGGGTCGACGGCGGCGTTCCACACCGGCTCACATCACCTCGATCGAGAAGAGCGCATTGCCGACTTCCAGAAGATCAACACCTACCACGTCAGCCTGGTGCCGTATCTGCTCGAAAAGTTGAAAAGCATCAAAGAGGGCGATGGCAACGTGCTCGACAATTCGCTGATCATCTACGGCTCGGCGATGGGCAACTCCAACCTGCATAACCACAAACGCTGCCCGCTGTTTTTCGCGGGCCATGCCGGCGGGGCCCTGAAGGGCAATCGCCACATCAAGGCCGAGGATGGCACCCCGATGGCCAACGCGATGTTGGCGGCGCTGCAGGCGATTGGTGTGGAGATCAATCAGTTTGGCGACTCCACGAAAGCGATGGATTTGAATGCCGCGCAGTCGTAGCGCCGGACCCGGTGTCGCGCGTTCCAGCAGCCGATCGATGCTTGCCGCGTTGCTGTTGTGCGTGAGCATCGACGGGCTCACCGCGTCATCGACGAACGTCGCCGACGCGGCGAAGGCGAAAGACCCGGCCGCGGTCGAGGCGCTGCTGAAGAACGGCGCGGATGTCAACGCCGCCCAGGGCGACGGCATGACGGCGCTGCATTGGGCGGCGACGCACGGGGATGCGCAGCTCGTGCAAATGCTGCTGGCGGCCGGCGCGAATGTTCGTGCGACGACCAGGCTTGGCGCCATCACGCCGCTGCACATGGCCAGCCAGTCAGGTCACGCGCAGGTAGTGGCGGCGTTGATTGCCGCCGGCGCCAATCCGAACCTCACGACGGCCACCGGCGCGACGCCGCTGATGCTGGCGGCACGTGCCGGAAGCACCGACACGGTCACCCGGCTGGTCGAAACCGGCGCCGACGTCAACGCCAGGGAGAAAGCATTCGGGCAGACCGCGCTGATGGTGGCCGCCGGCCTCGACCGCGCTGACGTCGTGACGCTGCTGCTGTCGCGTGGCGCCGACTGGAAGATCGCGTCGGCGGTCGTGGACTTGAAGGCGCTGTCCTCGCCAATCGAGGAAGGCGGCGGCCGGCCCCAGGCGCCGCGCGGCGGGCCGGACGTCCCCGGAGTGACGCGCGGCTATCGGTACAACGAGTTGATTGGCACCCAAGGCGGGCTGTCGGCGCTGCACTTCGCAGCGCGGCAGGGCAGCCTCGCGGCGGCGCGTGCGCTCGTGACTGCCGGCGTCGACGTCAACACGACGAGCCCCGGCGATCAGGCGTCGCCGCTGCTGACTGCGGTGATCAACGGCCATTTCGATCTCGCCGCGTTCTTGTTGGAGAAAGGCGCTGATCCCAACCTGGCGAGTGACGCCGGCGTCTCGCCGCTCTACGCGGTCGTCAACGTGCAATGGGCGCCGATCGCCGCGTACCCGCAGCCGCGCGCGCATCTGCAGCAGTCCCGCGGCTACCTCGAGCTGATGAAGCAGCTGCTCGACAGGGGCGCCGATCCGAATGCCCGTCTGCGGCGTAAAGTGTGGTACTCGGGCTACAACTTCGATCAATCCGGTGTGGATGAAGCGGGAGCGACGCCGTTCTGGCGCGCCGCCTATGCGGCCGACGTCGCGGCGATGAAGCTCCTCGTCCAGCACGGCGCCGATCCCTCGATTCCGACGATGAAGCTGTTTGCACGCCGCGGCCCCGAGGATCCAGCCGCCGGTGTCGACAAGACCGGCTTGCCGCCGATTCCAATCGGCGGTCCCAACGCGTCACCCCTGCATGCGGCGGCCGGGCCGGGCTATGCACTTGGCTTCGCAGGCAACTCGCACCACGTCGCGCCCGCCGGCATGCTCCCCGCGGTGAAGTATCTCGTCGAAGAGCTCGGTGCCGACGTCAATGCGCTGGACGCCGACGGCAACACCATCGTCCATCACGCCGCCTCGCGCGGCGACACCGAAATGATCCGGTTCCTCGTGTCGAAGGGCGCGGACGTGAAGAAAGTGAACCGGTCGGGTCAGACGACGATTGATGTCGCGAACGGGCCGGTGCAGCGCACGCAGCCGTATCCGGAGACGATCGCGCTGCTCGCCAGTCTCGGTGCGATCAACAACAATAAATGCGTGTCGTGCTGATGACCTACTGACGGCGCAGCGTCCAGCTTCCGGAGCAACGTAACGACGCTCCGGCGACACCGCCACTGCAGTTGGTGAAGCCGTTCGCGCCAGCCTCGCCCGATCCGGTCCCGACAGACCAGAACAGGCCGCCCACCGTGCAGGTCACACCACCCGCGGCGATCGCGGGAGCCGTGAACCGGCCGGTGTCCGACACCGTGCCGCCGCCCGTGATGCTGCCGTTGGTGACGGTGACCGTGATCGACTCGGATGCCGATTGCGTAATTGGCGGCAGGTCCGGACCAGTGATGGTGCACGTGGCACTCGACGTTCCCGAATACCGGCCGTTGAACCTGCTGACCGCCGATGCGGGCAGGGTCGCGGCGCTGATGGTCGTCACCTGCTGGTTGATTGGAGTGGCGATCCATTTCGGTCCGACGCCGATGCCACTGTAGACGCGTGTCGACCGCGTATTCGCCGGCGGGCTCGCGGGCTCGGGCGCCGGCATCACAAAACCGCCTTGCGGCGCTGAGCTCAGCGGCCCGCGTGTCTGAGCCACCGCGGTTTCGACTTGCTGCGTCAATTCGAGAGCGGCGTGCAATCCGAGGAAGATGCTGAGACCACTGTTGTTCAGATCGTTGAACAGCGACGTGCCGTTGTCGCGCAGCAGGCCCCACGTGCCTTCCGGTTCGCCGCCGGCGAGAATCGCGGCCGCATAAGCCATCGATTGCGATAACAGCAGGCCTAGTCCGCTCGCGGTTTCCGGCGAGAGACCGGAGAGGCCGCCGGCCGCCCAGCTGCCAAGCAGGCTGAACTGCGTCCCGTAGGAACTGACGGCGCCCTCCTGCACGACGCGGCGTGCCGGATCGTAGGCGACGCACGCGTTCTGGCGGAACTCGCACAGCGAACGGTCCAGATCGCTAATCGGATTGCACGCACACGATGTAACTGTGACGGGACCGCCGCTCGAGGTGCGGAATGCCGAGTTGCTCTGTTGCACGAATGCCGAGCCGACCCGATCCATCGCCCGCAAGGACCGGGCGCTGAGGAGCAGCGGGAAATTGTCGCGCGCCGGAATGTTCGCGGTCGCTTCGGGCGTCGTCACGATCAGCGACACCCCGTCAGCGAGCGCCGTCTGCGCATCGCTGAAGCGCTGCGACGAGGCCACGGCGCTGCCGTATCCCGCGCTCGATTGGCGCCCCCGCCTCATATCGCTCTGCACATCAAGCATCGTCCGCAGCAATGCGCGCGTAAACGTGCCGGGCGTGCCGCTTGCGGTCGGCGGCGGCTCGACCGTCAGGCCGCCAATCGTGTTGGACGTCGCGACGGAAGACGCCGACACCTGCACGACCTGCACGTCGACAACGACCGGCGTGTCGATGAGGTTGCCGGTGGTCCGGCTGATCAGCGGCGGAACTGCGACGCGGACCGCGGACGGCGATGCCGTGACGACAGGCACCGTGGCGGTGATCACATCGCGAGCGCTGAACACGACTGAGATCGCGGTGGCCGTGTCGAAGCCGCTGCCGTTGACGGCGATCAGCCCAAGCGTCGGCGCGCTGGTGCGGTCAACGCCCGTGATCGAGAGGGCGCTTTGCCCCTGAACGCCGGAGGTCGAAAGGACAACGAGAACGAGAGCCAGACAGCGTTTCATCATTTGGGGGCCTCTGAGGCACTCCAGCGTATCGCCAGGGCGCCAGCGCAGCAATACCCCGGATGGGCTACCGTGCAGTTCCGCGCAGCCGTTGCGCGCGCTAGGTTTTGTTGGTCGCCGCCGCGCGTTGAGCGGCGTCGGCTTGCTCGTGTGCGTGGTAGGAGCTGCGAACCAGTGGGCCTGCTTCGACGTGCACGAACCCCATGTCCAGGGCGATGCGCTTCAGTTCCCTGAACTCGTCCGGATGGTAGTAGCGCGTCATCACGGCGTGGCTGTCAGACGGCCGCAGATACTGGCCGAGCGTGAGGATCGACACGCCGACCTTGCGCAGATCCCGGAACACCGCGACCACTTCGTCGTGCTCTTCGCCGAGGCCCATCATCATGCCGGTTTTGGTCGGAATGCCGGGCGCGATGGTCCGCGACCGATCCAGCAGCTCCAGCGTGCGCGAATACCGGCCGCCCGATCGCACGGCGCGATACAGGCGCGGCACCGTTTCGGTGTTGTGATTGAGCACATCCGGTGCCGCGGCCAGCACCGTTTCCAGCGGCCCTCGCTCGCCCTTGAAATCCGGGATCAACACTTCGACGCGGCAGTCTGGCAACCGCCGCTTGATGTCGCGAATCGTCTCGGCGAAGATGCCGGCGCCGCCGTCGGGCAGATCGTCGCGATCGACGGACGTGATCACCGTATACTTCAACGCCATTTTCTCGACGGCCTCGCCGACGCGACGCGGCTCGTCGATGTCGAGAGTCGCCGGACGGCCATGGGCGACCGCGCAATAGGTGCAGGCGCGCGTGCAGACGTCGCCGAGGATCATGAACGTCGCCGTGCCGTGATGCCAGCATTCACCGATATTCGGGCAGTGCGCGTCTTCGCAGACGGTGTTCAACTTGAGCTCGCGCATGATGCCGCGGAGCCGCAGGTAATTGTCGGACCCCGGCGCGCGCACCTTCAGCCACTCGGGCTTGGGGGCCCGGGGTTTTAAGAAGTGCAGCGGCGCTTCGACCATCCGATCAATCTTACAGGAGAACGGAGATGCGGAGCCGCAAGGGGAGTAGCGGATTGACCCTTCCGATCTCGCTTCTCCTGTAAAGTTTTCGCATGCAGAATCTCTCGATTACCTGGCTTGGCCACTCCGCGTTCAGGCTCCGAACCCCGGGCGGCAAGGAAATCCTCTTCGACCCGTGGTACGCCGGCAATCCATCCTTCCCGGCCCAGGCGCGGCCGAAACACGCGGACTTGATTCTGATTTCTCATGGCCACTTCGATCACATCGGCGATGCCCATCAAGTCGCCAAAGATACGGGCGCGACCGTCGTGGCCATCTGGGAGATCACGTCATGGCTCGGCGCCAAGGGCATCAAGCACGTCGAGCCGATGAACATCGGCGGCACGATTACCGTCAAGGGCGTCCGCATCACCATGACCGATGCGCGGCACAGCAGCAGCTTCGACGACAACGGCGTGGTGTATCTGGGCGCGCCGGCGGGGTTCGTGATCACGCTCGAGAACGATCAGACGATCTATTTCGCGGGCGACACGTCGTTGTTCGGGGACATGAAGCTGATTGGCGAGTTGTACAAACCGGACATCGCGTTCCTGCCGATCGGCGATCGCCTGACGATGGGCCCGGAGATGGCGGCACTGGCGGCGAAGTGGCTGGGTGTCAGACAGGTCGTGCCGATGCATTACGGCACCTTCCCGTTGTTGACCGGAACACCTGAGCAACTCGTGCAGCATCTCGCCGGATCCGGCATCGAGGTGTTGATCCTGAAGCCTGGCGAGACCGCGTCCTAATGCGGCGGCACCTTCTCCATCCACAGGCAACCACCGTGTTCCTTGTGGACGTCGGGCATGTGTTGCGCGAACCATGCCCGGTCCGTATCGAGCATCAACGTCGAGAACAGACGAATCGCGAAGCGGTGGTTGTACTGCAGGAACGCCCTCAACAGGTACTGCTCGTTCCACACCATGCCGCGTTGCAGCCATTGCAGCAGGTATTCGAACGGATACAGCACGTCGTGGATGTGCACGTAGACGCCATCGGCGAGTGACGGCAGGATCTCGAAGAACACGCGGTTGACGTCGCTGCCGAGTTTGCTGACGTGCGAGGAATCGATGAACAGAATGTCGCCCGACTGCAGCGCGGCAAACGTCTCTGCCGGCACCTGCTGCAGCGTCGTCGGCACGATCTGCGCCCGCACGGCCGATGCGTCGATCAGTGCATGCAGTCGTGACGGATCGGGATCGATGAACGTGAACTCCACCTGGCCGTCAAGGCAGGCGTCGTTGACGTCGAGCATCGCGGCGGACGAATGGCCGGACCCGACCTCGATGATCCGGCGGGGACGCAGTTCGATCATCAGGCAGCCGAGCAGGATCGCGTCGGCGTGCGTATAGCTGCTGTTCGCGTACGAGAAACGACGGCCGGCAACCGGTTGTTCCGTGAACGGCAGGCGAGGATAGTGCGCCGCGAGACGCGACAGCAATTGCCGCTGTTCGTCGATGCGCAGATCGATGCCCGGAATGTCCGGTGGATGCCAGTTGAAATGCGCGTGCGCCTCGATCTCTGCCGCCGACGGCAGTGGCGACAACGCATGCCCTGGCGGATAGAGCCGGCAGGCGGCAAATCGATCGCGGTATTCGCTGCATTCGAACAGTTCGCGGATCAGATCGAGGCGCGACAGCCCGCCGGCCAGAGCCGCGAGGTAATGCTGCCGCCCGGAATCGTCCACCGGGCGCATCAGAATACGGCGGTAGCACCAGTCGATGAACTCGGCGTCCGGCATGTCGTGGAGCTGCGCCGGCGGCAGAGGCGGCGTCGACACGATCGGCTAGGTCTTGCGCAGCCCGCCGACCAGGTAATCGGCAAAGGCATCGCCGATCTGATCCGACGTCATCGCCCCGGCGGGGTCGAACCACTTCGCGATCCAGTTGACGGCGCCCATCATCGCGAATTCAATCATCTTCGGGTCGCCCGGCTTGAACACGCCCTGATCCATGCCTTGCTGGATGATCGCGCGGATGCCGTGATCGAACTCGTCGCGCTTGGCGATGATGCGCTTCAACAACGGCGGCGACAACGCTTCCGGATCGAGCGTCAACGCGGTGCCGTGCAGGTCGTCGAGGATCAGATGCACGAACGCCAGCATCAGCTTCCGCAGCTTTTCTTCTGGCGTCGACGACTCCGCCTGCACGTCCGCCATCAACGCCAGCAGCTTGTCGAGCGAGTACTCGTGGCACGCGAAGAGAATCTCTTCCTTGTTCTTGAAGTAGTAATAGAGATTGCCCTTCGTCATTTCGAGGGCCGAGGCAATCTCGTCGACGCTGGCGCCGTGATAGCCGCGGCGGCGAAACGCCGCTGCCGCGCTCTTCAGGATTTCGATCCGCCGGTCATTCGCCGCTGGCTGTCGCATATCGTACGGGCACCTCCTCGCAACCGCGGCGGGTGCCACGCACCGTTATACCATGGGTTTGAACAAGCGTTTAAAACCGTAGTACACTTCGCGCGTGGAACAGACGGCAACCCTGCCCGCGGTGAATTTCGAGACGGATCCGTCTCAGTACAAACACTGGAAGCTGTCGATCGACGGCAACATCGCGACGCTGGCGATGGACGTGCGCGAAGACGCCGGCCTCCGGCCCGGCGACTACAAGTTGAAGTTGAATTCGTACGATCTCGGCGTCGACATCGAGCTCGCGGATGTCTTGCAGCGCCTGCGCTTCGAGCACCCCGAAGTGCACGCCGTCGTCCTGACCAGCCTCAAGCCGCGCATCTTCTGCGCGGGCGCCAACATCTTCATGCTCGGCAGCTCGAGCCACGCTTTCAAGGTGAACTTCTGCAAGTTCACGAACGAGACCCGGCTCGGCATGGAGGACATGAGCGCCAATAGCGGCATTCGATTCGTCGCCGCGATCAACGGCATCTGCGCCGGCGGCGGTTACGAGCTCGCCCTCGCGTGCGACGAAATCATCATCGTTGATGATGGCAGCGCGTCGGTGGCGCTGCCGGAAACGCCGCTGCTTGGCGTGCTGCCCGGCACCGGAGGGCTCACGCGCGTCGTCGACAAGCGGAAGGTGCGCCGCGATCTGGCTGATGATTTCAGCACCCTCACCGAGGGCGTTCGCGGTAAGCGTGCTGTCGAAGGACGTTTTGTCGACGCAACGTATCCGACTAGCAAGTTTCAGGAAGCCGTCGCAAAGCACGCGCAGGCGCTCGCCGCAAAGTCCGATCGCCCCGCCGCCGGTCCAGGGATCAGCCTCGGGCCGCTGTCGCCCTCGATCGCCGGCGACCGGATCGACTACCGCTATGTGACCGGTGTTATCGACCGGGTCAAGCGCACCTGCGAACTGACGGTAGCCGCGCCGGATTCACCTCAACCGGCGACGCCGGAGGCGTACCTCCAGGCGGGCGATTCGTCGTGGGCCTTGCGAGCATTTCGGGAGCTGGACGATGCGCTGCTGCGCTTGCGGTTGAACGAGCCGGAGATCGGCACCGTGATCGTGCGCGCTGTCGGCGATCCGGCCGCGGTGCTTGCGGTCGACGACGTGTTGCATGCGAACGCGTCGCACTGGCTGGTGCGCGAGATCATCGGACAGATCCGGCGCACGCTGAAGCGGATGGACCTGACGTCGCGCAGCTTCTTTGCGTTGATCGAGCCCGGCAACGCATTTGCCGGGACGTTGTTCGAGCTGGCGCTGGCAGCCGATCGCGCGTACATGATCGATCACCCGGATGAGGACAACACGATTGCCCTGTCGGTGATGAACCGCGGCGCCTACCCGATGAGTAACGGTTTGTCACGGTTACAAGTTCGCTTCCTGGGCGAGCCAGAAACCGTCGACAAGGTGCTGGCGCATGATGGGCCATTTGATGCGCCAGCCGCGCTTGCCGCGGGGCTGGTGTTTTCCGCTCCCGATGACATCGATTGGGACGACGAGGTGCGGATGGCCATCGAAGCGCGTGCGGCGTTCTCGCCCGATGCGCTGACCGGAATGGAAGCCAACCTGCGCTTTGCCGGCCCCGAAACCATGGAGACGAAGATCTTCGGCCGCCTCACCGCGTGGCAAAACTGGATCTTTCAGCGCCCGAACGCAGTCGGCGAGAAGGGCGCGCTGATGACCTACGGGCGCGAGGGCCGGCCGCAGTTCGATTTCAAACGCACCTAGCAGCGACGCGGCGGGCGCGTCGAACGTTCGGAGAACGACATGATTTCTGCTGATCGCATTCCCAATAACGTCGGCCTCTCGAGCAATAAGCGCCTCCAGCGCGCGCTCGAACACTGGCAGCCCGCGTATCTTGACTGGTGGCGCGAGATGGGGCCGCCCGGATTTCAAGACAGCCATCAGGTCTACCTGCGCACCGCGGTCAGCGTCGATGCGGCGGGCTGGGCGCACTTCGACTACGTCCGGTTGCCGGAATATCGCTGGGGAATTTTCCTCGCCGAGCCGACCCCGGATCGCCGCATCGGCTTCGGTGATTTCAAAGGGCAGCCGGTGTGGCAGGAGGTTCCCGGCGAGTTTCGCAATCAGCTGCGTCGCCTGATTGTGATTCAGGGTGATACCGAGCCCGCGAGCGTCGAGCAGCAGCGCTCGCTTGGCGCGCATTGTCCGAGCCTCTACGACCTGCGCAACCTGTTTCAGGTCAACGTCGAGGAAGGCCGTCATCTATGGGCGATGGTTTACCTGCTGCACTCGTATTTCGGACGGGACGGCCGCGACGAAGCCGAGGCCCTGCTCGAGCGGCGGAGCGGCAACAGCGACACGCCGCGCATGCTCGAAGCGTTCAACGAGCCGATCGATACCTGGCTCGACTTCTTCGCCTTCACGATGTTTACCGACCGCGACGGCAAGTCACAGCTGCTGTCGCTCTCCGAAAGCTCGCTCGATCCGCTGTCGCGCACGACCCGGTTCATGCTGACCGAGGAGGCGCATCACATGTTCGTCGGCGAGACCGGCGTCGGGCGCATCCTCGAGCGGACGTGCCAGCTGCTGCGGGAATCGGGGTACTCCGGCGACGTTCGCAAGAACGGCGGCATCGATCTGCCGTTGATTCAGAAGTTCATCAACTTCTGGTTCAGCCAGAGCCTCGATCTCCACGGCAGCGAGGTGTCGAGCAATGCCGCGACGTATTTTGCGAATGGCCTGAAGGGCCGCGCCGAAGAAGACAAGTTCGAGGACGATCACGTGCTCGCCGCCAACCTGTACATGCTCGACATGCTCGACGACAGCGGCCGGATCATCCGCCAGGAAGTGCCGATGCGCAATGCGCTGAACGAGGTGCTCCGCGACTGGTACGTGGGCGACTGCCAGGCCGGCGTCGACCGCTGGAACAAGCGCATCCTCGAGGCGCATGGCATGTCCGAACGCCTGGTGCTGCCGTCACGACGTTTCAACCGGAAGGTCGGCGTTTATGCGGGACGGCACTTCGACCCCTGGGGCAACCCGCTCAGCGCCGAAGAGTGGGAGCGCAAGAAGTACGACTGGCTGCCGTCGCCGGCAGACAAAGCCTATTTGCACAGCATTCAGGCGACCCCGGTGTACAAGCCGGGGCAGTTTGCGAACTACATCGCGCCGCCGCAGCGCGGCATCAACCGTCAACCGATCGACTTCGAGTATGTGAGGACGGAGGCCTGACGGACGCCGCCGCCGGGAGCGGAACCTGCGCTCTGCGGTGCATGGCTCCCGATGCCACGTTCCCGATTATGACGAAGGTTCGTTACACGTCTTCCGATGGGATCGCGACGCTGACGTTGGACGATCCACCTGCGAACACCTACTCCTACGAGATGATGCGCGAGCTCGATGACGCCATTCTGCAGGCGCGGATGGATCCGGCCGTTCATGTGATGGTGATCACCGGTGCGGGGGAGAAATTCTTCTGCGCGGGCGCCAATATCGGCATGCTCAAGGACGCCGATCCCGCGTTCAAGTACTACTTCTGCCTGCATGCCAACGAAACGCTGAACCGCCTCGAACAGACGCCCAAACTGGTGATCGCCGCGCTCAACGGTCATACCGTGGGCGGCGGTCTCGAAGTGGCGATGGCCGCGGACATTCGCATCGCGCGGCACGGCGCCGGCAAGATCGGGATGCCGGAGGTCGCGCTCGGCGTGTTGCCAGGCACCGGCGGTACGCAGCGCTTCGCTCGGCTGGTCGGCAAAGCAAAAGCCATCGAGCTGATGGCGCTTGGTGGGCTGTGGTCGTTCGACGAGGCCAGGGACCTCGGCGTCGTCAATCACGTGTGGGGTGATGCCGAGCTGGCCGGGCGGACCTTCAGCGAGGCCGTACACGAGTACGCAAAGCAATTCACGCCGCCGAACAAGGCTGCTAAAGCGGTCGGCCACATCAAGCGGGCGGTGCAGTCGGGCCTCGAATCCGGATTCAGCGAAGGCCTGGCGCTCGAGCGCGAGTTGCAGCAGCGTCTGTTCGAGAGCGAGGATGCGAAAGAGGGATTGAAGGCGAATCTCGACAAACGAAAGGCGACGTTCAGTGGACGTTAGGACGGTCGCAGTCCTCGGCGCCGGGACGATGGGCCATGGCATCGCTCACGCGGCGATGACCGCCGGCTACGCCACGGTGATGTACGACGTGTCGGACGCCGCCGTCGCGAAAGGGCGAACGGCGATCGAGAGCGTCATCCAGAAGGGCGTCGAGCTCGGCAAAGTGACCACCGCCGACGCCGACGCGATGCGCGCGCGGCTGCGGACAACGACGTCGATTGCCGACGCGGTGCGCGATGCCGGGCTGGTCATCGAGGCCGCGCCGGAAAACATCGACCTGAAGTTGCGGCTGTTTGCCGAAGTCGAAGCGGCCGCGCCGCCGCAGGCGGTGTTCGCCTCGAACACGTCGGCGCTCAGTATCAGCGAAATGGCCGCGGTACTGGCGCAGCCCGGCCGGCTGGGTGGCATGCACTTCTTCAATCCGGTGCATCGCATGAAGCTGATCGAAGTGGTGAAGGCCGCCGATACGACGCCGGAGACCATTGCGGTGATGGAAGCGGTGGCAAAACAGATGGGGAAGGAGACCGTCCTCGTCAAGGAGTCGCCGGGGTTCGTCACCAGCCGCATCAACGCGATGATTGGCAACGAGGCGTTTTACATGCTGCAGGAAGGCGTGGCGAGCGCCCGCGACATCGACAAGGCGTTGAAGCTCGGTCTCAATCACCCGATGGGACCGTTCGAGATGGTCGATCTCGTCGGTCTCGATGTGCGGCTCAGCATCCTGCAGTATCTGCACCGGACGCTGGGCGAAAAGTTTCGCCCATGCCCGTTGCTCGAACAGCACGTCGCGCAGGGACGGCTCGGCCGCAAAGTCGGCAAAGGCGTCTACGACTACTGAATGATGACGCGGCCCTGCAGGCCCGTGTTATCAGGCAGGTTGTGATCGTGGAAGCCGCAGGTGCGCGCCGTGTTGAGGTTGCCGGACGTGCGCTGCTGTCCCGACGTCAGGAATCCCCATTGATTCAACTCCGGACACTGCGTGTGCTCCGGATGGGGATCCGACGACATGTCGTGCGACTGGTTGTGATTGTTGATCATGGTCACGCGGCCACCGCGCGTGATCGTCACCGTCGAGGGTGACACGCGGCCGTCGGCGCCAATCGTGATCGTCGCCGAATCAGTGGGCGTGCCCGTCGTCGGCGTCGTCGGTGTCGGCGTGGTGGGAGAGGTTGGCGTGGTGGTGCCACCCCCGCTCGATCCGCCCCCGCAGGCCGCGGCTGCCGCCGCAATCACTACCGCCGCCGCCACGCTCTGCCAGATCGCTCTGATCATCAGAAGAATTTCCTTGCGAGATTGAATCCCAGATACCAATTGTCGCCGGGCGACCCGCCGCGGGCAACCTGCGCCAGGGTCGTGCCGGCGCCGTTCGAGACATTGAGTTGGAAGACGTGACCGCCATAGCGCTGCTCGAACCCAAAGCTGGCGTGGGTGACGCCCTGCGTGAAACCGGCGACGCGCGGGGAGCCTTCGGCGAACAGGTAGGAGTTGCGTCCGAGCCGCACGCGCGCGCCGACGCCCGACATCACCGTGTAGTCGTCGCCGCTGACCCGCGCGAACCGCGTATTGTTGACGAAGGACGGTTGCAGATAAATCGCGCCGCGCCCGCCGAGCTCGCGCGAGAACACCAGCGCGAGGCCCGGTGAGTACTCGTCGCTGAAATTGTCCGTGCCGTCGACATTGGCGACGACGCTGAACCCGAACGGCGCGGCGCCATCGCGGATCACATCGTACTGCGCGGAGAACTGGATGGTGCGGTCGGACGTGCGATAGAGGCCGACGTTGAAGCTGCGCGCTACGCCGTACTTGAAATCGAGGCCGATCTGCGCGCCGCCGTCGAGGCCGAACATGCGCGCGGCGAGATCGCCGAAGTCACCCTCGCCAAGCGGCCGCAAAAAACGATGCGTGAGGCGGAAATTCCAGCCGCCCTTCGGCAGTGGCAGGTTGGTATGCAGCGTCGCGACGTAAAAGTCCGGCTGGTTGTCGTTGGGATCGCGATCCGGATCGTCCGGCGTTTCGCTGGCGGGTGCGGCTGCGGGCGGCGGCGAGTCGGGCGTCGCGTTCTGGGCGAAGGAGGCGGTCGCGCTCGCGAGGATCACGAGCGTGCAGTACAGCGGGCGCAGACTGATCATGATGGCGGTCTCCTACCGCGCGCTCTTCGCGGCGACGACCAGCGTGCCCTTCATTTCTTCATGGCCGTTGCCGCAGAACTCTGAACAGAGTACGGGAAATTCACCGGCGGCCGCCGCGACGAAGTCAATCGTCACGGCCTCGCCGCCGCGCGGGATCTTCTTGTTGATCTTGAACTTCTTGATCTCGATGCCGTGAACGCCGTCGGCCGATTTGACCAGCAGCCGCACGCGCTCGCCTTCGACCACCTCGATGCGCGCCGGCTCGAAGGCAAAGCGCTTGGCGACCACCTCGATGATGCGAGGCTCGCTCTGGACTTCACCGCGGCTCGGCTGGGCGATCGCGAGCCCGCCGGGGGGCGCAGAAGCCGCGGCGGGGTCCTGCTGGTGAGACATCGCTGCCGCTCCCAGCAAGAGCGCCGTCCCCGCCGCGGCAATTGCGTCCTTGATATTCGTCAGCGATACGAACACTTGTCCCCCGTATAAGCAAGCTCGGTGCCGCGCGGTTTTACTCGTGGATTGCGGCGTTTACCGTGATGCGATCACCGGTCAACGTAATCGCTTACGCTCAGCGTAACTGGCGGCCTGACGTCGACGGGGGCCGCAGCATCGCGCAGCAGCGCTATTCGATGCGGTACTTGGCGAGATAGTGGCTCAGCGCGCGCTGGCTGATCCCCATCAACTCGGCGGCGTCTTTCTTCACGCCGCGTGCCTGCTCCAGGGCGCGCCGCATCGTTTCGCGCTCGGCCCATTCCAGGTTCTGATGCAGCTTCAACGACGGGACCGCCGCCGCCGCCGGCGTCGCCGTCGCGCTCATCAACCAGACGGTCCGGCTGGTCAGCACCGGCGTCGTGGCGAGGACGACGGCACGCTCGATCGTGTTTTCGAGCTCGCGGACGTTGCCGGGCCAGTCGTAGCGAGTCAGCTCCGACATCGCCCGGTCGTCGACGCCGGCAATGTCCTTGCCCGTGCGTTCGGCGAACCGCCGCACGAAGTGGTCGACGAGCAGCGGGATATCGTCGCGTCGCTCCCGTAACGGCGGCATCTGAATCGGGATGACGTGCAGCCGGTAGTAGAGGTCTTCGAGAAACTTGCCGTCCGCGACCAGGTGGCGCAAGTCGCGATTGGTGGCGGCGATCACCCGCACATCGACCTTCTGCGTCCGCTCGGCGCCAAGCGGCTCGAATTCGCGATCCTGGAGGACGCGCAGCAATTTGGCTTGCACGGCGAGCGAGATGGTACCGATTTCGTCGAGGAAGATTGTGCCGCCGTCGGCCAGTGCGAAGCGGCCTTTCTTCGTGAACGTGGCCCCGGTGAATGCGCCGCGCACGTGGCCGAACAGCTCGGATTCGAGCAGCGTTTCCGGAATGGCCGCGCAGTTCACCTTGATCATCGGCATGCTGCGCTGCGCGCTGCGCGCGTGGATGGCGCGGGCGACCAGCTCTTTGCCGGTGCCGGTTTCGCCGGTGACCAGCACCGTGCTCTTGGACTCGGCGACCAGCTCGGCGCGGGCGATCACGTCGAGGACGGCGCGGCTGCGGCCGATGATGCCGTAATGGTTGAACTCATCGTCGCGCTCGCTGAGCAGATAATGCAGGCCGCTGCGCGCGCGCTGATCCTCGAGGGCCCGCCGCACCAGCACCAGCAGCTCGTCGACGTCGAATGGCTTCTGCAGGTAGTCGCGCGCACCGAGCTTCATGGCTTCGACGGCGCTTTCGATGCTGCCGTGCGCCGTCATCATGATGACCGCGGGGCGTTCGCTGTCCGGCGTCGTCGCCGCGAGATCGCGGATGACGTCCAGGCCCGTTCGATCCGGCATCAGGAAGTCGATGATCAGCAGGTCGAACGATCGCTCGCCGAGCAGACGCGACGCCTCGGTGCCGTTGGCGGCCGTCACGATGTCGTGGCCATCGTCACGCAAGGCGCGACCGAGCGTCTTCAGAATCTTTTCTTCGTCGTCCGCGAGCAGGATGCTGCCGGCCATCGTCATGAGTGTGGCGCGGCGGCATCGCCGATGTCGAGGCGGAAATCGGTGCCGGCGCCGGGCGCGGCCGACACCGTGATCGATCCGCCGAGTCCCTCGACGATATTCTTGGCGATGGCGAGGCCGAGTCCGGTGCCGGCCCTGCGCGTGGTGAAGTACGGATCGAAGATGCGCGAAAGGTCGTCGCGGCGGATGCCTTTACCGGTATCGCGAACGGTGATGGCGACGCGGCGATCGCCAATTCGCTGCGTGATCACCGTGATCGTGGCGTCGGCACAGCCTTCCACCGCATGGTCGGCGTTCATCAACAGGTTGACGAGGACGGTACGAATCCGCTCGCTGTCGGTAACCAGCTCGGGGACGTCATCCGCCAGCCGCAGTTCGACGCGGGCGTGTGTCATGCCGGCGGCGGCGGCCTGCGCGGCATCACGGCAGACTTTGTTGACGTCGGCGGGCGCCGGGTCGAAGCGGATCGGCCGCGCCACGTCGAGGACGTCGTTGACGAGGTTATTCAGGCGGTCGATCTCTTCGTCGATGTCCTTGGCCGCATCGCGGACATCGGCGGCCGTGGCGCCGTCGCGCGCCATCGTCCGCAACGCGCCCTTGATGATCATCAGCGGGTTGCGGACCTCGTGCGCGATCACCGTCGAGAGGCGGCCCAGCGACGACAGCCGCTCACGCTGATTGGCTTCGCGTTGAAACCGCACGATTGAATCGGTGAGCGTATTGAACGTCGTCGCCAGCACGTGCGCGTCGTCGTCATCCCAGCCGCCTTGACGCTTGGTCGGGATCTTCGCCGTCAGGTCCCCAGTGGCCGCAATCTGCCGCATGTGATCGGTGATCGACGCGAGCGGATGCGTGATGGTGCGCGCCACCCCATAGCTGACGACGATGGCCAGCAGGGTGGTGCCGAGCGCGATGCCGCCGAGCGCGGCTTGAATCGCATTGAGCGTGCGGACGCGCTCGCTGCGCGAGCGCATCACGATTGCGGTGGGCTCGCGCGGACCGGTTTTCGGACCCAGCGGCTGGGCGAGAGCGACGTATTGATCGCCGCCGATCGTGACGTTGGTCGCGCCGGTCTGCGTGAGCAGCGAGGCCAGCGCGCCGTTCGAGGCGGCGCCGAGCGTCGATGCGCGCACCGCGCCGTCGATCGCAAAGGCGATGTCGGCGCCGGTCAGCGCTTTGAACTGTGCGGCGCGCCGGTCGTCGAGCAGATAGCCGACGGTCAGCAGTCCGAGAATTTCGGGTTCCAGCGTGATCGGCACGCTGACGACTTCGAGCACGCCCGCGGGATGCGTCCAGAACGCCGAGGCGCCGGGTGCGCCGGCGGCGAGCGCGACGTCGGTCGGAGGCGGCGGTTGCGCGGCGATCGCGCCGGCGAGCGCCAGTTGTTCGCCGCGCTTGCCCGTGACCACCAGCAGATCCGCGCCCGCCTTACTGGCGTAATCGGCCGCGATCGGCGCAAGTGTGGGGCGGTCGCCGATTTCGACGACCGCCTTGAACTTTGGCAGATCGGCGATCAGCGTGGCGGTGCGCGCAAAATGCTCCGATTGGGTTTGCCGCTGGTCATCGACCAGCGTCGCCGCCTCGGTCAAGTCGCGCTGCAGCTCGCTCTCGGTCTGCGCGGTCAGCCGCTCGCTGACGAAATACACGGCCGCAGCGATCGCCAGCATCGCCAGCAGCGCGCTGGCCAGAAAGATGCGATTGGTGATCGATCCGAGCACGCGCACTACGGCACCACGAGGTCGATCTCTGCCCAGCCGTTCGGCGGCACGATCACCGGGCGGCTGACGCGCGCCTCGCCCTCGTACCAACCGACGACCGTGTAGGTGCCGGCGGCCAGCGCCGGCAGCTCGAAGCGCCCATCAAGGTCGGTCACGTCGAAGAACGGATGGTTGAACACCAGGATGAAGGCGTTCATGTGGGAGTGGATGTCACACAGCACCCGCACCACGCCGGTGCGATCCATACGCACGCTCTTCGATTTGCCGGCGGCGTAGCGGCCGAGATCGAACCGCTTCGCGCGCGAGAGCGAGAACACGTTGTGATAGATCGAATCGCTGTTCGGGAATTCGACGACCGTCCCCACCATCACCGGAAGCACATGCGGGACGAACGTTTCGTTGCGCTGATCCATCACCGCGCGACCCGGATCGCGCTCATCGAAGGCGGACCGCGGTGCGGATTCGAGATAGACGACGCCGCGGCGCAGGTCGGGAACGTCACGAGGCGCCGGCGCTCCTGGCGTGGCCACGTCCGGCCGCCGCTCCGTCGGACGCGCGATGCGACGGATGTCGAGGCGGCCGCGAATCCCGCCGGTGGCCTGCGCCAGGGCCCGAGCGGGATCGGCAAGCATGGCGAGCGCCACGAACAGGGCGAGCGCCTTCAGAACCAATACATCACCTGCGCCGCGACCAACGCATCCTTTCGTACGCGTCCGCCATCGCGGCTGTTCTTCTGCCATGCCGCCTTGACGGTGATGGCGCGCGTCAGCGAATAGGCCACCGCCGTTTCGAGACGCCACGTCTGCGCGTCCCATTCCGCGGGACCCGCGGCGCCGCGAACCGGGCTGAAGTCGAGGCGATCGCCACGCAGGGCGACGTAGGCGCCCGGCGCAAACTTGTAGCGGCCCTCGATCAGGCTGGCGATCGCGACGATTGGACGATCGAGACGCCACGAGCGAACGGCTGGCATCTCCCATGACGAACGAATCGCCTCGCCGCGCACCAGGAACGGTCCGGCGGAAAATTCCGCGTCGCCGGCGAAGGCCGTCTGCCGCGCGCCGTGGTCGCCGGCCGGCGCCGCCAGGTGATTGTCGAGCGAGCGGTCCAACCATGCACCCGTTGATGCGGACATGCCAAGCACCGTCGAAGGCCACGGCCTGGCGACGACGCGTCCGGCGAGCTGGCGTCCGTGGTTGTTGTCGCCGAAGCGCGGATCGGACAGCGATCCCGCGGTTAGGGCGCTCGTCCACTCGAAAATTCCCGCCACCCCGTGGAGCTGCACGCCGGTGTCCCACCGGCTGGTGTTGACGATCGGCACCCCGGGGCCTGGCCTGTGGTTGCCAACGGAAAAACTCGACAGCCATCCCCGGCCACGCATCCGCAGCAAGTCGTCGGCGGTGGCCGGCAGCGCGTCGGTTCGAATCGACGTGAGGTACTGATACGCGAGCGGCTGACCGATCAGCAGATTGCCGGTGCCATACGCGGTGCGCGACAGCGCTCCAAAGGTGGGCGGCACGCGGCCCGCCTGGATATCGAACCGGCGTCGCGGAAACGGCCGGATGCGGACGTACAGGCCGTAGGCCTCGAGCACGCGGCCATGATCGAGACGGACTTCGCCCAGCACTTGCAGCCGCTCTGTAGCTTTGATCTCGGTGGAGACGCCAAGCCGCAGATTGCGAAGCGCGCTGAATTCATAGCTGGTGTAATTGAAGAATCCGGGATCTTTAGGTGCGAACGTTGCCGTGACTTCGGCGCCGAGGACGACGCGGCCGTTGGCGAGCGAGATCGGCTGGTCGGGCAAGGCTTGCGCCGCCGATCCGGCCACCGCCGTCACGACGAGGAGCAGCGCGAGCCCGGCCTGTCGCATACCGGGAAGTATAATGCGCGCGTGTGGATCGTCCTCGCAGCCGCACTTTTCCTGCCGGACGGATCGGCCATCGCGCGAGGCGCGACGGCCGATGTTACCGATCGCCAATCGCACACCGTTGCCCTGCCGCAGGGCAAAGCCGTCACCATCGAGCTGACGGTGGGCTCGGTCCGTCTCGAAGGTTGGGACCGCGCCGATACGGCGGAGCTGACCATCGAACGCCGCGCGCCGGCGGCCGCGCAGTTTGCTCGGCTGCCGCTGCAGTTCGAAGACACGCCGTCGAGGATCGTCATCCGCGCGTTGCAAATCGACGAGGGCACCGATCCTGCGCTCACGACCGCGATCGTCCTGCGCGTACCGCGCACGGCATTGATCGAACGGATCTCGATTCTCGAAGGCAAGTTGTCGATGAGCGGTTTCAGCGGCAGCCTCACCGGCGACGTCAGACGCGGGCCCATTGACGGACAGCACGTCTCCGGGATCCTGCGGTTGTCGTGTGAGATCGGATCGATCACGCTGACAGCGGCACGCTTGTCCGACAACGGCTTGTTGCGCCTCCGTTCGTTCAACGGCGACGTCAGGTTGACGCTCGCCGAGCGCCCGGCCAACGCGCGAATCCTGGCGCTGGCCTTGAACGGTCACATCAAGTCGGAAATTCCACTACGGGTCAAAGACAGCTGGGGTCCGCGCTGGGGCGAGGCGACGCTCGGGAGCGGCGAACCGCTGATTTCAATCGACGTCGTCACCGGCACGATCGAGATTAAGTCCCCTGAGAGCTGATAGCTGACAGCTGATAGCTGAAGGCCGAAGGCCGAAGGCTATCTTCTATTCAGTTTCCGCTGCGCCTCGTTGTAGCGCGGCGATCCTGGCGGCACCTTCGCGTACGCTTCGCGGGCCCGGGCGGGATCGTTCAACCGTCGCTCGTACAACTCACCGAGCCTGAACCACACGTCCATCGGGTTGTCGCCGAACTTCGCCAGCTCCTCGAGGACCTGCGCGGCTTCCGCGTGGCGGTTCATCTGGCTGTACATCATCGCCAGCCGGTTTCGCGCGGCGAGCGATTGTGGCGCGTCGGGAAACTGCTCGATCATCGACCGCAGCGTCATCATTACCGCCGGCACTTCGAGCTTGGTGACTGGATCGATCCCACGCAGCTCGCGGCGATCCGTCTCGATCTTGACTTTGTTCTGAAGCGCCGCTGCGGCCTGCGGTGAACCAGGATAATCGCGCGCGATGTCGCCGAACAGCTGATAGGCGAGTGCCTGGGCCTTCGGCTGTCGTTGCCGGCCGAGAATCATCGCGCGGCGCAGTTTCGCGTCGGCGCTGCGGCGATCGTCGCCATACCGGCTCTCGAACTCGACGTACGCCGCCATCGCATCGTCGAGACGCCCGCCCTTTTCGAGCACCTCCGCGGTGAGGAAGGCGGCTTCCGCCGCGGCGCGCGAGCCTTGAAAATCGTTCATGATTTGGCGCAGGTCGGCGAGGCCCTGCTCGTGCAAATTGTTCGACAGTTTTGCTTTCGCGACGTCGAGACGCTGCGCGGCTTCGGCGTCGCGCGACACCGCAGCCACACCTGCCGCCGCCGGTGCCGGCTTGGTCCCCGGTTTAGCCGTCTGTGGTGGGACGGTGCCCGCACTCGTCGGTTTCTGTGCGGTGGGCTGCACCGGCGTCCGTGGCGTCGATGGCGGTAGCGTCGACGGCGTCGGCGCACCCTCCGGCGGCGCTTGCGGTGCATTTGGCGCGGCGGGTGCCGGTGCGACGACTGCCGCTTGCTCTGGTGCCGCGTCCGACGCCGGCCGGTTCGCGAAATACATGCCGATGCCGGCCGCGACTGCGACGATGGCAATCACGCCGCCGCCGACCCACAGCCAAGGGGTTTGTGCCGCGTTACGAAGCACGGCCGACGGATCTCGCGGCGGTGGCGGCGCCGCAATGGTGGGTGCCGAGCCGATACCCGACGATCCACCAATCATTGTTGCCGCCGCCGACGGCATCATCACCGTCGCGGTATCCGGACTCGTCGTGGTGCCGCCGACTGGAATGCTCTGACGCGATCCGGAGTCCCGGCGCAGGCGCTTCAGGTCCGCGCCCATGTCGGCGGCGGTCTGGTAGCGCAGCGCCCGATCTTTCTCGAGTGCCTTCGAGACGATGCGATCGAGTTCGGCGGGCAGCATCGCGTTGAGCGTGCTGGGCGGCGCCGGATCGCGGTTGAGGATGCCGTCGAAAACGACGGCGGTGGTGTGCCCCGGAAAACTCTGACGGCCCGTTGCCATTTCGTACAACACCACGCCGAACGAGAACAGGTCGGTGCGCGGATCGACTTCGTCGCCACGGGCCTGTTCCGGCGACATGTACGCGATGGTACCCACCGTGGTGCCGGCGACGCTGGTGAAATGCTCGGCGATGCGCGTCTCGTGCTTGGCATCCAGATGGGTGCCCGAGCGCCGCCGGTATTCCGGCGACAGTTTGGCCAGGCCGAAATCGAGGACTTTGACCTGCCCGCGCCGAGTCAGAAAGATGTTGGCGGGTTTGATGTCCCGGTGCAGGATGCCCTCGGTGTGTGCGGCATCGAGCGCATCGGCAACCTGCGTGGCGATGTCGAGCAGCAGTCGCAGCTCGAGCGGCCGTCCCGACAACTTTCGATCGAGCGGCTCGCCGTCGAGCAGCTCCATCGCCAGATACAGTTGGCCGGCGTGCTCGTCGAATCCGTAAATTGTGCAGATGTTCGGATGATTCAGCGACGATGCGGTCCGCGCCTCGCGCCGGAACCGTTCAACCGCTTCTTCATTGTCCGTGCTGCCGGCCGGCAGCACTTTCAATGCGACCTGCCGTCCCAGCTTGGAATCCTGAGCCCGGTACACCACTCCCATTCCTCCTGCACCAAGCTGGTCCAGGATGCGGTAATGCCCCAGGGTTTGTCCGACGAGTGAATTGGCCACGACGCGGACGTTCATCCTATGCCTGTAACGCCTTGACAGGGAAGGGGTCCGTGGCAATCCGCGGTCGACACTGGCCGGTTGGCAGTGGTAGAGTCAGGTTTGAAACACCATTCCACATGTCGGAAGGCAAGGAATCGGCGCGCAGCGTCGTGACATCGATCGATAAGGCCCTCGAAGTCTGCGAGGTGCTGAGCGGCATGCCCCGTGGCATGACCCTTTCCGATCTTGCCCGTGCCCTTCGCCAGCCCGCCTCCACCGTCCATCGTCTGCTCGGCGTGCTGAAAAAGCGCGGCTACGTCCGACAGGACGACGAATCGCAGCGCTACGGGCTGACGTTGAAGATGCTCGATTTGAGCTTTCGATCGCTCGGCCAATCCGAGCTGCGCCTGCACGCCTACCCCATCATGCGGGAGTACGCGCTGCGCACGCCGCATCGCGGGTTCATCGCGATTCCGGCGAGCGGAGAAGTCACATACGTGTGGAAAACGGGGCCGGATGAAGTGGCCATGCGCACCGTCTACGGCAAGGAAATGCCCGGGCACTGCGCGATCTACTTTTCGCCAGCGGCGACGGAAGCGGCCGAGGGTAAGCCGCGACAAGCCACACGGCGCCTGAGTTGCCTGCGTCTTGCCGCGCCGAACGAGTTGAGCAAACCGGAAGCGGCGGTCGTCCGGCTCGGTCCACCACCCGTCGAGCCGCACGCGCTGCAACGGTTGTTCTGCGTCTGCGCGCCGGTGCGCGACTACACCGGACAGGAGGTCGCGCGCGTCGGCGTGTTCGGCCACGGTGCCGATGACCGTCCGATCTTCCAGGAACACCACCGCGGCGCCTGGGACCTCGCCCGTCGCATTTCGCTGCGCCTCGGCCATCTCCCGGCGCATGTCCTGGAAAGCACTGCCTAACTTTTAACTTTTAACTTTTAACTCTAACGAGAGGTCGGACTTGGCTTACATCATCACGGAACCGTGCATTGGAACGAAGGACTCGGCGTGTGTCGACGTGTGCCCCGTGGACTGCATCCACCCGCGTAAGGACGAAGCGGATTTCGAAGGGGCGACCCAGCTCTTCATTCATCCTGACGAGTGCATCGATTGCGGCGCGTGCGTGCCGGCCTGCCCGGTCGAGGCGATTTTCGCGCTCGATGAGGTGCCGGACAAGTGGAAGAATTACATCGAAATCAACGCGAAGCACTTCAATAAGTGACCGCGAATGTGAGATAGAATCCGCCCGATAGGCTTGTCTTCGGCTCCGGTCGCGCCCCGGTGCCCGCGTTTTCTTGGAAGGGGAGTTATGACTCGACCTCGCTTAGCGTTGGCAGCTGCGGCCATGACGATGGCTCTCGTGACGGGCGTGCAGGGGCGCGATGACGTCAACGACGCCAATCTGCAGTTCCAGCTCGGCACGCTGCTCTTCGAAGAAACGCGCTATCGCGAAGCCCTCGACGCGTTCCGCAAGGCGGTCGGCGCCGATTCCAAGTCGCTTGCCGTGCAGGCGCGCATCGGCGTGGTGCGCTCCGCGTTGCGGCTCGGCGAATTCATCGAAGCGCAGAAAGAAGCGCACACGCTGCGCCAGCAGGATCCGCGCAATCCCGAGGTGCTCGCGGTGCACGCGGATGCGCTCTGGTCGGCTGGTCTCTTCGACGAGGCGCATCAGGAGTTCGAGGACGCCCTCCGCCTGAACCCCGACTTGTCGCGCGGCCGCCACGGTCTGGCTCGCGCGCTCGCCTCGCAGAACAAGCTCGACGAAGCGCTCAACGAGGCCCAGCGCGCGCTCAAGGCGTCACCGCGGGACGAGGAAATTCACCACACGGTTGGGGCGATCTTCGAGCGGATGCGCCGTTACGAGCAGGCGGCCGCCGCGTACGGCAATTACGTCAACCTGCTGCCCAACAAGGATCGCAGCGACAAGGCCGCGTGGTCGCGATCGCAGATTCGCTTCCTGCGCTCGTTCGGCGAGCGCGAGCCGATTGCGTTGGACGATGAGGCCGCGGAGGCGCTGCACACCGTCGACTTCCGCGTCGTCGATGAAAAGGTGATCGTCAAGGCCCGCGTCAACGGCGGCCGTGCGCAGGACTTCGTCCTCGATACCGGATCGGAGCTGACGACGATTTCGCGGCAGACCGCGTCGAGCGGCGCGGTGCGGCCGATTACCTACACGCTGAGCGCCGGCGTCGGCGAAGTCGGCTTGCGCGGCTTGCAGCTTGGCCGCCTCGACACGCTCGAAATCGGCACGCTGAAGCTGAGCAACGTGCCCGCGCTGATCAAAGCGCCCGCGTTGCGCGGCATTCCGAAGCGCGAGACGGAGAGCTTCTCGCCGCTCGGCCTCGGCCTGTCGATGACCATCGACTACGCAACGCACAAGCTGACGATCGGCCGCAAGCTGCCCGAAGAGAAGGCGGAGTTCACCCTGCCGATGCGTCACCATCGTCTGTCGATGGTGCGCGGAGTGCTCAACAACCAGCGTCCCACGTATTTCGTCGTCGACACCGGTGGCGAGGTGATTTCGATCAGCACGACGACGGCCGAGGAGCTCGATCACGACATCCCCCGCAAAATCGCGCTGCGCGTCTACGGGACGTCGGGCTGGGACCGCGACGCCTTCCTGATGCCGGGTGTCGACTTGAAGTTCAACGATATCAACTACAAGAACTTCTCAGTGGTGGTGCTCAACCTGCAGGCGCCGAGCATCCTCCTCGGTTTCCAGGTCGGCGGCATCGTCGGCCACAAATTCCTGAGCCCGTATCGAGTCTCGCTGGACCTGAATCGCAGCGAGCTGCGGATGTCGAAGGCCGTCGCGGCGAATTAGGCCAGAGGGGCCGATGGGCCAAGGGGCCAATGGGCCGAGGGGCCGATGGGCCAAGGGGCCGAATGGGCCAAGGGGCCGAATGGGCCAAGAGGCCAAGGGGCCAAGGGGCCGATAGGCCCATAGGCCCATAGGCCAATCGGCGAAGGTCGTCGGATCGCGGCTGCGGCTACAATCGTGCGGTGATTCCCAGCCTGACGCCGAAGCGGTGGCAAGATTCGACGGCCGAAACGGTCCAAGTCGTTCTTCCCAACGATTCCAATCCGCTCGGCTTCATTCTTGGCGGGACGGTGATGCATTTGATCGACATCACCGGCGCGATTGCGTGTCATCGCCACACCAACCGGCTGGCCGTGACGGCCAGCGTTGACTCGCTGGACTTCATTCACCCGATCGGGGTTGGCGACCTCGTTATCCTGAAATCCCGCGTGACGTGCGTATTTACCACGTCACTCGAAGTCGAGGTCGAAGTGTTCTCGGAGGAAATCAAGAGCGGCGAGCGGCGGCTGACCAGCCGTGCTTTCTTGACCTTCGTTTCACTCGACGACAACGGCAAACCGACACAGGTGCCGCCGCTGGTAGTGGACACGATCGAGGACGAAGAGCGCTGCCGCCAGGCTCACGAGCGGCGCAGCGATCGCCTCAAACGAAAACGTCAGGCTCGGTAATCACCATCGGCCCATTGGCATGCGGGGCCATTGGCCTATCGGCCCATATGCCCATTGGCCCATCAGCCGCTTGGCCTATTGGCCGCTTGGCCCCTCGGCCCCTTGGCCCCTTGGCCTCTTGGCCCCCTTGGCCCCTCGGCCCATCGGCCCATCGGCCCATCGGCCCATGAGTGCTACCAGTCATACCCAATCCACATCGTGAACTTCGGGCGGCGGAACTCCGCGCTACCGCCCTGCATGTGGAAGAGCACGTCTTCGTAGTGCTTGTTCAACAGCGTTCGCCAGGACCAGTCGAAGTGGACCGGGAAGCCGAGAGCGAAGGTGGCCAGACTGATGCCATACGACGCGCGGCCGTCTTGCAGGCGCAGCCCGCCGACCCGTTCCGCGGGTCCGTACTCCGCTTCCTGCGTGAGATTGTCGAAGCCGATGATCGGCCGTTCCAGCGTCGTGTCCTTGCGATAGAACCGGAACGGCTGGCCTTCGAAATATGCGCCGCCCATGCCGGCAAACAGCGTGGCGCGCACGCCGCCGAGCACGCCGATCGGCGTCGCCATCGCATCGATGAGCGGGAAGCGCAGTTCGACGTTGCCGTAAAACGCATTCTGGCCGATGAACGACAGGTAATCGTAGCCGCGCAGCTCGCTGTTGCCCCCGAAGTAGGTGAAGTCGGGATTGTCGCCGATGCTCTTGAAGCCGCGCACGCGCAACGCCAGCAAGCCGGTGGCACCCAGGCGGAAGTACTTGCGCGCGTCGCCGTCGAAGGTCTGGCGTGACAACAGGCTGCCGACGCCGGGCGCGATTTCGTACGAGAGCCGCATCGTGCTGCCCGACAGCGGTCCGAACTCGCGGAACACGGTGGTCTCCTGCACGAACGCGGCGCCGACCGGCATCATGTTGCCGTTGTTGAACAGCTGGCGGCCGAACTGCGCCTGCTGGTAGGTCTGCGATTCCTGCTCCACCAGCGGATCGTTGAAGCGCTCCTGATAGCGGCTGAACCCGCCGAACACTTCGATGCGGCGATAGCGATTGAACGGATAAATGCCGAACGCGGTGCCGCCCTGAATGGTGCGCGTCGCGGTGGCGAGATCGCGATCGATGAACTGGCTCAGATACGGGTCGTAGAACACGTTCGACAGCTGCCCGTAGTAGAACTGCGTCATGTTGTAGCCCTGCAGGGCCCACTGCAGGCGCCGCTCCATGTTCTGCCACGTGAACGACATGGTGCGGTACTGCGAGACCGAGGCGACGAGCATGCTGAACTGCTGATCGCCGAGCACGTCGGTGAACGTCACCTGCGTGCCGCCGAACACGTCGCCGCCGCTGGTGACGCCGAGGTTGACCGGCGGGCGTCCCTCGAGGAACAGCTTCTCGAACTTGCCCTTCTTCCGCTTGTTGTCCGGCACCAGCGTGTGCATCAACGGCGCCTGGAAGTCGACGATCGGCCCGGGCGCGCCGAAGTCGGCGGTCGCGACTTTGGTGATCTCGTCCTTCCGCTCCAGCACGTGCAGCCCGTACTCGCCCTTGAAATACGTGACGAACGCGATGCGGTTGGCCGGCGCTTCACGCAGCACCACCGGCGACAGGTTGCCCGACAGTGCATCGCTGAACTGCTTGAGCTCGTTGGTCTTCAGATCGAGCGTCCAGATGTTGTAGATCTGGCCGTTCTTCGCGACATCGGGATCAATCGGTTCGGCGGGGTTGACGGCGGTCGAGGGAAACACCAGGGTGTTGGCGTCGAGAAACTGCGCGCCGCCCTCGTCGTGGGTGCCGAACGTGAGTTGTGTCGGACTGGAGCCGTCTGCGTTCATGCGAAACAGCTTCTCGTTGCCGCTGACCCGCACCAGGTAGACGATCGATTTGCCGTCGGGCGACCAGGTCGGCGAATACTGCGCGAAGCCGTCGTTGGTGAGGTTCTTGATTTCCTTGGTCTCGAGATGAACGGTGAAAATGTCGGCGACGCTGCCGCGCATGCCCGAGAACGCGATCACCTTGCCGTCGGCGGAGAAATCCGGCGACTCCGGCGCATCGATCGTCGTCAGCGGGATGCGCACTTCGATCTTCCGGCTGACCACGTTCTGGACGATCAACGAGCGGTCCTTTTCGGTGCGGACGAAGTAGGCGAGCCGATCACCTTGCGGCGACCACGACATCCACGGCACCGTGTTGAAGCGGTGCGTCGAGTAGGCGAGATACTCGAAGCCGCGGCTTTGATCGAAGCCGCTCGTCAGGTTGCGGATCACCGTGCCGTCCTTCGCGGAAATCAGGACGATGTCCATCTCGCGATCGCGGCCGTTGATCGTGACCGCTGCAATCAGATCGCCTGACGGTGACGGCTCGATCGACAGCACGTTGGCGAACCGGCTCTTGCGCGGATCCGGCGCGAGGTCGCGGCCGTAGTCGGCGGGACGTTCCTTGTCGCGGAACGGCTTGAAGCGCTCCTTCAGATACCGGTCGAACTGCTGATCCCATTCTTCCGGTGTCATCTGAAACGCTTCCTGATACGCGTCGTCGCTGCCGCCGATCACGGAGCGGCGCAGCGCGAACACGTAGGCGCGGACCCCTTCCTTGCCCCATTTCGATTCGATGAACTCGAACGCCGCGTGCCCGAGGTTGTAGATCAGGCGCGGGTTGCTGAAGCCGCCGTAGTCCTGCATCTCGCTCATCTTCGGCACGATGTCGGAGACGGCGGCATCACGGACGGTCATGATGTCCGAGGGCTGCCACATCCCGGTCATGTAGTCCGACATGCCTTCGAAGACCCACAGCGGCATGTTGCGGCGGATCAGGCCGGTCGGGATGATGTCGAACTGGAACTGGTGCGTCAGCTCGTGGACGATCAGCCGGTACAGCAGATCCGACGGCTCGTCGATCGGCATGACGATGCGATAGCGCCCCGGCTCGGCAAAGGCGCCGACGCCTTCCTGCGCCTGGCCGGGGGCGACGTTCTGCTGCCAGAACTCGCTCGCCGTCGAGAACAGAATCAACGGCAGCCTCATCGACAGGTCGTGCTTCAGTTCGGAGCTGACGTGTTGATAGGCGCTTTCTGCGTAGCCGGCGATGCGTTCGAGGTGCGGCTCGATCTCGGGGTAGTAATAAATTTCGAAGTGTTCGGTCTGATAGGTGTGCCAGTCGAACTTGTCGTAACGGATCTGATTCTTGCCGTAATAGGGGATGTAGCCGGTTTGCGCCAAAGCCATGGTGGGCACGCCGGTCAACGCCAGGATCAAGAGAACAGCCGTACGCATAGGGACTCCTTGCAGCATCTTACTGAATCCGGGCCGCCGAAGGCGCAGGGGAGCAAGATTCGATCCGTCATGTCTCGTCCTCTAGTTGGGACGCCCGTTGCCGGGCGCCGGGGATCGCTCACCGCAGACCTGCTCGTTCTAAACACATGGCAACCAGGATTCGACAAAGCGATTCCTTCAAGAGACCGCCTGATTTCTGCATCTTCGACGAACGCAAGACCGTCGGCGCACGGCTGGTTGAAGGTGACCGGGCGGCGTCGTCTGCGCGAATTGGTGTAGGCGCCCTGAGCCCGCCGCAGCGATTGACTCGTAACGCGGACACGCCCCGGTTGGGCGGGGCCAGGTACACTCCAACCGCGCGGTTATCAGGTGCCAGGTACACTCCAACCACGCGGTTCTCAGGTGCCAGGTACACTCCAACCACCTGGTTCTTGGGGGCCAGGTACAGTTCGCCCGCATGTTGCGGCGCGCCAGGGACGATTCGCCCGCGTTTTGCTGGGGGCCCGCCACAGTTCGATAGGGTTATTAGGGCAGCGGTTGAACTGTACCTGGCCCCAAACAACCGCATGGTTGGAGTGTACCTGGCACCTAACACCAGCGTGGTTGGAGTGTACCTGGCACCTGATAACCAGGCACCTGATAACCATGGCGCCTGATAACCAGCAACAGGCGGCGGCACGATTGGGAGCGCGCGGCGCGACAAGCTGCGGCGTTAGAAAATCGTGTGCTCGGCGTGGTCGCGGGTGCCTCGAGATTTCGATGTTGGGCGGGAGTTGAAGACGATCAGCGCGACACATGAAACGTGACGTTTCAGCGACAAGCCGATGTCTCTGTTTGTCATTTCAAGTCCGTCGCGTCTCGCGGATCCAGAGCCGCGGTTCGAACCAACGGATCGCGCGGCGAGCGCGAGCACATGCCGATCGCCAGCCGCTGCGTGCGGACCGGCAGTCGCGCATGGCGCCTGCTGCGCGTACTGAGGCAAAATAGCGTATGGACCAGCAAGACCACACTCCCGCTCCCGAGACCGCGCCGGTCGCCGGCCCGTCGAACAAGATGCGCACGATCGCGGTGACCGCGACGGCGATCGCGCTGCTCGCGATCGCGATTCCGTTCGTGTGGTCGCCGAATGAAGAAGCGGGATCAGCGAGCGCCAGCGCATCGATGACGCCGGCCTCGTCACACGACCCGGCGTCCAGCGCGACGCCGGCGTGCATGGCGGACGCGAAGACCGCGAACTGGGATTTCACCCTCAAAGATCTCGACGGCAAGGAAGTGTCGCTCGCGTCGTTCCGCGATCCGAACAAGGTCGTCCTCCTGAACTTCTGGGCGACCTGGTGCGGCCCATGCAAGGCGGAGATTCCCGGCTTCGTCGAGCTGCAGGAGAAATACCGCGACAAGCTGACGATCATCGGCTACTCGGTCGACGATACGCCGGAACTCGCGAAGAAGTACGCCGCCGAGTACAAGATGAACTATCCGATTCTGCTCGGCGAGGGTCGCGAAGACGTGCAGGATGCGTACGGCCCGATCTGGGGCATTCCCGCGTCGTTCATCATCAGCAAGGACGGCAAGGTGTGCCGCAAACATATGGGCATTGCACCGAAAGCCGTGTTCGAAAAAGAGGTCGTGGCGCTGATGGATTGATCTATGATCGACGCACCATGTTGAAAGGTTTCGAGCGCGCGCGTCTTGCCTGCGGCTGCCGGCTGTCGTTCCGCGAAGGCGACAAGGATCGCGCGGCCGGCAGTCCGGTGCTGGTGGTGCTCGAAGCCAAGTCAACGGGCTGCATGAACCCGCGTCACGTGTCGGGTCTGCCGCTTTACGACTACCGCGAAGCGCTGCGTCCTTCGACGCGCTTCAACCCCGCCGAAGAAGAAGAGTTCGAAGAGGAAAGCTAGCTACCGTTTTCTAAACGGGAATATGCCCATCGCCACACCGATCTGCACGTGGTGGGGCCGCCATTCATCGGTGAACGTCTCGTTCGCCGTCGTCACCACAACTTGCGGGTCCGTATAGGTGTAGCTGAGTTGCGTGCGCAGGCTCACCTTGTGATGCAGGAAATATTCGGCTTTCACCTGCGGCTTCATCACGAATGAGTTGCTGACGTCGATGCGGAGCGGCGGCACCGCGCTGAAGACCGCCGGCGCGTTGGCGTCGATGGTCGCGTTGTTGAAGGAATAACCGGCTGTGAACTGCGCACCGTACACCATCTTGCCCCGCACCCACTGATAGCCGACACCTGCAAGCAGCTGTTTGGCGCTGACGCGGCCGAAATCCGCACCCTCGGTGGTTTGCAGGTCGCCGCTGTATCCCGAAAAGCTGAAAGGAAACTTCACGCCGGTGCGCTTGGCGCCGGCGGTGCCGTAGCCGATGCCGATGCTCGGGCCCATGTTGACGTCGTTGTCGATCGACGTGCGCGAGCTCGCCGAGACATAGACACCTGATTTTTCGATCAGGCTCTTGACCTTGTCCTTGATGAAATCCCCCTGCGCCTGAGCAGGACTCGGAACAAGGGCGAAGACCAACGCGACGATCAGGCCGAGGTATGGCAGCTTCATGCTGGTCAAAGTGCAAACCCCGCGCCTGTTCAAGGGCGCTGGGCGTGGTATCGCTGCTGTCCAGCTCAGGCTTATAACTCTCTCAAAGCAGAGGGGATCGGTAAACGGGCGGCCCGCAGCGCCGGAAATAAGCCGCCGACCAGCCCCATCATCAGGGCATAGGTCAATCCCATTACGAGTAATTGTGGCGTCACTTGGAACGCGAACGCGACCTGACTGAACGTCGAGAAATTCATCGTCGACGTCTGATAGCCGTTGAAGCCAACGTAGGCCAGCACCCCGCCGATTACGCCGCCGATGGCCGCGAGGGCGAGCGATTCGGCGAGCACAGATACGACGACCGAGGTGGTATTAAAGCCAAGTGCGCGCAAGGTGGCGATCTCTCGCGACCGTGTGGACACCGCGGTGTACATCGTCAGGATGGCGCCGAAGACCGCGCCTATCCCCATCAGGATGGCGATCCCGAAGCCGACCGTCTCGATCAGCGACGTCAAGGCGCGCGACTGCTGCGCGTAATAGTCGGCTTCGCGGCGGACCTGGACGTTCAACTGCGGGTTGGCGGTGAGCCAGTCGCGGAAGGTGTTGAAGCTGTCGCTCGAGTCGAGTCGCGCCAGCAGCGATTGAAAGGTGTTGCCACGGCGATAGACGCCCTGCAGTACGCGCGCATCACACCAGATCTCCGTCTCGGCGACGCTGCCATCCGTCTCGAAGAGTCCGACGACGGTCCATGTGTTCTGCCCTGAAACAACCGTACTGCCGACTGTCAGACCCTTGAAATTCACGCTGGCGCCGCGGCCGACGATTACCTCGTTGGTGCCGAACTCGAACATGCGGCCTTCAGCGATCGAAAATTCTTCGCGCAGCGCGGTGCCGGCTTGCTGGATACCCCGCATCGGCACGTTCGCCGACGTGTTGGTGGTGATCTTCGGGATGTCGATGATCACATACAGCTCCGCCGATGCCAGCGGCGTCTGTCCATCGCGGCGCAGACCCGGAGCCTGCTTGATGATGTCGATCTCGACGCCGCTGAGGCCGCTCGTCATTTCGCTGTCCGCGCCGCTGCGCATGACGAGCGCCCGTACCGGCGAGCCCGACGCCTCCATGGCGGCGGAGAAGCCCTGCGCGATCGACAGCACCGACACCAGCACGATGACGACGCCGGCAATGCCGATGATCGCGACGCCGGACGAGCCCAGACGCTGCGGAATCGTCCGCAGGTTCAGCATGGTGACCGCAAACGTTTGAGTGATGAAATTCATGATGCCGTGCCTTCTGAGCGTCGGCGCTCAGCTCCTTCGCAGCGCGTCGGTAATTTTCAGGTTCATGGCGTTGACCGCCGGCCACAGGCCCGCGACCAGCCCGAGCACGACGATCAGCGCGGCGCCGGCCCAGACGTCGCGGGTCGGCAGCATGAAGATCGGCAGCATGCCATTGGTCGGATCGCCGTTCTGAACAATCGCCCAGGCGACGCCCAGACCCAGCGCGCCGCCGAGGATCGCAATCAACAACGATTCACCGAGCACCATCGCGAGGATCGACGTGTTCGAGAAGCCCAGCGTCTTGAGGACACCGACCTCGCTGGTGCGCTCCCGGACCGACTGCGCCATGGTGTTCGCCGCCACCAGCAGCATCGTGAACAGCACCGCCACCAGGATCGCGACCATGATCGCGCCGATGTCGCCCATTTGCTTTGCGAAGCCTTCGACGAACCCCTTCTCCGTCGTGGTCTTGGTTTCGGCAGACGAGTTGGCGAACATGCTGTCGAACGTGGCCGCCATCTGCTGCGCTTGCGACGGGTCCTTGATCTTGACGACGTACCAGCCGACCAGCCCGTCGCCCTGGCGGCGATTCTCGTTCAGGTAGTCGTAGCGGAAGAAGAACTGCGTCTTGTCGACACCGGCCTCGCCGTCATAGGTCCCGACGATGTTGAACTCCCAGACCTGGCCCTGTTTGGGCTGCCAGATCGTGCCGACGATCGGAATGCGATCGCCGACCTTCCAGTTGAATCGGCGCATCAAATCGACGCCGACGATCGCGCCCTGGCGATCGGCAAGCCAGGCCTTCTGATGTTCGGGCGAGATAGTGAACTCGGGATAGATCTTCATGAACGGTTCCGGATCGACGACGATCTGCGCAAAAAAATTCGCCGGATCCTGGTAGACGCCGCCGAACCACGACTGGTGGGACGCCAGTTCGACGCCTTCGGTGGCGCGCAGCCGCTCCTGATACGAAATGGGCAGCGGCATGATCAGGCTGACCTTGTGAATGATCACCAGCCGATCGAGCCCGGCAATCTCGACCCCGAACGAGAAGGCGGTGCGGATCGTCATCAACAGGCCGAACAGCACGAACGCGACGAACACGGCGAGCAGCGTGAAGATGGTGCGGACTTTTTTCCGCCACAAGCTGCTCCACAGCAATGGAAAGAACTTCACGCCATCACTCCTTGCTCCATCAGCTGGCCCTTCTCGAGATGCAGGGTCCGGCGCGCGCGCTCCGCCGCGCGCGGATCGTGCGTGACCATCACGATGGTCTTGCCGTGGTCGCGATTGAGAGCGTGCAGCAAATCGAGGATCTCGTCGCCGGCTTTGCGATCGAGGTCGCCGGTCGGCTCGTCCGCGAGCAGCAGTGTCGGGTCGGTGACGATGGCGCGGGCGATGCCGACGCGCTGTTCCTGGCCACCCGACAGCTGTCGAGGGTAGTGCTTGGCGCGCTCCGACAGGCCGACGACCTTGAGGGCGATGGCGACGCGCTTCATGCGTTCCGCTTTCGACAGCTTCGTGAGCAGCAGCGGCAATTCGACGTTGCGCTCCGCCGTCAGCACGGGCAGCAGGTTATAGAGCTGGAACACGAAGCCAATGTGGTGTGACCGCCATCGCGACAGTTGTCCGCCCGACAACGCGCCGATGTTGGTGCCGCCGATCTCGACGGTGCCGGACGTTGGCGTGTCGAGCCCGCCGAGCAGGTTCAGCAGCGTCGTCTTGCCCGAGCCCGACGGCCCCATCAGCGCGAGGAAATCGCCCTGCGGGATGTCCAGCGTCACGCCCTTGAGCACCTCGATGCGCTCGCTGCCGCGCGTGAACGACTTGTGAACGTTGTTGATCCGGACGAGTGCGCTCATGGTGTGACCTCGATCAATCTGCCTTCGGCGAGCTCTGGCGGCGGAGAAATGACGACCTGTTCGCCACCCGTGAGCCCCGCCACGACTTCGAGCCGATCACCATCGGTGCCGGCGGTCTTGATGGCGCGCCGCTCGACGGTGTTCTGCTTCACGACGAATACGTAGCTGTTGCCGTGTTCGGTTTTCACTGCGGCCTGCGGGACCAGCGTGACCGCCTGCCTGGTCGGCGCGTCCGCCGCGTCGGCGTCCCGCAGGAACGTCACTTTGACGCCCATGTCCGGCAGGATGCGCGGATCCAGCTGCTGAAAGCCGATTCGAACCAACACCGTGGCTTTCTGGCGATCAGCCGTCGGCACCAGCGTGATCACGTTGGCCGGGATCTGCCAGTCCGGATACGCGTCGAGCACCGCGGTGACCGGCTGCCCAGGACGAACGCGGTTGATGTAGCTTTCATTGACGTCGACTTCAATCTCGAGCGAGCTCATATCGACGATCGTGCTGATGCCGGTGCGCGTGAAGCCGCCGCCGGCTGACACCGGCGACACCATCTCGCCCGGCTGCGCATCCTTCGACAAGGCGACGCCGCTGAACGGCGCGCGAATCACGGTGTCTTCGATCGCGGTCTGCTGCATCGCGATCTGGCTTTCGGCCACCTTGACCTGTTCCTGCGCGGATGCGATGCGCGCAACCAGCGAGTCGACTTCTGCTTTCGCGTTGTCGATGTCGTTCGGTGTGTTGAGGCCCTCTTTGCGTAACCGTTCCTGACGCTCCAACTGCACGCGCGCCTGGGCGAGGCGGACCTCGGTCTCCGGAATTTGGCGTTTCGCGGCTTCCAGCTGCGCGCGATACAGCCGCAGCGCGGCCTGCAAGGTCGAATCATCGAGGCGTGCCAGCACCTGGCCCTCACGCACGGCCATGCCTTCCTCGACGTTCACCTCGATCACCTTGCCGGTCACCTTCGACGAAACCGTGGCCCGGCGTCGGGCAGTGACGTAGCCGGAGGCGTTGAGCACCGAGGCTTGCGTGCCCGCGGCACGCACGTTGACGGTCGCGACCTCGACGGCAATCGGCCGCTCGCGGTTGAGCCAATACCAGGCTCCGCCACCCGCGGCGCCAACCACAATCAGCAGTGCCAGCCACTTCACCCACCGCCTGCCGCGACCGGTATCGAGCGGTTCGCGCTCGATACGTAGCGCAGAGAGGTCGTCAATATCAGCCACGGATCAGCTACCTCAGTCAATAATGATACGCGAAGAAAAAGCGAATAATAATTTCTATCCGTTTGATTCTAGATGACGCGCCGGCACGAACCACCGTTCGTCACTTTCGGACGAACGGCCGGGCGACGGGATCGAGTGGTGATTTTTGCGCCGTCGCAGCGCAGCCCGGTTGCAGGTTCTACCACCGGCCGCGGTTGTTCCCGTTGATTCACGCCAGAACGCCGCAGGCCCGAATCGTGCTCCAAAGTGAGCGCGTGATCCGACCGTATTCGCCGCTGGAAGACCTCACGAGTCGCATCATTCGATGCGCCATCGAGGTGCACCGCGTCCTTGGTCCGGGGTTATTGGAGTCTGTCTATGCCGAATGTCTCAGCGCCGAGATGAGAAATGCGAGCCTGTCGTTCCAGCAGAAAGTCCGGGTCCCGATTATCTATAAGGACGTCCCTGTTTCGGGCTATCTCGAAGTGGATTTCCTCGTCGAACGCGCAGTGATCCTCGAGATCAAAGCGGTGGAAAAATTGGCGCCCGTGCATCAGGCACAAGTCATCACTTACCTGAAAATGACGGGCTGCCAGTCAGGCCTGCTGATGAATTTCAACTCCGTTCTGCTACGTGACGGCTTGCGTCGCGTCGATCACCCAGAGCTGTACAGGAGAAGGAAGAACAGCGAGACCTAAACTAATCTCGCTTACTTTGTTCTCCTGTGAATAAGTCGTAAGCTGTCAGGATGGCGAAGCTGACCAGCGAACGCGAATTGACATGTCCGTGCTGCAGCGCGGTGCTGACGGTGGATCTCAACCTGGGCCGTATTGTCAGCCACGAGGCGCCGCCGAATCCCGATCGTCCGGAGCTCGATCAGGCGCAACGGATTCTCGCCGAGCAGGCCGCCAAGCGCGACGCGATCTTCGAGCAGTCGTTTCAGAACGAAAAGACCAAGGGCGATGCGCTGGCCAGGCGGTTTGAAGAAGCGCTGCGGGAGGCCAAGAAGGAGCCGGTGTCGAAACCGCTGCGAGGCTTCGATCTCGACTGATGGCCGACGCGGCGAAGCGCACGCACAACGTGCGCGTGGCAACCTATAACATCCATCGCGCGCGGGGGCTCGATGGACGGACGCGGCTCGAGCGGATTGCCAGCGTCCTCGCCGCCATCGACGCCGACATTATCGCGCTGCAGGAAGTCGTCGGCGCCAGCCCGCTCAAGGCCGGGCAGGCCGCCGAGCTCGGCGCCGCCCTGGGCATGGGCTGGGTCATGGCGCCAACGCGGCATCTGCGCACCGCGTTGTTCGGCAATGTCGTGTTGAGCCGCTTCCCGATCAAGCACCAGGCGCAATACGACCTCACCTGGAAAACCTGCGAGCATCGCGGCGTGCAGCGCGTCGACATCTCGCTGAGCGAGGACGACACGCTTCACTTCTACAATGTCCACCTCGGCACGTCGCTGCTCGAGCGCCGTTTTCAAGCGCAAAAGCTCGCCTCGCTCGTCCACGATCGCCGCGTGCCTGGGCCCAAGATCATCCTCGGCGATTTCAACGAATGGGCCAGGGGCATCGCCAAGGACATCCTCGCCGAGCGCCTGCAAAGCATCGACCTCAGCAAGCATCTGAGCCGCCGGCGAACCTATCCGGGATTTTTTCCAGTCCTGCACCTCGATCACATCTATTACGAAGGCGTGATCGAGGTGGTGAAGGTGACGATGCCGCGCGACCGGTTGACGCTGATGGCCTCCGACCACCTGCCGCTCGTCGCCGACCTGAAAATCGGGTTCGACTGAGCGGCAATATCAGACCAGCCGTCGCGGTTCGCGTCAGAATTCTGGTGGCAGCGGTTCCCACTTGTCGCGGCCCCGATAGTAGGTGGGCTTGCGATCGTCATGGGTGGCGCGGTACTGCTTGTATCGTTCGAGCAGACGCCGGTAGCGGCGGTTTGACGACCTGATCCTGCGATGCGGCAGGTCGATCAGCATCTGTTCGACCTTCCACACGTTCCGCGTGGTCAACCGCCAGTCGTAGCTGCCCATCGCCTGGTCGAGGTTCACGACGCCAAAGCCCTTGAGGCGCCCGGTGTAATCGACGTAGCCGTCGTAATAGGACATCGCCAAGGCGCGCGGGTTACGAAAGCGCGGCTTACGGCCGTGTAATCCCGGGTCGCGCGACCGTGCCACCGATCCCCAGCCGGTCTGATGGCGGTAGATGAAGATGACGTGATCGAGCCAGTCCTGAGACTCGAGGCTCATCACCAGCGGTGGATATCCGTGCTGTTCGAGCACCACCGCGGCGAACAACGCGGCCTCCATGCAATGCGCCTTCTTCAGCCGCACGACCGGCCGGAAGCTATGCTGGGTTTCACCGCCTGTTTCGGTGTTGTACGGCAACGCATTGAGCCAGCGCTGCACTTTCGCCGGCGTGTTGAGGCGCGCAATCAATGCGCGTTCGGCCTTCGTAAACGGCAACACTGGTGGCGTTACGCGCCGGGCGCTAACGCGCGGTGGCTGCCGCATCCGTCAGGGCACGCGCCAGGTCGTCGGCGCTCCACGCGTTATCGTCGAGAATTCTCGAGACGCGGCCATCAGGGCCGATCACGGCCGTTCGCAGGTTATGCGTAATGGTCGCGTCCTTCTCGCGGATCACGTTGACCCCAAACCGTGCCGCGAAACGATCGACGACCTCCTCGTCTGCGGTCGCGAAGCGCCAGACGGTTGGATCCGCGCCTAGCTTCCGCGCATGAGCACGCAACGTCTCGGGTCGATCGATCTTGGGATCGAAGCTGATCGACAGCAGCCGTGCCTTGCCCGCGAGTGAAGGCGTATCGGCGACGACCTTCTGTACTTCGGCGAACCGCCGATCCAGCAGGGGACAAAACTGCGGCAGCGGGCAGCGCGTATAGATAAAGGTCAGCGCGACCACCGATCCCTTGAAATCCGCGAGTGTGACCCTCTGGCCATCCTGATCGGTCAGCGCCGTGTCGGGGACCGGATCGCCTGGCTTGAGCAGGGTGATGCCGGCTGCGGCGGGGATCGTGGTCGAAGCATCTTCTGGAATCGGCGCCGCGCCCGTCTTCGTCATGGCCGACAAGTAGGCGCCGTCGCTCGCGACCTTGAGGGTCGCCGTGATCAGATCGCCGGGCGCGCGTCCCTCGAGTATCGATGCGTCACGCACGTCATACGGCATTGTCATCGCCGGCATGAAGCCATGGATGTCGTCGTGCTTGACGAGAATCTGCCTGCTCTCGGGTTTGACCGCCAGCACTTGGCCGGTGAGTTGATAGGTGCGCGCGTCTTCCTGGCGCGCGCATCCAACGCTGATCAGAGTGAGCAAGATGACGGCGCGACGCACGCGAAGATCTTAGCCACAGATTCCCACAGATTTTCACAGATTTTGCGGAGGACGTGCGAGACCGGCGCGGGCCGCGCAGCGGCCCGCCGTGATGACAGACGAATGCCGGGCACAAACGAGCCGTCCGTCTTGAGCATCTTGAGCACCTCCGCTCGCTGGTGGCCCGCATTCGTCTGTCATCACGAGGCTTTGCTCGCCGTCTCGTCGCTGGCCGACCTGAGGCGCGGCTCCTCGCCGGCGCCGCGGTTCTCTAATCTGTGTAATCTGTGTAAATCTGTGGCCAAGACATGATCCTGATCGGCACCAGCGGGTACAACTACCCGGAATGGAAGGGGAGTTTCTATCCTGCGGATCTTCCGACGACGAAAATGCTGCCGTATTACGCCAGCAAGTTTCCGACGGTCGAGATCAACTACACGTTCTATCGCATGCCGACGCCGAAGTTGATTGCCGGCTGGCGCGCACAGGTGCCGGACACGTTTCGATTCACGCTGAAAGCGCCAAAGCGCATTACTCACGATAAGCGACTGCGGCCGGCGGACGTCGAAGGCGCGTTGCAGGGCTTCGTCTCGGCGGCCGCCGAGCTCGGGCCGCAATTTGCCGCCCTGCTGTTTCAGCTGCCACCGAATTTCAAGAAGGACGCCGCTCTGCTAAAGGAATTCCTGACCCTGTTGCCGCCGAAGACGACGGCGGCTTTCGAGTTCCGCAATGCGACGTGGCTGGACGACGACGTGTTCGCGGCGCTTCGCGAACGCAACATCGCGCTGTGCATCGCCGACAGCGAGACGCGTGAGACGCCGCTGGTGCTGACGTCGGACTACGCGTACTTCCGGTTGCGCGATGAAGGCTACGGGGAGGCCGACATCGCGAAATGGTCGGAGACGGCGCAGCAGGTGAGCGCCACGGTCAAGGACGTGTTCGTCTATTTCAAGCACGAAGACGAGGGTAAAGGCGCCGCTTTCGGCCAGCAGATGATGAAGCTGTTAGGACAACACACATGACGATGGCGGATTTCGGGTCTCGAATTTCGGATTGGCTGCTGATCGGCGGATTGGTGATTGCGACGGCCTGCAGCCAAGGGCGTTCGCCAGCGCAAGCCACCGCTCCCGCCGTCGCCGCTCTCGACGTCGTCGAACTCAGTGCGACGGACGCACGAGACCGGATGGCGTCGGGACAATTGACTTCCGAGACGTTGACGCGGGCGTATCTCGATCGCATCGCCAAGATCGACGACGCCGGCCCGAAGCTCAATTCAGTGATCGAGATCAATCCCACGGCAATCGAGGACGCGGCAGCGCTCGACGCCGAACGCAGGAACGGCAAGATACGCGGACCACTGCACGGCATCCCGATCCTCATTAAGGACAACATCGACGTCGCCGGGATGGTTAATTCTGCAGGGTCACTCGCGCTGGCCGACAACCGTCCGGCAAACGACGCGTTCATGGTCAAGCGGCTACGCGACGCCGGCGCTGTGATTCTCGGCAAAGCGAACCTCAGCGAATGGGCAAACTTCCGTTCGACACGGTCGACTTCGGGATGGAGCTCCCGCGGCGGACAGACGAAGAACCCGTACGTGCTCGATCGCAACCCATGCGGATCGAGTTCTGGCACTGGAACGGCGATCGCCGCCAGCCTTGCCGCGATCGGCGTGGGAACCGAAACGGACGGCAGCATCCTTTGCCCCTCCGCCGTTGCGGGGCTGGTGGGGATGAAACCGACCGTTGGCCTGGTGTCGCGCAGCGGCATCATCCCGATCTCGATTTCGCAGGACACCGCTGGTCCGATGGCGCGAACCGTCGCCGATGCGGCGATGTTGCTCAGCGGGATGGCCGGTATGGACACCGCCGATCCTCATGCGAGGGCGGCTGCCGGCCGCGTCGCCGCCGACTATTCGACGTTCCTCAAGCCCGACGCGCTGAAAGGAAAGCGCTTCGGTCTGTTACGGCAGGCGATGGACTACCACCCTGACGTTGACGCGTCCGCGCTGAAGGCGGTCGATGTCATCAAGGCAGCCGGCGGAGAAGTCGTCGACGTCGAGGTGGCTGGCTACAACGACTGGAGCAGCGCAGAATTCGATGTCCTCCTGTATGAATTCAAGGACGGCCTGAACGCGTACTTGAAGCAGGCCGGTTCAGCGCACGCGTCGCTCGAAGCGCTGATTGCATGGAACAAGGCAAATGCAGATCGGGTGATGCCGTTCTTTGGGCAGGAGATCTTCGAGCAGGCGCAGGCGAAAGGGCCATTGACCGACGCCGCGTATCTGAAGGCGCGCGAGGGCGCCCGCCGGATGGCCGGGCGCGACGGCTTGATCGCGACACTCGACAAGAACAACCTTGATGCGCTGATTGCGCCAAGCCTGTCGCCGGCATGGCCAACCGACTACGTGCTGGGCGATCGCTTCGTCGGCGCCGGTTATGGGATCGCCGCTGTCGCCGGCACTCCGAGCATCTCAATTCCGATCGGCGAGACCC